>TARA_R110000751_G_scaffold2018_17_pt1 | contig 308058 bp, 303 predicted proteins | sample TARA_R110000751 | Tara Oceans TARA_R110000751 (sample SAMEA4398001) | marine metagenome | biome: Polar Biome; feature: [MES] marine water layer (ENVO:01000295) within the mesopelagic zone...; material: water (ENVO:00002006), including particulate matter (ENVO:01000060) such... | reverse complement strand
CCCCCGCCGAGCTGGGCGAGGACGGCCTCTCCGCCGCCACTCGCGGTAAGACCAACATCATCCCTTCGCACGCCATTGCCCGCGGCGATCTGCGCGCGCTGACGGGTGAGCAGAACGAGCGGGTTGCCGAGAAGATGCGCGCCATCGTCGCGCAGCACCTGCCGGGCACCGAGGCGACCATCGCGATCGAGTTCCGCTATCCGCCGATGGCGCCGACCGCGGGCAATGCCGCGCTGCTCGACCGGCTGAATGCGATCAACGCCGATCTCGGGCGCGAGGCCATGCAGCCCTATCCCCCGTCGCGGCGCGGGGCGGCCGACATCAGCTTCGTCGCGCCCTATGTCGACGGGCTAGCCGGGATGGGGCCGGCGGGCAGCGGGAGCCATGCCGAGGGCGAGACGATCGACTTGCGCTCGATCGTGCGGCAGGCGCAGCGCTCGGCGATCCTGATGAGCCGGCTGGCGCGCGAAACCCGCTGATATTCGCACTGCGCCCGGCCGAGCCGGGCACCTGCCTGCGCCAACCGCTGGTCTTGCCGCGCGGCATTGGGTAGGTTCGCCGTTGCAGGGGCATTGGGGGGCAATCGATGCTGGGGCGTTTCGAGGATCCAAACACTGAGCGCGCCTATGTCGAGGGCGAGCGACTGGCGCGCATTCCCGGTACGCGCTTCCTTGCCGGGATCGGCATTGTTACCCTGCTTTCCTATATCGGGTTCAATCCGCTGCATTTCCCGCGCGAGGGGGTGATCGCCTACAATCTCGCGGCGGGCGTTTTCATTGCCGCGCTGGTCGGGATCATCGCGCTCACTTTTACGCGGTTCTATGTCGAGCGGGGATGGGTCGACATGCTCATCTTCACCGCGCTGGGCGTGGCGATGATCATGCTGATCGACGCGCTGGGCGACCAAGCCGCGATCACCGGCATTTCGCGCTTCGGCATGGCGATCATCAATCTGGGCATATTGATGGTTTTCGCCAGCGTCGGCTTCGTCGCGACCACCCGCTATTACCTTGCCTGGGCCGGGATCGTGCTGGTGATCTATCTCGCCTTCCTGGTGCAAGCCGATCGGGGGATCGTGAACAAGGTCTATACCTTCACCAATTTCACCACCTTCTTCACTTTCGCCACCTTCGTGAACTGGGACATTGACCGCCGCGCGCGAAAGACCTTCGCCGCGGGGCAGGCGCTTGAACTCGAACGCCGCAAGACCGAAGAACTGCTGTTCAACGTGCTTCCGCCCGAAGTCGCCGCGCGGCTGCGCGAAGGGCAGGCGGTGGCCGATTCCTTCTCCGACGTATCGGTGATCTTCATCGATATCGTCGGCTTCTCCAAACTGGCGCGCAGGCTGTCGCCCGGCATGCTGGTCAAGGTACTCAACGAAGTCTTCTCGATCGCCGACGAATGCGCCGACCGCACCGGGGTGGAGAAGGTCAAGACCATCGGCGATGCCTATCTGGCGGTTTCGGGGGGGCAGGCCTCGGGCGATCGCGGCGCGGGCGAGGCGATCGCCTTCGCCTGCGACATCATCCGCAGCATCCGCGCCTTCGCGCAGGAAACCGACCTCGACGTCCAGGTCCGCGTCGGCATCCACACGGGTCCGGTGGTCGGCGGCGTGGTCGGCAGCCGCCGCTATGCCTATGATTACTGGGGCGACACGATGAATGTCGCCAGCCGGGTCGAAGGCATTGCCGAACCCGGCGGTATCGCAGTGAGCGAATCCACCTATCTCTCGGCGCGGACCGCGATGCCCTTCTCGGGCGCGGAAGTGCACACGCTGAAAGGGGTGGGGGAGGTCAAGATCTTCCGCATCGACCGGGCCAGCGTATGCGGCGATGACGAGGGGCCAATCGCCTAGTCGCCGGGTATTCCGTCAGTTCGCGTCGGCCGGAGCATCCATCCGGCGCATATCGATGATTTCGACCGGATCGGCGAGCAATTGGCCCTTCATCCAGCCTTCGCCCTTGTCGGGATCGGGCGGGAGCGCGTGGATCGCATGGACTACGTCCATCCCGGCGACCACCTGGCCGAACACCGCGAAGCCCGCCTGCAGGCTCGGGTCGGACGAGGCCGGGGTGGCATCGAGCCCGGTCTGGTCCTTGATCATGATCGAGAAATCACCCGTCGCGCTGCCCGGATCGTAACGTGCCATCGACAGCGCGCCATTGGTGTGGCTGAGGCCGGTCTGCGTCGTCGGCTCATGCGCGATCGGGTCGAGCACGCGATCCGGGTGCATCTGCGTGCCGCCCTGCAGCAACCCGTTGGGCGGTTCGCCCCAGTCGAGATGCATCGCGCGGTAGAAGGCGGTGCCGTCGAACCGGTCCTCATCGACGTAGCGCAGGAAATTACCCGCGGTCACCGGCGCGCGCTCGGTCTCGATTTCCACCGTGATATCGCCCATGGTGGTTTCGATCACGACCAGCTGGGTGGCGTAGATCTCCGCCTCGGGCAGCGATTCGTCCTGCGCGGCGATCGGCGTGGCGAAAAGGGTGAGCGGGGCCAGCGCGGCCAGAATCCGTGTCATTGATCCAGAGTGATATGTCGTTGGTCGAGAAGCAAGGACCTTTCCCGCGCATTCATCCACGCTTCAGGTTTACATTCGTAGTCGCTGTGGCTACAGACGTAATCGAAGAATTACGCGTGACGATCAGACGACGATCAGGAGTTGGGAATGAGCAAGCGCAAGGACGCCCCGGGCGAGCGGATCAGCGAAGCCGAGCACGCCGTTATGGAAGTGCTGTGGGACCGCAACCCGATCTCCGCCGCCGAAGTGTGCGAGGCGATCTGCGCCCGGCGCGACTGGTCGATCCCGACCGTCAAGACGCTGCTTAGCCGTCTCGTCCAGAAACAGGTGGTCAGCACCGAGCCCCAAGGTCGCAAATTCCTCTATCGCCCGCTGATCGAGCGGTCCGACTATGTCGGTGGTGAAAGCCGCCGCCTGGTCGACCGGCTGTTCGGCGGCCGCGCCGCCCCGCTTTTCGCCCAACTGGCCGAGAGCGAGGCGCTCACCGACGACGACCTCGTCGAAATCGAAGCGCTCTTGAGGGAGATGCGCAAATGACCGAGCTAATCCGCGAATATTGGAGCCTGTTCCTGCTCGATACGCTGGTGTGGACCGGCGCACTCATCGGCGTCGCGCTGCTGCTGCGCCGCCCGGTGGCCAAATATCTCGGCGCGGGCGCGGCCTATGCGCTGTGGTTCCTGCCGCTTATCCGGATGCTGTTCCCGCCGGTGACGCTGCCTGCATGGATGCGTCCCGACCTTTCGGGTGGTGGCGACGCCGCCAGCGAGGTGATTGCCGCCGATCTGGCGTTTGCGCCGAATGCCGAAAGTGGGTTTTCCTACAGCGAATTCGTCTCCCCCGCCGGGACTGCGCCGCTCGACACTCCGATCGACCTGCTCACTCCGCTGGTGATCGTCTGGCTGGTCGGCGCGGCAATCTTCATGGGCCGCCGGTTCTGGCTGTATGGCGAGCTGCGCCGCGAATTGCTCGAGGATGCGCGTCCCGTCGGCGAAGTCGGTCCGATCCGCCTGATCGAGACCACTGCCATTTCGGGTCCGATGGCCTTCGGCGTGTTCGACAAGGTCGTGGCCTTGCCCGATGGGTTCATGGCCAGCCGCGAACGCCAGGTGCGCGATCTCGCGATTGCGCATGAGCTTGCTCATCACCGCGGCCACGACATTCTCGTCAATGTGCTGGTCCAGCCGCTGTTCGCGATCCACTGGTTCAACCCGCTGGGCTGGATGGGCTGGTCCGCCATGCGCCGCGACCAGGAAGCCGCCTGCGATGCGCGCGTGGTGGCCAGCCGCAGCCGCGAAGAACGCGCCGCCTATGCCGCGATCATCGCCGATTTCGCCCGGCGCCCGCAGATCGCGCCGCGGCCCGCGCTGGCGGCGCCGATGGCCTGCCCCGTGCTTGGCGACAAGTCGATCATCCATCGGCTGCGCAGCCTGCCGATGACCGACCATTCGCGGCGCCGCCGCTTCGCCGTACGCGGTGCAGTGGCCGCTGCCTTGTTCGCGCTGCCGATGACCGCGAGCATCGGGTATGCCGAAGGGATTGCCGCCCACGTGCCGGAAGAGCCCTTTGCGCTGCAAACGCCCGTCGTGCCGCTGTCGCCGCTCGCGCCGGAAGCGCCGGAAGCGCCCGATGCGATCGAGTTCCATGCGATCGAGCAGGGCTTCGAACGCGCCGAACGCCAGCGTGAACGGGCAGCAGAGAAGCGCGAGCTGGCGGCAGAGAAACGCGAGCAGGCTGCGGAGAAGTACGAGCAGGCTGAAGAGAAGCGTGAAAAGGCAGACGAAAAGCGCAGGCAAGCGGACAAGCTGCGCGCCAAACATCTCGCCAGCTACACTGCAGATCGCCAGCAATGGGTCGAGGGCCGCATCGAACATGCGCGCGGCCGCCAGGAATGGGCCGTGCAGTCGATCGCAGCGGCCGAACGCCGCGTCGAGCATGCCGAGGCCACATCGCGCCGAATGGAAGCGCATGTCGAGATGGGAGACGAGTGGGGCGAAAAGCTGGACAAGGAAATCGCGCGGTCGGTTGCGGTCTCGATCGATCAAGGCCCCAGGGTGATCGAAAGCTGCCGTTATCCCGATGTCCCTGCCAAGACGGTGAAAAGCAACGGTGAGGTACTCCTCTATATTTGCGATACCGCCGGTGACCGGATTGCGCTGAAATCGCTGGTCAAGACACGCGACAAGATCGCCGGCAGCACCAACCTGCCCGACGAAGTCCGCCGCGATATACTGAAGGATCTGGACGAGGAAATCCGCGAGCTGAAACGCTTGGTGCGCGGCTAATCGCCCTCCGACCGAGCACATGAAAAAGGGCGCGGCCAGTGAAGCCGCGCCCTTTTATCTGTGAACACTTGCCGCGGGCGCGCCGATCAGCCGATATTGGTAATCCGGTCGCAGGCGCGGTCATCGCCCTGCAGGCCCAGCCGCAAGGCATCGCTGCGCTGCTGCGACGTGCCGTGGGTGAAGTTTTCCGACGAGACCCGTCCGCCGCTGAGGCGGTCGTCGCCGATCGCGGCGGCGGCCTGCATGCCTTCCTCGATATCGCCCGGTTCGATCAGATTGCGGTTCTTGCCCGCCCAGACCCCGGCATAGCAATCCGCCTGCAATTCCATCAGCACCTGCAACTGGTTCGCGCGGCTCGGGTTCTGCTGCTGCGCGCTGCGGATCTGGCTGGAAATCCCGGTGATCGTCTGGATGTGGTGGCCATATTCATGCGCGAGCACGTAATAGCGCGCGAAATCGCCGCCCGCGCCAAGCTGGCGTTCGAGCGTGTCGTAGAAGCTGGTATCGATATAGATCGTCTGATCGGCGGGGCAGTAGAATGGCCCCATCGCCGAGGTCCCGCTGCCGCAGCCGGTGTTCACCCCGCCGCCGCCGTAAAGGTCGAGCGTGGGCTGGCGGAACTGGTCGCCATAACCCTGCGCCTCGAAGGTGCCCGCCCAGGTCTGGTTGAGCGATTGCAACCCGTTGCATGCCTCGCGCGCGAATTCGCTGCTGGTGCACACTTCCTGTTCGTTGGTGTTCGCCGGGCCCGCCTGCTGCTGGCCCTGCTGGACGCCTTCGACCATGCCCGCGGTCTGCATCGGGTCGAGCCCGAAGACGAAATAGCCCACTGCGGCGATCACGATCGTGCCGCAGCCGATCCCGCCTGCCTTGCCGCCGGGAACGCGGCCGCCGCCACCGCTCGATCGTACGTTGATATTGCCGGTATTGAACGGATTGAGCCGCATGCGCTCCCCCTTATGCCTGACCGCTTTACAGCGCTTGGTATGTGCGCAATGGCCGAAATCGACCATTCCCACAACGTCCGGAGAGCCAAATGTTTCACGCCCAGTTCCTCGAAGGCAAGCGCGCACTGGTCACCGGATCGACCAGCGGCATCGGCCTCGCCATCGCGCGCGCGCTGGCGGGCGCGGGGGCGCGAGTGGTCCTCAACGGCTTTGGCGATGCGAGTGAAATCGCCGGATTGTGCGAGGAACTGGGCGCGACGCACAGCGGTGCGGATCTGACCGATGTCGCGCAAATCGAGGCGATGATGGCCGAGGCGGGCGAGATCGACGTGCTCGTCAACAATGCCGGGATGCAGCATGTCGCGCCGGTGGAGGATTTCCCGGTCGAGAAATGGGACACGATCATTGCGCTCAACCTGACCGCCGCGTTCCATACCACGCGGCTCGCCGCGCCGGCGATGAAGCGCAAGGGGTGGGGGCGGATCATCAACACCGCCAGCGCGCATTCCAAGGTCGCCAGCCCGTTCAAGTCGGCGTATAATTCGGCCAAGCACGGGCTCGATGGCCTGACCAAGACCGTCGCGCTCGAACTCGCCGAATTCGGCGTGACCGCCAATTGCATCAGCCCCGGCTATGTCTGGACCCCGCTGGTCGAAAACCAGATCCCCGACACCATGGCGGCGCGCGGGATGACCCGCGAGCAGGTCATCAACGACGTGCTGCTGGTCAAGCAGGCGACCAAGAAGTTCGTCCAGCCCGACGAAATCGGCGCGCTCGCCGTGTTCCTGTGCCGCGACGAGGCGCAGAACGTCAACGGCGCCAACTGGAGCGTCGATGGCGGCTGGACCGCGGAATAGGCGCGTATGCCGGGATTGCTGGCACCCTTCCTCGCGGCTGCGGCCGCAAGTCTCCTGGTCAGCGTGGGGGTCGCCATTGCGGCGCTGCGCGAACCCGGCCTGGCGCTCAAACCCCTGTGGGCGATTCTCGCCTTCGTCGGCGTGGGCGGTGCGGCGCTGGTCCCGCATGCGCCGGACCATTTGTACTGGTTCCTCGGCGTGGCGGCTCCGACCGTATCGTTCAGTGCAGCAGCGGGGAGCTGGGAACCGGAAGTGATGCGCGCCTTGTTTCCGCTCGGTGCGATCGGGGTGATCGGCCGGATCTACCTGCACCGCAATCGGCGGCGGTCGGTGCGGTGAACCCTTGACGGCGCGCTGTCCGGAAGGGGTGGCCAGCCGGTGCGAAGCGACCAGGCGGCAGAGTGCGGCTATGGGCACTAGCTAGTTTCACCATCCGTCGTTACATGGGCCGCCACATTTCTCCCCCGGCAGGCGATTCTCCACGTGGCACATTTCGACATTCCCCTCGGCCTTACTTTCGACGACGTTCTCCTGCGTCCGGCCGAGAGCGATATCCTGCCGTCGATGGCGCGGACCGCCAGTCGGCTGACGCGCGATATCGGCCTCAGCATCCCGGTGGTGTCCAGCGCGATGGACACGGTAACCGAAGCCGACATGGCAATTGCCATGGCGCAGCTGGGCGGGATCGGCGTGCTGCACCGCAATCTCGAAGTCGACGAACAGGTCGCTGCGGTGCGCGCGGTCAAGCGCTATGAAAGCGGCATGGTGGTCAATCCGATCACCATCCACCCCGAAGCCACGCTGGGCGAGGCGCAGGACATCATGTCCGTCAACCGCATCAGCGGCATCCCGGTGACCGATCGCGACGGCAAGCTGGTCGGGATACTGACCAATCGCGACGTCCGCTTTGCCGAGAACCCGCGCCAGCCCATCGGCGAGTTGATGACCACCGAGAACCTCGCAACCGTGCCGCTCGGCACCGGGCAGGAAGAGGCGCGCCGGCTGCTGCACCAGCGGCGGATCGAAAAGCTGCTGGTGGTCGATGACGCCGGACGCTGCGTCGGACTGATCACGGTCAAGGATATCGAGAAGGCGGTTGCCTATCCCGATGCCACCAAGGACCCCACCGGACGCCTTCGCGTCGCTGCCGCGACCACCGTGGGCGACAAGGGTTTCGAACGCACCGAAGCGCTGATCGACGCCGAGGTCGATGTGGTGGTGATCGACACCGCGCATGGCCATAACATGGATGTCGCGCGCGCGGTCGAACGGGTGAAGAAGCTGTCGAACAGCGTCCAGGTGATCGCGGGCAATGTCGCGACCGCCGAAGCGACCAAGGCGCTGGCCGGCGCGGGCGCCGATGCGGTCAAGGTCGGGATCGGCCCGGGCTCGATCTGCACCACGCGCGTGGTCGCGGGCGTCGGCGTGCCGCAGCTGACCGCGGTGATGGATAGTGCCGAGGCGGCCGAGGAATATGGCATCCCCGTGATCGCCGATGGCGGCCTGCGCACCAGCGGCGATGCCGCCAAGGCGCTGGCTGCGGGCGCGAGCACGGTGATGATCGGCTCGATGCTGGCCGGGACCGAGGAAGCGCCCGGCGAAACCTTCATTTATCAGGGCCGCAGCTACAAGGCCTATCGCGGCATGGGCAGCGTCAGCGCGATGGCGCGCGGCAGCGCCGACCGCTACTTCCAGGCCGATATCAGCCAGCAGAAACTGGTCCCCGAGGGGATCGAGGGACAGGTGCCCTACAAGGGTCCGGCCAGTGCGGTAGTTCACCAGCTGGTCGGCGGGATCAAGGCGGCGATGGGTTACACCGGCAGCGCCACGATCGACGATTTGCGCAAGCGCGCGCAATTCGTCCGGATCACCAATGCCGGGCTCGCCGAAAGCCATGTCCACGACGTGGCGATCACCCGCGAAGCGCCCAACTATCCGACGCGCTAGGCCATGACGCCCGCCGCCCGGGTCCAGACTGCGATCGAGCTGCTCGACCGGATCGTCGAGGCCGCGCGCGCGAAAGCCGCGCCCGCCGACCGGATCCTCGCCGAATGGTTCCGCAACAACCGCTTTGCCGGGTCGAAGGATCGGCGCGCGATCCGCGAGCTGGTCTATGCCGCGATCCGGGCCTGCGGTCCGGTGCCCGCCAGCGGCCGCGCGGCGATGCTGCGGCTGGCCGAGACCGACCCCGCGATTGCGCCGCTGTTCGATGGTTCGAACTATGGCGCCGCGCCGATTGCCGAGGGTGAGCCGGTCGCCGAGGGCGGCGTCGCGCCGTCCTGGCTGATCGCGCGACTGGCGGCCTCGGGCGTCGAAGACGGCGAGGCCGAGGCCCTGCTCGACCGCGCCCCGCTCGATCTGCGCGTCAACGCGCTGAAGGCCGAACGCGCCACGGTGACACTGCCCGAGCCCGCCGAACCCACCGCCGCCCCGCACGGGCTACGGCTCGCCACCGGTACGCCGGTCGAGCAATGGCCGGCTTTCCGCGCGGGCGAGATCGAGGTGCAGGACACCGGCTCACAGCTCGCCTGCCTCGCGGTTGGCGCACAGCCGGGGGAAACCGTGATCGATTTGTGCGCGGGCGGGGGCGGCAAGACGCTCGCGCTGGCCGCGGCGATGGACAACCAGGGGCGGCTGATCGCCTCGGACACCGATCGCAACCGCCTCTCGCGCCTGGCTCCGCGCGCCGAACGCGCTGGCGCGGCGGATATCGCCACCATCCTGCTCAACCCGCAACGCGAGATGGAGGCGCTGGCCGAGTTCGCCGGCGAGGCCGATGCAGTGCTGGTCGACGCGCCCTGCTCGGGCACCGGCACCTGGCGCCGCAATCCCGAAGCGCGCTGGCGGCTCGACGAACAGGAACTGTCCCGGTTAACCACGCTGCAGGCCTATCTGCTCGATGTGGCGGCGCAGCTGGTCAAGCCCGGCGGGCGGATCGTCTATGTCACCTGTTCGCTGCTCGACGAGGAAGGGGCGGGGCAGTTCGATGCCCTGCTCGCCCGCCACCCCGACCTGCAGCCGCGCGCGCTTGCGCTGCCGCTGGGGCGTCCGCGCGGGCAGGGTATCCGCCTGTCGCCGGGGCCCGATTCCACCGACGGGTTCTTCATTGCCTGTGCAGCGCGGGTTCAGGCCGCGGAGTGAAGACGGGGATTATCACGCTTGGGCCTGATCACTTCCCGTGTTAGCCATAAGCATTATGGCTGACCCGCCACATATTCGACGGACGACCCCGCTGGAGACGATTATGCGTTTTGCCCCCGCCGCTGCCGCCCTTTCGCTGGCGCTTGCCATGACATCGAGCGTTGGCTGGGCCGGGGACGACGCGCCGACGCCGCGCGCGGCCGTGTTGATTGCCGAGGGCGAAGCGGCGCTAGCGCAAGGCGATACGCAGGGCGCAATCGACGCGTTCGAGGCGGCGCTGGCGGTCGATCCGGGGCATACGCCGATCTTCCTGCGGCTCGCCGAAGCCGCCCGTGCCGACAGCCTGCAGGGCAAGGCGATCCGCTATTACCGCGAAGCGCTGACGCGCGAGCCGCGCAATCTGGCCGCGATCGCGGGCGAGGGCGAGGCACTGGTCGAGAAGGGCGCGATCGAAAAGGCGCGCGGCAGCCTGGCCAAGCTGGAATCGCTGTGCGGCCAGAGCTGCGCCGAAACGCAGCAGCTCAATGCCCGTATCGCCGCCGGACCCCCGGCGCGCGTACAGACGGCCGAGGCAAGTTTACCGAACGGTATTACCTCGCAGGCTAACTGACCTCCGCAAGGAGGTCGCATGCAGCCACAAAGAGTTTCGAAATCCGCCGAGATCATGTGGGTCTTGGCGCTTACCGCGGGCGTGTTTAGTAGCATTGGGCTGCTAAGCTTTCTCATCCTTCAGGGAGCATCCGTCGCGGGCTTCGAAAACTCTGTGACGCGCGTGCGTGAATATCAATATCCTTGGTGGCTGTACTGGTTTGTCTCGGTTCTATTGTCGGTGATCGGAGCATTGCCGAACATGGTTGCCGCACTGGCGCTGGCCTTGCTCTCCCGACGCTGGAGCTGGGCTAACCATCCGGTGGTATGGGTGCTGGTGGCTGCAGCCGCAATTCAGGTGCTTTACGTTTTCGTTGGCATTGATCAACGGCGCACTCTGGCCGAGTGGCTGATCATAACCAGTTCCGCAATGATTGCCGGTGTCGCCGGCTGGCACGGGCTGCGTTTGGCGCGGCGTCAGACCAGCTCGCGAAACGCGTCCACCACGGCGCGGTAAACGCGTTTCTTGAAGGGCACGATCAGGTCGGGCAACTGCTCCGCCTCGACCCATTTCCAGTCGCAGAATTCGGGCGGATCATGCGCTTCGAGGTCGATGTCGGTATCCGCGCCGGCAAACCGTGCGAGATACCACACCTGTTCCTGCCCGCGGTACTTGCCGCCCCAGAGCTTGCCGATCAGCTCTTCGGGAAGGTCGTAGCGGATCGGCTCGTCCATCGCCTTGAGGATGGTCACATGCTCGGGGCGGACCCCGGTTTCCTCGCCCAGCTCGCGCAGCGCGGCGTCACGCAGGTCTTCCCCCTCGTCGACGCCGCCCTGCGGCATCTGCCACCAATCGCCTTCCTTATTGTCGATCCGGCGCCCGACGAACACCTTGCCGGCACCGTTAACCAGCATCACACCCACACACGGGCGGTATCCCAGCGTTTCGCTCACCTGTATCGCTCCACCATCAGTTTCGTCGCGTCGAGGAACGCTTCGAGATCCCTCTGACCGCTCGGTATCGCTTTTCTCAGCGTGGTAAACCCGTGAATGATGCCGGGAAACTCGAGATAGACCACTTCCGTGCCGAGTTGCACCAGATGTGCGGCGTATTCCCGGCCGGAATCGCGCAAGGGATCGAGACCCGCGGTGCACACGACGGTCGGCGGGGTGTTCGTGCAATCGCCGACCATCGGCGTGTGGCGCGGATCGCCCGCATCCCCGCCATATTGATCGTTGAACCAGGCCATCGCCGCGCCGGTCAGCAGGAAGCCTTCGGTGAACATCGCGAAGCTGCTGTGCTGCGAGGTGTCGCTGGCGACCGGATAGATGGGGGCCTGCACGATTACCGGCACATCGGCGGGCTCGTTCATCAGCTGGTTGGTGGTGACGATGGTCAGATTGCCGCCCGCGCTGTCGCCGGTGATGACCAGCCCGGTGATCGTCCGCTCGAGCTCGGCGGGCGATGCGGCGAGCCAGCGCGCCACCGCCTCGCAATCGTCGGGTGCGGCGGGAAAGGGGTGTTCGGGTGCGAGCCGGTAGTCGACCGAGATTACCGGCAGGTCGAGATGGTGTGAAATCTCGGTGCACAGCGCGTGATAGACTTCGAGGTCGCCGATCACGAAACCGCCGCCGTGGATAAAGATCACGCAGGGGCCGGGCGCCCGCTCGGCCTTGACGTCGTAGAAGCGCAGCGGGATCGGGCCCGCGGGACCGGGGCATGTCAGATCGCGCTGCACCGCCATCGTCCGCGGCTCGGCCTCGGCCACCGCGCCCATCGCGCGCATCTGCTGGCGCGCTTCTTCGGCACCGACTTCCTCGACCCCCTTGCCGCCCATCGCTTCGAGCATGTCGAGGAACCCGCGTACATCGTCGCGGACATAATGTTCGGTATCGGCCATTGCGTTCTCTCCCATATGCGTTTCTTTTTGGGACTTAGCGTGTTCGCAGCGCTTTTCCATGCGGCTTTTTTGGCCTAGCAGAGAAACTTCATTGCGAGAGGATGGGGCGCGCCCTAGGTGGCGCTTCCCATTGGAAACGGCGCCGCAAGCGATGGCGCAGACAAGGAATATCCGGATGGCAACAGCCGCCACCGCCCCGCAGGACGGCCTCCCCGCAACCCCCGAAAGCGTCGTTGTGCGCTTCGCCGGCGATTCCGGCGATGGCATGCAGCTGACGGGTGGGCAGTTCACCCTGTCGACCGCGCTGGCCGGCAATGACCTGGCCACGTTCCCCGATTTCCCCGCCGAAATCCGCGCGCCGCAGGGCACGCTGTTCGGCGTCTCGGCCTTCCAGATCAATTTCGGCAGCCGCGAAATCAACACTGCGGGTGATGCGCCCGATGTGCTTGTGGCGATGAACCCGGCGGCGCTGAAGACCAATATCGCGGCGCTGAAGCCCGGCGGGCTGGTGATTGCCGACACCGGCGCGTTCACCAAGCGCAACCTCGACAAGGCGCATTACGAGGCCAATCCGCTCGAGGACGACAGCCTCGCCAAATACGACCTGCTCGCCTTCGACATCAGCGAAAAGACCATCGAGGCGGTCAAGCCCTACGGCCTGGGCAACAAGGATGCGCTGCGGTCCAAGAACATGTGGACGCTGGGCCTCGCGCTGTGGATGTTCGACCGTCCGCGCGAACCGATCCACGACTGGCTCAAGGCCAAGTTCAAGTCCAAGCCCGAAATCGCCGATGCCAATATCGCTGCGCTCGATGCGGGCCATGCCTATGGCGAAACCGCCGAGCTCGCGGGGCCGCTCAAGCAGGTCCATATCGATCCGGTGCCCAGCGCGCCGGGGCTTTATCGCACCGTCACCGGCGCCGAAGCGGTCAGCCTGGGCCTGGTCGCGGGCGCACAGCTGGCCAGCCTGCCGATGTTCTTCGGCGGCTATCCGATCACCCCCGCCAGCGCGATCCTGCACCATCTCGCACGGCTCAAGGAATTCGACGTCACCACCTTCCAGGCGGAAGACGAAATTGCCGCGATCTGCGCCGCCATCGGTGCCAGCTATGCGGGTAGCCTCGGGATCACCAGCTCTTCGGGTCCGGGCATCGCGCTCAAGGGCGAGGCGATGGGCCTCGCGATCATGACCGAATTGCCGCTGGTGATCGTCAACTCGCAGCGCGGCGGCCCCTCGACCGGCCTGCCGACCAAGACCGAGCAGAGCGATCTCTACCAGGCGGTCTATGGCCGCAATGGCGATGCACCGATGCCGGTGATTGCCGCCAGCAGCCCGGGCGATGCCTTCGAGGTGGCGATCGAGGCCTGCCGCATCGCGGTGCAATATATGACCCCCGTCATGCTGCTCACCGATGGCTATATCGCCAATGCCGCCGAGCCGTGGAAAGTGCCCGATCCGGCCACGTTCGAACCGTTCCCGGCGCAGTTCCTGACCGAGAAGAACGCGGTCGACGATCAGGGGGCCGAGACCTTCCTGCCCTACAAGCGCGACGAGAAGGGCGCGCGGCCCTGGGTCAAGCCCGGGACGCCCGGCCTGATGCACCGCATCGGCGGGATCGAGAAGCACGAGCTGAGCGGCAATATCGACTATTCGCCCGACAACCACCAGCGCATGACCGACCTGCGCAAGGGCAAGATCGACGGGATCGCCGTACCCGATCAGAAAGTGTGCCTCGGCAACACCTCGGGCAAGCTCGCGGTCGTCGGTTGGGGCAGCACGTTCGGCCCGATCCACCGCGCGGTCGACAATGCGCGCCGCCAGGGGCGGGACGTGAGCCACATCCATGTGCGCCACATCTGGCCGCTGCCGAAGAACCTCGGCGACCTGCTGCGCGGGTTCGAGCATGTGCTGGTGCCGGAAATGAACACCGGCCAGTTCAAGACCGTGCTGCGCGACCAGTTCCTCGTCGATGCGACACCGCTGACCAAGACCAGCGGGCAGCCCTTCCAGATCGCCGAAATGGAAGAAGCGATCGGCAAGTATTTCGACGGCGTCGAAGGCAATGAAGGCGGCGAAGTACCGGTCAATGACGACCAATTGCCGCATCTGGAATCCGGACATGACGACGGCTCGCTGAAGAACCAGTCGTCACCGCAATCGCAGGAGCTCGGCTCGTGAACGCACCCGTAAAGATCGAAACCACGCTCAAGGACTGGGAAACCGACCAGGAGGTCCGCTGGTGCCCGGGTTGCGGCGACTATGCGATCCTCAAGGCGGTGCAGCGCACGCTGCCGCAATTGGGCGCGGACCCGGCCAACACCGTCTTCATTAGCGGGATCGGCTGTTCGAGCCGCTTCCCCTATTATGTCGAAAGCTACGGCTTCCACACGATCCACGGCCGCGCGCCCGCGTTCGCCACGGGTGCGAAGCTCGCCAACCCCGATCTCGATATCTGGCTGGTGACCGGCGACGGCGACGGTCTGTCGATCGGCGGCAACCATCTGATGCACGTCCTGCGGCGCAATGTGAACATGCAGATCATGCTGTTCAACAACGAGATCTACGGCCTCACCAAGGGGCAGGCCTCGCCGACCAGCCGCGAGGGCACCAAGTCACCCTCGACCCCGATCGGCAGCTACGACCATCCCGCGCGCCCCGCCGCTTTCGCGTTGGGCGCCGGCGCACGCTTCGTCGGCCGCGGGTTCGATGTGTCGAAGCACCTGCCTGACGTTCTGAAAGCCGCGCATGCGCACCAGGGCGCTGCCTTTATCGAGATCTTCCAGAACTGCATCGTCTACAACAAGGACGTGTTCCACGATTTCGCCGCGCCCAAGGGCGCCGAAGACCAGCAGCTGTGGCTCGAAAACGGCAAGCCGATGCTGTTCGCGAAGGAGAGCAAGGGCATCGCGCTCGACCGCGACAAGCTCGAGCTCAAGGTAGTAGATGTGGTCGATGGCGATTGGGACGCCGCGGGCGTGATCGTCCACGATGTCACCAACCGCTCGATCGCGCATATGCTCGTCGAAATGCCCTTCGGGCCGTTCCCGATGGCGCTGGGCGTGCTCTATGACGATCCGCGCCCGACCTTCGAAGCCGCCGCGATGGCCGAAAAGGCCGCCGCGAGCCAGGGCAAGGAGGCCAATCTCGCCAAGCTGCTCGGCAAGGGCCAGACCTGGACCGTCGACGGCACCGCGCAGGATCCCGTCTGACGCGCTGACAGCATTTGGCAGTTTTTCGGACCGATCGCGGTTCGGCTCCGTTGGTTGGACATATCCCTGCCGGTGCAGGGTCCGTTCAACCAATGGAGAAGACATGAATATTTCGATCAAGACGACCGCACTGTCCACGCTTGCGCTGGCGCTTGCCGCCTGCGGGGGCGACGTGGCCGAGGACCCGGTAGTCGGCAGCGAAATGGCCGATACCGAAACCGCCATGGTGGACGAATACGATCCCATGACGCGCGATTACATGCTGGGCGACGATGCGCAGACGCGCCGCGATGCGTTCGATTCCGACGCGTTCCGCAGCGAATATCGCACCTATCGCGACGAGGTGGTGAACGAGCAGGTCGCACAGGCCGCTGCGACCGACGCCTCGCAGGACATGAGCGATGACGAGCGCGAGGAAATGAATGCCGCGTCGCAGGAACGCGATGGCGAGACCAACATGCGCCTGCGCCAGAACATGACCTGGGGCTATCTCGACCGTAATGACGACGACCAGCTCTCGGTTGCCGAATATGCGATCTGGGCGATCCCGCTCAATCCGCAGCACGAGGCGATCAACGACCAGGGCGAACCCGAGCTGAAGGCCGACACTATCAACAAGGCCGCCGACAGCTTCTTCTATTACGACATGGACGGCGACACCTATCTCGACCGCCGCGAGTTCACCGCCGCACGCCGCGGCGAAACTTCCGATTCCTGATCAAGGCTGAACCGATGGACGAGGGCGGCGGGGTAACCTGCCGCCCTTTCCTTTTGGGCGGGGCGGGTTAACACCCGCGCGCAATGGACAATCTGACACACAGCCTCGTCGGGGCATTGATCGGGCAGGCGGGGCTCAAGCGGAAGACCGGGCTGGCCATGCCCGCGCTGATCATCGGCGCGAACCTCCCCGATGTCGATGCGGCGTGCTTCTTCTGGCTCGACGGGGTCGAACACCTCGGCTTCCGCCGCGGGATCACGCATGGACCGATCGCCTGGGTGCTGCTGCCGCTGTTACTGGCGGGGCTGCTCTATGGATTCGACCGATGGCAGGCCCGGCGCGGCAAGCGTCCGGAGGCGCGGCTGCCGGTCAGGTTCAAGTGGCTCTACGCGCTCGCGCTGCTCGGCTGCCTGACCCATCCCGCGCTCGACTGGCTCAACGTCTACGGCATCCGCCTGCTCGAGCCGTTTTCCTCGCGCTGGTTCTACGGCGACACGCTGTTCATCATCGATATCTGGCTGTGGCTGCTGATGGGCTTCGCCACATGGTTCTCGCTCCGGCGACAAAAGCGGGGTGGGGAGTGGCGCAGGCCGGCACGCGCGGCGCTCGCGGCGGCGCTCGCCTATATCGGGCTCAACGCCATGATCACCGCAGCCGACGAAAACGCGCTCACGGCGAGCCCGACCGGCACTGAAACCGTGATCGCCAGCCCAGTGCCGCTCAACCCGCTCGCGCGCGAGATGATCAGCGGCGGCAACGGGCTGTACACGCTCGGCGAAGACACCACGCTGCCCGGGGTCCCGCTCGACCGGTGCGATCTGGCAGCGGCACGGGCGGACGATAGCGCGGTCGACGCCTTCCTGTTCTGGGCACGCACCCCGCTGATCGAGCCGCGCGAGGATGGCTCGCTGTGGCTGCGCGATGCGCGCTTCTACGATCCGAGGGTCGGCGATCGCTTTTCGGTCGAACTGCCCGCGGGGGTCTGCCCCGGCGTGCAAACGGAACCCAGGCCAGCACCCGGCGGTTAGAACGGCATGACTGCACCCCACATCGTCTGGCTGCGGCGCGATCTGCGCATGGCCGATCAGCCCGCGCTGTATGCCGCCGCTCAAGCCGGGCCCGTCATTCCGGTCTACGTCCTCGACGACGACCGCGCGGGCGACCATGCCTATGGCGGGGCGTCGAAGGTCTGGCTGCATCATTCGCTCGAAACCCTCGGCAAGAGCTATGGCGCGCACAATTCGAGGATCGTGCTGCGCCGGGGCGACGCCCCGCAGGTGCTCGCCGCGCTCGCCGACGAGGTCGGGGCCACCCGCATCCACGCGATGCGCCATTACGAGCCATGGTGGAAGGAAGCCGAGGACGAACTGCGCGATGCGCTTGCCGGTTCGGGGGGCGAGGAGCGCAGGCTGTGCCTCTACGACGGCAATTACCTGCTTCCGCCCGGCAGCGTGACCACCGGTTCGGGCGATCCGTACAAGATCTACACCCCGTTTGCGAATTCCATGCTGGAGGTGATGCCGCCGCGCGATCCATTGCCCGAGCCCGAGACGCTGTCTTCGCCCGATAGCTGGCCCGACAGCGACGAGGTTGGCGACTGGGACCTGCTTCCGGCCAATCCCGACTGGGCCGGCGGTATTCGCGAATTCTGGGAGTTCGGCGAACAGGCGGCGCATGACCGGCTCGAGTGGTGGGCCGATGTGGTGGGCGATTATGACGAGGGCCGCAATCTGCCCTCCGAAGACACCACCTCGCGCCTCTCGCCGCATTTGCACTGGGGCGAGATCAGCCCCGCGCAAGTGTGGCACGCATTGAAGGACAAGCGCAGCGACGGGTGGAACACCTTCGCCAAGGAAGTGATCTGGCGCGATTATGCGCAGAACGTGATCGACCAGTTCCCCAACTACCCGCGCGAAAGTTACCGCGACTATGACGAGCGCACGCTGTGGCGGAACCCCAACGCGGGCCATCTGATCGCGCAGGACCTCGAATACTGGCAGAAGGGCATGACCGGCTATCCGGTGGTCGATGCGGGGATGCGGCAACTGTGGCAGACCGGGTGGATGCACAACCGCGTGCGGATGATCTGCGCCAGTTTTCTGGTGAAGCACCTGCTAATCGACTGGCGTTTTGGCGAACAATGGTATTGGGACTGCCTGGTCGATGCCGATTACGGCAATAACGGCGTCAACTGGCAGTGGATTTCGGGCACCGGCGTCGACAGCAATATGTTCAGCCGGATCATGGCCCCGCTGACGCAGAGCGAGAAGTTCTGCGCCGCCGATTACATCCGCGAATATGTCCCCGAACTGGCCGATCTGGGCGACGATTGCATCCACGACCCGCCCGACGAGAAGCGCGGCGACTACCCGGCCAAGATGATCGGCCACAGGGAAGCGCGCGAGCGGGCACTGGCGGCGTACCGGTCGGCCAAAGGCTAGCTTGCGTCCGCCGCCGCGCCGCGCAATAGCAGCGCGCGATGGATATGCCGACTACCCCCCGCACGCACGACCTTATCGCCGGATCACAGCGCTTTGCGCGCCGGCCCGGCTGGTTCGCGCGGTTGGTGGCGCCCGGTTTCGAGAGAATTCTCGGCCGGATCGATTCCGCGCTGACCTCGGGGACCATTCACGGGGTCCTGCCCGACGGCAGCCGCCGGACGCTGGGCGGGCATGCGCCGGGATTCGAATGCGAGGTCGAGCTGCGCAGCTGGAATGCGCTGATCCGGCTGGCGAGCAATGGCTCGGTCGGCTGGTACCAGGCCTGGGAGGCGGGCGAATGGTGGAGCCCCGACCCGGTCCCGCTGTTCGCGCTGTTCATGCAGCATGCGTCGCGGCTGGGCGATACCGCGCGCGCCAAGGGCCCATTCCGCCACGCGCTCAAGCTGGCGCATCTGGTCAACCGCAACACGCATGAAGGCGCGCGGAAGAATATCAGCGCGCATTACGACCTCGGCAATGATTTCTACAAGGCGTGGCTCGATCCGACGATGAGCTATTCCTCGGCGCTGGAGCCTGGCGATGATGGCCTCGAGGCGGCGCAGCGGCGCAAGTGGGATGCGCTGGCCGCGCGTATCGGCGCAGCGCCCAAGGTGCTCGAGATCGGCTGCGGCTGGGGCGGGTTGGCAGGCTTCCTCGCCGCGCGCGGGGCAAACGTCACAGCGATCAGCCTGTCCGACGAACAATTGGCCTGGGCCGCCGCGCACCACGGCGCCGGGGTCGATTTCCGCAAGCAGGACTATCGCGATTGCGAAGGCCAGTTCGATGCCATCGTCAGCGTCGAGATGGTCGAGGCGCTGGGGCGCGAATACTGGCCGACCTTCATGGACTGCATAGCGCGCAATCTGAAACCGGGCGGCTGCGCCGCGATCCAGTATATATCGATGCGCGACGATCTGTTCGATGCCTATGCCAAGAGCGCCGATTTCATCCAAGCTTACATCTTCCCCGGCGGGCTGCTGATCCGCACGAGCGAATTTCGCCGGCTGGCGGAGGAACGCGGGCTCGCCTGGCAGGACCAGCGAGATTTCGGCGGCGACTATGCCGCCACGCTCGAACACTGGCGGCACAATTTCGACGCGGCGGCTGCCGCAGGACACCTGCCCGAAGGATTCGACGAGCAGTTCTGCGATTTATGGCGCTATTACCTGATGTATTGCGAAGGAGGGTTCCGCGGTGGCGGGATCGACGTCCACCAGGTTACACTGGTGAAAAAGGGAGAGATGTGATGCGTGGATTATTGATATCGGCGGCGGCCTTGGCGCTGGCCGGTTGCGCGACGGCTTACGACACCGTCGCAACCGCACCCCCGGCACCGCCGGCGGTGACCCAGTCGATGCCCGCGCAAATGGCGAGCCTGGATCCGGGCGATTCGATCCTGTTCTGGGACGAGGCGCGCCGATCGGCTGCGTTCCGCGATATGGAATCTGCCTTCCCCGGGCTCGAAGTGGCACCTGCCAGCACGGTCCGCACGCTGCCGCGGCAGGAAGGCCGCGTGCCCGCCGCGCTGCAGGCCGATATCCGTGCCTATATGGCCGAAACGCAGGCGGCCGGCGTCATGGTCCTCAAGGACGGTGCGATCGTATTCGAGGATTACGGTCTGGGTTTCGGGCCGACGGGGCGGTGGACCAGCTTCTCGGTCGCCAAGAGCTTTACCTCGACCCTGCTGGGGGCGGCGATCGCGGATGGCGCGATCGCCAGCGTCGATACGCCGGTCACCGACATCATCCCCGCGCTGGCAGGCACCGCCTATGACGGGGTGAGCGTCGGCCAGATCGCCACGATGACCTCGGGCGTGGCGTGGAACGAGGATTACACCGATCCCGACAGCGATGTGGCGCGGATGCTTGGCGTGGCCCCGGTGGCGGGCGAATCGCAGGCCGTGACCTATGCCCGCACGCTGACGCGCGAGGCGCCCGCGGGCGAGAAATGGGTCTACAAGACGCTCGAGACCAATCTGCTCGGCCTGATCGTCGAACAGGCGACCGGCCAGTCGCTCGCAGCCTATGCGGCCGAGAAGATCGTCGAGCCCGCCGGGTTCGAAGGCGGCCTGTTCTGGATGCAGGACCTGACCGGCGGCAACATCGGCGGCTGCTGCCTCTCGCTGCGATTGTCGGACTATGCGCGCATGGGCCAGTTCGCGCTTGAAGGCGGGGAGGGCGTGGTGCCCGCTGGCTGGTTCGCCAAGGCGGGCTCGCCGCTGGTCGATTTCGCGCCCGAGGCACCCGGCTTCGGCTATGGCTACCAATGGTGGACCTATCCCGGCGACATGTATGGCGCGCAGGGAATTTTCGGTCAGGCGATCACGATCATCCCCGAAGAGAAACTGGTCGTGGCGGTGGTGAGCAATTGGCCGACCGCGACCAGCCGCGCGCACCGCGACGGGTTCCGCACGTTGGTGGGCAGGCTGGTCGAAACGCTGCAGGACTAACTAGGGACGGGCAGGGTGGCGGTGCCCGGGTAACGGCGCACCGTCCCCGGGTCGTGCCGCTCAGTAGGGCCGGTAGGCGGCGCCTTCGCTGGTGTAGCGGGCGAGAATGTTGTCGTGGACGATCGAGCCCAGCAATTCGCTGAAGGCGCAGCCGACCATCGAGTTTTCCCACCACACGACCTGCGCCTGCAGCGATTCAAGCCCGGGCAGGGTGAGCCAGCACAGCTGGCCTTCATGCATGCGGTTGAGCGCGGCGGCGGAAAAGCCCGACATTGACAGATCGTGGATCACGGTCTGGAAGGCGCGGCCGCCGCTCGCGCGCAACTGGCCGGGAATGGCCAATTTGGCGCGCGGTGCGCAGCGGTCTTCCTGCGCGGCCAGCGTGTATGGATCTTGCGAATGTTGGATCATGACGGGCGCCCCTCCTCGATCAATCCGGATGAAGTGTGACCCGGCGCATGCGCAACGGGATTTAACGAGTATCGCGGATCAGCGTTTAGCCTTCGTCGCCGAAGCTGGTTAACTCACCCGTCGACGCGCTCGCGGTGGAAGCCGGTGAAATCGTTAACAAGCAATTCGACAAGACGATCGGCGACCGTGGCCGGATCCTTGACCGATTGCGGGTCTTCGCCCGGATAGGCCTTGGCGCGCATGGCAGTGCGCGTTGCGCCCGGATCGACCAGCGCGACGCGGACCTTGGAGATCTTCTCGACCTCCTGCGCATAGCTTTCGAGCAGATTGTCGAACGCCGCCTTGGTCGCGCCATAGGCCGACCAATAGGCCCGCGGGCTGGCCCCGACGCTGCTGGTCAGGCCGATCACCCGGCCTGCCTCGGCGCGTTTGAGCAGCGGGTCGAAATTGGCCAGCAGCGCCTGCGTGGCGAGGAAATTGACGGTCAGCGCCTGGCTGAGCTGCTTGCCGTCGATCTGCGTAACCGGTGTGAGGGCCGGCAGATAGGCTGCGGAAATCACCAGATAATCGAGCTTGTCCCAGCGGCCTGCAATGGCCGAGGCCAGCCGCGCCAGCCCGTCGCTTTCGGCAAGGTCGACGGGGGCGATGGTCGATGCCCCGCCGACTGCGTGGATCGCATCCTCGACCGCTTCGAGCGCGGGAACGTCGCGGCCGGTCAGCACCACATGCGCCCCGGCGGCAGCCAGCGCACGCGCGGTGGCGGCACCGATCCCCTTGCTTGCCCCGGTGACGAGCGCGAGGCGGTTGGCGAGCGGCTGGTCCATCAGGCGACCTGTTCGGAAGTGAAGGAGAGCTGCTGCTGCTTGTCCTCACGCCGCGTCAGATCGGTGAGCGCGGTGGGATAGTCGCCGGTGAAACAGGCATCGCAGAACTGCGGGCAGGCCGAATTGCGCGGTTTTTCGCCGACGGCGCGATAGAGACCGTCGATCGAGACGAAGGCGAGGCTGTCGGCCTTGATGAATTCGCGCATCGGTTCGACATCCATCCGCGCGGCGAGCAGCTTGCTGCGCTCGGGCGTGTCGACCCCGTAGAAGCAGCTATGCGCGGTGGGCGGGCTGGCGACGCGGAAGTGCACTTCGGTGGCCCCGGCCTCGCGCATCATCTCGACGATCTGCAGGCTGGTGGTGCCGCGCACGATGCTGTCGTCGATCAGGACGATGCGCTTGCCCTCGACCAGCGCGCGATTGGCATTGTGCTTGCGCTTGACGCCGGCATGGCGCGCGCCGTCGCTCGGCTGGATGAAGGTGCGGCCGACATAATGCGAGCGGATGATCCCAAGCTCGAACGGGATCCCCGCTTCCTGCGCATAGCCGATCGCTGCGGGCACGCCGCTGTCGGGCACGGGAATGACGAGGTCGGCATCGACCGGTGTCTCGCGCGCCAGTTCGGCGCCGATCGCCTTGCGCGCTTCGTAGATGCTGCGCCCGTCGAACACCGAATCCGGGCGGCTGAAATAGACATGCTCGAAAATGCAGGGCCGCGCCGAATGGTTGCCGAAGGGATGCAGCGAATCGATATTGCCGTCGAAATCGACCTTGATCACTTCGCCCGGTTCGACCTGGCGGACGAATTCGGCGCCGACCACGTCGAAGGCGACGGTTTCCGACGCGAACAGCGTGGCATCGCCGATCCGGCCCATCTGCAGCGGGCGGATGCCCAGCGGATCGCGGCAGGCGATCATGCCCTCGGGCGTCATGACGATCAGCGCATAGGCGCCTTCGAGCAGCCGCAGCGCATCGATCAGCCGGTCCATGATGGTGGGATAGCGGCTGGTCGCAACGAGGTGGATGATGACCTCGGTGTCGCTGGTCGACTGGAAGATCGACCCGCGCCGCACGAGGTCCTCGCGCAGCATGCCTGCGTTCGAGATATTGCCATTATGCGCGACCGCGAAGCCGCCGCTGGCGAGATCGGCATAGAGCGGCTGGATATTGCGCAGGCCCGACCCGCCGGTGGTCGAATAGCGGACATGGCCTGCAGCCATCATCCCGGGCAGTTCGGCGATCGCTTCCTGGCTGGAGAAATTCTCCGCCACATGGCCGAGCCCGCGCAGCGTGAAGAATTCGGTGCCGTTGAAACTCGTGATACCCGCTGCTTCCTGGCCGCGGTGCTGCAGCGCGTGGAGGCCCAGGGCGGTGACGGCGGAAGCATCGGTCGCGTTGACCGCGCCGAATACGCCGCACTCTTCGCGCAGCTTGTCGCCATCCTCGTCTAGAAACGGGTGCGTGAGGTTCATCGAAAGGCCTGTCCGCCGCGGCTGATCGGGATGCGCGCCCAATGGCGGTGTTACGAACCGATTACAAGGGCAGTGCGACCAATGCCCGCCCATCCGACACGATTTCATTGCGCAGCAAGGATTGCCTGCCTAAACGCGCTGCACTCCGCAGCCATAAACCAGGGCCGTCTTGATCCTCTCCCCCTTCGAATGGACCATCGCCAAACGCTATTTGCTTCCGGGCAAGGGCGAGGCCTTCATTGCCCTGGTGGCAAGCATCTCGATCGGCGTGGTGATGCTGTCGGTCGCGATGCTGGTGGTGGTGATGAGCGTGATGAACGGTTTTCGCGCCGAACTGCTCGACAAGATCGTCGGCCTCAACGGCCACGCCATCGTCCAGGCCTATGGCGGACGGATGGACGATTGGGAGAATATCCTCGAGGAAGTGCGCCAGACGCCGGGCGTGGTCGATGCGAGCCCGCTGATCGAGCAACCGCTGCTGACGAGCTTCAACGGGCGCGTCGAGGCGATCATCGTGCGCGGCAATACTGCGGAAGATATCGACGAACTCGCGAGCAAGGCAGTCAGCGGCAATTTCGATGCGCTGCAAGCGGGCGCGAGCAAGGTCGCGATCGGCATTCGGCTGGCCGAGAATATCGGCGCCCGCGTCGGCGACACGATCACGATCATCAATCCGCAGGGCCGTTCGACTCCCTTCGGCACGGTCCCGCGCCAGGTCGGCTACGAAGTCGCGGCGATCTTCGAGGTTGGCGTCTATGATTATGACGGAGCTTTCGTCGTCATGCCGATGCAGGACGCGCAGACGCTGATGCTGATCGGCGATACGGTCGGCATGATCGAGGTGACGGTGGAGGATGCCGACGAGGTCGGCGAAATCCTCGAGCCAGTCCAGCGCGCGGTCGAGGGCAGGGCGGTGGTTGCCGACTGGAAGACCATCAATGCGACGCTGTTCGAGGCGCTGCAGGTGGAGCGCGCGGCGATGGCCTTCGCGCTCAGTTTCATGGTGCTGGTGGCGGCGTTCAACATTCTCTCCAGCCTGGTCATGCTGGTGCGTGCCAAGACTCGCGACATTGCGATCATGCGGACCATGGGGGCGTCGCGGCAAAGCCTGATGAAAATCTTCGTCACCACCGGGTTTACCGTGGGCGCGATCGGCACGGTGGTGGGCCTTGCGCTGGGCTTTTCGATCCTCGCCGGGCGGCAACAGATCGTGCAGGCGATCGGCGCGCTGACGGGGCAAAACCTGTGGGACCCGCAGTATCGCTTTCTCACCACGATCCCGTCGAAGGTCGATGGCAGCGAAGTGACCATGATCGCCTTGCTCGCGCTGGGCCTCAGCTTCCTCGCCACGCTCTACCCCGCGTGGAAGGCGGCGAACACCGATCCCGTGCAGGTGCTGCGTTATGAGTAATATGGGCGTGAAACCGGTGGTCGAGCTCAAGCAGCTTACCCGCAGCTTCGAGCAGGGCGGCGAGCGGATCGACGTGCTGCGCGGGGTCGACCTCGCGATCCGCCCGGGCGAAATCGTCGCGCTGCTCGGGCCTTCGGGATCGGGCAAGTCGACGCTGCTGCAGGCGGTCGGGCTGCTCGAGGGCGGCTTCGGCGGCGAGATCGTCATCGCCGGTCATTCGGCGGAAAAATCGAACTCGCGCGCGCGCACCGTGCTGCGCCGCGACCATCTCGGCTTCGTCTACCAATTCCATCACCTGCTGCCCGATTTCGATGCGCGCGAGAATGTCGTCCTGCCCCAGCTTGTCGCCGGCCGCCCGCATGTGGAGGCAGAGGCGCGCGCCGAACAATTGCTTATCGCGCTGGGGCTCTGGCATCGACTCGATCATCGACCGAGCCAGCTTTCGGGCGGCGAACAGCAACGTGTCGCGGTTGCCCGCGGGCTGGCCAACAAGCCCGATCTTGTGCTGGCCGACGAACCGACCGGGAATCTCGACGAGGCCACCGCCGACAAGGTGCTCGCCGAATTCCTCGGGCTGGTGCGCGGCGAAGGCAGCGCGGCGTTGATCGCGACGCATAACGAACGCCTGGCGCAGAGGATGGACCGCGTGGTCCGACTGCACGACGGCGTGCTGGCATAGCGGACCCGCAAGCCGATTCGATCGTTGGTCTTGCAAAGGAGATTTGCATGACCGACCACCCCAGCACTTTCAAAGGCGACGACAACCACCGCCACGGCGTCGAATGGGATGACCGTGCCAGCCTGCACCGCGTGGATGACGGCGACGGCGTCCTCGACGCGGCCAAGGGGCTGCGCAGCGGTACTTTCGCCGAACTGATCCGTCACATGATGCTGATGCCCGAAGACGAACGCGCGCAATATTGCATCGAGAAGGCGGGCGACCGCGAATATCACGCTGCCGAGGTCGCGGGCCTGTCGCAGCGTCCGGATTTCCCTGCCGCCTGAATAGGCGCTCTGCGCGCCGGCGATGGCCGCCCTTGTGCGGTCAGAGCCGCGCGTGCAGACCCTGTCCCACTTGTTCGTCGCTGCAAGGAATAGCCCCGCATGACCACTATCGCCGATTTCGCCGTCACCACGAACAAGGGCGACGAGCTCTCCCTTTCGGAAAAGCTGGGCAAGGTCCTGCTGGTGGTGAACACCGCCAGCAAATGCGGCTTCACTCCGCAATATGACGGGCTGGAAGAACTCTATCAGGACTACCGCGACAGGGGCTTCGAGGTGCTTGCCTTCCCCTGCAACCAGTTCGGCGGCCAGGAGCCGGGCGATGCGGGCGAGATCGCCGAATTCTGCAAGGTCAATTTCGGCCTCACTTTCCCGCTGATGGCCAAGGTCGATGTCAATGGCGACAATGCCAGCCCGCTGTTCGACTGGATGAAGCGCGAAAAGCCCGGCGTGTTGGGATCGAAGGCGATCAAGTGGAACTTCACCAAATTCCTGATCGACCGTTCAGGCCAGGTCGCGAAGCGATATGGCCCGGCCGACGCGCCCAAGACGATCGCCACGGACATCGAAAAGCTGCTGTAGGCTTGCTTTCCTTGCTGGCACCCCGGCACACACGGGGGCCCCGATAAGCGATCATCTAGCGCGGTATCGGCGTTATCTGGATCCCTGCCTTCGCAGGGATGACGGAACGGAGGAAAGCGCGGCGCGTGCGGGTTGGCGAATCCCCTCTCGCACCGCATATTGGCTTGATGCCCTTCAAGCCCTTCGTCCCGTTCCGTATCCTGTCGGCCTATACGATGCTGGAAGGCGCGATCGACCCCAAGGCGATGGCCAAGCTGGCGAAGGAACGCGGCTTTCCCGCTATCGCGATCGCCGACCGGAATGGCCTGTATGGCGCGGTCATGTTCGCCAATGCCTGCAAGGCCGAAGGCGTGCAGCCGATCATCGGTACGCTGCTGGGCGTGGCGCGCCCAAGCCGCGACGAGGGGGTGGAGGGCAAGCTGGTCGACTACCTCCCGCTGTTTGCGCAGGACGAGGCGGGATACGACAATCTGTGCCATCTCGTCTCGAAGGCGCATCTCGAACGCCCGCTCGAATTCGAACCGCATGTCCGGATCGGCGACCTCGATGGCCGTACCGACGGCCTGATCGCCTTCACCGGTGCGAGCGAAGGCGCGGTCACGCGGCTGCTTGCCGAAGGCCAGCAGAGCCATGCGGAGGCCCTGCTCGACCGCCTGCAGGCGGTGTTCCCCGACCGGCTCTACGTCGAACTGGCGCGGCGCGGCGATCCGATCGAGGAGCGCGCAGAAGCGGCGCTGGTCGATCTCGCCTATGCGCGCGACCTGCCGCTGGTGGCGACCAATCCCGCCAATTTCGCCGAACCGCATATGCACAAGGCGCATGACGCGATGCTGTGCATCGCCGGCTCGACGCATGTCGATGCGGAGGAACGCGCGCGGTCGAACCCCGAAAGCTACGTGAAGACCTACCACATGATGGAGGAAGCCTTCGCCGACCTGCCCGAAGCGGTGCAGAACACCGTGGTGGTGGCGCAGCGCTGCGCCTATGCGCCGCCCTATCGCAAGCCGATCCTGCCCAGCCTCGCGGGCGACCTCGAAGGCGAGGCACGCGCGCTCGAGGAAGATGCGCGCAAGGGTCTGGAGGCACGGCTCGCGCCCTATGGCGAGATGAGCGAGGAGGAACGCAAGGTCTATTTCGACCGGCTGCAGTTCGAGGTCGACATCATCAACCAGATGGGTTTCCCGGGCTACTTCCTGATCGTTGCCGACTTCATCAAATGGGCCAAGGACCACGATATTCCCGTGGGACCGGGGCGTGGTTCGGGTGCGGGCAGCCTTGTCGCCTGGTCGCTGACGATCACCGATCTCGACCCGATCCAGCTCGGCCTGCTGTTCGAACGCTTCCTCAATCCCGAACGCGTCTCGATGCCCGACTTCGATATCGACTTCTGCGAAACCCGCCGCGGCGAGGTGATCCGCTACGTCCAGCAGAAATACGGCCACGACCACGTCGCGCAGATCATCACCTTCGGCAAGCTCAAGGCGCGCGCGGTGCTGCGCGATACGGGGCGGATCCTGCAGATGAGCTACGGCCATGTCGACCGGCTGTGCAAGATGGTGCCCAACCACCCGACCGATCCGTGGACGCTGCCGCGCGCGCTCAACGGCGCGGCCGATTTCAAGAACGAATACGACAATGACAACGAGGTGAAGCGTCTCGTCGATTTGGCGATGCAGCTCGAAGGCTTTCCGCGCAACAGTTCGACCCATGCGGCGGGGGTGGTGATCGGCGACCGGCCGCTGGCCAAGCTGGTGCCGCTCTACCGCGATCCGCGCTCGGACATGCCGGTGACGCAATACGACATGAAGAATGTCGAGAGCTCGGGACTGGTCAAGTTCGACTTCCTCGGGCTGAAAACTCTATCGGTGCTCAAGAAGGCAGTCGATCTGCTCAAGCGGCGCGAGATCGACATCGACTTGTCGCAGCTGCCGCTCGACGATCCCAAGGTCTACGAATTGATGAAGGCGGGCAACACGGTGGGCGTGTTCCAGCTGGAATCGGAAGGCATGCGGCGCACGCTGACTGCAGTGAAGCCGACCAATTTCGGCGATATCATCGCGCTCGTCTCGCTCTACCGACCGGGCCCGATGGACAACATCCCGCTGTTCGGCAAGCGCAAGGCGGGCGAGGTCGCGATCGAGTTTCCGCATGCCAAGCTCGAAGGCATCCTGGCCGAGACCTACGGCATCTTCGTCTACCAGGAGCAGGTGATGCAGGCGGCCCAGATCCTTGCCGGCTATTCGCTCGGCGATGCCGATCTGCTGCGCCGCGCGATGGGCAAGAAGGTCCAGGCCGAAATGGACATCCAGCGCGAACGCTTTGTCACCGGGTGCAAGGAAGTCAGCGGGATCGAGAAGGCCGAGGCTAACGCGCTGTTCGATTTGATCGACAAGTTCGCCGGCTACGGTTTCAACAAGTCGCACGCCGCCGCCTATGCGCTGCTGGCCTACCAGACCGCATGGCTCAAGGCGCATTACCCGGAAGAATTCTACGCAGCTTCGATGTGTTTCGACATGCACCAGTCCGAAAAGCTGGCGATCTTCGTCGACGACGCGCGCCGCGGCGGGATCACGGTGCTGCCGCCCTCGCTCAATCACTCGGAAGCCGAATATACCGTCGAGCAAACCGACGACGGTTACGCCGTGCGCTATGCGCTGGCGGGGATCCGCAATGTCGGCGAACGCGCAATGGAAGCGATCGTCGAGGAACGCGAGGCGGCGGGCCGGTTCGAAAGCCTCAAGGACCTGTTCGAACGCCTGCCCAAGGGATCGATGAACTCGCGCCAGCTCGAGGCATTGATCAGCGCGGGCGCGCTCGACGAATTCGAAGCCAACCGCGCCAAGCTGATGGCCAATGCGGACATGCTTTTGGCCGTGGCCGACGCGGCCGAGCGCGAGCGCTCGAGCGGCCAGGCGGGCCTGTTCGGCGGCGAGGACGCAGCGGTCGATGACGATCTGCGATTGAAGGACGCGGAAGACTGGTCGCTCAGCGAGGCGCGCGCTCGCGAGAAGGAGAACATGGGCTTCTCCTTCAAGCAGCATGCGACCGCCGCCTATCGCGAGATCGCCAGCGCGCAAGGCGCACGTTCGCACGCCTCGCTGATGTCCGGCGGCGTGCCTGGTGGCGGGCGCATGGGCGCGGTGATGGCAGTGCAGGTCGAAGGCGCCAGCAAGGGCACGACCAAGCGCGGCAAGCCATTCATCCGCGCCGATTTCTCCGACGCCTCGGGCCAGTTCAGCGCCGCCTGTTTCGAAGAGGGGCTGGTCGAGAAGTTCCTCGAATGGGCGAAGAACGGCACCTGCGTGAAGCTCGATGTCGAACTCGACAGCCCGAGCCCCGACGAACCGCCGCGCATCACCGTGCGCGGGGCGGTCCCGCTCGACGCGGTGCGCGGGAGCATGGCGATGCTGCTGACGCTTGAGGTCGAGAGTGTCGAGGCGGTGACCCAGCTTGCGCTGGCGCTTGGCGAGCGCGGGCAGGGGGGCGACGAGGCAGTCGCCACGCTGCTCACCGGGGACCCGGCCCCGCCCGTCGTGCGGCTGGGCCGAACATTTTCTATCGACGGCGAGCTCGCCGAACGCTTGGCAAGCGTGCCCGGCCTTGCCAAGGTGCAGTTAACCGCGCGACGGGGGAAGGCAAACCTGCGCCTCGTCGCTTGAGAACAAAGTCATTGTGAGCCGCAGGCGAAGCAATTCATTTCCCGCCGTCGCTCCGATTTGCGACGTGTGAAGCTGGATTGCCGCGCCGCCTTCGGCGCCTCGCAATGACCAGAATGGAGAGGAAGACATATGTCGCTTGGCGCGATGCAGGACTGGAGCATGCGGATCTCGCATGTGATCGATCACGCAGCCCGGGAAGCCCCGAACCGCGAAATCGTCACCCGCTGGGCGGATGGCAGCGAGACCCGCACCGACTGGGTGGGCGTGCGCCGTGATGCGAAGAAGATGAGCCAGGCGCTGCAGGCGCTGGGCCTCGGCAAGGGCGACAAGGTCGCCAGCCTTGCCATGAACCACGCGCGCCACCTGGTCAGCTGGTTCGGCGTCGCGGGGATGGGCGGCGTGCTGCACACCTGCAATCCGCGTCTGTTCGAGGACCAGCTCGAATACATCGTCAATCACGCCGAGGACAAGGTGATGATCTACGATGCGGCGTTCCAGCCGATCGTGGACAAGATGCGCGACAAATGGCCCACGGTCGAACATTACATCTGCTTCGACAGCGACGAGCACGCGACCAGCTTCGAAGACTGGATCGGCGAGCAGCACGGCGATTTCGAATGGGTCGATGGCGACGAGCGCGATCCCTGCATGATCTGCTACACCAGCGGCACGACGGGCCATCCCAAGGGCGTGCAGTACGAGCATCGCTCGACGCTGCTGCACGCGCTGGCCGGACTGCAGCCGTCGACCTTCAACTTTACCGCGTCCTCGGTGATGCTCCCGGTGGTGCCGATGTTCCACGCGGCCAGCTGGGGCCTGCCCTATGCCGGGGCGATGGCGGGGATCAAATTCGTCTTCAGCGCGGTCAACGACCCGGCAGTGCTCGACGAGGTGATGAAGACCGAAAAGGTCACCGATTCGGCGGGTGTGCCCACGGTGTGGCTGGCGCATTTCCAGTATTGCGACGCCAACAATCTCGAACTGCCCAAGCTGCGCGCCGCCACCATCGGCGGGTCGGCCGCGCCGCGCTTCATGATCGAACGGCTGATGAAGAACGGCACGCGCGTCCAGCATGCCTGGGGGATGACCGAGACCTCGCCGATCGGCACCGTTGGCGGCCCCACGGCCGACTGGGACCAGCTGACCTTCGACCAGAAAGTCGAGAAGACGATGAAGCAGGGCCGCCCGATCTTCGGCGTCGAACTGCGCACGGTGGATCTCGATGATCCGACCAAGGTGCTGCCGCGCGACGGTGAAAGCTCGGGCGCGCTGCATATCCGCGGGCCCTGGGTGGTGAAGCGCTATTTCAAGTCCGAGGAAGACGCGATCGATGCGGACGGCTGGTTCAACACCGGCGACGTGGCGATCCTGCATCCCGACGGCACGATGCAGATCACCGACCGGACCAAGGACGTGATCAAGTCGGGCGGCGAATGGATCAGCTCGGTCGAACTCGAAAACGCCGCGGTGGGCCACCCGGCGGTCGCCGAAGCCGCCGCCATCGGGATGATGCATCCCAAGTGGGACGAACGCCCGGTGCTGTTCGTGGTCAAGCAGGAAGGCAAGGAAGTCACCGCGGAAGAGGTGATCAACTTCCTGTCCGACAAGGTCGCCAAGTGGTGGCTGCCCGATGCGGTCGAGTTCGTCGACGACATCCCGCACACTGCCACCGGCAAGATCAGCAAGAAGGACCTGCGCGAACGGTTCAGCGATTACGCGCTGGAGATCTGACCATGGCCGACAGCTATATCGATCCGAGCCCCGCGAACTTCCAGGCGTTCAAGGACCTGCCGCGCGACGAGCCGATCCACATGCTTAACCTGCTCGAATATCGCGAGCAGGCGGAGTATCCGCAAGGCCACGAACACGCGGGCAAGGGCTGGAGCGGGCGGCGCGCCTATGAGGAATACGGCAAGACCAGCGGCCCGATCTTCCGCCGAGTGGGCGGCACGATGGTCTGGCGCGGCAGCTTCCAGACCATGGTGACCGGCCCCGACGCCAAGCGCTGGCACGACGGTTTCGTCGCGCACTATCCCAATGCGGGTGCCTTCTTCGCAATGATCAAGGATCCTGAATACCAGCAGGCAGTGGTCAACCGCACCGCCGCGCTGGTCGACAGCCGCCTGATGCGCTTTGCGCCAGGCGAGGCGGGTGAGGGCTTCTAGCCTCCCCGGTACGGGGAGGGGGACCACGAAGTGGTGGAGGGGCACCTTTACTGCTCGGGCAGGTCGCTAGCTCGGGCGTCGCAAATTTCGAGCAAGCGCGTCATCGTCGCTTCGATATCGTCCATCACCGTGGCGGCGGGAATCCGTGTGGTTGCGATACCCTGCGAGCGCAGGAATGCCGATTTGGCCCGGTCCCTTTTTATTGTTTCCGCGCTGTCATGCGCCCAGCCGTCGACCTCGATGGCGAGCCGCAACTGCGCGCAATAGAAGTCGATGATGTAGGCGCCGGCGGGATGCTGGCGGCGGAACTTGAGACCGCGCGGGCGCCCGCGAAGATGTCGCCAAAGAATTCGTTCGGGCACCGACATTTCGCTGCGCAGTTGCCTTGCGCGTTTGACGGTGTCCCGTGGTCCAGTGATCATGGCACCTGCCCCTCCACCGCCTGCGGCGGTCCCCCTCCCCCATACGGGGAGGATGTCATAGCAGCCGCATCTGACCGCCCAACGTGGGTGGACTGAACTGCGTGCAATCCAGCTCGAACTTCGCCTTGCCCATTCCGGCGCGCTTGCAGGCGAGGCGGAAGCGCGCGCGGAAGAGGTCGGCCCACACGCCGCTGGGCTTCATGCGGGTGTTGAAATCGGGATCGTTGTCGCGCCCGCCGCGGATCGAGCGGACGATTGCCATCACCTTGTCGCCGCGCTCGGGATAATGGACCGATAGCCATTCGCGGAACAGCGGCGCGACCTCGTGCGGCAGCCGCAGCGGGATCCAGCCGGCGCTGTCGACCCCGAGCGCGGCGGCGCGCTGGACGATCTCTTCCATGAACTCATCGGTGATCGCGGGAATGATCGGCGAGACCGAGCAATGCGTCGGCACCCCCGCCGCGGCCAGCCTCCCCAGCGCCTGCAGCCGCTTGGCGGGCGCCGCCGCGCGCGGTTCGAGCTTGCCCGAGAGTTTCGGGTCGAGCGAGGTGACCGAAATCGCCACCGCCACCAGCCGCCGCTCGGCCAGCTCGGCCAGCAGGTCGAGATCGGCGAGCACGCGGTCGGACTTGGTGGTGATGGTCACCGGGTGGCGCGCGTCGAGACACACTTCGAGCACCTGCCGCGTGATCCGGTAGCGCGCCTCGATCGGCTGGTAGGGATCGGTATTGGTCCCCATCGCCAGCGGGCGCGGACGATACTTGGGCTTGGCGAGCGTGGCGCGCAGCAGTTCCGCCGCATTGGGCTTGGCGAATAGCTTGGTTTCGAAATCGAGCCCGGGCGAGAGGTCGTGATAGGCATGGGTGGGCCGCGCAAAGCAATAGACGCAGCCATGTTCGCAGCCGCGATAGGCATTGACCGAGCGGTCGAAGGGCACGTCGGGCGACTGGTTGAAACTGAGGATGGTCTTGGGGAATTCCTCGGTCACCTCGGTGCGCAGTTTTACCGGCGGGCCTTCACCGGGGGCGACCAACTGCTCCATATAGTCGCGCCAGTCGCCGTCCTCCTCGCGCGTGGCGAGGCCGAAGCGCGTCGGCACCGCCGCGCCCTGTGCGCCGCGTCCTGATATGGCAGGGGAGAGTCGTCGTTCCATGCGAGAGAACATACACGGAACAAAGCTGGCGTTCCATAGTCATTGCGAGCAAAGCGAAGCAATCCATCGCTCCGCTGTTCCGGGTAGCGCAAAAGTGGGAGGTGGATTGCCGCGGAGCCTTCGGCTCCTCGCAATGACTGGCCGGGGAACTTACCGCTCGCGCAGTCGCGGCATCAGTTCGACGAAATTACAGGGGCGGAAGCGGCTGTCGAGCTGGTGGAGGAGGATCTTGTCCCAGCCGTCCTTCACCGCGCCGTTCGATCCGGGCAATGCGAAGATATAGGTGCCGCGCGCGAGCACGGCGCAGGCGCGGCTCTGGATCGTGCTGGTGCCGATGGTTTTGAAGCTGAGCCAGCGGAACAATTCGCCGAAGCCGGGAATGTCCTTGTCCTTCACGCGGTCGAGCGCCTCGGGCGTCACATCGCGCCCGGTCAGTCCGGTGCCGCCGGTGGTGATGACGCAATCGATCTGGGTGTCGTCGATCCAGCGGTGCAGATGCGCGGCGATCTCGTTCTTGCTGTCGCGGCTGATCTCGCGCGTGGCGAGGGTGTGCCCCGCTTCGACTATCCGTGCGGCGAGGATATCGCCCGAGCTGTCGTCGGCCAGCGTGCGCGTGTCGGATACGGTCAGCAGCGCGATACGGACAGGCTTGAACGGGAGGCTCTCGTCGATCGCCATCAGCGTACCCCCGGGAAAATCGGCCAGTCGTTTTCGGCCAGTTCCACCCGGCTGGGCGCCGCGGCATCCGCCTGGCGCAGATACATCCAGTAATTGCGCATCACGATGGCGACATAGCCGCGCGTCTCCCAATAGGGGATCGATTCCATATACAGCAGCGGGTCGCCCTGGTCACGGATCTCGCTTTCCCAGCGCGACACCGGCGAAGGCCCGGCGTTATAGGCAGCCATGACCTTGGGCAGACGGCCCTGCGTGTAGCCAGAGCTGCCCAGCGATTCGAGCGTCCGCTGCCCGAAGGCGAGATTGACTGCGGGGTCCTTGAGATCGGCGCCGCTGCTCATATTGATCGAGGCGGCATATTCGCGCTGCGTGATCGGCATGATCTGCATCAGCCCGATCGCGCCTGCGGGGCTGACCACGCGTTCGCGGAAATTCGATTCCTGAAGCGCATGCGCGAAGGCCAGCGCGGGATCGACGCGCCAGCCGCCCACCGGGGTACGGAAGGTGACGGGGTAGCGCAGGCTGGGATGCGCGCCTTCGCCGCGCGGCGCGTTATAGGCCATGAAGGTCTGCGCCCCGGTGAGGCCGAGCGCGCGCGCGAGCCGCGAGAGCGCGGGGTAATCGTCGGGGTCGCCCGTGCGGACCAGCCAGGTCAGGTCGCGCTCGGCTTCTTCGCGCCGGCCGATCTCGGCCAGCATGACCGCCTGCCGCGCGGCTTCCTCGTCGCGCAGGCGCCGCCAGTCGGCTTCGGTCAGATCGGGCTGCGCATGCGTGCGCGGCAGGTCGCGGCCCATCTGTTCATGCGCGAGCATCCCGTAGAGCGTTTCGGGAAAGCGGGCCGCGCCGCGCAATTGTTCGTCGGCCTTTTCGGGAAAGCGGCAGCGGATCAGTGCGCGGCTGGCCCAGTAATGCGCCGCAGCGGCGAGATTGGGGCTGACCGTACCCGCGGCGCTGCGCTGGAACGCTTCGGCGGCCTTGTCGCAATCGCCCAGCCGCCAGGCGGCGAGGCCCGCGGCCCAATCGCCTTCCGCGACCCAGGCCCCGCTGCCGCCGTCGCGCGCGGTATCGGCCAGCGCCCAGGCCTGCGCGTCCTGGTTCTCGATGTAATAGCTCCACGCGACCCGGTAGCGCCATTCGGCGCGCGCCTGCGAACTCAGCGTCGCGTCCACCCCGTCGAGCAGCAGGCGGGCACCATCGGGATCGTCATTGGTGATCCGTTCGAGAATCGCCGCCTTGACGCTTTCGGGCATCGTCCCATCATTGATCGCGCTGGGCCGGATCCGCTTGGTCGAACCGGGCTGGCGCACCAGATCGCGCGCGCGCGGCAGGCTGGGCGGATTTTCGAGACCGCGGGTTAGCCCGAGCCGGACGATCGCCTCGGCCTCGGGGAGGCGCGCATAGCGGTCGAGCCAGCTTTCGATCCGCCCGAGTTCGATCCGCGGGCTTTCGGGGTGGAGATAATAGCTCGCCAGCGCCGCGCCGTGCAGTGGCCCGTCCGCGCGGCCCGCCAGCATGACCTCGACCCGGTCCCAATTGCGGCTGTCGATCGCTTCGAACAGCGAGCCGTAAAAGGCGCGGTCGTCGCTCGACAGCAATTGCGGCAGCGCGGCGGCATGCGAGCGGGTGAAATATTCGACGCTGCTCTGCTGCGCGAGCGCGGGCGCGGCGGGCAGCGCGGCGACAAGGATGGCGGCGAGGGTGAGGGGGAGGGGGCGAATGGTCATTGGGTCCAGTCCAGCCAGCGGTTCCAGAAATTCTCGCGCCGCGCAGCCGAGCGCGCGAGGTTGCGCAGATCGGGCGCGGCGAGCAGCGGATGGGGCTTGCCCGCACAATCGAGTGACAGCGGCTCGCGCGCGCGTTCACGCGCGATGCCGAACAGTTCGAGCTGTGCGCGCCCGAACAGGAGGACGCGCTGCGGCGCGGCCAGCGCAATATGATGCCGCGCTACCTTGCCCAGCCCGCTGGCGGCCAGCCGCGGCCAGTCGGGCATGGCCGTGGGCACGGGGAGCGTGCTGGCGGCATAGACGTCATGCGCTTCCAGCCCCATCGCGCGCAGCATTGCTTCGGCGAATACGCGCGCACCCCCGCTCAGCAGGCCGTCGGCATCGTCGTCGAAGGGCTGGGGCAGCAGCACCATCAGCGCGGCGCCCGCGACCCCGCGCGGCGGGACGCGCCGGTCGAGCGCGCCATCCGCCAGCGAGGGCGCCGTCATCCACCATTCGCGAAATTTTTCGAGCGTGTCGGGCAGTTCGGTCCGATCGATGCCCGAGGCCGTCCCGTCGGGCTGGGCGAGCGCGCGCTCGAGCGCGGTCTTGCGTTTGACCGGCGGCGGGGCGGGCGGCGGGGGAGCCGCTACGGCATCGTCGCTCTTGGGTTCGGCCAGCCAGCTGCTTGCCTCGTCGGCGAAATCGGCATCGACGCCGGCCTCGCGCCACCAGTCGAGCGCGCCTTCGAGGCTCGCGAGCGCTGTAAAATCGCGCGGGTTCGGCGGGTCGGCGTGCATCATTCCTCGAAGCGCAGGTCTTGACCTCAATAGCGCCACCAATCAAGGCACTCGCACAAGTTACGCGACGAAAAGAGAGAGTCATGAGCGAACGCGAATCGATGCCCTGCGACGTCGTCATCATCGGCGGCGGTGTCGCCGGCCTGGCGGCAGCAATCCGGTTGAAGCAGATCAACGAGGACCTCGAGGTCGTGGTGCTCGAAAAGGGCAGCGAAATCGGTGCGCACGTGCTGTCGGGCGCGGTGGTCGACCCCCGGGCGCTGGACGAACTGCTGCCCGAATGGCGCGACATGGATTGCCCGATGGCGGAAACCCCGGTGACCGAGAACCACCATTGGGTGCTGTCGGCAACCGGCCAGTCCGACCTGCCCGAATTCCTCCTGCCGCCCTTCATGGGCAATCACGGCAATTACACCGGTTCGCTGGGCAATCTGGCGCGCTGGCTGGGCGAACAGGCCGAGGGCCTGGGCGTCATGGTCTTCCCCGGCTTCCCGGCTGCCGAAGTGCTGTTCGACGAGCAGGGCGCGGTTACCGGCGTGGTGACGCAGGACATGGGCATCGCCGAGGATGGTTCGCAGAAGGGCGATTACCAGCCGGGAATGGAAATCCACGCGAAATACACGCTCTTCGCCGAGGGTGCGCGCGGCAATCTCACCAAGAAGATGAAGGCGAAATACGACCTCGAGGCCGATTGCCAGCCGCAGGTCTATGGCCTCGGCGTCAAGGAATTGTGGGATATCGACCCCGCCAAGCACGAACCCGGCCGCGTAATCCACACGCAGGGCTGGCCGCTGAGCGAGAGCGGCACCTGGGGCGGCGGCTTCCTCTACCACCAGGCCAATGGCCAGGTCGCGCTCGGCTTCGTCACCGCGCTCGATTACAAGAACCCCTACGTTTCGCCCTACCAGGAATTCCAGCGCTGGAAGCACCATCCGGCGATCGCGGCGATCCTCGAGGGCGGCAAGCGCGTCGCCTATGGCGGCCGCGTCATCAACGAGGGCGGCTGGCAGTCGGTGCCCAAGCTGGCGTTCCCCGGCGGCGCGCTGATCGGCTGCGCCGCGGGCTTCGTCAACGTCCCGCGGATCAAGGGCAGCCACACCGCGATGAAGAGCGGCATGCTGGCGGCCGAGAGCATCGCCGCGGCGATTGCCGGCGGCGCCGAGCATAGCGAGCTGATGGATTACGACGAGGCGGTCCGGTCGAGCTGGATTGCCGAAGAGCTCAAGAAGGTGAAGAACGCGCAGCCCGCGGTGGCCAAGTGGGGCGAAGACCTCGGCACGGTGCTGGCGGGCATCGACATGTGGATGCGCACGCTCAAGATCGGTCTGCCGATCACGATGAAGCATCACCGCGATCACGAGATGCTGCAACGCGCCGACCTGCACCAGAAAATCGCCTATCCCAAGCCCGACGGGAAGCTGAGCTTCGACAAGCTGACCAACGTCGCTTTCAGCTACACCAACCATGCCGAGGACCAGCCGGTCCACCTGAAGGTGTGCGACTGGGAGCTGCAGAAGACCAGCGAACTGGCCGAATATGATGGCCCGTCGAACCGCTATTGCCCCGCCGGCGTCTATGAATGGCTGGCCGACGAGGACACCGGCGAAATGAAGTTCCAGATCAACTCGCAGAACTGCATCCACTGCAAGACCTGCGACATCAAGGACCCGAACCAGAACATCGAATGGACCACTCCCGAAGGCGGGGGCGGCCCGAACTACCCGAATATGTAGGTGAGCTCCTCGGCTTGGTCATCTCCTCTCGTCATCCCAGCGAAAGCTGGGATCGCTTTCGGCTAGAGGGGGGAGCGTGGGTGGCTGGGTCTACATTGTGACCAACAAGCCCAATGGGGTGCTGTACGTCGGGGTGACCAGTGATTTGGCTACTCGCATTGATCAGCATCGGAGCGGCAAGGGCTCGGCTTTCTGTCGCCGCTACGGGCTGACCCGGCTCGTCCACGCGGAAGAGTATGACGATATTTCCGATGCGATCGCGCGCGAGAAGGCAATGAAAGCCTGGAAGCGGGCATGGAAGATCGAGCTGATCGAGACAGGCAATCCCGGGTGGGACGATTTGTTCGAACGGCTCGCCTGATCGACAGCGATCCCAGCTTTCGCTGGGATGACGAATTGAGAGGCCAGTCTCGAGAATGTGCGAAACCGCATACGCCAAGATCAATCTCGCGCTGCATGTCCGCAACCGGCGCGAGGACGGGTATCACGAGCTCGAGACACTGTTCGCCTTCGTCGATGCGGGCGATGTGCTGACCGCGTCCACCGCGGCGCAGGACAGCGTGCGGGTGCTCGGGGAATTCTCCGGAGGGCTCGACGATCCCTTCGACAACCTCGTCGCCAAGGCGCTTGGGAAGCTGCCGCGCAGCGACGGCCTTGCGATTACGCTTGAAAAGAACCTGCCCGTCGCGGCGGGGCTGGGCGGCGGGTCGGCCGATGCGGGCGCGGTCTTCCGCATGGTGCGCGAACGTTATGGTTTGCCCGAGGACTGGCACGCACGTGCCGCCGCGCTCGGCGCCGATGTGCCCGCCTGTGCTGAGAGCCGCACCTGTATCGGCCGCGGGACCGGCACCGAACTCGAAGCGGTGGACGACAGCCTAGCGGGCACCCCGGTGCTGCTGGTCAATCCGCGCGTCCCGCTATCGACCGGGCCGGTGTTCGGGCATTGGGATGGCACCGATCGCGGCGCGTTGCCTCAGGGCGATGCACGCGCCATCGCGCTTGAAGGACGCAACGATCTCGAAATTCCGGCAATTTCGCTTCGTCCGCAGATCGCCGGCGTGCTCGCCGCATTGCGCGGAACTTCACCCGTGCTCGCCCGTATGTCAGGCTCCGGCGCGACGTGTTTTGCGCTGTTCGACAGCGACGCCGCGCGTGACGAAGCCGCGCAACGCATCGCCGCTGAGCATTCGGGCTGGTGGCAGCTGAAGGGATCCCTGCGATGATGATCGACAATCTGCCCTACCGCCAGGTCGGCACCGAGGACCTGCGGCCCGGCGGCCTGCTGTGCGTTGCCGATCACGCGTCCAACTTCGTTCCCGAAGACATCGAACTGGGCATCGATCGCAAACTGCTCGCCGAGCATATCGCGGTCGATATCGGGGTCGAGGGGATCGCCGACCGTCTTGCCCGCCGCCATGGCATGCCCGCGCATATCGCCTGCGTCAGCCGGCTGGTGTGCGACATGCACCGCAAGGAAGACGAAGCCGCGGTCGTCCCCGCGACCAGCGACGGCCATCTGATCCCGGGCAATATCGGCGCCAATATCGAGGCGCGGCTCGACCGCTTCCACCGTCCCTATCACGCGGCGCTCGCCGATCTGATCGCGGAGGCGAAACCCAAGCTGCTGGTCGCGCTGCACAGCTTCACCCCCAGCCTCGCCACCAGCGACGAGGAGCGGCCATGGGAAGTCGCGCTGCTGTACAACCAGGACGATCGCGCGGCGCGCCATGCAATCCGCCTGTTCGGCGAGCAGGGCCTCAATGTGGGCGACAACCAGCCCTATTCGGGCAAGCAGCTCAACGCGACGATGGACCACCATGCCGAAGCGCATGGCATCCCCTATTGCACCATCGAAATCCGCCAGGACCAGATCGCCAACGAGGCCGGTCAGGCACGCTGGGCGGTGATGATTGCCGATGTGATGGGCCGCGTCGCGCTGGAATTCTGAAGAGGCCGTTTCGTCGCGGGCGGGCGGAGGCGGTGGCGCGTTTCTCTCCGCGAAGGCGCGGAGGAATTTTTCGGCTCCCAACCGCCGCGTCGCCCCTGCGTAGGCAGGGGCCCAGATGACCCTCGTTCTTGAAGGGAACGTCAGCTGGATCCCCGCCTTCGCGGGGATGACGAGAATCGGGAGGAACCTCATCTTCGCCACTTGACGCCCCAGCGCGCAAATCCCGCATCTAGCTTCGCGTAAAGATTTTCCGCTTCGACCCGCACCCGCGATCCTCTAGTCTGTCCTCCTCCCCGAAGCCGACCGGACCAATATCATGCCCGCCTATCGTTCCCGCACCACCACCCACGGCCGCAACATGGCCGGCGCGCGCGGATTGTGGCGCGCGACGGGCATGAAGGATGGCGATTTCGGCAAGCCGATCATCGCGGTCGTGAACAGCTTCACCCAGTTCGTCCCGGGGCACGTCCACCTCAAGGACCTCGGCCAGCTGGTCGCGCGCGAGATCGAGGCAGCGGGCGGCGTGGCCAAGGAATTCAACACCATCGCGGTCGATGACGGGATCGCCATGGGGCACGACGGCATGCTCTATTCGCTGCCTAGCCGCGATCTCATCGCCGACAGCGTCGAATACATGGTCAACGCGCATTGCGCTGATGCGATGGTGTGCATCTCGAACTGCGACAAGATCACGCCCGGCATGCTGATGGCCTCGATGCGGCTCAACATCCCCAGCGTGTTCGTGTCCGGCGGGCCGATGGAAGCGGGCAAGGTCGTGCTCAAGGGCAAGGAAGTCGCGCTCGACCTCGTCGATGCGATGGTTGCCGCCGCCGACGAAAGCTACACCGACGAGGAGGTGACCGCGATCGAGCAGAACGCCTGCCCGACCTGCGGCTCGTGCAGCGGCATGTTTACTGCCAATTCGATGAACTGCCTGACCGAGGCGCTGGGGCTTTCGCTGCCCGGCAATGGCTCGACGCTGGCGACGCACGCCGACCGCAAGGGACTGTTCGAACGCGCCGGGCGGCTCGTGGTGACATTGGCCAAGCGCTATTACGAAGAGGACGACGAAAGCGTGCTGCCGCGGACGATCGCCGGGTTCGAGGCGTTCGAGAACGCGATGAGCCTCGACATTGCGATGGGCGGTTCGACCAACACGGTGCTCCACTTGCTCGCCGCCGCGCATGAAGCGGGGGTCGATTTCACCATGAAGGATATCGACCGGCTGAGCCGGCGGGTGCCCTGCCTGTCCAAGGTCGCGCCCGCCAAGAGCGACGTCCATATGGAGGACGTTCACCGCGCCGGCGGGATCATGTCGATCCTCGGCGAGCTCGAGAAAGCGGGGCTGCTGCATACCGCGCTCCCCACGGTGCACAGTCCGACGATGGGCGATGCGCTGGACGATTGGGATATCGGCCGCACGCATAACAACAAGGTGCGCGAATTCTTTGCTGCCGCGCCGGGCGGGGTGCCGACGCAAACCGCCTTCAGCCAGGCGCGCCGGTGGGACGAACTCGATCTCGACCGTGAGAACGGGGTAATCCGCAGCGCCGAGCATGCGTTCAGCAAGGATGGCGGGCTCGCGGTGCTTTACGGCAATATCGCGCGCGACGGCTGCATCGTGAAGACCGCGGGCGTCGACGAAAGCATTCTGAATTTCTCGGGTCCGGCGAAGGTCTATGAGAGCCAGGACGACGCGGTCACCGCGATCCTCACCGGGCAGGTGGTCGAAGGCGACGTGGTGGTGATCCGCTACGAAGGGCCACGCGGCGGGCCGGGCATGCAGGAAATGCTCTATCCGACCAGCTATCTCAAATCGAAGGGGCTGGGCGCAGCCTGCGCCTTGCTGACGGACGGGCGTTTCTCGGGCGGAACCTCTGGCCTGTCGATTGGCCATGTCTCGCCCGAGGCGGCCGAAGGCGGTGCGATCGGACTGGTCGAGACCGGCGACAGGATCGAGATTTCGATCCCCGAACGCTCGATCAACCTCGCGGTGGCAGACGAAGTGCTGGCCAAGCGCCGCGCTGCTATGGAGGCCAGGGGCTGGCGACCGGCCAAGCCGCGCGAGCGCCGCGTCTCGCCCGCGCTCGAAGCCTATGCCGCGATGACGACCTCCGCTGCGCGCGGCGCGATCCGCGACGTTTCGCAGATCAAGCGCGGCTGAGGCTTGCTCCGCGCCCCCGCGCATGGCAGCGGCGGGGCATGGCAATTTTACGGCGCTTCCTCCCTGTGCCGGTGCTGGCGCTGATGGCGCTCGGCGCCTGCGACCTTTCACCCGCTATCGATACCGAGGGCGGCACGCCCGTCGCCTGTGCGCTACGCGGGGCGAGCGATTTTGCGAGCGAATGCCGCCTTGTCGAAATGGACAAGGGCGCGGAACGCTATTTCGTCATGCGCCATCCCGATGGCGGCTTCCGCAAACTCGCCAGCGCCGATACCCCGGCGGGGCTGGTCGAATTCGACGGAGCGCAGCGCGCCGAGAGCCAGCGGGTAGGCGATGAGATCGTCCTCTCCATCGGCGACGACCGCTATCGCTGGGAGGCACCAGGCGATGAATGAGTCGATCCTCACCGTCACGCAGATGCGCGCCGCCGAACGCGCGGCGATGGATGCCGGGACCAGCGAATGGGAATTGATGCAGCGCGCGGGTGAGGGCGCGGCGCGATGGGTGATGCGGGTCGCCGCGGGACGACCGGTGACTGTGCTGTGCGGCCCAGGCAACAATGGCGGTGACGGCTATGTGATCGCCGAAACCCTCTTGCGAAACGGGACCACGGTGCAGGTGATTGCACCGGTCGAGCCTGCCACCGATACCGCGCGCAAGGCGCGGGCGCAGTTTGACGGGGACATTTCGGCCGATGCGGCGCCGCGCCATCCGGTGGTGGTCGATTGCCTATTCGGTTACGGCCTGACGCGGCAGGTTGAGGGCGTGTTTGCCGCTTTGCTTGAACAAGTGGATGCAAGAGACTGTTATAGAATAGCAATCGATGTACCGAGCGCAGTGGCGAGCGATAGCGGCGAAGTGCTCGGACCGCTGCCGCAGTACGATATGACGCTGGCGCTGGGGGCATGGAAGCAGGCCCATGCACTGATGCCTGCGATAGTCGCAATGGGCACGCGGAGGCTGGTTCCGATCGGGCTCGACCTCGGACCGGTCTCGACCAGTTTCTCGTCGCGGCCGCATCTGGCGGTCCCTTCGCCCGATGCGCACAAATACCGCCGCGGACTGCTAGCGATCGTGGCGGGTACGATGCCCGGCGCACCGCTGCTGGCCGCCGAAGCGGCGATGCGCGCAGGCGCGGGCTATGTGAAGCTGCTCAGCGAGCATTCGCACCCCGATGCGCCCGCCGATCTGGTGATCGAACAGGACAATTTCGCAGGAAACCTTGCCGACGATCGGATTGCGGCCGTGCTGGTTGGTCCGGGACTGGGGCGCGATGAGGACGCGCGGAGGCGCCTGGCCGATGCTCTCAAACAGCGGCGGTCGGCCGTGCTCGATGCGGATGCCCTGCACGTGCTCGGACCCGACCTGCTCAAGGGGGCCGACGTCACGACGGTTTGCCTCACCCCGCATGAGGGCGAACTCGCCAAGCTCTGCGAGGCCTTCGGCGTGGGTGCTGACGGCAAGCTTGAACGCACGCGACGCCTTCGTGACGTCACCGGAATGACCATTCTCGCCAAGGGGCCCGACACGATCCTCGCGAGTGACGTCATGACGCACTTCTTCCCGCGCGGGTCGAGCTGGCTTTCGGTCGCTGGCACGGGCGATGTCCTTGCCGGGATTGTCGCATCGCGCCTTGCGGTGCATGGCGACCCGCAGCGCGCCTGCGTCGAAGGCGTATGGCTCCACCAGGAGGCGGCGCGGATCGCATCACCCGCTTTTTCGGCCGGGGACCTTGCCCGCGCGGTCAAACCGGCCATGGCGTCGTTCCTGTGAGCGAAATCGAGATCATCCAGCGTATCGCCGCGCGCGGCGACGGCATCACCGCCTCGGGCCGTCATGTCGCGGGCGGCGTCCCCGGCGACCATATCGCGCCCGACGGGACGCTGACGCCGGGGCCGCATCATGTCACCCCGCCGTGCCGACATTTCCCGACCTGTGGCGGCTGCCAGCTGCAACATGCCGACGAGGAGGCGCTGCGCCAGTTCGTCACCGACCGCGTGGTCCATGCCGCCGAGGGGCAGGGCATCGCGCCGGCAACGCTGCTCGAAACGCATCTGTCGCCGCCCCGGTCGCGCCGCCGGGCAACGCTCCACGGCACGCGCACGGGGCGCAGTGCGGTGCTGGGCTTTCGCGAGGGCGGCTCGCACCGCATCGTCGATATGCGCGAATGCCATATCCTGACGCCCGAACTCTTCGCGCTCGTCGCTCCGCTCAAGACTCTGATCGCCGCGCATGGCGGACGGCAGGCGGTCGACATCGAACTGACGCTGGCGGACCAGGGTATCGATTGCCTGCTCAAGGGCATTGCAGCCGAGGGACTGGCGGCGACCGAGGCGCTGCTCGATTTCGCGCGTGACCACGCGCTCGCGCGGCTCTCGCTCGATAATGGCTTTGGGCCCGAGACGCTGTGGGAACCCGAACCGCTGACAGTTACGCTGGGCGCGGTCCCCGTCCCGTTTCCGCAGGGCAGTTTCCTCCAGCCAACCCCCGATGGCGAGGCCGTGCTGATCGAGGATGCACGCCGCTATCTCGCCGGGGCGGAGACGATTGCGGACCTCTTTTCCGGCCTCGGCACCTTCGCCTTCGCGCTTGCCGGTCCGCGCAAGGTCCTCGCGGTCGAGGCGGCGCGCGAGCCACATCTCGCGTGCAAGACCGCGGCGAATATGCGCGGGCTCCCGGTGCTGACGCTGCACCGCGACCTGTTCCGCAACCCGCTGCAAAGCGACGAGGTGAGCCGGTTCGGCGCGGTCCTGCTCGATCCGCCGCGCGCGGGCGCACGCGAGCAGGTGGCGCAGATCGCCGCGAGCACGGCCACGCGGGTGGTCTATGTCAGCTGCAATCCGGCGAGTTGGGCGCGTGATGCCAAACTGCTGGCCGAGGCCGGTTTCCGGCTCCAAACGCTGCGTCCCGTCGGCCAGTTCCGCTGGTCGACTCATGTCGAGGTGACAAGCTACTTCACCCGCTAGCGGCGCAACGTCTCGAGAATGCGGCTGCGCAGCCAGGCACGCGCTTCCACGCTTGAATAGGCATGGTCGGCGCCGGGGCAGCGCGCGATCCGCGTATCGTCGGCGTCCCAGCGCTCGGCAAAGACCTGCGCGGTCCGGTCGCCATCCGCGAGCAGGAATTTCACCGGACCCGTGAACCCGGACAGCCCGGTACGCATCTTGTCTGCGAGCGACGAGGACTTGCTGCGGGGCCGGGCCGCCCGGACCATCCCTTTGGCGAGCTTGCCAAGGTCGACCCGGCCTGAAACAAGCCGTGCAAGTTCCCGTGGATTCTTGAGTTTTTCGGCATAGCGCGAACGGACCGCGGCGGGAGGCGGAATGTCGTCCTCGCCGTCTTCCATGGTCCAGGGGTTGCTCAGCACCAGCGCATCGCATTCGGCACCGCTCGCCAGCATCAATGCCGATGCGGCATCGCAATTGCCGAACCCCGTAACCCGCTGGACCTGCGGCGCAATCGCCCGAAACGCGAGAAGAGCGGCCGCTATATCCTTGCTCGACTTGCGAAAATCCCGATTGTCGCCCTCACTGTCGCCGATCCCGCGTCGGTCGAAGCGGAACACGGGAAAACCCGCCGCGGCGATCGTCGCCGCCAGCCGTGCCTGCCCGTTGAAGGCGCCCGCACGGATCTCGTTGCCGCCGCTGACCATGAGCAGCCCGGTCGTTCCAGGTGCGCTGTCGAGCGTCGCAGCGCAGCGCACGCCCTGGCATTCGAAGGTGAGGTGGAGGCGAGTCACAGGCCGTGAATGCCAATCGCGACGATCGCCGCGAGCGCATCGGCTTGTTCGGGGTCATCGTCATTCTCGGCGCGCAGCCACAGCGGTTGGCCGCCGACATCGGAGTGTTCGATCACGATCTGCGCGCCGGTGGGCGTCGCTTCCTCCGCTTCGAGCTCGCGGACAAGCTGTGCGCCGAGTGGCCATCCGGCCAGTTCGATGCCTTCGGTCCGCGCGGTCTCGAGCAGCCCGTCGGAGGTCTCGTCACGCCCCGCTTCGCGCGCCGCGATTATCCGCGCGCGCAGCAGGCTGCGCAGGACCTGCCGGGGTTTGACCGGGGCATAGAGCCATCCCGGAATATCGCCGGGCACCAGCCACCCGCCGGAGCGGATCGCGAGGACGTGCGTCGCGCGAAAATGCGTCGCTGCTGCGGCCACGGCGGCGCGCCATTGGCCCATCGTCTGCTGCGGCAGATCGGCCGTGCTTTCATTACAGCCGGGTAAGTCGGGGAGGAAGCAATCCACCTCGCGAGAATCGATCCTGCGCATGATTTCAAATATTTGATGCCGAAACTTGTTGGCTTCATCGAAGAGCGGAGGGATCACCAGCAGGCGCTGCGCCCGCGCGGCATCGAAGCCGAGCACCATTTCCTCGCCCATGCGGCCATTCGGCAGCGGACAAGGCCATGTGGCATACATGGTCGAGGTCAGACCCCGATGGCCTTGGCTTCGGCAAATGCGAGCAGGCCGCCGTAGCTTTCGAGCATTTCACCATCGACGTCTTCATCGTCGATAACGATGTCGAGCCGGTCTTCCATTTCGGTGAACAGGCCCGCGACGGCCATTGAATCGAGTTCGGGGAGATGACCGAACAGTCCGGTGTCGTTGTCGAAACCGTCGACCTGTGCCTGGTCCAGCCCGAGGACGTCGCGCAGGATCCCGCGCAGCGTCTGATCAATCTCGCTGCGGCTCGGCCCGGTCGGCGCGGCATGTGCGGTCTCGGCGGTCATTCCTGCGGCTTCCCCTGCGTTTGGCCTGTGCATAAAGGCGATGCCCTTAGCTGGGGCGATTGTGCGGTGCAAGGTGGCGCACCCAGGCCTTGGCCGCGGCCGGCCAGGCGCGTGGCTGGCGCCAGTCGAGACAGGTCAAGCGATAGCGCGCGCGGTTCGCCTCCATCCAGTCACGCTTGTAGGCGTCGGTGCCGGTGCCGAAATCGACCAGATCGACTTTTTCGGTGTCGATCACCTGTTCGAATAGCGCGGCGCTGAGCGTCGTCCCGGCAGAGAGCGGCTTGGCCGCTTCGATATGCGCCAGCTTGTGAATATAGGCGGTGCCGTTCTCGACCGTCCAGAACTGCGCTGCCACGGGGACTCCATCGGCGCGCGCGATACCCAGCCTGAGGCGACCGGCCGCGCCCTCCGCCCGGGCAAATTGCTCCAGGATGTCGGCGCGTTCTTCCGCGGGCTTCCAGCTTTCGGCATAGACAGACTGGTAGTCGCCCCAGGCGGTCTCGTCGAAATGGTCGAGGATCTCCACGTCGACCTTCTTCGCCTTGCGCTTGAGCGTGGTGCGCATCTTGCCGGGGCGCTGCGCCCAGTAGTCGGCGAAACTGCGCCCTGCGACAGGGAGCACGTGGTTCTCGTCGCATTGCGTGCGCCAGACCCACCAGCCGGCCGCGCGAAAGGCGCGTTCGAGAGCGGCGGTGCTGCCGTCCTCCGCGGGCAGGGGGGCCATATCGATCCGGTGCGTCTTGCTGCGCAGGTCGCGGGCAAGCGCGGTGAGCAGGTCGGCGTTGTGCCCCAGTGGCCGCCAAGTGAAGGAAAACCAGTTTGCCAGGCTGGCAAGCCCGGCAGGCTGGTGCTGCAGCGGCAGGGCCAGCTGCTCGCCATCCCGTTCGGCAAGCGCGATCAGCGGGCGGACGTTACCCGTCTCCAGCAACGCAAACCATGCGAGCCTGTCGAAAGGACCCGCACCGGGCCCATCCAGCCCTTGCAGTTTGGTAACCGTGTCGTGATAGCTGACCGCGATGCCCACCGGAATTCCCTCGCCTCGGAGCGTTAATGCCTGATCCCACGCCCTATCCGCTCGATCAACTGGCCGAGCGCGGGGATGCACAGGCGCCTGCGCTGGTGCTGCGCGATCGCACGCTTAGCTTCGAGGAGTTGAGAAACCGTGTGGCGCTGCTCGCCGGATGGCTGGCACGCCGCGCAGGGAAGGGCGCCCGCGTCGCCAGCTGGGCAGCGAAGGGCGAGCTGACCTGCCTGCTGCCGCTGGCCGCAGCGCGCGCGGGGCTGGTGCATGTCCCGATCAACCCGCTGCTCAAGCGGGCGCAGGTCGCGCATATCCTCGGCGACAGCGGCGCGGTCCTGCTGATGGGTACCAAGGCGCGCCTGGCGTCGCTGGCCGGCGGCGATGTGCCGCCGGGGTGCAATGTCGTGGACGAGAATGGCGTCTTTGCGGCGGCCGAGCTGGAAGGCGCGTCTATGGCCGCATCAGCGCACGACCCCGACGATCTGGCGGCAATCCTCTATACCAGCGGCTCGACCGGCAAACCCAAGGGGGTAATGCTGAGCCACGCCAATATGTGGCTGGGTGCCGTCAGTGTGGCGGATTATCTTGGGCTCGCCCGCGACGACGTCACGCTCGCGGTGCTGCCGCTCAGCTTCGACTATGGCCAGAGCCAGCTGCTGTCGACCTGGTATGCGGGGGGCTGCGTGGTCCCGCTCGATTATCTCTTCCCGCGCGATGTCGCAAAGGCCTGCGCCAGGCACGGCGTGACGACGCTGGCAGCGGTTCCCCCGCTATGGGTCCAGCTGACCGAGATCGAATGGCCGGGCGATGCCATTGCAAGCATGCGCCGGCTGACCAATTCGGGCGGCGCGCTGACCGTCGAACTCGTGCGCGATTTGCGCGCTATGTTCCCGCAAAAACGCCTGTTTCCCATGTATGGCCTGACCGAGGCCTTCCGCTCGACCTTTCTCGATCCCGCGCTTGTCGATCATCACCCCACATCGATGGGCCGCGCCATTCCCTTAGCCGAGATCCTCGTCATCGCCGATGACGGAACGCTCGCCGAACCGGGCGAGGAAGGCGAACTGGTCCATTGCGGGCCGCTGGTGGCGCAAGGCTATTGGCAGGACGCTGAACGCACGGCGGAGCGCTTCCGCCCGGCGCCCGCCATGTCCGCATATGGCGGGACCGCGGTGTGGTCGGGCGACCGCGTCCGGCGCGACGACGATGGCCTGCTCTATTTCGTCGGGCGGCGCGATGCGATGATCAAGAGCGCGGGCAATAGGATCAGTCCGCAGGAAGTCGAAAGCGCGGCGCTGGCCAGTGGCCTGGTCGCCGAAGCGGTTGCGCTGGGGGTTCCGGACGAGCGGCTCGGCCATGCGATCCATCTCGTCGTACGTCCCGCAGCGGATGCCACCGACCCCGAGACCGCGCTGCCCAAGGCGCTGCAGAAGGAGCTACCCAATTTCATGCAGCCGCATGCGATCCACTGGCGCGATACGCTGCCGCTCAATCCCAATGGCAAGCTCGACCGGACCGCGATTGCGGCGGAGCTGGGTGCATGAAGCCGCTGGGCCCCATACCCGCCGACTATGCGGCGATCGGCGGGGAGCTGGCCATCGGCGGCAAGCCGGTGAGCCATTGGGTGGAACAGGCGGGCCGGACCCCGCTGTTCGTCTATTCGCGTGACCGCATTGCGCAGCGTTTCGAAACGCTGCGCGCCGCCATGCCCGACCGCCTCAAGATCAATTATGCGATAAAGGCCAATAGCTTCGACCCGCTTCTTTCCTTTGTTTCAACGCTGGCTGACGGGCTCGATATCGCGTCGGGCGGCGAGCTGGAACTGGTTCGGGCGACCGAGTTCGACCTGGGCAGGGTGAGCTTCGCCGGGCCGGGCAAGCGCGACATCGAACTCGAAGCCGCGATCGCCGGTGGCGTCACTCTCAATCTCGAAAGCGAGGCCGAAGCGGGCCGCGCGCTCGCGATCGCCGAACGGCTTGGCGTGACGCCGCGTCTCGCGGTTCGCGTCAATCCCGATTTCGAGCTCAAGGGATCGGGGATGAAGATGGGCGGCGGACCCAAGCCCTTCGGAATCGATGCCGCGCGGGTCCCCGCGCTGGTCCGGGAGATCGTCGCCGCGGGGTGCGACTTTCGCGGCCTGCACATCTTCACCGGCAGCCAGGCGCTGTCGGCCGAAGCGGTGATCGACATGCAGGCCAATGTGCTCGACTGCGCGCATCGGATCGCGGTCGACGCCGGGGTCACGCTGCCCAAGCTCAACATGGGAGGCGGCTTCGGCATCCCCTATTTCCCGGGCGACGAACCACTCGACATTGCCGCTGTCGGAGCCGCGCTGGAAGAGCGTTTCCGCGATTTGCCCGACACGCTGGCCGACGCCGAACTGTTCATCGAGCTCGGTCGCTACCTCGTGGGCGAGGCGGGCGTTTACCTCACGCGGATCGTCGATCGCAAGGAAAGCTACGGCGAAACCTATCTCGTCACCGATGGCGGATTGCACCACCAGCTCGCCGCCTCGGGCAATTTCGGGACGGTGGTGCGGCGCAATTACCCCGTCGCCATCGCCAGCCGCTTTGCCGCCGAGCCCGCGGAGGAGGCCAATGTCGTCGGGTGCCTGTGTACCCCGCTCGACCGGCTGGCCGACAAGGCGCACCTGCCGCGCGCCGACGTCGGCGATCTGGTGGCGGTGTTCTGCGCCGGGGCCTATGGTGCCGGCGCCTCGCCCAGTGCCTTTTTGGGACAGGGGCCTGCCGCCGAAATGCTAGTCTGAACCCGATCTGCTAAATCCCGCGAATCCTTCGTTTTCTGCGGGTGCCAGCGGCCATGGCTAACCGTCTGTTCACCTTTTTCGGGCAATAGTTCGCCCAAACACGGGGGTATCGGGCGCAGCATGCGGCCCGCACATCCCTGACACAACCAGGAAACCGACCTATGCGCTTCACCCGTATTGCCTCTCTCGTCGCCGGATGCGCCGCCAGCACGCTCGCGCTTGGTGGGTGCGCGAGCGGCGGCGCGGAACTGCCCCCGGCGACCTTCGTCGCCATGCAGGAAGGCCCGGGCGAGGAATATGTCATCGGCCCGCTCGACGAGCTGACGATTCATGTCTGGCGCAATCCCGAGCTGGGCGCGGAGAATATCCAGGTGCGCCCCGATGGCCGCATCACCATCCCGCTGGTCAAGGATATGCCCGCCGTGGGCAAGACGCCCTCGATGCTGGAAGAGGACATCCGCCTCCAGCTCAGCCAGTATATCGAGGACCCGCTGGTCTCGGTAATCGTCAATGAGTTCGCTGGCACCTTCAGCCAGCAGGTCCGCATCGTCGGTGCGACCGCGCAGCCGGCCTCGCTGCCGTATCGTGCGAACATGACCGTGCTCGACGCGATGATCGCGGTTGGCGGCCTGTCCGAATTTGCCGCCGGCAACCGCGCCAAGCTGATCCGCTTCGACAAGCAGCTGGGCCGCCAACGCGAATATGCGCTGCGCCTGACCGACCTGCTCAAGCGCGGCGACAGCAAGGCCAACGTTCTCCTCCAGCCGGGCGATGTGATCATCATCCCCGAGAGCACGTTCTAGGGAGCTGCGGGGGGCATGCAGGAAGTCTTCGACGAACTTCGCAGCGCGCTGCATACGGTGTGGAACCGCCGTTGGCTTGCGCTCGCCGTGGCCTGGGGTGTCTGCATCCTCGGCTGGCTTGCGGTTGCCTTCATTCCCAACAGCTATGAAAGCCGGGCACGGATTTATGTCGAGCTCGAGGATGTCCTGTCCGAACAGCTCGAAATCTCCGGCGACGGCAGGCAGGCAATCACCAAGGTCCGCCAGACGCTGGTCAGCGCGGTCAATCTCGAACGCGTGGTACGCACGACCAAGCTCGGCGAGAAAATCGCCACCGACAATGAGATGCAGAGCGCGGTGGCCAGCCTGACCGACAATATCATGGTCGAGAGCGAGCAGGACAATCTGTTCGAGATCACCGCCACGGTCGGCAAGTCGAACCTCAGCGACGCGGAAAACGCGGTACTGGCCAAGGACGTCGTCCAAAGCCTGATCGATATCTTCCGCGAATCGAACATTGCCGGCAATCGCGGCGACGTCGCCGATACCATCGCCTTTCTCGACGAGCAGCTGGAAGACCGCAAACGCGAACTCGAAGCCGCAGAACAGCGCCGCCTGATCTTCGAGGCGAAGCATCCCGATCTGATCGGTGGCACCGGCACGGTAACCGGACGCCTTCAGACCATGCGCACCGAGATGCGCGGAATCGACGCCGATATCGCCGCCGCGCAGAGCGCCCTGGCAGCGATCAACGGCCAGCTCGCCAGCACACCGCGAAGCATCATGACCGCCGAAAGCGGCGGGGCACGCGGCGCGCTGATGGCGGCGCAGTCGCAGCTCGCCGCGATGCGCTCGCGCGGCCTGACCGACAGCCACCCCGATATCCAATCGCAGCGGCGCCAGATCGATGCGCTGCGCGAACAGGCGGCCAATGAACCCGCCGGGTCCAGCGGCACGCCCAATCCGGCCTATACCTCGCTCACCTCGATCCGCGCCGAGCGGCAGGCCAATGTGCAGGCGCTGCAGGCGCGCAAGGCAGCACTGCAATCGGACATTTCCGGCCTGATCGCCGCGCAGGCCGACGAGCCCGCCGTGGCCGCCGAGGCCAACCGCATCAGCCGCGATTACGAAGTCCTCAAGGACAAATATGACGACCTGCTCAACGATCGCGAGGAAATGCGCCTGCGCGGGCAGGTCGAAACCGAGCGCAGCGCCTTCCAGTTCGAAGTCATCGACCCGCCAACCGCGCCGCGTAATCCGGCGGCGCCCAATCGGCCGCTCCTGCTGCTCGGTGTGCTCATCGTCGGTCTTGGCGCGGGCGCCGGGGTGGCCTTCGTCATGGGCCAGCTCAAATCCAGCTTTACTACAGCTGACAAGCTCGAACGCACGCTCGACCTGCCGGTCATCGGCACCATCTCGCGTTCGATGACCACGGCTGCGCGCAAGCACGAGAAGCTGCGGCTCAAACAGTTCGTCGCGGGCGTCGGAGCGTTGGGAGCGGTCTGCTTCCTCCTGCTGGTCGTCGAAATGGTCCAGGTCGGCTCGGTCGCCTGAGGGGGGAATGTGTCAGTGAACAAGCCCACCAATATCGAACCGCCCAAATCGGGCGATGCGAAGCCCAAGCGCACTTCGCTGCTCGAACGTGCCAGCGGCGCCTTCGGCCTCGACCGGCTTGCCCCGGCGGCGGTGCCCGACAAGCTCGAAGACGAGAAGGCCAAGAAATTCGCGCCCAAGCGCAAGTCGGAGCCCTCGACGCCGCCCGAAATGCCCCGGCGCCGCGCATCCGACCGCTTCGCGCAGCCGCAGCCGGCTGGCGTAGCCACGCCTGTGCCGTCTGTGCCGTCTGTGCCGCCTGCGGCACCGTCGGAGCCGGACAAGCCGGTGGTCACGCTGACCGGGCCCAAGCAGCATGTCGTCCGCTCGCTCCTGCGCGAGCAGGGTCTGATCGATCCCGATGGCGGTGCGTCGATGCTGCTCGAGGAGTTCCGCATCGTGAAGCGGCAGGTCCTCGCGGCCGCCAAGGCCAAGCCGGGCCCGCAGGCGCGCCGCGTGCTCGTCTGCTCGCCGCATTCGAACGAGGGCAAGACCTTCTGCGCGCTCAACCTGGCGATCGCGCTGGCGGGCGAACGCGACATGGAAGTCGTGTTGGTCGATGCCGATTTCGGCAAGCCGTCGATCATGGCCAAACTCGGTCTCGAACACGGCAAGGGCTTCATGGATGTGCTCGCCGATCCCACCGCGAAGGTCGAGGACGTCGTGGTCGGCACCGATATTCCGGGCCTGTGGGTGCTCCCCGCGGGCCAGCGGACGGGGCGCGACAGCGAATATCTCGCCAGCGAACGCACGTGGAAGGTGCTCGACAATCTGACGCTCGGCGCACGCAACCGGATCATCGTGTTCGACAGCCCGCCCGCACTCGCGGCAACGCCCGCAGCCGATCTGGCCAAGCATGCCGGCCAGGCGCTGCTCGTGGCGCGCGCGGATATGAGCGGACGCGCTGCGTTGGAAGACGCGGTGGATCTGCTGTCAGCCTGTCCCGACATCAAGCTGCTGCTCAACGATGCGACGTTCAGTCCGAGCGGTCGCAAGTTCGGCAGCTATTACGGATATGGGGAGTAAGCACATGAGCTATCGTGTGAAATTCCGTCATCTCGCCACGACGGCTGCGGCCCTGGCGCTTCTGCATGGCGCGCCGCTGCAGGCGCAATCCTACCAAGGCGCCGATGCCGGCGAATCCAGCGGCGAGGGCTTTTCCTCCGACCGCGGCCGCACCAGCATCGATCCCTATATCGAAGCCAATTCGCTCGCCAGCTGGCAAATCTCGCCCGGCAGCGACGTGGTCACCTATACGCAGCTCGCCGCCGGCGTTGATGCCTCGATCGCGGGGCGCAACAATGGCGGCAGCGTGTCGCTGCGCTACGAACGCAATTTCGCGCATCAGTCGGAGGGGTCGGATTCGGACACGATCACCGGCCTCGCGCGCGGCTATGCGACGATCATCCCGCGGGTCCTGACCTTCGAGGCGGGCGGGCTGGCAAGCAGCACGCGGGTCGATGCGCAGGGCCGTTCGGTGATCAATCCGCTGGTCGATGACAATCTCTCCACCCAGACCTATTCGGCCTATGCCGGGCCCACTCTGCAAACCCGCATGGGCGCTGTGGATGTCAACGCGAACTACCGCATCGGTTACACGCGCGTTGATGGCCCCGATTTCCTCACCCAGTCGGGAACGCAGGCCGACCTGTTCGACGAAAGCGTCACGCATAGCGCTACCGTGCGTGCCGGGACGCGCCCGGGCGATCCGCTGCCGGTCGGCATCGGGGTCGGTGCCGGATATTACCAGGAAGACGTCTCCAATCTCGATCAGCGCGTCCGCGACGCCTATGTCCGCGGCGATGTAACCGTGCCGATTACCCCGACGCTGGCGTTCGTCGCCGGGGCAGGGGTCGAGGATGTCGAAGTGTCGAGCCGCGACGCGGTTCGCGACGCGGATGGCAACCCGGTCATCGGCGACAACGGCCGTTATGTGACCGACACCGCCAGCCCGCGCATCATCGCCTATGAGGCGAGCGGGCTGATCTGGGATGTCGGCGTGGTCTGGACGCCGAGCAGCCGTACCCAGCTCGAAGCACATTTCGGTCGCCGCTACGATAGCGAGACCTTTTACGGCAATTTCAGCTGGCGTCCCAGCAGCCGGAGCAACCTTTCGATCGGCGTCTATGACGGGATCCAGGGCTTCGGCGGGCGGCTCAACAATGCGCTGGCCGCATTGCCCACCGATTTCACCGTCACGCGCGACCCGGTCACGGGTGAGTTGACCGGCTGTGTCAGCACGCTCGACGGTAGCGGCTGTCTCGACGGCCTGCTTGGCTCGGTGCGCTCCTCGGTCTTCCGCGGACGCGGGGTCGTTGCCAGCTACAGCCGCCAGATCGGCCGGATGACCGCTGCGATCGGCGCAGGATACGACCGGCGCAAGTTCATCGGCGCACCGGGTACGGTGCTGGAACTGGCCGACGGGATCGTCGACGAAAGCTACTACGTCGCGGCGGGGGTCTCGGGCCCGGTCGGACAGCGTGGCAGCTTCTCGCTCAACAGCTACGCCAACTGGTTCGACAGCGGCACTGCCGGATCCGGCGATGTTCGTGTACTCGGCAGTTCGGCGAGCTATTCGGAAGAGGTTGTCCGCAACCTTTCGGCTCGCGCCGCTGTCGCCATTTCGATGCTCGACAGCGATATCGCGCCCGACAATTTCACGACCGCATCGGCCCTGCTCGGCCTGCGCTACGATTTCTGATAGGATCGGTTCGATGTACGAAGAATATTATGGATTCAGCGAGCGGCCGTTCCAGCTCACGCCCGATCCGGCGTTCTATTACGAGAGCGTCACGCACAAGAAGGCGCTGAGCTATCTCGGCTATGGCCTCAACCAGGGCGAGGGCTTCGTGGTGATCACCGGCGAAGTCGGTGCGGGCAAGTCGACGCTGGTCGCGCATCTCAAGCAGAAGCTCGACGATGATCGCATGACCGTGGGCGAAGTGGTCACCAGCGCGCTCGACGGCGAGGAGATGATCCATGTCGCGGCGCGCAGCTTCGGGCTCGACGTTAGTGGCGGCGACAAGGCCGCCGATCTCGCGGCGATCGAGCTGTTCCTGCACGAGGAAGCGCGCAACGGACGTCGTACGCTGCTGATCGTCGACGAGGCGCAGAACCTGTCGATCGGCGCGCTCGAAGAACTGCGGATGTTGTCGAACTTCCAGCTCGGGTCGCATCCGCTGCTGCAAACGCTGCTGCTCGGCCAGCCCGAATTCAAGCAATTGCTCGCGCACTCGGACGAACTCGAACAGCTGCGCCAGCGCGTGATCGCCGCGCATCATCTCGAACCGATGCAGCCGGGCGAGATCGAACCTTATGTCATGCACCGCCTGTCGCGCGTCGGCTGGAACGAAAATCCGGAAATCGATGGCGGCATCTGGGTCAAGCTGCACAAGGCTACCGGAGGTATCCCGCGCAAGGTCAACCAGGTGATGACCCGCCTGCTGCTGCTTGGCGCAGTCGAGGAGCAATCGGTGCTCGAAGCCGACATGCTCGAAGCGGTGGTCGAGGAAATGACCGGCGATGCCGCCCCTGCGGACGCAGCGGCCGCCAAGCCGCGCCCCGATCGCGAAGGTCCGGCGGCAGACGCGATCGCGCGCGCCAAGGACGAGGCACGGCAGGCGTCGAGCGAACTTCCCGCGGCACCGGTCCCGGCTCCCGAGGCCCCGGCTGCGGCTGGCCAGGCGCCCGACAAGGGCCTGCTCGACCATCAGATCGAAGCCATCGAGGCGGCCTTTGCCGAGCGCGACAAGCATATGTCTGCGCTGCGCCGCGAGGTCGAGAAGCTGAGCCAGGAGCGCGCGACAGACGATCTGCCCGCGGATGTCGACCAGCGGCTCACGTCGATCGAGGCGCGTCTCGACGAGCAGGAGCGTTCGCTGCGCCACGTGCTGACCATGATGATCGACTATTTCGAATCGCAGGGTTCGCGCGCTGCCGCGTAACATCGGGGAGAGCGCGTTGAGCGATAACACGATCGTCAACGGCCTCTCGGTCGATGTCGAGGACTGGTTCCAGGTGGGCGCGTTCGAGAACACCATTGCGCGCGAGGACTGGGACGGGCTCGAATTGCGTGTGGGCGACAATGTCGCGCGCATTCTCGACCTGTTCGATGCCGCGGGGGTCAAGGCGACCTTCTTCACGCTGGGCTGGGTGGCCGAGCGTAACAAGCCGGCTATGCGCGCCATCGTCGAGCGCGGGCACGAGCTGGCCAGCCACGGCTATGACCACACCCGCGTGTTCACCTTCACGCGCGAGGAGTTCGCCGCCGATATCGCCAAGGCGCGCGCCATCCTCGAGGATGTCGGAGGCGCGCCAGTCACCGGCTATCGCGCGCCGAGCTTTTCGATCGATGCGCGCAACCTTTGGGCGCATGAAGTGCTGGCCCAGCATGGCTATGACTATTCCTCTTCTGTCGCGCCGGTGGTTCACGACCATTACGGCTGGCGCGAAGCACCACGCTTTGCGTTCAGCCCGGTTGCGGGCAGCGACCTCATCGAAATCCCCGTAACGACCGCGCTGCTGCGCGGCAGGCGGCTGGCCGCGGGCGGGGGCGGATTCTTCCGCGTGCTGCCCTACGGGTTCAGCCGCTGGGCGATCAGGCAGGTGAACCGCGATGGGCGGCCCGCTGTGTTCTATTTCCACCCGTGGGAGGTCGATCCCGACCAGCCGCGGGTTGCGGGGGCGCCGCTGCGTTCGCGGCTTCGGCATTACACCAACCTATCCAAGATGGCGGACAAGCTCACCGGATTGCTCGGCGATTTCGCGTGGGGCCGGATGGATGCGCTGGCCGCGCAGGAAAAGCCGCGTAGCCTCGATTGGGCAGCATGAACCCGCCGCTCTCCCATAGCGTTGCGATCCGCCAGGCCGATCTGCACGAGCCGGCCGAATCCGCGCGGATCGAGGCGTTCGTGGCGGAGCATGGGGCGACGCCCTTTCACCGCCCGGCATGGTTGCTCGCAATCGAACAGGGGACGGGCCAGCGTGCGCTCGGCCTCGTCGCCGAACGCGCAGGCGTGCTCGAGGGCTGGCTTCCGCTGACCGAGATACGCTCGCCGCTGTTTGCCTCCGCATTGGTGTCCAGCGCGTTTGGCGTCGGAGGCGGCCCGCTGGCCGATAGCAAGACCACTTCGCTGCTCCTGTGCCGTGCGGCCGAAGAGCTGGCGCAGCGCCATGCGGTAAGCTCGGTCGAAATCCGCGGCGGCAGCGCGCCCGAAGGCTGGCAGACGATTACCGGCAAGCACGCCAATTTCTCGCGCTCACTGGCAGCGGATCGCGAAGCCGAACTGCTCGCCATCCCGCGCAAGGCCCGCGCAGAGGTCCGCAAATCTCTGCAGTCGCCGCTGGAAATTGTCACCGGACGCAGCGCGAACGATCTTGCGGCTTTCTACCCCTGCTATGCCGCCAGTGTGCACAACCTTGGCACGCCGGTATTTCCGCGGCAGCTGTTTGCAGCGGTGCTCGACCATTTCGGCGAGGATGCCGACATCATCACCGCGCTGCATGATGGGCAGGCCGTATCGAGCGTCTTGTCGCTCTACCATGATGGTGCGGTCATGCCGTTCTGGGGCGGGGGCGGGTTCGCCGCACGCGCACTCAAGGCCAATGAACGGTGCTATTTCGAATTGATGGACCATGGCCGCGCGCGCGGATGCACGCGCTATGATTACGGTCGCTCGAAAATTGGCACCGGGCCGTACAAGTTCAAAAAATGGCAGGGCTTCGAACCCGAACCGCTGACCTATTGGACGTGGACCGCGCCGGGCAGGACCGCGCGCAATATCGATCCGACCGACCGAGGCTATTCGTCGAGCATCGCGTTGTGGAAGAAGCTGCCACTCTCGGTCGCGACGCGCGTCGGGCCGTGGATTGCGCGGGGGCTCGGCTGACATGGGCGAAGTACTGTTCCTCGCGCACCGCGTGCCCTTTCCTCCCGATCGCGGCGACAAGATCCGCTCGCATCACCTGCTGGCGGGCTTGGCAAAGCTTGGCCCCGTACATGTCGGCACCTTTGGCGAAACCGTGCAGGACATGGCGCAAAAGCCGCTGCTGGTGGAGGTGGCGCGCACGCATGCGCTGATCGAGCGGAACAAGCCGCTTCACCTTGCGGGTGTAGAAGCGGTGCTCAAGGGCAGGGCGGTCAGCCTGACCGCGTTCGATGACGACGCGATGCACCGCTATGTCGCCAAGACGCTGGGCAACCACCGGATTGACACCATCTTCGTTTTCTCCGGCCAGATGGGGCAATATATCCCCGACAGCTTCGACGGGCGTGTCGTGTTCGACATGTGCGATGTCGATAGCGCCAAGTTCGCCGCCTATGCCGAGGCCGGCCAGCGCAAATGGATCAACCGCCGCGAAGGACGCTTGCTCGCCCGCGAGGAAGAGCGCCTTGCCGCGCGCGCCGATGCCACCTTGCTGATCAGCGAAAACGAGGCGGACCTGTTCAGATCCCGCCTCACCCGGCCCGATGCGGTCAGCCTGCATGCACTGGGCAATGGCATCGACGCGCAATTCTTCGACCCGGGGCGTGTGACCTCGCATCCCGATCTCGACGAGGGCGAAGGACCGCAGATCGTCTTTACCGGACAGATGGACTACGCGCCCAATATCGCGGCCGCCGAGTGGATGATCGCGCATGTCATGCCCGCCCTGCGCAAGACGCATGCGCGCGCGCGTTTCCATATCGTCGGCCGCGCGCCGGTGCGCGCCTTGCGGGATCGCCATGGCGAGCACGGAGTGCGCGTCTGGGGCGAGGTAGAGGATGTGCGACCGTTCCTCAAATCCGCCGATCTCGTGGTCGCGCCGCTGCTGATCGCGCGCGGGGTGCAGAACAAGGTGCTCGAGGCAATGGCGATGGCGTGCCCGGTGGTGGCGACCCCCGGGGCGGCGACCGGGATCGACGCGACGCATGGCGAGCATCTGGTCATTTCCTCGCCCGACCCGCAGCAATTGCTCGCTGCGATCGATCGCCTGCTCGCCGATCCGCTGCATGCGCGCGCGATGGGTGACGCCGCGCGGCGGTTCGTCATCGAGCGGATGAGCTGGGACCAGGTCGAAACTGAGCTTGCCGAACTGGTCCGCGCCGCCGAGTTGCCAATCGATGCAGCGTGACCTGCCGCTACCGCGCACCGCTGGGCGTAGTGCTCCGGGTGTGATGCTCGCCATCGCCTGGGCGGCGCTGTTCGCGCTGACCTTCGCCGAATGGCGCGCCATGGCGCATCAATGGTGGGATATCGACACCTATAGCCATATCCTGCTTGTCCCCTCGATCATCGCCTGGCTGGTCTGGATCCGCCGGGACGAACTGGCGCGCGCCGGCGCAGCCGGATGGTGGCCGGGGCTGGCGTGGCTCGTCTTCGGGCTTGTCCTCTGGCTGGTGGGGCGGAGCCTCGACATCAATACGATCGGGCAGGGCGGCGCGGTGGTCGCCATGCAGGGCGCGGTCCTCGCGCTGTTCGGATTGCGGGCGGGCCTGATCCTCGCCTTTCCGCTCGTCTACGGCTTTGTGCTGGTCCCCATCGGGGGAGAGATCATCCCGCAATTGCAGATGATTACCGCCCAGATCGCGAGTGCGCTGACGCGGCTGAGCGGGATCGAGATGGTTGCGCAGGGCATCCATATCGACACCCCCGCGGGGCTGTTTATCGTCGCCGAGGAATGTGCCGGCGTGAAATTCCTGATCGCCATGCTCGCGCTTGGCCTGCTGGTCGCACATACCTGTTTTACCAGCTGGAACAGGCGCGCGTGGTTCTTGCTCGCCTGCGTCGTTGTCCCGGTGATCGCCAACGGCATCCGCGCCTGGGCGACGATCTTCCTCGCGCAATATGTCGGGGCAGAGGCCGCTGGCGGGTTCGACCATCTCGTCTATGGCTGGCTGTTCTTCGGTATCGTCATCGCGCTGGTCCTGGGCGCGGCATGGCGCTGGTTCGAGCGTGAGCCCGAAGAAGCGGGCTGGACCGCCGACGAGGTCGCTGCCCTTCCGCTGGTTGCGCGCTTTGAAGGCGGCGCTGGCAACCCGGCTCTCGTCCTTGGTGCGATACTGCTGGCCGCAGGAAGCTTTGCCGTGCTCGCGCAGCTGGGCTAGGCACGCTCGCATATGTGCGGAATTGCGGGGATTTTCCATTACGAGACGGTGAAACCGGTCGATCCCCGACGGGTCGAGCGGATGACCGATGCGCTTGCCCATCGCGGTCCAGACGGCAGCGGCGTTTGGACCGCGCCGGGTGTGGGCCTCGGGCATCGCCGACTGTCGATCATCGACCTCGAAGGTTCGCCGCAGCCGATGCACGCCGCCGATGGCCGCGCGGTGATCTCCTTCAATGGCGAGATCTACAATTACCGCGAATTGCGCCGCGAGCTCGAACAGGGCGGGGCGCAGTTCCGCACCCATGGCGATACCGAGGTGATCCTCGCCGCATGGCAGAGATGGGGCCCCGACTGCCTCGCGCGGCTCGATGGCATGTTCGCCTTCGCGCTTTACGATCTCGGCCGGCGGCAGCTGTTCCTCGCACGCGACCGGCTGGGGGTGAAACCGCTCTACCTTGCGCGGCTCGAGGGCGGGGCGCTGGCCTTCGCCAGCGAAATGAAGGGGCTGCTCGCCAACCCCCTGTTGCGGCGGGAGGTCGATCCGCTGGCGATCGAGGATTACATGACCTGGGGCTATGTCGCCGATCACCGCGCGATCCTCAAGGGCGTCGAAAAGCTGCCCGCCGGACATTTCCTGCTGCTCGAACATGGCCGCGAACCGGGGCCGCCGCGTCAATGGTGGGATGTCGATTTCGCCGCGCGCGAGAAGGGACGGACCCAGGACCTCTCGGCGCAATTGCTCCATTTGATGCGCGAAGGCGTGACCAGCCGGATGGTTGCCGACGTACCGCTGGGGGCCTTCCTTTCGGGCGGGGTCGACAGCTCCTCGGTCGTCGCGCTGATGAGCGAGGCGAGCGCGCAACCGGTCACCAGCTGTTCGATCGGCTTCGATGTCGCGAGCGTCGACGAGACGCGCCATGCGCGGCAGGTCGCCGAACTGTTCGGCACCGACCACCACGAGCGGATCGTCTCGTCCGACCAGTTCGGCGAGATAGACCGGATTGCTGCGATCTTCGATGAACCGTTCGCCGATGCCAGCGCGCTGCCCACCTTGCGGGTGTGCGAACTCGCGCGCGAGCATGTCACCGTGGCGCTGTCGGGCGATGGCGCGGACGAGGCTTTCGCCGGCTATCGCCGCCAGATGTTCCATGCGCGCGAGGAACAGGCGCGCTCGGTCCTGCCGCGCGCCTTGCGCGAACCGGTGTTCGGCGCGCTCGGGCGGGTCTGGCCCAAGGCCGACTGGGCGCCGCGCCCGCTGCGCGCGAAGACGACCCTGCTGTCCTTGGCCGAGAGCGGCGAGGCGGGCTATGCGCGTGCGCTGGCAATCCTCGCGCCCGAGCAGCGGCAGGCGCTTTATGGCGAGGTCCTGCTGAGGCAGCGCGGCACCTATCGCGCCGAACAGCCATTCGAGAAGTTGATGCGCGAGGCGCCCGCAAGGAGCGGCCTCGACCGCGCGCAATATGCCGATCTGAAGTTCTGGCTGCCCGGCGACATTTTGACCAAGACCGACCGCACCAGCATGGCGGTCGGGCTCGAGGCGCGCGAGCCGCTGCTCGATCATCGGCTGATCGAATTCGGCGCCCGCTTGCCGCAGCGCCAGCGCCTGCGCGGCACCACCGGCAAATGGCTGATGAAGCACACGATGGAGCGCTATCTACCCGAAGACATCCTCTATCGCCGCAAGCAGGGCTTCGTGACCCCGCTGGCGGAGTGGTTCCGCGGTCCGCTGGCGGGCGAGGCGAGGACGGTCGCCGCGAGCGAATTGCTTACCGGGAGCGGGTGGTTCGCCCGCAAGGCGCTCTCACGCCTCGCGGACGACCATATTTCCGGCCGGAGCGACCATGGCCGGGTGCTGTGGCAGCTGCTGATGCTGGAGCGATCGCTCCGGCAATTGAAGCCTAGCGCTTAGCGCGCGTCGACCAAGACGATCTCGGCGTCGTCGAGCGCTTCGACCACGATTTCGCTCTCGCCGGTCACGGCGATCCCGTCGCGCGGCTGCGCTTCCCGGCCATTGACCGTGACCCGCCCCTTGGGCGCGACCAGATACTGGTGGCGTTCGTCCGAAGTGTGCCAGACCGCCGATTGGCCTTTCGCCAGCGTCGCCGCGGCGACCCTCGCATCCGTCCGGATCGGCAGCGCATCATCGGCCTCGGCATCGCCGCTGGCGAGCACTTCGAAGCCGCCTTCGCGCGTGGCCTTGGGAAACTCGCGCTGGCCCCAGCCGGGCTGCTCACCCTGCCGATCGGGAATGATCCAGATCTGGAACAGCGTGGTCGCTTCATCCTCGCGATTCATCTCGGCATGGGTGATGCCGGTGCCTGCGCTCATCACCTGCACATCGCCCGCGGCGGTGCGGCCTTCATTGCCCAGGCTGTCGCGGTGCGTGATCGCGCCGCTGCGCACGAAGGTGACGATTTCCATGTCGCGGTGCGGGTGCGGGGGAAAGCCGCTCTGCGCCGCGATGGTGTCGTCGTTCCACACGCGGATGCTGCCCCAGCCCATCCGGTCGGGGTCGTGGTAATTGGCGAAGCTGAAATGGTGCCGCGCATCGAGCCAGCCGTGGTCGGCGTGGCCAAGCGTGGCGAAGGGTCGGATATCGATCATGGTTCAGTCTCACATCGGCGGGGTGTTGACGCCGGTATGCGGGCGATGTGGGGGCGGCACGAAAGCCGTCAAGAAACACCGATGTAACTGCCTTGCGGCCCGGCTAGTCGGCGCCGTGACCCCGCGCCATGTAATCCGCGCTCTGCATTTCCTTGAGGCGGCTGACCGTGCGCTCAAACTCGAACGCACCATCGCCGGCGGTGTAGAGGTTTTCCGGCTCGGCTGCTGCCGCGACGAAGAGCTTCACATTGTTCTCGTACAGTGCATCGACCAGCTTGGTGAAGCGGATCGCCTCGTTGCGGTTGTCGGGCGACATGGCGGGGACGCCGACCACGATCACGGTGTGATAGGCATGCGCGATCGCGAGATAGTCCGCCGCTCCACGGTTCTCGCCGCACAACCGCTTGAAGCTGAACACGCTGACCCCCTTGAGGCTCTTGGGCACATGGATCGTCCGCCCGCCGCCCAGCTCCAGTTCGGCGCTGGGAACGTGTTCGGCATCCTCGGGCGCGTAATCGGTGAGGCGGAAAAAGGCCTCGCGCACCTGCGCGGTCGCCTCCTCGCCCAGCGGGGCGTGCCACGTTGCGATATCGCCCAGCCGGTCGAGCCGGTAATCGGTCGGACCGTTGAGCGGCAGCACGTCCATTTCGTCCTCTACGAGGTCGATGAAGGGCAGGAAGAGCGAGCGGTTGAGCCCGTCCTTGTAGAGATCTTGCGGCGGGCGGTTGCTGGTGGTGACCACGGTCACGCCCTCGTCGCGGATCAGCGCGGTGAACAGTCGCGCCATGATCGCTGCGTCGGCGGTGTTGTTCACCACCATTTCGTCGAAGGCGAGACAGCGCACATCGGCGGCGATATCGCGCGCGACCTTGCCGGTCGGATCGCCGGGATCGCTGGCCCGCCGCTCGCGCATGCGCCGGTCGACCTCGAGCATGAACTCGTGGAAATGTGCGCGGCGTTTCTCGGCGATCCCCAGCGTCTCGACGAACAGGTCCATCAGCATCGACTTGCCGCGCCCGACGCCGCCCCACATGTAGACGCCCTCGGGCCGCGCCTTCTTCGGCTTGAACAGCTGCGCGAGCAGCCCGCCCGAGCTCTCCGCCTCGAGGTCCTTCTGCAACCGGTCGAGCCGCTGGGCGGCACGGCGCTGGTCGGGATCGGCCTGCAATTCGCCCGCCGAGACGAGCCGCTCGTAGCGGGCGAGCATGCCGGTCACGCGGCGGCGCGGGGCTTGATCTTCTTGACGATGCCCGAAAAGCTGGCGACCGCGTGGTCTTCCTGGACCACCGTGCCGCGCACGAACACCATGCTGCCCGTCTCGCGGACGATCTCGCACACCGCGTCGAGCGGCATGTCGGGCTTGCCGCCGCCCACGAACTGCGTCGACAGCTCGACCGTTACCGACGGGCCGGCATTGCCGCTGCCGATATTGTGCATCGTGGTGAACAGCGAGATGTCGATCAGCGACAGCGTCACCGCGCCGTGGATGATGCCCTGCAGGTTCTGGTGGCGCCGTTCGGGGAACATGCGCAGCCGCGCCTTCCCGTCATCGTCGACGCGGGTGATGAGCTTGCCCATCACCGCGCCGTTGAACAGCGTGTCGTCCTTCAGGTTCCAGTGGCGCCAACCGGGGTTTTCCGGGTCGGGGCCATGGTCGAACACCTCGTCGCGCAGCGCCATCAGATGGCGCGTTCGGCGATCATTTTCTTGGTTTCGGCGATTGCCTTGGCGGGGCTCAGGCCCTTGGGGCAGACATTCGCGCAGTTCATGATCGTGTGGCAGCGATAGAGGCGGAAGGGGTCTTCCAGCTGGTCGAGCCGTTCACCGGTCATCTCGTCGCGGCTGTCGGCGAGCCAGCGATAGGCCTGCAGCAGGATGGCCGGGCCGAGGAACTTGTCTGAATTCCACCAATAGCTGGGGCAGGCGGTCGAGCAGCAGGCGCACAGGATGCATTCGTACAGCCCGTCGAGCTTCTCGCGCTGTTCGGGCGACTGGAGCCGTTCCTTGCCGCTGGGGGTGGTCGAAACGGTCTGCAGCCAGGGACGGATGCTGGCGTATTGCGCATAGAAATGCGTGAAGTCGGGCACGAGGTCCTTGATCACGTCCATGCTCGGCAGCGGGGTGATGCGGATTTCGCCCTTGAGATCTTCGATCGCGGTGGTGCAGGCGAGCCCGTTCTTGCCGTTGAGGTTCATCGAACACGATCCGCAGATACCTTCGCGGCACGAACGGCGGAAGGTCAGCGTCGGGTCGATCTCGTTCTTGATCTTGAACAGGGCATCGAGAACCATCGGCCCGCACTCGTCGAGGTCGAGCTCGAACGTATCGTAGCGCGGGTTTTCCCCGCTGTCGGGATCGTAGCGATATACCTTGAACTTGCGGATGCGCGTGCCGCCTGTCGCCGTATGGGCGCGGCTCTTGCCGGTGATCTTCGAATTCTTGGGAAGGGTGAAGGTCGCCATTACGCTGTCAGTCCTGTTTCTTTGCGCAACCCATCTAGCGGTTCGGGCGCTTGGCGCAAGGCCATGTATGACGCAAATCCTGCAACGGGTGTCCTACAACATGGACCGGGTGTTACACGGTTCAGGGCAAAAACAGCTTCTTGCGCCAAAAGCCCGGTAATCGGGTGAATTCGGGGGCACCACGAGGCGTTATCGGAGGTCTAGAGCGGTAGGATGAATGTAGGAAAGCCCTTTCGGCGCGCCGCGATCTTCGGCGCCAGCGGCGGTATCGGCGGCGCACTGGCCACGAGGCTGGCGGAGCGCGGCGTCGAGGTATGGGCGGGAAGCCGTTCGGGCACGGCAGCCGATCCCGCCCTGCGCGCCTTTCGCTTCGATCTGTCCGACGAACGCTCGCTGGCCCAGGCCGCGGCCACTATGGCGGACGCGCCGCCCGATCTGGTGATCGTGGCCACCGGCGTGCTGACGCTGGCCGACGGTACGGGGCCGGAACGCAGCTACAGGCAGATCGACGGTGCGGCGATGGAAGAGATGTTCCGCCTCAACACCATCGGCCCTGCGCTGGTGGCCAAGCACATGCTGACGCTCTTGCCGCGCGATCGCCGCAGCGTCTTTGCGGCGCTATCGGCGCGGGTCGGGTCGATCGGTGACAACCGCCTGGGCGGTTGGCACAGCTACCGCGCGAGCAAGGCGGCGCTCAACATGCTGATGAGAAACTTCGCGCTGGAACTGGCGCGCACGCACAGGCAGGCGGTGGTCGCCGGGCTGCATCCGGGCACGGTGGACAGCGCCTTGTCCGAACCCTTTCAGGCCAATCTGCCCGAGGGGCAATTGACCGCCCCCGAGCAGGCCGCGGCGCATTTGCTCACCGTTCTGGACGGCCTTGCGCCAGCAGACAGTGGCAAGGTGTTCGACTGGAAAGGCGCCGAAATCCCCGCCTGAACGCGGGAGGCGATCAGACCTCGATCGTTTCGCCGCCGACGTCTTCGGGCGAGGCCAAGAGCGGGAACGGTGTCCGGTCGGCCGTGATCACGCCCTGGCGATCCATGCTGTAGGCGGCGATATGCTCGAGCAGTTGGGGATGCGTGAGCCCGGCGAGTTGGGCGGCGCCCGAAACGGTCTTCTTCGACCACAGATTGCACGACAAATTGACTTCCATGAACAGCACTTCGCCGGTCGTGGGGGTATAGCGGAACTCGAACCTTCCGTAATCGAACGGCCATAGCTCGGGCAGCATCGCGCGGGTGTATTCGCGGATCTTGCGCGTCATCACCGGGTTCTGCATCGCCACCAGCCGTTCCTTCGGGCCTTCGGACAGACCGCGTTTTTCCTCGTAGGACCGGAAATTGCCTTCATCGCCGGGCATTTCGAAGCGCATGGTCGAGAGCAGGATCGGCTCGGCGCCGCCCAGCACGGGGACGACCACATCATAGGCGCCCTCGAAGCGTTCCACGATCACGTCGTGGCCTTCCTCGTGGAGCTTTGCGATGTCGCGTTTCGCATCGTCCCAATTGGTCGGCATGGTGACGCCCCAGCTGGCGGAAGAGGCATTGGGTTTGACCACCAGGCGTTCGAAGGCAAAATCGGGCGTTGGTATCCACTGGCACCCCCGCCGCGCGATCAGCCAGGGGGCGACGGGTACGCCGCGCGCGACCGCCACCGTCTTCATCAGATGCTTGTCGTCCGACAAGCCGCGCAGGATGGGCGAGGCGCCGAGCGCGGGCAGGCCGATGCGCTGCGCCAGCAGCGGGCCGAGCATTTCGCTCATCGGGTATCCCGCGCGGTTGAGCAGCGTGAAGACGTAATCGAAGTCGGTCTTTTCGAACAGGGCGGTGAAATCGCTCGCCGGGGTCACATCGAGACCGATGGCGCGCAAGGTGTCGAGCACCTCGTGGTGATACACTGCGTGATTGCCGTCTTCGCCATGCAGCTGGCCGCCGGCGGTGGCATGCTTGGCGAGGAACAGGACGCGCAGCCGATCCTTGTCGGCGGCGGGTATCGTGAACAGGTCGATCGTGTGACTCATGCGCGCGCCTTTACCTGCGGGCCATGACAGGGTCACGAAATTTGTGCTTGCCGCAAATCCGAAAACGGATAGCCTTCCCTGACGAGCGCCGGTCAAGGAGAGCGCGATGGGGCTAAGGGCCTGGTACGATCGTCACGTGATGCCGCGGTTGATCACGGCAGCCTGCGGGCAGGACGGTATCGAGAAACGCCGCCGCCAGCTGATCCCGCTTGCCGAGGGCCGCGTGTTCGAACTCGGCTGCGGAGGCGGGCTCAACCAGGCGCTTTACGACAGCGACAAGGTCACCTCCTTCGCCGGGATCGATCCGCATGAAAAGCTGCTCGATGGCGCGCGCGAACGTGCGCGGGCGAAGGGGTGGGAGACCGATATCCGTGCGGGCGTCGGGGAGGACATCCCCTTTCCGTCCGGCTCGTTCGATACGGTGGTGTGCACCTATACGCTGTGTTCGGTCGACGATCCCGACAAGGTGCTGTCCGAACTCCGCCGGATACTCGCACCGCGCGGACAACTGCTGTTTCTCGAGCATGGCCGTGCGCCCGATGCGGGCGTCGCGCAGTGGCAGGACCGCGTGGAGCCGGTGTGGAAACCGTTGGCAGGCGGGTGCCATCTGACGCGGCCGGTGGGCGCATCGCTGCGCCGCGCGGGCTTTGCGGTCGAACCGCTCGGCCAGGCCTATCTCAAGCAAGCGCCCAAGGTGCTGGGCTGGATGGAATGGGGTGTGGCGCGCAAGGCCTGAGGGCCGGCGAGTGCAAGACCCGCCGACCCCCTGAGGTTGTTATTCGTCGCCGAAGGTGCGCTGCCACCAGCCACGCTTGGGCTTGGCCGGCTCGGCAGAAGCCGCGCTGTCTTCCGTCACCGGTTTGGGTGCCGCCGGCTCGGGAGCAGGCGGCGTAGCGGGTTCGGCTGCGGCTTCGACCGGTGCTGCTGCGGGAGCAGCTTCGGCCTCGACCTTCTTCTTGCGCGGCGCGCGCTTCTTGGGCGCGGGCTTGGCTTCGGCTTCACCCTCTGCCGGTGCATCGGCAGCGGCTTCGGTCTCGGCCTTTTTCTTGCGCGGTGCGCGCTTCTTGGGCGCAGGCTTGGCTTCGGCCTCGGCGTCCCCCTCTACCGGTGCGTCGGCAGCGGGTGCGGCTTCGGCTTCGGCATCGGTCTTCTTCTTGCGCGGTGCGCGCTTGCGCGGCTTGGGCTTTTCTTCGGTCTCGGCGGCAGCCTCGGCGGTTTCGGGCGAATCCTCGGGACCCGCGACCACGGCCATGTCCTCGACCACCGCGTCCGAAACCCCTTCGAGTTTCTCGGCGTCTTCGGACGTTACCTCGTCCGAGGTCCGACCGCGACCACGGCCACCCCGGCGGCGACCACCCCGGCGGCGGCGCTTCTTCGGCCGGTCATCGCCGTCGTCGCTTTCGCTATCGGCGTCGGTATCCGTGTCCGTGTCCGTGTCCGTGTCGTCGTCGCTGTCATCGCCATTGTCGTCGTCATCCGAATCGTCGCGATCGTCATCGTCGGAATGCTGGCGACCCTTGTTGCGTCCGCGACCGCCCCGGCGGCGGCGGCGCTTCTTGCGCGGACGATCGTCGTCCTCGCCGCCATTGCGGTCGTCGCGTTCGCTGTCGTCGTCGTTCTCGTCGAGGATCTCTTCATCGTCCTCGTCATCGACAATGGTGTCGAAACGCGGCGCATCCTTGGGCTTGGGCCCATGGCTCGAGACCGACATTTTCGCGCCTTCGTCTTCGCCTTCGGGCACGACTTCGACGGTCACATGGTAACGCTGTTCGATCTCCATGAGATCGGCGCGTTTTTCGTTGAGCAGATAGACCGCGGCTTCGGTGCTGGCTGCCAGGCGGATGGTCGAACCCTTGCCCTTGGCGGCTTCGTCCTCGATCTGGCGGAGCGCCGACAGGCCCGCGCTCGAGGCGGTGCGCACGAGGCCGGTGCCGTCGCAATGCGGGCATTCGCGGGTGGTCGCTTCGAGCACGCCGGTGCGCAGGCGCTGGCGGCTCATTTCCATCAGGCCGAAGCTAGAGATGCGGCCCACCTGGATACGGGCGCGATCGGTCTTGAGCGCGTCCTTCATCGCCTTTTCGACCTTGCGCGTGTTGGAGTGGTGCTCCTGGTCGATGAAGTCGATCACCACGAGACCGGCCATGTCGCGCAGGCGCAACTGGCGGGCGATCTCGCGCGCGGCTTCGAGATTGGTGTGCAGCGCGGTCTGCTCGATATTGTGCTCCTTGGTGGAGCGGCCCGAGTTGATGTCGATCGACACCAGTGCTTCGGTCGGATTGATGACCAGATAGCCACCCGATTTGAGCTGGACGACCGGGTCGTACATCGCCTTGAGCTGGTCTTCGGCGCCATAGCGCTGGAACAGCGGCACGGGGTCCGAATACTGCTTCACCCGGCGGGCATGGCTGGGCATCAGCAACTTCATGAACTGCTTGGCCAGCTTATAGCCTTCTTCGCCCTCGACCACGACTTCCTCGATGTCGCGATTGTAGATGTCGCGGATCGCGCGCTTGATCAGGTCGCTGTCCGAATGGATCAGCGCGGGCGCGCTCGAATCCAGCGTGCGTTCGCGGATCTCGTCCCACAGGCGGGCGAGATAATCGAAGTCGCGCTTGATTTCGGTCTTGGTGCGGCTGAGCCCGGCGGTGCGGACGATCAGCCCCATGGTGCGCGGCAGGGTGAGGTCGCTGACGACCTGCTTCAGGCGCTTGCGGTCCGCCGCGCTGGAGATCTTGCGCGAAATGCCGCCGCCGTGGCTGCTGTTGGGCATCAGCACGGTGTAGCGACCGGCGAGGCTGAGATAGCTGGTCAGCGCGGCGCCCTTGTTGCCGCGTTCTTCCTTGACGACCTGGACGAGCAGCACCTGGCGGCGCTGGATGACGTCCTGGATCTTGTAGCGGCGACGCAGCGCCATGCGCTTGGCGCGCGCTTCGTCGACTTCCTTGGCGCGGGCGCGGCCCTTGCCCTGGCCCTGACGGCGACCGCGGCCACGACGGCCCTGGTTGCGGCCCTTGCGGCGGTTGCCGCCATCCGATTCCTCGTCGTCGGAATCGTCGTCGCCATCATCATCGTCGTCGTCGTCGTCGTCGCGGTCGAGATGGCCTTCCTCGATGGTCGCGACATCATCCTTGTCGGAAGTGTCGACTTCCTCGAGGCCGTCTTCGGCGAGGTCTTCGGCGAGGGCGCCGGAGCTTTCGTCATCGGCGTCGTATTCGTCGCCGGGCATTTCGCCGCGGTCTTCTTCCTCGTCGCGCAGACGGGCTTCTTCCTCGGCCGCTTCGGCCTCGGCAGCGAGCAGTTCGTCGCGGTCTTCCTTGGGGATCTGGTAATAATCGGGGTGGATTTCGCTGAAGGCGAGAAAGCCGTGGCGATTACCGCCGAAATCCACGAACGCCGCCTGCAGCGACGGTTCGACCCTGGTTACCTTGGCAAGATAGATATTGCCTTTGATTTGCTTGTGGTCGGCGGATTCGAAATCGAATTCTTCAATCCGGTTGCCTTTGAGCACCGCCACCCGGGTTTCTTCCGAGTGGCGCGCATCGATAAGCATGCGCGTTGCCATTGATATGTCTCCAGCCGCGCCGGGGCAGGAGTGATCCTGCTGGAGCGCGGCGTATTCTGTTGGAAAGTCCGCGGCCCTGTCGGGGCGTCGCGGTGTTTGCGAACCGGCCGTGTCCTGCATGTGCGAGGGGCCGGGTATTCGTGACTGCGGGACTGGCCTCGCGCAGGGTCTGCGCTGTCCGGCCCGACGCAGCGGCAAAGGCGGGTGCCTGTGCTGCCAATGTCGGGGAGTAACGGGCCATGTCCGGCATCAACCTGTATTGCATTGGACCGGAACGATACGAACGCTGCGGTCTGAAAGTTAACGGTTTTCTTCGATGACCCTCTTCGTCGCGGATTGTTCGCGCCGATCGGAGGCACCGGAAAACCGATATGGTGTCGCTAGCACCGTGGGTTTCACACGGCAACCATATTGCGTCATCTGACAACAAGGCCGTAACCATGCATGCCATGTCGATCCGGACGTACATCCTCCTGCTGGTCCTGCTGCCGCTGGCAGTGGTGGCCGCGCTGGTGGTGACCGCCCAGCGCATTCCCGTGCCCGAGATCGGGCGCGCCTATGTGCTGCGCGTCGACTTGCCCACGGCGGATGCACCGGGCGCCTTGCCCGATGTGGCGGGCCGCGAGGGGTTGCCGCTGGTGGTGATCGATGCCGGCCATGGCGGCCACGATCCCGGGGCATCGGGGCAGGGCTACCGCGAAAAGACAGTCGTCCTTGGGCTCGCCCGCGCGCTGCGCGCCGAGCTGGAGAAGGAAGGCAAGGTCCGCGTCGCCATGACCCGCGAGGATGATCGCTATCTGGTCCATGCCGAGCGGGTGGCGATCGCGCGGCGGCTCGATGCCGACCTGTTCCTCTCGATCCATGCCGACAGCGCGGGCGATGCGGCCGAAGTCACCGGGGCGAGCATCTATACGCTGTCGAACCAGGCCTCGAGCGAGGCCGCCGCGCGCTTCGCCGAGCGCGAGAATGCTTCCGACCGGCTCAACGGCGTCGATGTCGGCGGGCGGAGCGATGTGGTGAATACGATACTCGTCGAACTGTCGCAGCGGCGCACGCAGGAGCAATCGGACGAATTCGCGCGGTTGATCCGCCGCGAGGGCGGGGATGCGATCCGGTTCCATCCGCAGGCACGCCGGTCGGCCGCGCTCAAGGTGCTGCGTGCACCCGATGTGCCCTCGGTCCTGTTCGAAAGCGGGTTCATCACCAACGAGGCCGATGCGCAGCGCCTCGCCTCGCCCGAAGGCCGCGCGCGTTTTGCCGAGGTGATGGCGCGCGCCATCCGCATCTATTTCGCCCGCCAGCAAGAAAGCTGACGGCGAGGCGCTAATCCTTCTGGCGAATTGCCAAATTGGCGTGCTAGAGGCTCATCCGACACCATGCCCGACCAGCCAGCCCTGCAATATTACCGTTACCGCATCAGCCGCGATCCCAAGCGGCTGATCGCGTGGTTCGACGACAATTGGTCGCGTAACCGCAAGCTGCGGCTCGCGAGCTATGTCACCGGTTTCGCAGTGGTGATGATCGTGCTCGCTTGGGCGACGCTCGGGCGCAACCTGCCCGATGCCGAATCGCTGCTCGAATACGAAACCCCGCTGCCCAGCGTGGTCCGCGGGATCGATGGCGAGATCGTCAACACCTACGCCCGCGAACGCCGGGTGCAGCTGCAATATGTGGATTTTCCCGAGCAGCTGGTCGAAGCCTTCCTCTCGGCCGAGGACAAGACCTTCTTCAGCCATGGCGGCGTCGACGTCACCGGCACGGCCAATGCGGTGATCGATTACGCGACCAAGTTCAGCTCGGGCGAACGCGCGGTCGGCGGTTCGACCATCACCCAGCAGGTCGCCAAGAACCTGCTGCTAGGCGATGAATATTCGGTGACCCGCAAGCTCAAGGAAATGATCCTCGCCACGCGCATCGAAAGCGTGCTGACCAAGGAGGAAATCCTCGAGCTCTATCTCAACGAGATCCCGCTGGGTCGGCGCAGCTTCGGCGTGCAGGCGGCGTCGCGTGCCTATTTCGACAGGGATGTCGGCGATCTCGAGCTGCACCAGATCGCCTTTCTCGCGATCCTGCCCAAGGCGCCCGAACGCTATGGCCGCGAGCGCTATCACGACCTTGCCATCGCGCGGCGCAATTTCGTGCTCGACCAGATGGTCGCCAACGACTTCATCACCGCGAGTGCTGGCGAAGCGGCCAAGCGGATGGATCTGGGATTGGTCGAGCAGCGCGGCACACGCTCGGCCGATGCGGGCTATTTCCTCGAGGAAGTGCGCCGCCAGCTGATCGACCGCTTCGGCGAAACCGCCGATGACGGGCGCAACAGCGTTTATTCGGGCGGGCTGTGGGTACGTACCTCGCTCGACCTCGAACTGCAGGAGGCGGCGCGCGATGCGCTGCGCGCGCAGCTCATCAGCTATCACGGCAATCGCGGCTTTACCGGGCCGATCGCCACGCTCAATCCGGACAATGGCGATCTCACCGCGCAGCTCGCTTCCTCGAATATCGGGATCAACTACCGCGACTGGCGCGTGGGCGTGGTCACCGCGCCGGGCCGCATCGGCTTCAGCGATGGCGAGGAATTCGCGCTGTCGGGCGGACCATCGTCGCTCAAGCCCGGCGATGTCGTGGCGGCGGCGCGTTCGGGCGCAGGCTATGCCATTCGCGGCGTACCCGAAGTGTCGGGCGCCTTCCTCGCCGAAGCGCCGCAGACGGGCCGCATCCTTGCCATGCAGGGCGGGTTCGACAGCCGCCTGGGCAGTTTCAACCGCGCCACGCAGGCGCTGCGCCAGCCGGGTTCGACAATCAAGCCGTTCGTCTATGCCGCCGCGCTCGACCAGGGGATGACCCCCGCGACGCAGGTTCCCGACCAGACCTTCTGCGTGTGGCAGGGTGCCAATCTGGGCGAGAAATGCTTCCGCAATTTCGGTGGCGGCGGGGGCGGGATCCACACGCTGCGCTGGGGGCTCGAACAGAGCCGCAATCTGATGACCGTCCACATCGCCGATGATACCGGGATGGACAATGTCATCCAGACCATCGACCGGCTGGGCATCGGGTCCTACGAACCCTATTATTCCTTCGCTCTGGGGGCGGGCGACACCACCGTGGCACGGATGGTCAACGGCTATGCCGCGCTCGCCAATTGGGGCCGCCAGAATGCCGGATCGGTGATCGATTACGTGCAGGACCGCGATGGCAAGGTCATCTTCCGCACCGACACGCGCGATTGTACCGGCTGCAACCTCGAAGAATGGGACGGCCAGCCGATGCCGCGCTTCGACGTGTCGGGCAAGCAGGTGCTCGACCCGCGCACCGCGTTCCAGATGGTCCATATGCTGCAGGGCGTGGTCACCCGCGGCACCGCAGTCCGCCTGCGCAGCCTCGACCTGCCGCTGTTCGGCAAGACCGGCACCACCAACGGTCCGACCAACGCCTGGTTCGTCGGCGGCTCGCCCGAAATCATCGCCGGCATGTATGTCGGCTTCGACCAGCCGCGCAATCTTGGCGGCTGGGTGCAGGGCGGCAATACCGCGGCGACGATCATGAAGCGCTTCATCGAAGCGACCAAGGATCGTTGGACGGTAGAGGACTTCGTTGCCCCGCCGGGAGTGCGGATGGTTAAGATCGACCGGCGCAGCGGCAAGCGCGTGTTCGAGGGAACGCCCTCGGACGAACCCACCGCGACGATCATCTGGGAAGCCTTCAAGCCCGACACCGAACCGCCGCGCGCAACGCGCAGTGACGCCATCGCCGCCAAGCGCAACGAGATTCTCGAACTGATCCGCCGCGGCCGCCTCGAGGCACAGCAGGCGGCCGCGAACGATCGGGGCGACCAGCCCAACGACTTCGTCGAGGACCAGGGCGGAATTTACTGATCGCGGCTTGGCAGCGCCGCCGCCGCGGTTCATGATGCGGCGCATGAAGATGCTCCGCACCCTGTTCGCCGCCGCTGCGCTCGGCCTTGCCGCAACACCGGTGCTTGCAGCGCTCGACCAGTGGGCGCAGGCGCCGGGGTTCACGGCGCAGGGTGCGCTCGCGGGCAAACCGATCCGCGTCGATTTGCGCACGTCGCTCAAACAGGGTCCGGTGGTGCTCTATTTCTTCCCCGCAGCCTTTACCTCGGGATGCAATCTCGAGGCGCAGGCCTTTGCCGCCGCTATCGACGAGTTCCGCGCGGCTGGGGCCACGGTCATCGGCATGACCGGTGGCAATACCGACCAGCTGCGCGAGTTTTCCGCCAAGCATTGTGCGGGCGAGTTTCCCGTCGCTGCGGCGACGCCCGAACTGATCGCGCAATATGACGTCTCGCTCGGCGCAAAGGGCAGCGCCCGTGCCGGGTGGAGCGACCGCACGACCTATGTGATCGATACCGATGGAACGATCGCTTTCGTCTATTCGGATCTGAAGCCGAATGAACATATCGCGCGCAGTCTGGCGGCGGTGCGCTCGCTGAAGCACAAGTAACCACGCCGCAGCACCTTTCCCGCGCCGCGCGTCTGCGCTAGGCGGCGCGCCCGCACACCTTTTCTCAGGAGAGTTCCATGCGTGCCGAAGGGCAGGCCCATATCGAACGGATCGAAGCCGCACTGGCGCTGGTCCGCCAGTCGCTCGACTGGGACCGCGCGCTGCGCCGGCTCGACGAACTCGACGCGCGCGTCCAGGACCCCACCTTGTGGGACGATCCCAAGCAGGCGCAGGCGATCACGCAGGAGCAGAAGCGGCTCGAAACCGCGATCAACACCGTGCGCGAAATCGAAAGCGAGATGGGCGACGCGGTCGAATTCGTCGACATGGGCGAGGCCGAAGGCGATGCCGAGGTCGAGCGCGAGGGACTGGACACGCTGTCCCGGCTGGCCGAGCGCGCCGATCGCGACAAGGTGCAGGCGCTGCTCTCGGGCGAGGCGGATGGCGCCGATACCTATCTGCAGATCAATGCCGGTGCCGGCGGGACCGAGAGCCAGGACTGGGCCGAGATGCTGCTGCGCATGTATGCGCGCTGGGCCGAACGGCGCGGGTTCAAGGTCGAGACAGTCGAATATGCCGCGGGCGACCAGGCCGGGATCAAGAGCGCGACGCTGCTGATCAAGGGCGAGAACGCCTATGGCTATGCCAAGACCGAGAGCGGCGTCCACCGGTTGGTACGTATAAGCCCTTATGATAGCTCGGCGCGGCGCCACACCAGCTTCAGCTCGGTCTGGGTCTATCCGGTGATAGACGACGATATCGACATCGAGATCAACCCGTCCGACCTCAAGATCGATACCTATCGCGCGTCGGGTGCGGGCGGGCAGCACGTCAACACGACCGATTCCGCGGTGCGGATCACCCACCAGCCGACCGGCATCGTGGTGGCGAGCCAGAACGATCGCAGCCAGCACAAGAACCGCGCGACCGCGATGAACATGCTCAAGGCGCGGTTGTTCGAACGCGAGATGGCCGAACGCGAAGCCGCCGCTTCGGGCGAATATCAGGAGAAGAGCGAGATCGGGTGGGGCCACCAGATCCGCTCCTATGTCCTCCAGCCGTACCAGATGGTGAAGGATTTGCGCACCGGCGTGCAGTCGCCTACACCTGACGACGTGCTCGACGGCGCGCTGGACCCGTTCATTTCCGCCGCGCTGGCCCAGCGCGTGACCGGCGAAACGGTCGAGGTGGAGGATACCGAATAGGATGCGCGCACAGCTTGCCCTGGCCAGTCTCGCGGTACTGGCCGCGGCAACTGCAACTCCGGCCCGCGCCGATGTCGTCATCGGCCCGCGCGTGTCCTATTATTTCGACAATTCGAACCTGCGCACGTCGGGCATCGATCCCGGGCTGGACGAGGGCGATGCGCTCGACCCGGCGGATACTGCGGTGCTGCGCACCGCTTTCGGCGTCGAACCGCAGCTCACCACGGTGAGCGAGGGCGAGGGCGTCCTGTCCGACCAGGTCAGCTATCCGATGATCGGCGCGATGGTCAATTTCGGCGACGATCGCGACCGGTTCACGCTTACCGCCATGTATGGCAGCGGCGAGGGCGATGCCGCGCTGTCGGCGACTGTGTCGCGCACGCTAACGCTGGGGGCCACCGAGTTCATCGACCTCGTCAATTTCGATGCCGACACGGTCAGCAGCACGGACCGCATCGATATCGAACTGACCTGGCAGCGCCGGCAGAGCGAAAGTTTCGCGCTGCTTGGCGGCATTCGCTATGAGCGGCTCGATACCGCCTTCGTCGGCGATCTGCGGATCGTGCAAAGCGTCGCGATCCCCACGGTCATCGCGCTGTCGCGGGCTGCGATCGAGGGCGATCCGGCACCGCCGGTCATTCCTTCGGTCCCGCCGCTGATCGCCGGCGTGCGGCAGGACGGCACTATCCAGACCTTCAGCGCGCGCGGCGGCGCGACCGCCTTCGTGCCGTTCGGCGACAATGCGGTGGCCTTCTTCAACGGCATGCTGCAGGCCAGCTATCGTCCCGATTACGATGTGCTGACCGTCATCGAAGACCCCTCGGGACTGTTCAGCGACAGCATCGCCGGGCGCGAGGAGGGCGAGTTCAGCATCGGACCCGATTTCGCGGTCGGCGCACAGTTCATCCTGTCGGAGAACCTCGCGCTCGACCTGCGCTATCGTGCGGTGCTGTTCTTCCCGCTGACCGGGGTGCAGGATTTCAGTGATGCGCGGGTGAGCCACGGGGTCAATCTCGGATTGTCGCTGCGGCTTTGATCCGATACCTTCGGGCCATGTCTATGGGTCGTATTCTCCTGCCCTTGCTGGCACTTCTGGCGGCGCTTCTGCCGACCGCGCTGCATGCCGAGATCAAGGCACTGGTGGTCGCTTCGGATTACTCGTCGGCGCGAATGGCAGGCTTGCAGCTGGCCAATCCGGTCGTCGATGCGCGGATGATCGAGGCGGCGCTCAAGCGCAGCGCCGTGGCCGAAGTCGCTCTGGTCGAGGAACCCGATGCGCAGCAGTGGGACGAAGCTTTCGACCTGTTCGCCAATTCGCTCAATGGCGACGATGTCGCGCTGATGTATTTCGCAGGTCATGGTTTCCAGATCGACGGAGCCAATTATTTCCTCGCTTCGGATGGCTATTCGCTGATCGGGCTCGATCCCATCCTCCAGCGCCTGACCAAACAGGCGCGCGGCGTGGTGTTCGTGGTCGATGCCTGCCGCAACAATCCGGTCAGCGAGGCGGTGGACGATGCCGCGTTCCAGGTGATCGAGGTCGAGGGCGGGCAGCGTGGGCTGGCGCGGGTCACGCTCGACGATATCGTCTATGCGGACAAGGGGCTGGCGCAGGTCGGCAATCTGCGCGGGCTGTCGGCACTGGTGTTCTTCTCCACCGAGCCGGGCAATACCGCCGAAGATGGCGCCACGCCGGGCAAGGGCAGCCCCTTCGCCAAGGAATTCGCCCGCCAGCTGCCGCGGCGCCAGTCGCTCGACGAGCTGGTCCGCAAGACCGCGGTGGCAGTGAACGAGCGGACTGAAGGCCGGCAATCGCCCTGGCGGCAGGGCGATCTGGCGTTCGACGTGTTCATCGGCGGCATGCGGGCATTGCCCATCCCCTGAGGGAACGGCATAGGCGCCTCATGACACGGATTGCTGCCATCGCCCTGCTCGGGCTTGCGCTGGGTGCCTGCGACGCGCCGGCCGAACCGGGTGCGCGTTTCCCCGCCCCCGACCGCCCGGTATCCGAAATCGGCTCGAACCAGTTTTCCACCGAAGACCAGCGCGACAGCCGCGGCGAGGCGCAGACGGTGATGGACCTCGCGGAGATCGAACCCGGGATGACCGTTGCCGATATCGGCGCGGGCAATGGCTATTACACCGTCCGCCTGGCGGAGCGCGTGGGCGAGGGCGGGCGCGTGCTGGCGCAGGATATCGATCGCGATGCGCTCAGCCGGCTTGGCCAGCGGATCGAGCGCCAGCGGCTCGAAAACGTCTCGATCCGGCTTGGCGAAACCGGCGATCCCAAACTGCCGGACAACAGCTTCGACCGCATCTTCATGGTCCATATGTACCACGAGATCGAAAGCCCGTATGAATTCCTCTGGCGGATGTGGCCCGCGCTGGACGAGGGCGGGCAGGTGGTCGTCGTCGATATCGACCGGCCGACCGACCAGCACGGGATCGACCCGCTGCTGCTGAGCTGCGAATTCGAAGCGGTCGGTTACGAACTGGTAGCGTTCAAGGACGCGCCCGAACTGGCCGGGTACTATGCACAGTTCAAGGCAGCCGCTACGAGGCCCGCTCCCGGAGAGATAGAGCGCTGCCGCGGCGACCGTGCCGCGATGGACGCTGGGGCCCAGCACCCCGCCAAAAAAGAGAAAGCGTAGAATATATGAGTTTCAAGGGTCTCAAGCCGATCAGCTATGGCGGCAAGGAAGTCTGGCCGCTGGTCGAAGGCGGCAAGGGTGTTTCCGCCACCAATCACATGAGCTCCGGCGCCTGGGCCGCTGCTGGCGGCATCGGTACCGTCAGCGCGGTCAATGCCGACAGCTATGACGAGGACGGCAACCCGATCCCGCAGATCTACCCGCAGGCGACCCGCGTCGAACGCTTCGAACAGCTGGTGCGCTACGGCATCGAGGGCGGCACCGAACAGGTCAAGCGCGCGCACGAAATCTCGGGCGGCAAAGGCGCGATCAACATCAACGTGCTATGGGAAATGGGCGGCGCGCAGCAGGTCCTCGAAGGCATTCTCGAAAACTGCCCCGGCCTCGTAACCGGCGTCACCTGCGGCGCGGGCATGCCCTACAAGCTCGCGGAAATCGCGGCGAAGCACAATGTCCATTACCTGCCGATCGTCAGCTCGGCGCGCGCGTTCCGTGCGCTGTGGAAGCGCAGCTATTCCAAGGTCCCCGACCTGATGGCGGCAGTGGTCTATGAAGACCCCTGGCTGGCGGGCGGGCACAACGGCCTGTCGAATGCCGAGGACCCGACCAAGCCCGAAGACCCCTATCCCCGCGTTGCCGCGCTGCGCGAGACCATGCGCAAGGAAGGCGTCTCCGAAGACACCGCCATCGTCATGGCGGGCGGCGTGTGGTTCCTGCGCGAATGGAACGACTGGATCGACAATCCCGAGCTGGGCAAGATCATGTTCCAGTTCGGCACCCGCCCGCTGCTGACGCAGGAAAGCCCGATCCCCAATGTGTGGAAGGACATGCTGCGCACGGTCGAGCCGGGCGACGTGCTGCTGCACAAGTTCAGCCCCACCGGTTTCTATTCGAGCGCGGTGAAGACGCCGTTCCTCTACGATCTGATGCATCGCAGCGAACGCCAGATCCCGATCTTCAAGCGCGACGAGGAGGAAGGGACCATTCCGCTGGCCGATCACGGCAAGGCGAAATATTTCTTCGTCCACCCCGGCGATCAGCGCAAGGCGCAGGCGTGGATGCACGAGGGCTTTACCGAGGCGCTCAAGACGCCCGACGACACGGTGGTCTTCGCCACGCCCGAGAGCGCCGAGCAGATCCGCGCCGACCAGCAGGCCTGCATGGGCTGCCTGTCGCACTGCCAGTTCTCGAGCTGGAAGGACCATGACAACCACACCACGGGGCGGCTCGCCGATCCGCGCAGCTTCTGCATCCAGAAGACGCTGCAGGACATCGCGCATGGCGGCGACCCGGACGAGAACCTCGCCTTTGCCGGCCACGCGGCCTACCGCTTCAAGCAGGACCCGTTCTATTCGAACAACTACACCCCGACGGTGCAGGAACTGGTTGAGCGGATTTTGACCGGGGATTGATCGCAGGAGCGCTTCCCTTCGGGCGACGAAATTCGGTGCCGGGGGATGGCAGGTTAGGGGCGAGAGATGGTGCAGGTTTCAGCTGCCAACTTGGCCGATGACGACGTTCGCAGCCTCATTACGCTGCACCAGCGGCGGATGTACGATGCTTCGCCCCCGGGAACTTCGTTCGCGCTCGAATTGAGCGGATTGGAGGGCGCTGCTGTGACCGTCCTTGAAGCCCGCGACGCCGACGCCTTGCTGGGGGTCGGTGCCTTGCTCGAACTTTCGCCAACCGAAGGCGAGATCAAGTCGATGCGCACCGCCGATGGCGCGCTTCGGCGGGGTGTCGGGCAGGCACTGCTCGACCGGATCGTGGATATTGCACGGGAGCGCGGCTACCGCCGAGTGCTGCTGGAAACCGGCACGGGCGAGACCTTCGAACCCGCCAACCGGCTCTATCTTCGCAACGGCTTCACACGCTGCGCGCCGTTCGGCGCTTATACCGAAACGGATTTCAACATCTTTTACGAATTGGCGCTCTAGCGGCTCAGCCCAGGCCCGAGAGCACCTGGTCAGGCGGGCGGTGGCCGTCGGCCCACATGCGGATATTGGCGATCACCTTGAGGCCGCTGTCCTCGCGGCCCTCGCGCGTGGCACTGCCGATATGAGGCAGGGTCATCACATTGGGATGGCGGATCAGGCGCGTGTCGACATTGGGTTCGTCGGGATAGACGTCGAGCCCCGCTCCGGCGAGCTTGCCGCTTTCGAGCGCCGCCACCAGCGCTTCCTGCTCGACCAGGTCGCCGCGTGCGGTGTTGATCAGGCTGGCACCGTCCTTCATCAGCGCGATCCGCCGCGCGTCGATCATGTGATGCGTGTTGGGGCCGGCGGGGCAGTGAAGCGAGAGGATATCCGCTTCGCCCATCAGCCCATCGAGGCTATCGACCCAGCGCGCCTGGAACATGCGTTCGACCGCTTCGGGCAGCCGCTTGCGATTGTGATAGGCGATCTCCAGCCCGAAGGCGCGCGCTCGGTGCGCGACCGCCTGGCCGATCCGCCCCATGCCGACGATGCCGAGCACCTTGCCAGCGAGCTTCGTCCCAAGCAGCGCAGTCGGCGTCCAGCCGGTCCATTTGCCGCTGCGGATCAATTCGACGCCTTCGCGGATGCGGCGCGGCACGCCGATGATCCCGGCCATCGCAAGATCGGCGGTGTCGTCGGTGAAGACGCCAGGCGTGTTGGTGACGAGGATATGGCGGTCAGCGGCCGCGTGAAGATCGAGATGCTCGGTCCCCGCGCCGAAATTGGCGATCAGCCCCAGGTCCTTGCCCGCGCCCGCGATCATTTCGGCGTCGATCCGGTCGGTGACGGTGGGCACGAGCACGTCGCAGTCCTGCATCGCGGCAACAAGCTGATCGCGCGTCAGCGGCACATCCGTGGTGTTGAGGCGGGCATCGAACAGCTCGCTCATCCGCTCCTCGACCGATGGCATCAGATGGCGCGTGACGAAAACGCGCGGCGTGCGCTCGAGGCGTTTGGCGGGGCGGGTGTCGGTGCTTTCCATGCGGGCAGTAGCGCTAGGACGCGCGGTGGGGAGCGGTCAAGGATTCGGACGGGAATTGCCGCGTTAACGGCGTTGACTGTTTGCGCGCGATCCCCGATTCAGGCGCGCATGTTCACACGGCTTTTCATACTCTTCCTGCTGCTGGCCGGAATCACCGGGACGGCGCGGGCCCAGGAGCGCGAAACGCCCTATTGGGCGACCATCCGCGCCAGCGTGCTTAATATGCGGGTCGGCCCCAGCGCCGATTACAAGATCGACTGGGTCTATCGCCGGCCCGGCCTGCCGGTGAAGGTCGTGCGGCTGATGGAAGGATGGCGGCTGATCGAGGATCCCGACGGCACGCGCGGATGGGTGGTCGCGCGCCTGCTCAGCCCCGATCGCGGCGCCATCGTCATCGGCGACGGGGTGGCCGATTTGCGCGCCAGCGACAGCGACGATGCCGAACTCAAATGGCGCGTCGAACCGGGCGTGGTTGGCGTGCTGGGCGATTGCGACGAGGGTTGGTGCGAATTCGCCGTGGGCGACCGCTACGGGTTGATCCGCGAAACGCGCCTGTGGGGCGTGGGCGAACCGTAAAGCGCCAGGCTTGACCGGTCGGGGCGGACCGATTGGGCCCGCCCCGCCGACTTCAGAACGCTGGTCTATTCGGCCGGAGCCATCGCGGCCTCGGCCTGCGCGTCGATCTTGCGCACGGTCGACTGGACGGTGCCGTCTTCGCCGCGCATTTCGAACGCGCCGTCTTCGCCGGGGGCACCGCCGGAATAGCATTCCTCAGCCGTGTCGCCTTCGGGATCGAAGCACATCGCGCCGTCGTCGCCCGCACGCCAGGTGCCGCCGCCGGTGCGCGTGCCATCGGGCGTGGCCTCGACATAGGTGCCGTCGGCATTGATCGTCTGCATGGTGACGCTGCCGTCAGCCAGCTGGACTTCATAGGTCCCGGTCATGTCGCCGGTGGCGGTGCTGTCGAGCGTGGTTTCGGCGGTGTCGACCGGTTCGATCGGCTCTTCGGCCTCGTTTGAACCGCAGGCGGCGAGCGCGGCACAGGCCGCGATAATGGCAAATTTCTTCATGGACACTTCCCCTTTTCCGGGCGCGCCAGAACGCGCTGCTAGGGGAAGTGCCCTGAAAAGCGGTGTCCGTCTAGACGAGTTCGACCGCCACGGCGGTGGCTTCACCGCCGCCGATGCACAGGCTGGCGATACCGCGTGTCTTGCCCTGCTGCTTGAGCGCGTTGAGCAGTGTCACAATGATCCGCGTACCGCTGGCCCCGATCGGGTGGCCCAGCGCGGTGCCGCCGCCGTTGATGTTGATCCGGTCGTGCGGGATGCCGATGTCGCGCATGGCGAACATGGCGACGCAGGCGAAGGCCTCGTTGACTTCCCACAGTTCGACCTCGTCCGCGCTCCAGCCGGCCTTTTCCAGCACCTTCTCGATCGCGCCAATCGGGGCGACGGTGAACTGCGCGGGTTCCTGCGCATGCGCGGCCATGGCGACGATCTTCGCCACCGGCTGCTGGCCATTGGCCTTGGCGACGCTGTCGCGGCTCAGAACCACGGCGGCTGCACCGTCGGAGATCGAGGAGGAGGTCGCCGCAGTGATCGTGCCGTCCTTGGCGAAGGCGGGGCGCAGCTGCGGGATCTTGTCGGGACGGCCCTTGCCGGGCTGCTCGTCATGTTCGACCGTGACTTCGCCCTTGCGGGTCGAGAAGGTGACTGGGACGACTTCATCGGCAAAAGCGCCGCTGTCGATCGCGGCGTTCGCGCGGCGCAGCGATTCGATGGAGTATTCGTCCATTTCCTCGCGCGTCATCTGGTAGTCATTGGCGGTTTCCTGCGCGAAGGTGCCCATCGCGCGGCCTTCTTCGTACGCGTCTTCGAGCCCGTCGAGGAACATGTGGTCATAGGCGGTGTCATGGCCGAGCCGCGCGCCGCTGCGGTGCTTCTTGAGCAGGTAGGGAGCATTGGTCATGCTCTCCATCCCGCCCGCGACGACATAGTCCACCGTTCCGCTGGCGAGCGCTTCGGCGCCCATGATCACCGTCTGCATGCCGCTGCCGCAGACCTTGTTGACGGTGGTCGCCTGCACCGACTTGGGCAGGCCTGCCTTGATCGATGCCTGCCGCGCCGGCGCCTGGCCGAGCCCGGCGGGAAGGACGCAGCCCATGTAGGTGCGGTCGAAACTCTCGACCGGCACGCCCGAGCGCTTGACCGCGGCCTTCACTGCCGTGGCCCCGAGATCGGTGGCCGAGACGTCGGCGAGCGCGCCCTGCATGCCGCCCATCGGGGTGCGAGCGTAAGACAGGATGACGACGGGATCGGATGCGCTGAACTGGGTCATGCTTGTGTATGTCCTTCGGTTCTGGAATATCGGTTGCCAATGGCGACCTATTATGTGGTCCATAATCTAGTGCTGCGTTGCAGCAATATCAAACGGAGAGAGCAATGGCGGACGACCGGAAAACCGAAATGGAAGCCGTTTTGCGCAAGCAGCGCGCCGCGCACCACCAGATGCGCCCCGAACCGATGGCGCTGCGCAAGGACCGGATCGAGCGCGCGATGAAGCTGCTCACCGATCATGCGGACGATCTGTGCAAGGTGATGGCGGCCGATTTCGGCAATCGCTCGCCGCACCAGTCGATGATAACCGACATCGCGGGCACGGTGAATTTCGGCAAATACTGCCTCAAGCACATGGACAAGTGGTCGCGCCCCGAAAAGCGCCATGTCCAGTTCCCGCTCGGCCTGCTCGGGGCAAAGGCCGAGGTGCGCTACGAGCCCAAGGGCGTGGTGGGCATCCTCAGCCCGTGGAACTTCCCCGTCAATCTCAGCTTCGGCCCGCTGATGCAGATCTTCGCTGCGGGCAATCGCGCGATGATCAAGCCGAGCGAGTTCACCGAGAAGACCAGCCTGCTGACGAAGGAACTGGTCGAGGAATATTTCACCGCCGACGAATGCGCCGTGTTCACTGGCGGTCCAGAAGTCGCCGCGGCGTTCAGCGAACTGCCGTTCGACCACCTGATCTTCACCGGATCGACCGCGACCGGGCGCAAGGTGATGGAATCGGCGGCCAAGAACCTCGTGCCCGTCACGCTCGAACTGGGCGGCAAGAGCCCGGTGTTCCTCGGCGAAAGCGCCGATTTCGCCAAGGCGGGCGAGCGGGTGGCACTGGGCAAGATGCTCAATGCGGGCCAGATCTGCCTCGCGCCCGACTACCTCTATGTCCCCGAAAGCAAGCAGGACGAGGCAATCCACGGCGTGTGGCAGGGCACGGCGAACATGTATCCCACGCTGCTCGACAATGAGGACTATGCGAGCGTCGTCACCGATCGCCATTTCGACCGCCTGCAGGATCTCGTCGCCGATGCGCGCGACAAGGGCGCCGAGGTGATCGAAGTCAATCCCGGGAACGAGGATTTCTCCAATACCAATGCGCGCAAGATGCCGCTGACGATCCTCAAGAACGTCAATGACGACATGCGCGCGATGCAGGAGGAAATCTTCGGCCCGGTCCTGCCGGTGAAGACCTATCGCCACATCGACGAGGCGATCGATTACGTGAACGACCACGATCGCCCGCTTGGCCTCTATTACTTCGGGCAGGATTCGAGCGAGCGCGAGAAGGTGCTGACCAAGACCATCAGCGGCGGAGTGACCGTCAACGACGTGATCTTCCACGTGTCGATGGAAGACCTGCCCTTCGGCGGGGTCGGACCCAGCGGCATGGGCAGCTATCACGGGGTCGAGGGCTTCCGCGAATTCAGCCATGCGCGCAGCTTCTATACACAGCCCAAAATCGACGTGGCCAAACTGGGCGGATTCAAGCCGCCCTATGGCCCGGCAACCGAAAAAGCGGTCAAATCGATGATGAAATAGCGGGTGTCTGCAAGGGTGCGCCGCATGAGGCGGTTTTGTTGCGAATTGTTCGCATTTCTGCACCCTTGCACCATCTGGGCGAGCGGCCTAGAGGCGGGCGCGAACCAAGCCTGACGCCTTAGGAATCATTCGTGGTCGACCTCGAACAATACCTGCCCATCCTGATCTTTCTGTTTGTCGCCGTCGGTCTGTCGGCGCTCTTCGTGTTCCTCCCGATGGGCGTCTCGCGCCTGACCGGGACACACCAGCCGGATGCGGAAAAGAACAGCGAATATGAATGCGGCTTCCCGGCCTTCGAGGATCCGCGCAGCCAGTTCGATGTGCGCTTTTACCTCATCGCCATCCTGTTCATCATCTTCGATCTCGAAGCGGCCTTCCTGTTTCCGTGGGCGGTCAGTCTCGACCTGACGGGCTGGCCGGGCTGGATCACGATGATGGTGTTCCTTGGCGAACTCGCCGTCGGGCTGGCCTATGCCTGGAAAGTTGGAGCGCTGGAATGGGAGTAGATCGTACGCGAGACGACGTGCCGCGGGTCGACCATTATCGTCCGCTGGCACCGGCGCATAACCAGATGCTGCACGACAGCGCGACCGCGCTCGCCGGCGAAACCCGCCAGCCCGAGGCGGATTATTTCAACGCACTCCAGACCGAGGTGAACGACAAGGGCTTCCTCGTCACCAGCACCGAGGACCTGTTCCAGTGGGCGCGCACCGGATCGCTGTGGTGGATGACCTTTGGGCTTGCCTGCTGCGCGGTCGAGATGATCCACGTCAACATGCCGCGCTACGACATGGAACGCTTCGGCGTCGCCCCGCGCGCTTCGCCGCGCCAGAGCGACGTGATGATCGTCGCGGGCACGCTGTGCAACAAGATGGCGCCGGCGCTGCGCAAGGTTTACGACCAGATGTCGGAGCCCAAATACGTCATCTCGATGGGCAGCTGCGCCAATGGCGGCGGCTATTACCATTACAGCTATTCGGTGGTGCGCGGCTGCGATCGCATCGTGCCGGTCGACATCTATGTACCCGGGTGCCCGCCGACGGCCGAGGCGCTGCTTTACGGCGTGATGCAGCTGCAGCGGAAGATCCGCCGCGCCGGCACGATCGAGAGGTAGGGGCGATGGCCGTTTTGCATTCCGCTCCCCGGTTTACACAGCTTAACGGGCTGAAGGACACGCTCGCCAATGCGCTGGGCGGTCACCTGCTCGAAGCGCATGAAGAGCACGGCGAGCTGCTGCTCACCGTGAAGCGCGACAGCATCGAAGATGTGCTGCGCATCCTGCGCGACGATCACAAATACCAGCAGCTGATGGAAATCGCCGGTGTCGACTATCCGAGCCGTGCGGAGCGGTTCGAAGTCGTTTACATGCTGCTGTCGCTGACGACCAACAGCCGCATCATGGTCAAGTGCTCGGCGGCCGAGGACACGCCCGTGCCGACGGTGACGACGCTGTGGCCCAATGCGGGCTGGCTCGAACGCGAAGTGTTCGACATGTACGGCGTGCTGTTCGCGGGCAATCCCGACCTGCGCCGGATCCTCACCGATTACGGTTTCGAAGGGCATCCCTTCCGCAAGGACTTCCCGCTCACCGGCTACCACGAATTGCGCTATTCCGAAGACGAGAAGCGCGTGGTGTATGAGCCGGTCGAACTTGCGCAGGACCTGCGGCAATTCGATTTCATGAGCCCGTGGGAAGGCGCGGACTATGTCCTGCCCGGCGACGAGAAGGCCGAAACGCCGCCCGTCGCCGATCCCAAGACCACCGAGAAACCCTCGGACACCGGCGCGGGCAAGAAGACCGACAAGCATGCCGCGGACAATGTCAGCGCGGGTGCGCCGGCCGAGGAAGACGGCGGCGACGAGGCCCCAGCGCCCGAACCGACCGAGGACCAGCCCGCGCGCGCCAAGCGCAAGGGCAAGACCACCGATACCGCGAGCGCGACCGAGCCCAAGACCAAGGCCCGCGCCAAGCGCAAGCCTGCGTCCAAGAGCAAGGATGCCGAGTGATGAGAAAGCTCCTCCTCCTCGCCCTTCCGCTTGCCTTGGCAGCCTGTTCCTCCGAACCGGCCGAACAGGACAGCGCGGATGATTTCGCCAGCCGCATCGGCCAGAACGGCGAAGCCCTCTATCCTGCGCAGCGTGATCCCGATGCGCCCAATACCGCCAATGCCGCGCCGCCTTCGGGCGCCGACCTGACGAAGCTGCAGAAGCTGGGCGATATCGGCGGCGTCGATCTCGGCCCGCGCGATGGCGGTTGCACGCTGATGGTCGGCAAGGACGAGATGATCATCGCCGGTGCGATGAATGACGGGGCGATCCCGGGGAAAGCCGTGGTCCGCGTCGGTGACAGCCTGACCATGGTCGATGCCGCAGTCGGCGGGCTGGACGCGATCCGGAACGGCACCACCTTCACCGGCGAGGGCTTCACCATCTCGGTCGCCCCGGTAGCGGGCGACCAGCAGCGCCGTCCGGCCAATGTCACCGTGCGCGACGCCGCCGGCCAGACACAGAGCTATAGCGGCAATTGGATCTGCTCATGAGCCACGCCATGCATCTTGAAGAATCGCCCACCACCGGCGACGAAGTGATCACCAATTACACGATCAATTTCGGCCCGCAGCATCCGGCGGCGCACGGCGTGCTGCGGATGGTGATGGAACTCGACGGCGAGATCATCGAACGGATCGATCCGCATGTCGGCCTGCTGCACCGCGGCACCGAAAAGCTGATCGAGCACAAGACCTATCTCCAGGCGCTGCCCTATTTCGACCGGCTCGATTATTGCAGCCCGCTGGCGCAGGAATACAGCTACGTCCTCGCCATCGAGAAGCTGCTCAATATCGCCGTGCCCGAGCGGGCGCAGTATCTGCGCGTGCTGTTCGCCGAGCTGACGCGCATTTCAAACCACATGCTCAACATCGGTGCGCATGTCATGGATGTCGGCGCGATGACGCCGAACCTGTGGGTGTTCGAGCTGCGCGAAGACTGCATGAACTTCTTCGAGCGGGCTTCGGGTGCGCGCATGCACAGCGCCTATTTCCGCCCCGGCGGGGTCCATCAGGACGTGCCCGAAAAGCTGCTCGTCGATATCGGCGAATGGCTCGACAACCGCTTGCCCGAACTGTTCGGCGATGCGATGAGCCTCGTGCTCGACAACCGCATTTTCAAGCAGCGCAATGTCGATATTGCCGTGGTCAGCAAGGACGACGCGGTGGCCTGGGGTTTCTCCGGCCCGATGATCCGCGCGGCGGGCATCCCGTGGGACCTGCGCAAGTCGCAGCCCTACGATGTTTACGAACGGATGGAGTTCGACATCCCCGTGGGCACCAATTCCGACTGCTACGACCGCTTCGTGGTGCGCGTGAAGGAAGTCTACGAAAGCGCCAAGATCATCAAGCAGTGCCTGGCGCAGATGCCGGGTGGTCCGATCGCCAGCGAAGACCGCAAGGTCGCACCGCCCAAGCGCGCGGAGATGAAACAGTCGATGGAAGCGCTGATCCACCACTTCAAGCTCTATACCGAGGGCTTCCACGTGCCTGCGGGCGAGGTCTATGTCGCGACCGAAAGCCCGAAGGGCGAGTTCGGCGTCTATCTCGTCAGCGACGGGTCGAACAAACCCTATCGCTGCAAGATCCGCCCGACCGCTTTCAGCCATTTGCAAGCAATGGATTTCATGTCGAAGGGCCACATGCTGCCTGATGCCACCGCCATCCTCGGCGCAATCGACGTCGTGTTTGGGGAGTGTGACCGGTGATAGAGACCATTCGGGACGACTTCCTATTCGGCCTCGTCGCAGCAGCGCTTTTTGCGTTGGCGGCCGTGCTCCTTTTTGGTGCAGCGGTGACCGATGCCTCATTTTGGCGCCAACTTCTTCCGACCTTAGGGGTTGTCGTCGTTGCCAGCTTCATGCGCGCGCCCCTTCGTTCGCTGACGAACGCACCAAGGTTTGTAGCGTGGTTCGGCCTCGGTTTCACTGCAACGGCCTTCATTGCGTTCGCAGGTGAGCATCAATTCGATCTGCTGACCGCATCGGCGTTTGGCGGTCTTCTAGGTTTGTTGGAATTTGCTGCCGACCGATTTGGTCGGGAGGAAGAAGTGACTAATGGCTGACCGTAATCCTGCACCCGACACGCCCGAGCTGCGCGAGCGCTGGGGCGCTTTCGAGTTTACCGAGAGCTACCGTGAGCGCGCCGACACCGCGATCGCGCGCTATCCCGAGGGGCGCCAGCGCTCGGCCGTGATGCCGCTGCTCGACCTCGCGCAGCGCCAGGTGGGCGAGGAAACCTCTACGCAGGGCTGGTTGCCGCTGCCGGTGATCGAATATGTCGCCGACTATCTCGACATGCCGGTGATCCGCGTGCTCGAGGTCGCGACCTTCTACTTCATGTATAACTTGAAGCCGGTGGGTAAGTACCACGTGCAGGTCTGCGGCACGACGCCCTGCATGCTGCGCGGCTCGGACGGCCTGTTCGAAACCTGCAAGAAGCGCGGGATGGAAAAGGGCCACGTTTCCGAAGACGGTTTGTGGACGCTCACCGAAGTCGAATGCATGGGCAATTGCGCCACCGCGCCGATGGTCCAGATCAATGACGACAATTACGAAGACCTGACGCCAGAACGGCTCGACGAAATCCTGGACGAACTGGCCGCAGGCAATCAGCCCAAGACCGGCACGCAGATCGAGGGCAAGCAGACCAGCGAACCTGAAGGCGGTCCGACGACCTTGAAAGAAATGGTCGACGCCAACCACGATTACCGGAAGGCGTGGTGATGAGCATCGCCACCATCCTCATCGCGCTGGTTGTCGGCTTTATTGCGTGGAAGCTGCTCGTCGGCCTCGTGAAATTCGGCGCGCTCGCGCTGATCGCGGTTGCGGCCATCTATTTCCTCTCGCAGGGAGGCTTCGCATGAGCATTTCCCTCACCCGTCATCCTGAACTCGTTTCAGGATCCATTTCTCAACCCGCATCGTCCGCTCGTGGGGCGCGATGGATGCTGAAACAAGTTCAGCATGACGAAGGGGGCAGGTCGTGAGCCTTCAAGACAAGGACCGCATCTTCACCAATCTCTACGGCTTCCAGGACTGGGGCCTGAAGGCGGCGCAGCAGCGCGGCGACTGGGACGATACCAAGGCTCTGATCGCGCGCGGGCATGACAGCATCATCGACGAGATGAAGGCTTCGGGCCTACGCGGCCGGGGCGGGGCGGGCTTCCCGACGGGCCTCAAATGGTCGTTCATGCCGAAGGAATCGAAGGACGGTCGTCCCAGCTTCCTCGTCATCAATGCCGACGAGAGCGAACCCGGTTCGTGCAAGGATCGCGAGATCATCCGCCACGATCCGCACAAGCTGATCGAGGGCGCTCTGGTCGCGGGCTATGCGATGCGCGCGCGCGCGGCCTATATCTACATCCGCGGCGAATATATCCGCGAGGCGGAGACATTGCAGGCGGCGATCGACGAAGCCTATTCCGCAGGACTGATCGGCAAGAACGCGTCGAAGTCGGGCTATGATTTCGACGTCTTCCTGCACCGCGGCGCAGGCGCTTACATCTGCGGCGAAGAGACCGCGATGATCGAAAGCCTCGAAGGCAAGAAGGGCCAGCCGCGGCTCAAGCCGCCGTTTCCGGCGGGCGCGGGCCTCTATGGCTGCCCGACCACGGTCAACAATGTGGAATCGATCGCGGTGGTGCCGACCATCCTGCGGCGCGGCGCGAGCTGGTTCTCCAGCTTCGGACGCGAGAACAATAAGGGCACCAAGCTCTTCCAGATCAGCGGCCATGTGAACAAGCCCTGCGTGGTCGAGGAAGCGCTATCGATTCCGTTCAGCGAGCTGATCGAGAAGCATTGCGGCGGCATCACCGGCGGCAAGGGCAACCTGCTCGCGGTGATCCCCGGCGGTTCGTCGGTCCCGCTGGTCCCGGCCGAGCAGATCTGGGACGCGCCGATGGATTTCGACGGGCTCAAGGACCTCGGCTCGGGGCTCGGCACGGCGGGCGTCATCGTGATGGACAAGTCGACCGACATCGTCCGCGCGATCAGCCGGTTGAGCTATTTCTACAAGCACGAAAGCTGCGGCCAGTGCACGCCCTGCCGCGAAGGCACGGGCTGGATGTGGCGCATGATGGAACGCCTGCGCACTGGCGATGCCGCGATCGAGGAAATCGACATGCTGCAGCAGGTCACCAAGCAGGTCGAAGGCCATACCATCTGTGCGCTGGGCGACGCGGCGGCATGGCCGATCCAGGGCCTGATCCGCCACTTCCGCCCCGAGCTCGAACGCCGCATCGAAGAACACAACGCCAAGTTTGCGGAGGCGGCGGAATGAGATCGCTGGCCACCATCCTGTCCGGTGTCGCCCTGATGGTTTCCGCTGCGGCCGGAGCGCAGGGTAGCTCGACCGAAAAGAAAGAGCAGGCGCAAGGTCGCAAGGTTCTGACCGATTTTGCCCGTTGTGCGGCAGATCTAGAGCCCAAGATCGCCAGAGAGTACATTCTCCTCTCTCCCGATCAGCGCCTGCCGGAAGATGACTGGGGCGACTTGTTGAACCCCGATTGCATGGGCTTCCACCAGGGCAGACTGGCAATGAATTCTTTCTACTTCCGCGGGGCGCTTGCCCAGCGGTTGATCGTGAAGCAGGAATTGCAGTTCGCGTCCGATTCTATCGCGAATGTCGATGCTCTCGAGTGGCGTACTCCGGGTCTACCGGCTCAGGGTGCACTCTCGGATGAGGCCTTTGCCAAGGTCCGGGCCGCCTTTGAGGACTACCAGGAAAAGGGTCGGACGGAGACATTCGTCTCTTGGGTCGGAGAATGCATCGCTCGCACCAGTCCGGCAGGCGTCGCGGCGGTGTTTGAAACGAAAATCGACAGCAAGTCGGAACTGCGGGCGCTCGAAGCGTTGACCGGCGAAATAGTCGGCTGTGTCCCCGAGGGGAACGAAGTTGCCATCCATCGCACTACGCTTCGAACCGGTCTTGCTATTGCCTATTTCCGGCTTGCGGATGCGCATGCATCGGCTGCCGGTGGAGTTTCCAGCTAATGCCCAAAGCCACCGATGATCGAAGAACACCACGCGAAGTTCGCGGAGGCAACGGAATGAAGAGCACGGGCAAAGAAAAGGCCATGGGCCAGCGTGTGAAGTCCTTTTTTGGCCGTCTCGCCCTGGGTGCGGCGCTTGCCGCGGTGGGCGTATTCAGCTCGACACCGGTTCTCGCCGATCCGCCCATCGGATCGAGGATAGATCGCTCTGACCGGGGCCTGACCGGACGTCATAACCCCCGGCACGGAGATTCACCGCGACCGGGTATCAATGCATATTACCGCTGCATCGCATCGCTCGATCGCGCGCGCGCCATTGCGACGCTTCGCGAGGAGTACCTGAGCAGTGCTCAGGTCGAAGCTCTTGCTGAAGTGGGGCCACGGTCGGCTTTTGCTCAGGATGGTCGCGAAGACTGCTTTTCTAACCTGGGCGGCGGGGGTGTGCGCATTCAGGCCAGCCGATCTTCTGCGGTTGGCGCTTTCGCCGAGTTCTTCATCGTGCGCAGCTTTAGCGCGCAAGAGGCCGAATTACTGAAGGGGCTGGACCGCGAAGCCTGGCAGAGCGATGAGCTTACGCCACGCAACGGCAGCGAAATGATTGGGCTGTGCACTGCACAAGCCGCCGGTTCCGCGGTATATCGCCTGGTCGAAACCGAGCCGGCAAGTGAGGATGAGGTCGCCGCGATCCAAGCGATCGTTCCGTATCTTGGACCCTGTTTGACCGAAGGCGTCGAGGTCAGCTTCGACGCAGCCTCCCTTCGCGCTCTTTTGGCACACTCGCTGTACAAGGTTCTGTCGGGAGCCGCGGCCTACGAGAAGATGGATTCGTAATGCCCAAAGTCACCGTAGACGGACAGGAAATCGAAGTCCCCGAGGGCGCGACCGTGCTTCAGGCGTGCGAGCTTGCGGGCAAGGAAATCCCGCGCTTCTGCTATCACGAGCGGCTGTCGATCGCCGGCAATTGCCGCATGTGCCTGGTCGAGGTGAAGCCCGGACCGCCCAAGCCGCAGGCGAGCTGCGCGCTGCCCGCCACCGATGGGCAGGAAATCCGCACCGACAGCGAAATGGTCAAGACCGCGCGCGAAGGCGTGATGGAATTCCTGCTGATCAACCACCCGCTCGACTGCCCGATCTGCGACCAGGGCGGCGAATGCGATTTGCAGGACCAGTCGGTCGCCTATGGCCGCGGCGCGACGCGCTATGACGAAAACAAGCGCGCGGTAACCGAAAAATACATGGGCCCGCTGATCAAGACGGTCATGACCCGCTGCATTCACTGCACCCGCTGCGTGCGCTTCTCCGAAGAGATCGCCGGCGTGGACGAAATCGGCGCGCTTGGCCGCGGCGAGGACATGCAGATCACCACTTATCTCGAGCAGGCGGCCGAGCACGAGCTGTCGGCGAACGTGATCGATTTGTGCCCGGTCGGTGCGCTGACCAGCCGCCCATACGCCTTCGAAGCGCGTCCCTGGGAGCTCAAGAAGACGCTCAGCATCGACGTGTCCGACGCGGTTGGGGCGAACATCCGTCTCGACAGCCGCGGGCGCGAAATCATGCGCGCGCTTCCGCGGATCAATGACGACGTCAACGAGGAATGGATTTCGGACAAGGCGCGCTACCAGGTCGACGGCCTGTCGAAGCGCCGCCTCGACAAGGTTTTCATGCGCAAGCGCGGCAAATTGCAGCAGGCGAGCTGGGACGAGGCGTTCAAGGCGATCGCCAAGGCCAAGCCCGCTAGCAGCATTGCCGCCATCGCAGGCGACATGGTCGATTGCGAAACCATGTTCGCGGCCAAGACGCTGCTCAAGGCGTGCGGTTCGACGCTGATCGAAGGCCGGCAGACCGGCATGGATTACGACGTGTCGAACCTGGCCGCGGTCAATTTCAATTCGACCTTTGCCGGGATCGAGACTGCCGATGCGATCCTGATCGTGGGCAGCCACATCCGCTGGGAAGCGCCGCTGGTCAATGTGCGGATCCGCAAGGCGGTGAAGCGCGGTGCGCAGGTGTTCGTGGTCGGATCGTTCTGGGATACGACCTATCCCGCACATTTCCTCGGTGACGAGCTTTCGGTCCTCGGCGATCTGCCGCAGGAAATCGCCGATGTGTTCGCCAAGGCCGTGCGGCCCGCGATCATCATGGGCGGCGCGGCGCTGGCCAAGGGCGCGCTGGGCGCAGGTCTTGCCTTCACCGACCGGTTCGGACTGGTGAAGGATGGCTGGAACGGTTTCAACGTCCTGCATTTCTCCGCCGCGCGCATGGGCGGGCTGATGCTCGGCTTCGCGCAGAAGGGCGGGATGGCGGATATCGCGCAAGCGAAGCCCAGGGTCGTGATCAGCCTCGGCGCTGACGAGATGGATTTCGAACCCTACGCCGATAGCCTCAAGGTCTATATCGGCCATCACGGCGACAAGGGCGCGCATGCGGCGGATATCATCCTGCCCGGCGCCAGCTATGCCGAGAAGGATGGCACCTACGTAAACACCGAAGGCCGCGTACAATTTGCCGAAAAGGCGGTGTTCGCGCCGGGTGACGCGCGCGAGGACTGGACGATCCTGCGCGCGCTGGCCGATGCGCTGAAGGTCGAAGTCGGCTTCGACAGCTTTGCCGAACTGCAGGCCGCGATGGTCCGCGAAGTGCCCGCGCTGGGCGAGGAAGGCCTGGCTACTTACGGTGACCTGCCCAAGGCGAATGCCGATGCGCAAGCCGAGGGGACGATCAGCGCCTATCCGATCCAGGACTTCTATCTCACCAATCCGATCGCCCGCGCCAGTGCGGTGATGCAGCAGTGTTCGAGCGAATTGCTCGGCGGCGGCGAGCTTGCGGAGGCCGCGGAATGACCGTGGCTCTTGCAATAATTGGAGCGCTACTCCTGGTTTCGATAGTGTTTATCGTCTCGATGCGATTGACCGATCGTAAGACTAACCAAGAATTGAGAAGGCGGACCCCTGATGGCTCGGCAACCAATGCCGACAGCGGCTATGCAACACCTGTAGGTGGCGACTGATGACCGAATTCTTCCAGTCCCTGGGCATGACTTACGAATGGGCGTGGTTCACCGCGACTTTCGCGGGCATCCTGCTGATCGCGCTGCCGCTGATGCTGGCCGTCGCAATGATTATCTATGTCGACCGCAAGGTCTGGGCGGCGATCAATTTGCGCCGCGGGCCCAATGTTGTCGGCCCCTTCGGCCTGCTGCAAAGCTTCGCCGACGGGCTGAAGGTGTTCCTGCAGGAAACCATCATTCCCTCGGCCGCGAACAAAGGCATCTTCATCCTCGCGCCGATCGTTACCTTCACCGTGGCGCTTGCGGCATGGGCGGTGGTTCCCTTCAGCGCCACGGCGGTGCTGGCGGACATCAATATCGGCCTGCTCTACATCCTCGCGATCAGCTCGCTGTCGGTGTACGGCGTGGTGATGAGCGGGTGGGCGAGTAACTCGAAATACCCGTTCTTTTCCGCCATGCGCGCCGCCGCGCAGATGATCAGCTACGAAGTCTCGATCGGCTTTATCCTGATCTGCGTCGTGCTGTTCGCAGGCACGTTCAATCTCAACGACATCGTGCGTGCGCAGGAAGGCTTCGGCCTCGGCGTCATCAACGCCTATGTCATCCACCCGCTGCTTTTCCCGATGTGGGTGATGTTCTTCATCAGCTCGCTCGCTGAAACGCAGCGCGTGCCGTTCGACCTTACCGAAGCGGAAAGCGAACTCGTAGCGGGCTACCAGACCGAATACTCCAGCATGAGCTTCGCGCTGTTCTGGCTGGGCGAATATGCCAACATCCTGCTGATGTGCATTCTCAATGCGCTGCTGTTCTGGGGTGGCTGGCTGCCGCCGATCGACTGGGCGCCGCTCTATTACGTGCCCGGGATCGTCTGGCTGCTGCTCAAGACGTTCTTCTTCTTCTTCATGTTCAGCTGGGTGATGGCGACCGTACCGCGCTATCGCTACGACCAGCTGATGCGCCTGGGCTGGAAGGTGTTCCTTCCGATCAGCCTCGGCTTTGTCGTCGTCATTTCGGGCTATCTGATGGCCACGGGACATTACGGATGAGTATCGCGCAAACCATCAAGGCGTTCACCCTGTGGGAGTTCGTGAAGGCGCATGCCCTCACGCTGAAGTACTTCTTCAAACCCAAGGTGACGATCAACTATCCGTTCGAGAAGAACCCGATCTCGCCCCGCTTCCGCGGCGAGCATGCGCTGCGCCGCTATCCCAATGGCGAAGAGCGCTGCATCGCCTGCAAGCTGTGCGAGGCCGTGTGCCCCGCGCAGGCGATCACCATCGAGAGCGAACCGCGCGAGGACGGCAGCCGCCGCACGACGCGCTACGACATCGACATGACCAAGTGCATCTATTGCGGCTTCTGCCAGGAAGCCTGCCCGGTGGATGCCGTGGTCGAGGGGCCGAACTTCGAATATGCGACCGAAACGCGCGAGGAACTGCTCTACGACAAGGCCAAACTGCTCGCCAACGGGGACAAGTGGGAGCGCGCCATCGCCGCGAACCTTGAAGCCGATGCACCGTACCGATAGGGGCCGCGCGTGACTGGGGCATACCAACTCACCACCACCTCCGTCCTCCCCGCGCAGGCGGGGATCCATCCGACGGCAGTGGCGCCTAGTAACGTTATCTGGATCCCCGCCTTCGCGGGGATGACGAAAGAGGTTTGAGGGAAAAGTGATACAGACTCTCGCCTTCTATCTGTTCGCCGCGCTCGTCATCGCCAGCGCTGTCATGGTCATCATGGCGCGCAACCCGGTGCATTCGGTGCTGTGGCTGATCCTCGCCTTCTTCAACGCCGCGGGCCTGATGGTCCTTGTCGGCGCTGAGTTTATCGCCGCCTTGCTGGTGATCGTCTATGTCGGCGCGGTCGCGGTGTTGTTCCTGTTCGTGGTGATGATGCTCGACATCGATTTCACCGAACTGCGCGCCGGTTTCGTCAAGAATTTCCCGCTCGGCATCGCGATTGCGCTGGTGCTTGCGGCCGAGCTGATCTTCGGCATCGGCGCCTACCAGGCGGGCCGGATCGAGCTGGGCGTGGCAAGCGGGGCGGCAGCGCCGATTCTCGGTGCCTCGAACACCGCCAGCATCGGCGCGGTGCTGTATCGCGACTATCTGTTCCTGTTCGAAGCGGCGGGCCTCATCCTGCTCGTCGCCATGGTCGGCGCGATCGTGCTGACCCACCGCCAGCGCCCCGATGGCGCACGCGGGCACCAGAACATCACCAAGCAGGTCCGCCGCAATCCCGACGAGGCGACCGTCATGAAGCAGCCCGAAGTGGGCAAGGGGATCGAGCTGTGATCGGCATCGAGCATTATATCGTCGTCAGCGCGATCCTGTTCGTGCTCGGCGTGCTGGGCATCTTCCTCAACCGCAAGAACATCATCGTCATCCTGATGGCGATCGAGCTGATCCTGTTGAGCGTGAACATCCAGCTGGTGGCCTTCAGTGCCTATCTGGGCGATCTGGTCGGGCAGGTCTTCGCGATGTTCGTGCTCACCGTCGCGGCGGGCGAGGCCGCGGTCGGGCTGGCCATTCTCGTCATCTATTTCCGTGGCCGCGGTACGATCGCGGTCGACGACGTCGACCGGCTGAAGGGGTAAGCCACGGTGGAAATTCTCGTCATCGTCTTCCTGCCGCTGATCGCGGCGATCGTCGCCGGCCTGACCAACAAGGCCGCGCCGAGCGTGTTCGCCAAGTCGATCACGACCGGCGCGCTATTCATCAGCGCCGCGCTCAGCTGGCCGATCTTCCTCGGCTTCGTCAACGGCACTGCCGAACCGAGCGTGGTGCCGGTGCTGACCTGGGTCCAGTCGGGCACGCTCACCTTCGACTGGGCACTGCGCGTCGATACGCTCACCGCGATCATGCTGGTGGTGATCAACACCGTCTCGGCGCTCGTTCACCTCTATAGCTGGGGCTATATGGACGAAGACCCGGACCAGCCGCGGTTCTTCGCCTATCTCTCGCTGTTCACCTTCGCCATGCTGATGCTGGTGACCGCCGACAATCTCGTCCAGATGTTCTTCGGATGGGAAGGGGTGGGGCTGGCGTCCTACCTGCTGATCGGCTTCTGGTTCAAAAAGCCCAGCGCCAATGCTGCCGCGATCAAGGCCTTCGTGGTCAACCGCGTGGGCGACCTCGGCTTCATGCTCGGCATTTTCGGCACCTATCTGGTGTTCGACACCGTCTCGATCAGCGAAATCCTCGCCGCCGCACCGGGCATGAGCGGGGCGACGATCGGCTTCCTCGGTTACAGCGTGCAGACGATGGATGTGCTGTGCATCCTGCTGTTCATCGGCGCGATGGGCAAATCGGCGCAGCTCGGCCTGCACACCTGGCTGCCCGATGCGATGGAAGGCCCGACCCCGGTGTCCGCGCTGATCCATGCCGCGACCATGGTGACCGCGGGCGTGTTCATGGTCTGCCGCCTTTCGCCCATGTTCGAGACCGCACCGGTTGCGCTGGCCATGGTGACCTTCGTCGGCGCCGCCACCTGCATCTTCGCCGCCACCGTCGGCACGGTGCAGTGGGACATCAAGCGCGTGATCGCCTATTCGACCTGCTCGCAGCTCGGCTACATGTTCTTTGCCGCTGGTGTCGGTGCCTATGGCGGTGCGATGTTCCATCTGTTCACGCATGCCTTCTTCAAGGCGCTGCTGTTCCTGGGTGCGGGCTCGGTCATCCATGCGATGCACCACGAACAGGACATGCGCTATTACGGCCAGCTGCGTAAGCACATCCCGCTGACCTTCTGGGCAATGATGATGGGGACGCTGGCGATCACCGGCGTGGGCATCTATCACCTCGGCGCGGGCTTTGCCGGCTTCTGGTCGAAGGATGCGATCCTCGAAGTGGCTTATGGCCGCGGGACCGAGCTGGGCAATTTCGCTTTCTGGATGGGCACTTTCGCCGCGCTGCTCACTAGCTTCTACAGCTGGCGGCTGATGTTCCTCACCTTCTGGGGCAAGCCGCGCTGGATCGAGAGCGAGCATATCCAGCACAGCGTCCACAAGACTCCGGCGGAAGCGGGCGAGGACACCACGGGAGGCTATCACCCGCATGAAAGCCCGCTGACGATGCTGATCCCGCTTGGCGTGCTGTCGATCGGGGCGGTGCTGGCAGGGCAGCTGTTCGCGCCGACATTCCTCGACGATGCCGCATTCTGGGGCAGCTCGATCTTCTACAACGAGCAGCTGATCCACGCGATGCACGGCGTGCCCTATCTGGTGAAATACGCCGCTTTCATCGTGATGGTGATCGGTCTGTTCGTTGCCTGGCTGGCCTATATCAAGGACACCAGCATTCCGGGTAAAACAGCCGAGCAACTCGGTCCGATCTACCGCTTCCTCTACAACAAGTGGTATTTCGACGAGCTCTATCACTACCTCTTCGTGGTGCCGGCCTTCTGGCTTGGCCGCCAGTTCTGGAAGCTTGGCGATGTCGGCACGATCGACCGCTTCGGCCCCAATGGTATCGCCTGGGTGGTCGAGAAGGGCGCGGTGGGTGCCCGCCGGTTCCAGACCGGATACCTCTATAGCTATGCGCTGGTGATGCTCCTCGGGCTCGTCGCCGCGATCACCTGGGTGCTGTTCTGATGGAGTTTCCCATCCTTTCGCTGATGCTCGCCGTACCGCTGGCCGGCGCAATTGCCTGCCTGTTCCTCGGGGCGCACACCGCGCGCATGGTCGCACTGGTGGCCACGCTGATCGATCTCGCGCTCGGCGTGCTGCTGTGGCTCAATTACGATATCGGCGGCGCGCAGTGGCAGTTCACCGAACGCGCGGAGATCTTCGCAGGCTTCAGCTATGCACTGGGGATCGACGGGATCGCACTGATGCTGATCATGCTCAGCGTGTTCCTGATGCCGATCTGCATCCTCGCCAGCTGGGATTCGATCACCAAGCGCGTCGGCGAGTACATGAGCGCCTTCCTGTTCATGGAAGTGCTGATGATCGGCGTGTTTGCCGCACAGGACATGTTCCTGTTCTACATCTTCTTCGAAGCCGGCCTGATCCCGATGTATCTGATCATCGGCGTATGGGGCGGCGATAACCGGATCTACGCGTCGTATAAGTTCTTCCTCTACACGCTGCTCGGCTCGGTGCTGATGCTGATCGCGATGATGTGGATGGTGAATGAAGCGGGCACGACCGACATCCCGACGCTGCTGAACTACGATTTCGCCCCGCAGGCGCAGACTTGGCTGTGGCTCGCCTTCTTTGCCAGCTTCGCGGTCAAGATGCCGATGTGGCCGGTGCACACCTGGCTGCCCGATGCCCACGTGCAGGCCCCAACCGCCGGGTCGGTCATTCTCGCGGGCGTCCTGCTCAAGCTGGGCGGCTACGGTTTCATCCGCTTCAGCCTGCCGATGTTCCCCGAAGCGAGCGCGCAGTTCACCTGGTTCGTCTTCGTGCTGTCGATGATCGCGGTGATCTACACCTCGCTCGTCGCGCTGGTTCAGAGCGACATGAAGAAGCTGATCGCCTATTCCTCGGTCGCGCATATGGCGATCGTGACCGCGGGCATCTTCGCATTTAACGCGCAGGGTATCGAAGGCGCAGTGATGGTGATGCTGGGCCACGGGCTGGTCTCGGGCGCGCTGTTCCTGTGCGTTGGCGTCATCTACGACCGGCTGCATACCCGCGAGATCGCGCGCTATGGCGGCCTGGCGATCAATATGCCGCGTTACGCGCTGTTCTTCCTGCTGTTCACCATGGCCTCGATCGGCCTGCCGGGCACCAGCAACTTCGTCGGCGAATTCCTTGCGCTGGCGGGCCTCTATAAGGTCTCGACGCTGGTCACGCTGGTCTGCACCACCGGGATCATCCTCGGTGCCGCCTATATGCTGTATCTCTACCGCCGCGTCGTCTTCGGGCTTCAGGTCAACGAAGATGCCGCGCGCATGCCCGACCTCAACGCCCGCGAATGGGCCATGCTCGCGCCGATCGCAGCCGCCGTGCTGTGGATGGGCGTCTATCCGGAAAGCTTCCTAGCCCCCATGCGTCAGGATATTGCCGCTCTCGAGGCGCGTGTGGCGCGCGCCGCCCCCGATTTCGACGCCGATAACGTCGTCGGTACGCCGCGCGAGCACAATGCGAACTATGTCGCGGCGACCCATGGCGAAAGCCATGGTGAGGAGGGAGCGCACTGATGTCCTACGCCACCTCGCTTTATCTCACCGGCGCCGAAATCGGCCTGTCGCTCACCGGGCTGGTCATGCTGCTGGTGGCCGCCTGGACCGGCACCCGGTCCGCGCGCCTGCTGACCATCGTTACCGTAGCCGCGCTCATCGGTGCAGCGCTGTTCAGCATGAGCCTGTTTGATCGCGCCACCGGGGAAGTCGCCGGCCGTGCCTTCGGCGATCTCTACCGCGCCGATGCCTTCGGCAGTTTCGCCAAGATCCTGATCTATCTCGCTTCGGCAGCCGTGCTGGTGGTGACCCCGCGCTTTTTCGCGCAGACGGGCAGCTACCGCGCCGAATATCCCGTGCTGATGATTTTCAACGCGGTCGGGATGGGCATGATGGTGTCCGCCACCGATCTGATGACGCTCTATATCGGTCTCGAGATGTCGAGCCTGTCGAGCTACGTGCTCGCCAGCTTCCTGCGTCAGGACGGCCGTTCGAGCGAAGCGGGCCTCAAGTATTTCGTGCTCGGCGCGCTGGCTTCGGGGATCATCCTTTACGGCGTGAGCCTCGTCTACGGCTTTACCGGCTCGACCAATTACGACGGTATCCGCGCCGCCTTCGAAGCCGATTTCTCGACCGGCGCGCTATTCGGCGTGGTCTTCGTGCTCGCGGGGCTCGCCTTCAAGGTCAGCGCCGTGCCGTTCCACATGTGGACGCCCGACGTCTATGAAGGCGCGCCCACGCCGGTCACCGTCTTCTTCGCCACGGCCCCCAAGGTCGCGGCGATGGGCATGCTGGTGCGCATCGCAATGGACCCGTTTGCGGGCGAGGTCGACAGCTGGCGCCAGATCGTGATCTTCGCCGCGCTCGCCTCGGTCGTGGTCGGCGCACTTGGCGCGATCGGGCAGCAGAACCTCAAGCGCCTGCTCGCCTATTCCTCGATCAACAATGTCGGCTTCATCCTGATCGGCTTGGCCGCAGCCACCCCTGCAGGTGTGGCGAGCGTGCTGACCTATCTCGCGATCTATGTCGCGATGACCGTCGGCAGCTTTACCGCGCTGCTGATGCTGCGCGATCCCGAAGGCCAGAATCTCGAGACCTTCGCGGACATCGCCGGCCTGTCGACCATGCGCCCGGCATTGGCCTGGTCGCTGCTCGTGATGATGTTCAGCCTTGCCGGCATCCCGCCGCTGTTCGGTTTCTGGGGCAAGTTCGTGGTCTTCCAGGCCGCGGTGCAGGCCGATCTGGTCGCGCTGGCCGCGATCGGGATCGCTGCCAGCGTGATCGGGGCTTTCTACTACCTCAAGTTCATCAAGGTGATGTTCTTCGACGAGCCAACGCGCGCGGTCGAAAGCAAGAGCCCGCTGAGCCATTGGGTGGTGCTGGGACTGTGCGTGGCGATCCTCTCGCCGCTCGGTTATCTGCTGACCATCCCGCTGGGTGAATGGACCGCCCAGGCCGCCGCCTCGTTCATCGCGGCTGCGTGATCCGTTTCGTCGCCGAAACCGGCTCGACCAATTCGGACCTCGCCGCGCAAGTGCGCGCTGGCGAGGCCGTGCCCGAGGGCCACTGGCTAGTCGCCGACCGGCAGTTCGCCGGACGCGGGCGGCAGGCGCGCAACTGGTTCGACAGCACGGGCAATTTCATGGGATCGACGCTGGTGCGCATGTCACCGCGCGATCCGAGCCCGGCCACGCTTGCGCTCGTCGCAGCCGTGGCGGCCTATGAGGCGGTGGCCGCGCTGCTGGCGGAGCCTGCGAAGCTACGGCTCAAATGGCCCAACGACCTGATGCTCGATGGCGCCAAATTGTCGGGCATCCTGCTCGAGCGCGAAGGTGATGCCATCATCGTCGGCATGGGCGTGAACCTGGCGGCGGCTCCCGACCTGCCCGATCGCAAGACCGCTTCGCTGGCCGATTACAGACCCGCTCCCGATCGCGACATGTTTGCCCATTCGCTGGCAGCCGCTTTCGCGCGCGAGCTTGACCGGTGGCGGACCTATGGCCTCGAACCGCTTGCGCGGCGCTGGGAAAGCGTCGCCCACCCGGTCGGTACGCCGCTGTTGGTCCAGCCTCCGGGCGAAGAGCGGATCGAAGGCGCGTTCGGCGGGCTTACACCCGACGGGGCCCTCTCGCTGCGCTTGGCGGATGGTTCGACCCGTGTCATCCATGCAGGTGACGTTATGCTCCAGAACGAGGAAAGTTGAGCCATGCTGCTCGCCGCCGATGTCGGAAACACCAATGTGGTCTTCGCCCTGATCGATGGACACGAGATCAAGGCCCGCTGGCGGATCGCCTCGGACCCGCGCCGGACGGGCGATGAATATGCGGTCTGGCTGCTGCAACTGGCCGAATTCCAGGGGTTCAGCAGCGGCGATATCGACCAGGTCATCATCGGTTCGGTCGTTCCGCGCGCGGTCCACAACCTCACCGTCCTGTCCGAAAAGTACCTCGGCATCACGCCGCTGATCGCGGGGCAGGGCGCGGCCGACTGGGGCTTCGAGCTCGACATCGAACAGCCCAGTTCGCTCGGCGCCGACCGCGCGCTCAACACGATCGCTGCGCACCGCAAGTATGACGGCGACCTGATCGTCATCGATTTCGGCACTGCCACCACGTTCGACGCGGTGGATTTCACCGGCGCCTACAAGGGCGGGATCATCGCGCCGGGGATCAATTTGTCGCTCGACGCGCTGGTCGGGAACACCGCCAAGCTGCCGCGCATCGCGATCGAGAAGCCGGCCAGCGACAGCGTCATCGGGCGCAATACCGAAGACCAGATGCTGATCGGCGTGTTCTGGGGCTATGTCGGGCTTATCGAAGGCCTGATTGCCCGGATGAAGAAGGAAATCGGGCGGCCCGTCAAAGTGGTCGCCACCGGCGGGCTGGCGGTCCTGTTCGACGAACATACCGAGCTGTTCGATGCGGTCGATGCCGACCTGACTCTCGACGGACTCGCCATACTTGCGGAGCGTGCAGCGTGAAGAAGGATTTCACTCCCGAAGACGAACTGCTGTTCCTCGCGCTTGGCGGCTCGGGCGAAATCGGCATGAACGTCAACCTCTACGGTTGCCAGGGCCGGTGGCTGATGGTCGATCTGGGCATGACCTTTTCGGGGGACCAGTACCCGGGCGTCGACCTGGTCTTCGCCGATCTGGAGTTTATCGAGGAGCGCAGCAAGCAACTCGACGCGATCGTGCTGACCCATGCGCATGAGGATCATATCGGCGCTGTGCCCTATTTCGCCGCCGATCTGGGCGTGCCGATCTATGCCACGCCGTTCACTGCCGACCTCGTCCGCCGCAAACTGTCCGAAGCGGGACTGGTCGACGAGGTCGAACTGCATGTAATCCCGGACGACCACGGCAGCTTCGAAGTCGGCCCGTTCGAGATCACCTACCTCCCGCTCGCGCATTCGATCGCCGAGGGCAATGCGCTGCTGATCGATACGCCGCACGGGCGCATTTTCCACACGGGCGACTGGAAGCTCGACGAAGACCCGATCATCGGCGAGCCCACAACCGAGGCAGAGCTGACCGAGATCGGCGACGAGGGCGTGCTCGCGCTGGTCTGCGACAGCACCAATGTCTTCAACCCCGCGCCCAGCGGATCCGAAGGCGCGGTCCACAAGGGGCTGCTCGAAGAAGTCCAGCGGCATGCGGGCAAGCGCGTGCTGGTGACGACCTTCGCCAGCAATGTCGCGCGGCTGCAGACGCTGGGCGATGTCGCACGCGAAACCGGGCGTCAGGTATGCGTTGCGGGGCGTTCGCTCGACCGCATCATCGAAGTGGCGCAGGACAATGGCTATCTTGAGGATTTCCCGGAACCGGTCGATTTCGATACCGCGATGGGATTGCCGCGCGGCGAGATACTCATCCTTGCCACTGGCGGGCAGGGCGAACCCCGCGCCGCACTGGCCCGGGTGGCGGAGGAAAACCACCCGATCGAATTGGTCAGCGGCGATGTCGTGCTGTTTTCGAGCCGACAGATCCCGGGCAATGAACTGTCCATCGGCATCGTGCAGAACAAGCTCGCGGCGCGCGGCATCACCATGGTCACCGACCGGCAGAGCATGATCCACGTATCGGGCCATCCCGGGCGCCCCGAACTCGAAGCGCTTTATGGCTGGCTGCGGCCCGAAATCCTCGTCCCCGTTCATGGCGAGATGCGCCATATGCAGGAACAGGGCCGCGTCGGGGAGGCCAGCGGCATCCCCGAACAGGTCGTGCAGCAGAATGGCGACCTCGTCCGGCTCGCGCCCGGCGCACCGGGCAAGATTGCCGAGGTCAAGGCGGGGCGGCTCGTCCTCGACGGCGACATCATCGTGCCTGCCAATGGCGAGGCGATTGCCATGCGCCGCCGGATCATGCGCGAAGGCGTGGTGATCGTGGCGCTCGACGGCGATCTCAACCCCCGTATCGACAGTCTCGGACTTCCGCTCGACGAGGATTACGAGAGCTTCGTCGCCGAGGCGGTCAGCGATATCCGCACGGCCATCGGCAAGCTGCGCGGCGCCGACCGGCGCAATGAAGCCAGCGTGCACGAAGCGGCGCGCCTGGCTGCACGGCGCGCCGCGCAGCGCTGGTCGGGCAAGCGCCCGCAGGTCCGCGTGATCGTGCCCAATCTGTAGGAGACCGGTCGATGCAGTGGACCAGCATAGTCGCGATCTATTTCCTGTTCTTCGTCTTCAGCGCCTTCGTGCTGCTGCCCTTCGGCGTGCGCACGCATGACGAGGCGGGAGTGGCGAAAATCCCCGGCCAGGCCGACAGCGCGCCGGTCGAATTTCGTGGGTGGCGGCTCCTGGGACGCGCAGCGATCCTCGCGGCCATCGTCACCGCCGCCTATGTGCTCAACTACATCAATGGCTGGATCACCATCGACGACCTCGCCGTGTGGGGGCCGTCCTTCGAGTGATTACTGCCGCAGGCGTTCGAGCGCCTGGGCGAGCACCACGTAGAGCTTGCCCATATCGCTGCTGAGCAGCGTAACGCTGACTGCATTGCCATCGCGGGTCGACAGCATGGTCCGCAGCATCGCCTCGAAATCGTGAATATAGCGGCTGACATGCTCGCGGAAATCGTGGTCGGCGTCGTAGAGTTCGGCGATTTCGCGCGCTTCGGTATTGTCGAGCAGCCGCACCGCGCGCCGGGTGAAGATGCCCCGGTCGCCGCGCAGATAGCTCGCCCAGGCGGTATCGGTTACCTCGGTCGACAGCACCTTGGCGATGTCGATGGCGTTTGAATTGAGGCTCTCGGTAATCAGCGCGACCCGGCGCGAGAAATCGTTGTCGACATCCTCGGTCGCGCGCTCGCGCGCATGCGAGATGCGGTTTTCGAGATTGCCGGTCAGCTCGTTGACCTTGGCCAGCTGGTCGCGCAGCTGGCGCATGACTTCACGGCCGGCCTCGGCCGAGCGCTCGGTAGCCAGATCGAGCGAGCTGATCGCTTCCACGGTGTGCTCGCGTAGCGCCTCGTCGATGGCCTGGGCGCTTTGTTCGCCGACTTTGCTGGCGATATGCGCGATCCGTTCGGCCTGTTCGGTCTCGATTGCGGTGAGCGCCTCGCGCGCACTTGTTTCCAGCGCACCGATCGCATCGCGCAATTCGCCCTGTGCGCGGGCCGAGATGTCGGCGCTTTTCTCGCCCAGTTCGGCGAGACTTCCGCGCAGGCGCTCGATCCCTTCGACCTGCGAGGCGGAAGTGTCGCCGAAACGCGTATGGAAGTCCTCGACCCCGGCCATCGCCTCGCGGCTGCGCAGGTCGGCGGTGTCCATGCTCGCGGTGAGCGCTTCGCCCGCCGATTTGGCCTGGTCGAGCAGGTGCTTGACCTCTTCGGCCCGCCGTTCGATTTCGGCAAGGCGCGCCTCGCTCGCTTCCATCGCCACGGGCAAATCGTCACGGCTGTGCTTGGCGCTCGCCTGGATAAGCTCGAGCAGGCGGACGCTGGCATCGGTCAGGTCGGAGACCGCGCCATCGGTGTCGTCGAGCGCGCCGCGGCTTTCATCGAGCTTGGCGGTCAGCGCCGCAATGCCGGCGGTAAGCTCCACGCGCGCCTCGCGGCCCTGCGCCGATATGGCCTGGAACATCGGGCCGAGCGCGGCGATCCGTTCGCCCAGCTCGTCTCCTTCGGCAGCCATCAGCGCGAGCTGTTCGGCCTGCGCCGCGCGGCGTTCGGCGATCGCTTCGTCGAGCACCGCAAGACGCTCGGTCAGTTGCGAATGCGCGGCTTCCTCGGCTTGTGACAATTCGGACTGCCGGCGGCCGGTCTCTTCCGCGAACAGGCGATTGCGCTCGATCAGGCGGGCATCGACCGTCTCGGCCTGCCCGAACAGATCGGTCAGCCGAGAATTGGCCGCGTCGAGCGCGGCATCGTCGATCCGTGTGACTTCGCCGATCGCTTCGCGCAGCCGTTCCTGCATCTCCTCGATCTGGTTGCGCCACGCGGTCAGCGCATGCGCCTCGCCGTCGCGGATCGCAGTGGTGGCTTCGGCGGTTTCCCGGCGCATGGTGTCGAGGCGGTCGCGCAGGCTGTCCATCGCCGCGTCGCGTTCGCTGGCGGTGACGGCATCGGCCTCGGCCATCTCGTCGCGCAGGGTTTCGAAGCGCGCACGGATCGAGGCCAGCGCGGCGACCTCGCGGCTGTCGAGTTCGCCGCGGAAGCTTTCGCTGTTGTCGCGCAGTTCGGCAAAGCGCTGCGTGGTGATCGTGCCGAGTTGGTCGGCCTGCGCAGAGAAGGCATCGAGCGCTTCGTCGATCCGCTTGCGCAGCGATCCGACCTGGCGTTCGCTCGCCGAACCGAATTCGTTGAGCCGTTCGAAACCCTGGACCAGTTCATCGAGCTGGCTCTGCGCTTCGCGCCCGGCGCCGCCGATCTGGTTCGAAACATCCTTGGCGGAATTGGCGATGACCGGGAGGTTGTCGCGCAGTTTATCCATGTTTTCCAGCGCAGTAACGCTAACACGGGCGATCGCGTCGACCTGTTCGCCATTCTCGCCGACCAGCGCCTGCAGGCGTTCGGCATGTTCGGACAAACGCTCGGTCGCGGTGCGTCCGAGATAGTCGAGTTCCTTGGTCTGGGTCGCGAGGAATTCGCGCGCCAGGCTCAACTCGCGGTTGACGGTGACGAGGCGCGTTTCGAGTTCGGCGGATTGCGCCGACAGCGTCTGCGCAACATCGGAAAAACGCCGTGCCTCGCGGGTCGAATTGCGCATGGCGAGCAGCCAGAGCGAGACGATAAGCAGCACCGGTACCGCCCACTGCGTAACGAGGCCGGTCCAGGCGGACGGGGCAGGGGCGGCGATAATTTCGGCCTGATGGGCCCAGCCAAAGAAACCGGTCCAGCCAAGGATCGCGAGAATGGCAAGCGCCGGGACTACCCACCCAAAACTGCGCACCGGTTCGGGCTCCGCATACCATTCTTCTTCGAAGACCTCTTCAGTCTCGTTCGGAATTGGTTGGGTAACCCCCACGGAACCTTCGGTTTCCGTGGCGGTGTCATCGGTCGTCTGGTCGACGGCCTGGATCAGCGAGCGCTTTCTCATCGCATGAAATCTACCACCAAAGGTGTTGGCCATAAACCAAAATTAACCACAACGGCGCGCGCCTGTTGCCATTGCGTATCACCTTGGACCTTTGCTTGCCGCATCGGCGAGGCGTTCGCGCGGGGAGGGGCCGGTTCGGGCGGACAGGCCTGATCCATACGCGCAGTGTCATTCGCGCCTGAGGGAAACCGGCATGAGCGACTTGGCGAGGAGGGGCTGTCGCCCCTAGAAGCAGGTTCGTTCCACCAGTCGCAACGGGAGTTTAGCGTGCGCGTCGCCCTGCTGTCCGTGCTCGATAGCCAAGCCGATCCGCGCCGGGTGCCGGCCCCGTTCCGGATGCTCGCTGGCGCGCGCCTCGTCGACCGGCAGCTCGACATCGCGCTGGCGGCGGGATGCGAGACCATCGCCTGCCTCGCCAATACGGTGGGACGCGAGGTCATCGACCTTCAGCACCGCGCCGAAGCGGCGGGTGCGCGTTTTATCGCCATCCGCGAACCGCGCAAGCTTTCGGGTATCGTCACGGCAAACGATGAGCTGCTGGTGCTCGCGCCCGGCGTCCTCCCCGATGAGGACGCGGTGATGCGGCATCTGGCCAAACCGTGCGTGCTGGTCTTCCCTGCGGATCCGGCGGTCCAGCGCGGCTATGAGCGGATCGACCTGCATTTCGCCTGGGCGGGTGCGTTGGTGGTGCGCGGCACTGCGGTCGAGCAGCTCGCGCAGTTGCCGGGCGATGTCGATACGCCCTCCGCGCTGCTGCGGATCGCGCTGCAATCGGGCGTCCGCACGCACCCGCTCGAAACGCGCCTGCTCGACGAGCTCAGCTGGCTACGCGATCCGACGCCCGAGGAACTCGCCACGCGCGAGCGGAACTGGGTCGCGGGCCATGCCGATGTCGCTCCGTTCTCCGCACCGGGTCTCGCGATTGCCGAGCGCATGGGTGCACGCCTTGCGCAGGACACGATGGGCGGAACGCTGCCGCGCGCGCTGGCGCTGGCGTCGGCGGTCGCGGCGCTGGTCGCGCTGACGGCGGCGATGACCGGATGGGCGGTGCCGGGCTTCGGTTTCGCCGCGCTCGCCGCCTTGCTGTTCGCGATGGAAGGGGTGGTCCGCCGCGTGGCCAGTGCGGGGCAATTGCGCCCGCGCGTGCCGATGCTGGTGCAGGCGCTGACCGTCCTGCTCGATCCGCTGTACCTGATCCTGATCGCCCGCGCGTCCGCCGAAGACACCGGATGGCTGCGGCTGTTCGTCCCCGCCGTTTTGTTCGGACTGCTGCACCTGGGCGAGCGGCTGAGCATGAGGCGCTGGCGGCGCAGCTATGCCGATCGGGTCATCCTGACGCTGGTCCTGCTCCCCGCGGTCGTTCTGGGAATTACGCTGCCGGTAGTGGCGGTGCTGGCGCTGGCGGTTCTGGTGACGCTTTTTCTCACTCTGGAACCGCGGGACTAACCGGCGCTTAACCATGTCGATGATATCTGCGATCCATGTCGATGCCTGACACTGTATCCCCCGAACCCGCCGCCGGGCAGGAGAGCCTGCGCGAGGCGCTTGCGCGCGGGAATACAACGCTTGCGCGGATCGGCCCGATCCTCTCGCATTTGCTCGCTACACCCGACCATTCGCTGTTCAGCGACGAGCTGGTCGCGCGCATTCGCGGCATGTGTCACCACCTCGCCTGGCAGGTGCTGCGTGCGCAGGCCGAAGCGGGCGGGCAGAGTGGGCGTGAGGCGTTTGCCGATCGTCATGGCGAAGCGCTGGCGGAACATTTCTTCGGCAGTCCGGCGCTGCTTGCCCATTGCCATGCGTTGGCGCTGGAATGGCAGCTGACCGAAAGGCTCGAGAGCCAATATGGCCTCGACCCGGTGCTGTCGCCGCTGGTGCAGGAACTGATCGCTGCCGAGGACAGCGGCCTCGCCAGCACCGCCATGGCCGCACTCACCGCGCAGGCGCGCTTTGCCCAGACCCAGCGCCGCATGGAATTGCCGCTCAGCGAATTGCCCGGCGACCTGTTCCACGACCTGCTGATGGGCTGGCGCGCGTTTAGCGGCCAGTTGCGGTCCGATGCCATGATCCGCGCGGAGACCAAGTTGCGCAATGTCTTCGACGAGGGCGCGGGCCGCATTTCGCTGCTGTCGCGCGTGGTCGTCGGCATGGGTGGCTCCGCCTTGCAGGCGCTCGACATCGACCGCGCGGGTGCGGCGCTGTTCCTGTCTGCGCTGGCGGCGCGGTCGGGCCAGATGCGCGTTGCCGCGGTGCTGTCGACCAACCACCAGCAGACCGCACGCCTGGCGCTGGGCCTGCGGAGCACGGGGCTCGAAAGCGCAGACGTTGAACGACAGGTCCTGCGCCTCGATCCGCAAGCGGTCCCCCCGCGTGAAATCTCAGCGCTTCCGCCTGAGGATGCGCGCCGGCTGCTCGCCGAATCCGGGTTGGGGGGAGCGGCCTGACCATGACGACTGTCGGAACCCGCTATATCGCCCATGCGAAGACTGATGCCGAAGCCAGGCTGGTCGAAGCCGATGATCTGCTGGCTGAGTTGCAGCAGGCCTGCGGGGGTTCGGTCGGGACGCGCATCGCGATTCCCGAACTGCTCGCGCTGGTCGAGAAAGCGCAGACCTATGGCCTGCGGCTTGCGCGGCAGTTCGAAGCCGTGGACGGCGAACACCGGATTACCGCCTGGGTCGAAATCGCACCGCAGACGAATGACGAGGGCGAGGCCGAGGGCTGCGCGATCGATGTCGTCAACTGGCATAGCGAGGCCTTGCCGCCCGAGAACGACATCGAGGCGGCGCGGCGGCGCATGGAGATAAACCGGCACCTGGCCGACTGCAATGCGCGGCTCGATTCGCAGCAGCGGTTGCTCTCGGTCGATACCGAGGCGGCCGATCTGGCCGAATTTGCGCGGAAGGCGCTGGCCCATGTCGGCAAGCCCTGGACCGATTTCGTTATCCTGCCGGGCAATACGCACCAGCAACCGCTGCACTGGCGCCTGCTCGACGGGACGACATGCGAGATCGAGGGGTCGGCGCGCCGCTGGACGGCACATCTCGAACCGCTGGGCCAACCGCAACCCGGCAGCGCGGGCTTCGTGCTCTACCTGACCGCCGAACGACCCTTGTCCAGTGCAGGCGACGAGGACGAGGCTGGCGACCGCGAGGGGCCGTCTTTCGGACGCGACCTCACCCCCGTCCTGCGTCAGCCGATCAACCGGATCATCGCCAATGCGGAGACGATCCGCACCAAGCTCGCCGGGCCGCTGGCGGATGAATACAGTTCCTACGCCGCAGATATCGCCACCGCAGCGCAGCATCTGCTCGCGCTCATCGACGACCTGTCCGATCTCGAAGTGGTCGAATCGGAGGATTTCGCGACCGCGCCCGACCGCATCGAACTCGCCGATGTCGCGCGCCGTGCCTGCGGGATCCTTGGCGTGAGGGCACGCGAGAAGGGGATTGCGCTGGTCGCACCTCCCGAAGGCGAAAGCCAGCTGGCAATCGCCGAATTTCGCCGGGTGCTACAGATACTGCTCAACCTGGTTGGCAATGCGATCCGCTATTCGCCCGCCGACAGCCAGGTATGGATTCGCCTCGACCGGATCGGCAACCGGGCGCTGATTACCGTCGCCGATCAGGGCCACGGGCTGGGCGAAGACCAGCAGGAACGCGTTTTCGAGAAGTTCGAGCGCCTAGGCCGCAGCGGCGACGGGGGGTCGGGTCTCGGCCTCTATATCTCGCGCCGGATTGCGCGCGCGATGGATGGCGATCTGACGGTCGAAAGCGCGCCGGGGCAGGGCGCACGGTTCACCCTGTCGGTGCCCGCAGCGGAAGACCTGCGCGAAAAACCGCGCTGATCAGCGGCGCCGCGCGGCTTTCCAGAACAGCAGAAGCCCGATGAGAAAGGTGATGGTGCCGTATAGCGCCCAGCGCTGCTCGGCGAGCATGAAGCTCTCCGCCGGCCAACATCACCAAGCCCAGCCCTTGGAGCGCCCACAGGCCTCCGGAGAGCATTAAAGCCACTCCGAAGACCTGAAGAACGAAGCGCATATCAGCGCTGGCTGATGGAGACGTAGTCGCGTTCGGTCGGGCCGGTGTACAGCTGGCGCGGACGGCCGATGACCTGTGCGGGGTCCGAGATCATTTCGTTCCACTGCGCGACCCAGCCGACGGTGCGGGCGAGCGCGAACAGCGCGGTGAACATCGTCGTCGGGAAGCCGATCGCGTTGAGGATGATGCCCGAGTAGAAATCGACGTTCGGGAAAAGCTTCTTTTCCTTGAAGTAGTCGTCGTTGAGCGCGAGTTCCTCGAGCTTGAGCGCGGTCTCGAACACCGGGTCCTTGACGTTGAGCGCCTCGAACACCTCGCGCAGCGTCTGCTGCATCACGGTCGCGCGCGGATCGTAGTTCTTGTACACGCGGTGGCCGAAACCCATCAGGCGGAACGGATCGTTCTTGTCCTTGGCGCGCTCGATATAATGCGGGATGCGATCGGGCGTGCCGATTTCCTGCAGCATGTTGAGCGCGGCTTCGTTGGCGCCGCCATGCGCGGGGCCCCACAGGCAGGCGATGCCCGCCGCGATGCACGCGAACGGATTGGCGCCCGACGAACCGGCAAGGCGTACGGTTGAGGTCGAGGCGTTCTGTTCGTGGTCGGCATGGAGGATGAAAATGCGATCCATCGCGCGCTCGATGGCGGGGTGGATTTCATATTCCTCGGCCGGGACGCCGAAGGTCATGCGCAGGAAATTGCCCGTGTAGCTGAGCGAATTGTCGGGCTGCATCATCGGCTGACCGACCGAATACTTATACGCCATGGCGGCGATGGTCGGCATCTTGGCGATCAGCCGGTGGCTGGCGATCTTGCGCTGCTCGGGGTCCGAGATGTCGGTGCTGTCGTGATAGAAGGCCGACAGCGCGCCGACCACGCCGCACATGATCGCCATGGGGTGCGCATCGCGGCGGAAACCCTGATAGAACTGGCGGAGCTGGTCGTGCAGCATGGTGTGCCGCGTGATCGTGTAGGTGAAGTCGTCGAGCTCGCTCTGCTGTGGCAGTTCGCCGTTGAGCAACAGGTAGGAGACTTCCATGAAGGAGGAATTTTCCGCCAGCTGGCCGATCGGATAGCCGCGGTGCAGCAGGATGCCTTCTTCACCGTCGATATAGGTCAGCGCGCTTTCGCAGCTGGCGGTCGACTTGTAGCCCGGGTCGTAGGTGAACTTGCCGGTGGTGCCATACAGCTTGCGGATATCGACCACATCGGGGCCGACGCTGCCCTGCAGCACGGGGAATTCCTGGGTCTGACCGCCCAGATCGAGGGTTGCCTGCTTGTCGGCCACGCGTGTCTCCTCACTCGTTCTCTTCGGTGCCTGCGGGCGAGGCGGCCTGCGCATCGATACGCAAGAGCGACTCTTCCTTGCCCAACAGGACCAGCACATCGAAAATGCCGGGTGACGTTGTCGTCCCCGTCAGCGCTGCGCGCATGGGTTGCGCGAGCTTGCCGAGACCCAGTTCGAGTTGCTCGGCATAGGCCTTCGTAGTGGCTTCCAGCGCCTCGATTGTCCAGTCATTTTGCACATGCAGCATTTTGGACAATCCGGCGAGGCGCGCGCGCGCTTCGTCGTCCAGCAAGCCCGCGGCTTTTTCGGTCATGTCCAGCGGGTTCTTGGCGAACAGAAATGCAGCCCCATCAACGAGTTCGTTGACGGACTTTGCACGGGTTTTGAGCACCGGCATCGCCTTGGCAAGCAGCGCTTCCTCGGCCTGTTCGCCGATCCGCACCGCCACGATTTTCGCCAGCCGGGCATCGTCCGCTTCGCGGATGTAATGGCCGTTCAGGTTCTGCAGCTTCTTGATGTCGAACCGCGCGGGCCCCTTGCCGACGCCGCCGAGGTCGAACAGCTCGATCGCTTCCTCGCGCGAGATCTCCTCGCGGTCGCCATGGCCCCAACCGAGACGGAGGAGATAGTTGAACAGCGCTTCGGGAAGGACGCCTTCGTCATCGCGATAGGCGGCAACTCCGACAGCGCCGTGGCGCTTGGACATCTTCGCGCCGTCCGGCCCGTGGATCAGCGGGACATGCGCATAGACCGGATCGGGCCAGTTGCCTTCGACCTGGTCCATCGCGCGAACCACCGGCAGCTGGCGAAAGGCGTTGTTGAGGTGATCGTCGCCGCGGATCACATGCGTCACGCCCATATCGTGATCATCGACCACCACCGCGAGCATGTAGGTGGGGGTGCCATCGGCGCGCAGCAGGACATAGTCGTCGATCTCGGCATTCTTCACCGTGACCTCGCCCTGGACCTGGTCGTGGATCGTGGTTTCGCCCTCGGTCGGAACCTTGAGGCGGACTACATAGGGTGCGCCCTCGGGCGCTTCGCTTGCGTCGCGATCGCGCCACCGGCGGTCGTAGCGCATCGGCTGCTTGTTGGCCCGCTGCTCGGCGCGCATTGCCTCGAGCTCTTCGGGTGTGGCGAAGCATTTGTAGGCATGCCCGGCCTCGAGCAGCTTGTACGCCACTTCGGCATGGCGCTCGGCGCGGTCGGACTGGAAGATCGGCGGCTCGTCGAAGTCGAGGCCAAGCCAGTCGAGCCCCTCGATGATCTTGTCGATCGCATCCTGCGTGCTGCGCTTGCGATCGGTATCCTCGATCCGCAGCAAGGTGCGACCGCCATGGTGCCGCGCATAGAGCCAGTTGAACAGCGCCGTACGTGCGCCGCCGATATGGAGATATCCGGTGGGCGAGGGAGCGAAGCGGGTGACGACCGGAGGGGTCTCGCTGCCACTATCGCTTGCCATTGTCACTCGCTTCCTTTCAAACACTTGCATGGCGACGCAGGGGACGCCTTCGGTACCGATGGGGGAGGCGGACGAAGAGGCCCGCCCCGCAGTGCCGCGCCCTTGGCGCATGCGCGGTCTCTTGTCCAGTTTCGCCGGGCGATCCGAAGCATTTCTGGAAGGCGCGAAATTCGACCGTGGGCCGTGGCTGGCGGTCGCTTTCGCCGCGGGCATCGGGCTGTGGTTCTATCTTGGCGCGCCATGGCAGTGGCTAGCGACAATCGGCGGCGCGGCGGGCGGTGCAACCGCGGCTTTCGCGCGGTGGCGCGGCAGGGACGAACGCGCCTATTTGATGGCTGCAAGCCTGTCGGTCCTGATCGCCCTTGCGCTCGGCATGTCGTTGGTATGGGCGCGCTCGGCGATGGTGGGGGCGGAGCCGATTGCCTATCCGCGCTTCGAACGGATCGATGGGCGTATCCTCGAGCGCGAGGAGCAACCGGCGGAGGACCGCGTCCGGCTCGTCCTTGCCGCGCGCGATGCGGAGACGGGGCGGGCGGTCGCCTATCGCGTGAACCTGCCGCTGGCGAAGGACCGGCCCGGCTTGCGCGAGGGCGCGCGGGTGCGGCTGTCGGCGCGGCTGATGCCGCCGTCCCCGCCGATCGTCCCCGGAGCGTATAATTTCGCGCGGCGGGCCTGGTTCGACGGGCTTTCGGCTACGGGATCGGTTGTGGGAGAGGTCGAGTTGGTCACGCCGCCGCCGCAGTCGCGCCTGACCGTGGCCTCGATCCAGCGGCGACTGTCTGCGCATGTGCGCAGCCGGCTCGACGGCACGCCGGGGGCGATTGCCGCGACGCTGGCGAGCGGTGATCGCGGGGCCATTCCCGAGCGCGACGAAGAGGCCATGCGCGATGCGGGGCTGACCCATCTGCTGTCGATCAGCGGGCTGCATGTCAGCGCGATCATCGCAGCGAGTTATATCGTGGTCCTGAAGCTGCTCGCACTGTGGCCATGGCTGGCCCTGCGGGTTCGGCTGCCGCTGGTCGCTGCGGGTGCAGCGGCGCTGGCGGGGATCGCCTATACGCTGCTGACGGGCGCGCAGGTGCCGACCGTGCGCAGCTGTATCGGCGCGCTGCTGGTGCTGGTTGCGCTGGCTTTGGGGCGCGAACCGCTTTCGCTGCGGATGGTCGCGATTGCCGCAGGCGCGGTGCTGGCGCTGTGGCCGGAATCGCTGGTCGGGCCGAGTTTCCAGATGAGCTTTGCGGCGGTCATCGCAATCGTCTCGCTGCATAACGTCCAGGCGGTGCGCGATTTTCTGGCGCCGCGCGAGGAGAGCGGGCTGCGCCGGTTCCTGCGGCGAACCGCGATCCTGTTTCTGACCGGACTGGTCATCGAACTCGCGCTGATGCCGATCGTGCTGTTCCACTTCCACCGTGCGGGCGTTTACGGCGCTGCGGCCAATCTGGTTGCCATTCCGCTGGTGACCTTCGTGTCGATGCCGCTGGTGGCGCTGGCCTTGGTGCTCGACCTCATCGGCGCAGGCGCGCCCGTGTGGTGGCTGGTCGGACAGTCGCTCGACCTGTTGCTGGGGATTGCGCATCTGTTTGCCGAGCAGCCGGGGTCGGTCAAGCTGGCCCCGCGGATCGGGATGGGCGTCATCACGCTATATCTGTGCGGCGCGCTGTGGCTGGCGCTGTGGCAGGGCAGGGCGCGTCTCTGGGGGATCGGGCCGGTCGTGGTAGCCGCGGTGCTCATGCTGCAGGCCCCGGTGCCCGATATCCTGATCACGCGCGACGGGCGCGATATCGGCATTGCAAACGAGGCCGAACGGCTGCTGGTGCTACGCGATAGCGAAGGTGGATATGCGCAGGAGAACCTGCTCGAGCTCGCCGGGACCGATCGGCAACCGCTGGCTATCGCGGAGTGGCCGCGCAGCCGGTGCAGCCCCGAATTCTGTTCGCTGATCGTCACGCGCGAGGGCCTTGCCTGGTCGCTTCTGATCGCACGTAGCCGGGACCTGGTTGAGGAGCGCGCGCTGGCCGCAGCCTGCCGGAACGCCGACATCGTCATCGCCGATCGCTTCCTGCCCCGCAGTTGCCGCCCGCGATGGCTCAAGGCCGATAGGGGTTTCCTCCAGCGAGAGGGCGGGGTCGCGCTCTATCTGGGCGCGCGGCGTATCGACACCGTGGCGCAGGACCAGGGCGAGCATGGCTGGTGGCGCGCGCCGGAGGACAGGCGCGCGCCCCGGGATCAGTGATACCGGCGCAGCAGACCGGCCAGCTTGCCTTGCACCTGGACACGGTGCGAATCGTAAACCTGCGGCTCGTAAGAGCCATTGGCGGGGTCGAGGATGACGCGCCCGGCGTCCTTGCGCAGATATTTGAGCGTGGCTTCCTCATTGTCGACCAGCGCGACCACGATTTCGCCATCGCGGGCGCTGTCGGTGCGCTTCACCAAGGCAAAGTCGCCATCGAAAATGCCTGCTTCGATCATCGAATCGCCCGACACCTCTAGTGCGTAATGTTCACCAGGGCCGAGCAGCGCGGCGGGGACCGGCATGCTCGACTGGCCTTCGATCGCTTCGATCGGCGCGCCGGCGGCAATACGGCCGTGCAGCGGCACATCGATAATGTCATTGGCGGGTACGGGCGCGACCGGCTTGGGCGTGATCGCCGATACCACGGAGTCGTTCGCAGGGGCGGGCTGTGCCGCGCCCATCACTGCGTTCTCGGGTAGCTTGACCACTTCGAGCGCGCGCGCGCGGTTGGGCAGGCGGCGGATGAAGCCGCGCTCTTCAAGCGCCGAGATCAGGCGATGCACGCCCGACTTGCTCTTGAGGTCGAGCGCTTCCTTCATTTCCTCGAAACTCGGCGAAATGCCGGTTTCTTCCAGGCGCTGCTGGATAAAGCGGATCAATTCGTGCTGCTTGGCGGTCAGCATGGTGCGAACTCCCGTATCGCCTGTTCACAAAGCTGTGAACGAATACGGAACAATTAAGCAACCTGATTCGCCAAGTCAAGCAATCCCGCCATTTTCGAGTGATTTACACAGGAACACCTGTTCCCGATTTGCTCCACCGGTGCTGCGTCAGCGTCCGAGCAAGGCGCGGGTCGCCGTGGCAACATCCGCCTGACGCATCAGGCTTTCACCGACAAGGAAGGTGCGGACGCCCGAACGCGCGAGCCGCACGCAATCATCGTGCGTCGTAATGCCGCTTTCGCCGACGAGCAGCGCGCCTTCGGGAGCGAGCGGGGCCAGCGTCTCGGTGGTGGCGAGGTCAGTGGTGAAGCTGCGCAGATCGCGATTGTTGACGCCGATCAGGCGCGACTTGAGCTGCGCGGCGCGGTCCATTTCGGCGCGATCATGGACTTCGACCAGCACATCCATGCCGTGGTCCAGCGCCGCCGCCTCGATTTCGGCCATGAGGCCGTCTTCGAGCGCCGCGACAATGATCAGGATCGCATCGGCTCCGATCGCGCGCGCTTCGGCAACCTGCCACGGATCGACCATGAAATCCTTGCGCAAGGCGGGCAGATCGCAGGCGGCGCGGGCGGCGACGAGGTAGTCTTCATGACCCTGGAAATAGGGGGCGTCGGTCAGCACCGAAAGGCAGGCGGCTCCGCCGGCGGCATAGGCCCGGGCATGCTCTGCGGGATGGAAATCTTCGCGAATCAAACCCTTGGAGGGGGAAGCTTTCTTGATTTCCGCAATCAGGCCGAAGCCGTCCTGCTGTGCCCGAGCGAGGGCAGACTGGAACCCACGGGGCGCCGACTGCTCCTTCGCGCGCGCTTCGAGATCGGCAAGCGTGTGATCGCGCTTGCGTGCGGCCACCTCGTCGCGCTTGGTCGCGCAGATTTCTTCCAGCTTGTTCATGTCAGGCGGTCATCGCGATCCAGTTTTCGAGCAGTTCCTTGGCCTTGCCCGAGTCCAGTGCTTCGGCAGCGATCTCCGCGCCCTCGGTCCAGTCCTCGGTACGACCGGCGATAATCAGCGTTGCTGCCGCGTTGAATAGCACTGCATCGCGGTAGGCGCCCGGGCTCCCGCCGAGTAGCGCCTCGAGCGCGCGGGCATTATACGCAGGATCGCCGCCGCGGATCGCCTCGACCGGGGAATGCGGCAGGTTGGCTTCCACCGCAACCACGCGGCGCATTTCGAAATCATTGCCCTGCACATCGGCCAGTTCGTTGCCGCCAGCGAGGCTCAGTTCATCGAGCCCTTCGTCACCCGAGGCAATGAAGGTGCGCTCGGTTCCCAGCTTGGCCTTTGCCGCGGCATAGATGGGCACATAGGCGGGCCGGGCGATGCCGATCAGCTGGCGTCTGACACCGGCGGGGTTCGACAAAGGCCCCATCAGATTGAAGATGGTGCGCACGCCGAGCTTTTGCCGGATCGGCTGAATGCGCCCCATCGCAGGATGGTGGTTCTTGGCGAAGAGGAAGCAAATTCCCAATTCGGCCAAAGTCTTCTCCGCGCTTCTTCCCGCGGCTTCCATGTCGAGACCGAGCGCTTCGAGCGTGTCGGCGGCACCCGCCTTGCTGCTGGCCGCGCGATTGCCATGCTTGGCTACCGGCACACCGCAGGCGGCGACCACCAGGCTCACCGCGGTGGAGACATTGAGCGTGTGATGCCCATCGCCGCCCGTACCGCAGCAATCGACCGTCCCCGCTGGCGCAGCGATCGGGATCAGCCGTGCCCGCAGCGCGCGCGCCGCGCCGGCGATTTCGTCGGAGGTTTCGCTGCGCGTCGACATGTCGACCAGGAAACGCGCGATATCCTCGTCGCCGGTCTCGCCATCGAGGATCCAGCCAAAGACCTCTTCGGCCTCGGCCTCTCCGAGGTGTTGCCTGGCGTCGGGGAGCGTCTTCATGCGGGGACCTTGGCGGCGATACCGCAGAGGGCGAGGAAATTGGCCAGCAAGGCATGGCCATGTTCGGTCGCGATGCTTTCGGGATGGAACTGGACGCCGTGGATCGGCAGGTCGCGGTGGCGGAAGCCCATCACGCTGGTGCCGTCGAGCCCGGGGGTTTCGCTGGTGGCGTTGATCGCGAGGCAGTCCGGATTGTCCTCGACCACCAGCGAGTGATAGCGGGTCGCGGTGAAGGGCGAGGGCAGCTCGGCGAACACGCCGCTGGAATCGTGGGTGACCGGCGAGGTCTTGCCATGCATGAGCCCGCCGCGGACCACGCGGCCACCGAAATGCTGGCCGATCGCCTGGTGACCGAGGCACACGCCGAGCAGCGGCGCACCGGCGTCGGCACAGGCTGCCACGAGGTCGAGGCTGACACCTGCCTCGTTGGGCGTGCATGGACCGGGCGAGATGAGATAGCCTGCATGGCCGGCCGCGAGCGCCTCACGTGCCGAGATGGCGTCGTTGCGCACCACCTCCACGCCTGCACCCAGTTCCATCAGGTAATGGACCAGGTTGAAGGTGAAGCTGTCGTAATTGTCGATTACGAGGATGGAGCTGCGGTCGGTCATTCGTGGCGTCAATGGCGGGGTAGCGCGGTGCTTTCAAGCAAGGAAAGCTGCGAGACGCGAAACGTCAGCGTGACGTCACGCCGCTTTGCCCGCGAGCTTGTCGGTCGCGCGTACGAGCCCGTCGACGATCCCCGGTTCGCTGGCGCTGTGACCGGCATCGTGGACGATCCATAGCTCGGCCTCGGGCCAGGCCTTCTTGAGCGCCCATGCCGCGCCCGGCGGGGTGCAGATGTCGTGACGTCCCTGGACGATGATCCCGGGAATGCCCGCCAGCTTGTCGACATTGGCCAGCAACTCGTTCTCGTCGAGGAAGAAGTCCTCGAGAAAGAACTTGGCGCAGATCCGCGCGAAGGGCACCGCCTTGGCCGGATCGCCGAAGCTTTCGAGCAGGTCCTCGTTCGGCAGCAGCGTGGCGACATGGCCTTCCCACAGCGACCATTCGCGCGCCGCGGCAAGCCGCGTGGCTTCGTCGTCGCTGGTCAGCCGTTCGTAATAGGCGCGAACGAGATCGCCCCGTTCTGCTTCGGGAATAAGACCGGTGAACTGGTCCCATTGCTCGGCCATGATCTCGCTGGCTCCATAGCCGTAGAGCCACGACTTTTCCTGCTGCCGCGCGAGGAAGACGCCGCGCAGCACCAGTTCGCTCACCCGGTCGGAATACTTCTGCGCGTAGGCCAGCGCGAGAGTCGAACCCCAGCTGCCGCCGAAGGCCTGCCATTTCTCGTGACCGCACATCTCGCGCAGCCGCTCGATGTCCTCGACGATGCGCCAGGTGTCGTTGTGCTCGATCTCGGCGAAGGGCAGCGACCTGCCGCACCCGCGCTGGTCGAACAGCAGCACGTCATAGGCTTCGGGATCCCACTGGCGCCGGTGGTCGGGCGCGATGCCGCCGCCGGGTCCGCCATGAAGGAAGACTGCGGGCTTGGCGCCCGGGGTCCCGACGCGCTCCCAATAGAGCGAATGCCCTTCGCCGACATCGAGCATGCCGGTCTCATAGGGTTCGATCTCGGGATAAAGATGGCGGCGGGTTTCGGTCATTCGGAGGCTTTCTTGCTGACGACGACAATCGGGCCGATCGGCGCGCCGGTATCGAGCCGCTCGGTCACCGGATTCCATAGCAACGAAACGGTGTCGTCGAGGAACAGCGCGTTCTTCACTTCGAGCTCGTCCTTGTAGAAGCGGGCGAGCTTGCCGAAGGATATCGGCGCATTGGAAATCACGAAATGCGCGCGGCCTTCGTCGTCGACACCCACCGCGTTGCGGATCAAGCGCGAGGGGCCGTCCTGCGTGATCTGCGGATGGATGCGGCCCTCGCTCACCAGCATCGGACCCGATTGCGTGCCGAATTGCGGCCGTTCGGAGACATTGGCGAGGAACCAGGCGCTGTCGCGCACCATCCATTCGCCCCCGCTGCCGTAGAACACGCCATTGGGCTTCATGTAGAAATTGCCCGAGCCCGTCCCGGTGTCGAGTTCCTGCAATCGCTGCGAACGCTGGACGAAATAGCCGACCGGCGTGCCGTCGCCGTCGAAGATGCCGGCGTTCATCGCGAAGGCGATGGTCTCGCTATCGCTCGCGGCGGCGAAGTCCTTGAGGCTGCGATACCGTTTGTCACCTTCGCCGAGCGCCATCGCAATCGTGTGGCGCGCGGGGACCGCGAGGCAATGGGTCAGCGGGGTGTCTTCGAAAATGATCGAGCGGCACGCGCTTTCGACCTGGCTGGCCAGCGTTTCGCTCGGGCTGGGCGTCGATGTGGGGGCGGCCTGCGCCTTGCCGTCGATCCGTGCGCGGGCGACGGGCTCTCCTTCGGGCTGGGCTTCGCAGGCTGTCAGCGCGAGCAAGGCCAGCGCGGCAAGTATATGTCTCATTGACCGAACCCGGGCTCCTTCGCGAGGCGCACGGCTTCCCTGGCCGCAGCGAGCAGCGCGCTCGCCTTTGCTTCGCATTCTCTTTGTTCATAAGCGGGATCGCTGTCCGCGACTATCCCCGCGCCTGCCTGGACGTGCATGGTGCCGTCCTTCACCACCGCGGTGCGCAGGACGATACAGCTGTCGACCGATCCGTCGGGCGCGAAATAGCCCACGCCGCCGGCATAGGGACCACGCGTGGCAGGCTCGAGCTCGGCGATGATTTCGCAGGCCCGCACCTTGGGCGCGCCGCTGACCGTCCCGGCGGGGAAGCCTGCAAACAGCGCATCGATCGCGTCCTTCGAGCCATCGAGCTGGCCAGTGACATTGCTGACGATATGCATGACGTGGCTGTAGCGTTCGACGGTGAAGCTCTCGGTCACGGTGACGCTGCCCGATTGCGCGACCCGGCCGACATCGTTGCGCCCGAGATCGAGCAGCATCAGATGTTCGGCGCGTTCCTTGGGATCGGCGAGCAAGGCCTGTTCGGCAAGCCGGTCCTCCGCCGCAGTTGCGCCGCGCGGCCGGGTTCCCGCAATGGGCCGGATCGTCACCTCGCCATCGCGCACCCGGACGAGGATCTCGGGGCTCGATCCGACGATGGCAAAGCCGGGCATGTCGAGGAAATAAAGGAAGGGTGAGGGGTTTACCCGCCGCAGCGCGCGATAGAGTGCCATCGGGGGCAGCGTGAAGGGCGAGGTGAAGCGCTGCGACAGCACCACCTGGAAGATGTCGCCCGCCTCGATATATTCCTTGGCGCGCAGCACCATGGCTTCGTAGTCCGCGGCGGGCATGGTCGGTGCCAGCGCGGGCTCCGGGTGCTGGTCGGCCGAATAGCGTGCGCTGCCCGCCGAATGCGACAGTTTGCGGAGAACTTCGTCGATCCGTTCATCGGCCTGCGCGATGGACCCGTCCTGCCAGACCGGCGCGATGCAGAACAGGGCATCGCTGAGCCGGTCGAGTACCAGCAGCACTGTGGGGCGCACGAAGAGCATGTCGGGGAGGCCGAGTTCGCCCTCGGGCGGGCGCGGCAGTTTTTCTACGAGACCGATCGTCTCATAGCCGAAATGACCGACGAGGCAGGCGAGGGCGGGCGGCAGTTCGGCGGGTACGTCGCAGCGGCAGGATTCGACCAGTGCGCGCAGGCTGGCGAGCGTGCCGTCCTCGCAGGGTTCGAAAGCGCTGCGCGTATGCTGCCATTGCGCGTTGATCTCTGCGCGGTCGCCCGTGGCGCGGAACACCAGATCGGGATCCAGCCCGATCAGGCTGTAGCGTCCGCGGACTTCGCCGCCTTCGACCGATTCGAGCAGGAAGTCGCCGCGGCCTTCCTCGAACAGCTTGATGGCGGCGCCAACCGGCGTTTCAGTATCGGCGACCACTTCGCGCCATACCAGCGCGGGCCGGCCCTGCGCCAGCGCCGCGCGTGCCCGGTCGGTGCCTTTCAGCGCGGTGCTCAACTGCGCCTCAGCTACCGGTAAGCTGGGTGCGCACGGCCTCGATCGCCGAAGGATTGCGCGATACGCCCAGTTCTTCGCGCATCGCACGGCGGAACTGGTCGGCATATTCTTCGCCCAGCAGCGGACCCATCTGGCGCTGTGCCTGCGCGATCAGCGGGTCGTCTTCGGCGATATCGTCCATCGCGATATCGTTGACCCGGACCACGAAGAAACCGGCATTGCCGCCCGCTTCGAGCTTCTTGGCCGTGCCTTCGGCCATGCTGAAGAGCAGCGCCAGCGGCGGCGGGATGCGGCGTTCGCGCTGGCGCGCGAGGTCTTCGCGGGTCATGTCGACCGACTGGGCCGGGGGCACGCGGCGGTCTTCCGCAGCCAATGCCTGGGCGATCGACTGGCCTTCGCGCAGACGCGCCATGACGCGGTCGGCAGCCGCCTGCGCGGCTTTCATACCCTCGGTCGCGCGCCAGCGGGCTTCGACCATGTCCTCGATCTCGGCAAAGGGCGCAGCGGCAGCGGTGATGATATCGCCGACTTCGTAGACGAGGTAGGTCTGCCCGCTTTCGACCGGTGCGATCTCGGGCTCTTCCTCATCCATCTGGAATGCGGTGGCGAGCGCGGGACGCAGGACATCGGGCAGCGTACGCTGCGGCGTATCGTAAAGGCGGCCATCGGCAAGCGCCGGGCCAACCGTGCTGAGGTCGAGGCCGAGATCTTCGGCGACTTCTGCCAGAGTTGCGCCATCCTCGAGCTGTTCCTCGATCTCGCTGGCGAGGTCGGCCATGCCGCGCACGCGCTTTTCCTCGCGCAGCGTATCGGTCAGTTCGCTGCGGACCTGCGCGAGCGTGCGCGCGGGGGTTGTGTCGATCGCATCGATACGCGCGACGTGCCAGCCGAGCGGGCTGCGCGCTGGCGTAGTCATCGCTCCGCGCGCTGCGGAGAAATAGGCCGAGGCAACCGCGGGCGATGCTTGCGCGGAAAGGCCATCGCGCAGGACATCGACGACCGGGGAGGCGCGCAGGCCGGCTTCGCGGGCAACCGTTTCGAACGAGGCGCCGCCGGCAACGCGGTCGCGGATCGACTTGGCTGCGGCTTCGGTGGGCACGATCAGCTGCGTGACATCGCGCGTTTCGCTGGCGGCATATTGCGCGGCGTCGCGTTCATAGCGCGCGGCGATTTCGGCATCGGTCGGCTCGATACGGTCGCCGAGCGCACTCGAGTCGAAAGTCGCATACCGGATCGTCCGGCGTTCGGGGCGGACGAAGACATCGCGGTTGCTGTCGTAATAGGCGCGCAGCACCTTGGGGTCGGCCGTGCCGCTGGGGGCATAGGTTGCCGCGGGCAGCAGAGCGATCGAACCGCGGCGGCGTTCCTTGAACAATTGCGCATAGCGATAGGCGAGCTTGTCGGGCACGGTTGCGCCGAAGCCGGCCGGGATCAGCAATTGCTGCGACAGCAGGCCGGTGCCGAGGTCTTCGCGGACCTGCGCATCGGTCACCCGCTGCTGGGCCAGCGCCTGGCGATAGGTGTCCTCGCTGAAATTGCCATCGGGCCCGCGGAAGGCGGGAATCATGCGAATCTCGCTGTTGATGAGATTGTCGCCCGCGCGGATGCCGTGCTGCTGCGCAAAGCCCATGATGGCCGCGCGATTGATCAGCGCTTCGAGCGATCCGTCCAGCCCGCCTTCGCGCAGGAATGCTTGCATGGTCGCCGTCGGCTGGTCCTGGCGGAACGAGTCGAGCCCGTTATTGGTGGCGCGAACGAGATCGGATGTGGAAATCTTCTCGTCGCCGACCACTGCCACGCGGTCTCCGCCGGCTATTCCCCCGAAAGTTCCGGTGCTCGAAACATCCGCGCTGGCGAAGGCGAGAGCGATCAGGCCGAGGAACGCCAGCGAGATGGCCAGACCGAGCTTGGTCTTGAAGAAGTTACGAAAAAACTGGAACATGGCGTGCGGGCAATCCCGTTAATGGCTGCGATCTTCCGGGGTCACCCGGATGGGTTGGGGCGCTTTATCCCCCATGCGACCGCGCGGCAACAGGTTGCAAAGGGTTTTGACGCGCGAAGAAACCTTCTCTAGCGGAGCGCATCCCAAGCCCCATATAGCGGGCCACCCATTCAGACAATTCGCAGGACCTACCCATGGCCGAACGGCCCTACATCGTCGGAAACTGGAAAATGAACGGCACGCGCGCAATGCTTTCCGAAGCACGCGCCATCGACCGTGCCGCGCAGCGCTACATGAAGGTCGAGGTCGCTGTCGCGCCTCCCTACACGCTGATCCATGCGGTCCATAAGGAAGCCGAGCAGATCGGGGTCGGCGCGCAGGATTGCCACCCGGGTGCCGAAGGCGCGCACACGGGTGACATCAACGCCTCGATGATTGCCGATGCGGGCGCGAAGTTCGTGATCCTCGGCCATAGCGAGCGGCGCCAGGACCATAGCGAGACCAAGGACCTGATCAACGCCAAGATCGAATCGGCGCTCGAAGCCGGGCTGCGGGTAATCCTGTGCTGCGGCGAACCGCTCGAGACGCGCGATGCCGGGAAGGCGGAACGCTATGTCCTCGACCAGCTCAAGGCCGCGCTGCCCTTGTTCGAGGATCCGGCCGAGCGCCTGACCATCGCCTATGAGCCGATCTGGGCGATCGGAACCGGACGCACTGCGACCAGCGAGGACATCGCGGCAATGCACGCCGCGATCCGCGCGCTGCTCAACGAGACCTATGGCGAAGAGGCATCGTCGCTGGTGCGCATTCTCTATGGCGGTTCGGTCAAGCCCGACAATGCCCGCGACATCCTCGCCACGCCCGAAGTGGGCGGGGCGCTGGTTGGCGGGGCCAGCCTCTCGGCCGAAAGCTTCCTCGGCATCGTGGTCGGCGCGTCGGAGGCCGAAGACGCCTGATCCCGGCACGCTTGCCGTTTGCCCTGCGCGCGCCTAGATGCGCGTGAGCCCAGCAATACCAGTTCCAAGAGTATCCGCATGTTCCTGTTTCTCACTGTCGTCCAGGCGATCGTCGCAGCCGCGCTTGTCGGCGTCATCCTGATGCAGCGCTCCGAAGGGGGCGGCCTCGGCATCGGCGGCAGCCCGTCGGGCATGCTGAGCGCGCGCGGGGCAGCGGACTTCCTCACCCGGTCGACCAAATGGCTGGCGGTCTTGTTCGTCGTCCTGTCGATCGCGCTGGCCGCGGTCGCGGTCGAGACGACCGGCAGCGATGCCATCGAATCGACGCTCGACCGCTCGGTTACCCCGGCCGCGCCCGCCGATCCGCTCGGTCCGGCAACCACCGGCGAAACCGCGCCGACCAGCACCGATCCGTTCGGCGACGCGACCGAATAACGAACGATACATCGCAGGACTGTGGATTGCGCCGTGTCAGCGGCGCGATTTGCACCTGTTTGCGCTTGCCCCGACTCACCCCCTCAGCTTAAGGCCCGACACCCATGGCGCGGTATATATTTATCACCGGCGGCGTGGTCTCCTCGCTTGGCAAAGGTCTCATGGCAGCATCGCTTGCCGGCCTGCTCCAGGCGCGTGGCTACAAGGTCCGTATCCGGAAATTCGACCCCTATCTCAACGTCGATCCGGGGACGATGTCCCCCTATCAGCACGGCGAGGTCTATGTGACCGACGACGGGGCCGAAACCGACCTCGACCTCGGCCATTACGAACGCTTCACCGGCGTGTCGGCGCACCAGGGCGACAACATCACCTCGGGCCGGATCTACCAGGACATCATCGCCAAGGAGCGCCGCGGCGATTATCTGGGCGCTACGGTGCAGGTGGTTCCGCACGTCACCGACGAGATCAAGGACTTTGCGCTCGCGGGGCAGGACGATCACGATTTCATCCTGTGCGAGATCGGCGGGACGGTGGGCGATATCGAGGGCCTGCCATTCATGGAGGCGATCCGCCAGCTGCGCAACGAGCTCGAGCCGTGGCAGACGCTCAGCGTCCATGTGACGCTGGTGCCCTATATCGCCGCTGCCGGCGAGCTGAAGACCAAGCCCACCCAGCACTCGGTCCGCGAACTCGCCAGTCTCGGGATCAAGCCCGACGTGCTGCTGTGCCGCGCTGAGCATCCGATCCCCGAATCCGACCGGCGCAAGATCGCCCAGTTCTGTAACGTCCGCGCCGAAGCGGTCATTCCCGCTCTCGATGCGCCGTCGATCTATTCGGTGCCGCTGCAATATCATGGCGAGGGGCTCGATACCGAAGTCCTGCGCGCCTTCGGTATCACCGATGCACCCGATCCCGACCTGTCGCGCTGGTACGATGTGGTCGACCGCCATTCGAACCCCGATGGCGAAGTCACCATCGGCGTGATCGGCAAGTATGTCGGCCTGCAGGACGCCTATAAGTCGCTCAACGAAGCGCTGGTGCACGGCGGCATGGCGCACCGGGTCAAGGTCAATATCAAATGGATCGATGCCGAAGTGTTCGAGGGCGACGATGCGGACATCGCCGCGCGGCTCGAGCCGATGCACGCGATCCTCGTCCCCGGTGGTTTCGGCGAACGCGGAAGCGAGGGCAAGATCGCCGCGGTGCGCTTTGCGCGCGAACGCAAGGTGCCTTTCTTCGGGATTTGCCTCGGCATGCAGATGGCCTGCATCGAAGCGGCCCGCACGGCAGGACACAGCGCTGCATCATCGACCGAATTCGGGGAAACCGACGAGCCGGTGGTGGGGATCATCACCGAATGGATGACCGAAGAGGGCCTGCAGACCCGCGAAGCGGGCGGGGACCTTGGCGGAACCATGCGGCTTGGTGCCTATGAGGCCAAGCTGGCGGCCAACAGCCATGTGTCGAAAATCTATGGCGGTGCGACCAGCATCTCCGAGCGGCATCGTCACCGCTACGAAGTCAATGGCACCTATATCGAGCCGCTGGAGAAGCAGGGTCTGATCTTCTCGGGCATGTCGCCCGATGGCCTGCTGCCCGAAATCGTCGAACGGCCCGATCATCCGTGGTTCGTCGGGGTCCAGTTCCACCCGGAATTGAAATCCCGGCCATTCGATCCGCACCCGCTGTTTGCCGGATTTGTCGGTGCAGCGCTCGAGCAGGCGCGCCTCGTCTGAATTACCCAAAACGGGGGTTTCGGGGCAAGTCTCTGAATTCCTTGAACTATGATTTTCAAGCGCTTGTAAAAACGCGACAAAATCATTTCGCCTCCGCGAGGCGGGTTTATCTTTTGATATATTTGTTGCAGAATAACGGTCTTCCGCACCCTCGGGTGCGGCTCTTCGAGATATGCGCTTCGCTAGCAGGCGATGGGGCTTGCCTCGATGACGGCTGTCTTCTGCGACCCGGACGGTCGATTTCGAGGTAGGGCGGCGTTTACGTCGCGGGGGCGGAACCCAAGTTCCGCCCCCTATACCTCTGCTATGCTTCTTGCCCGATCACGAGATCAGGCGGCCCTGCTGTCGCCGTCCTCGTCATCCTTGACCACTTCGAGCGGCTTCTGCGCTCCGATCGCGATCTTCTTGGGCTTCATCGCATCGGGCACTTCGCGCACAAGGTCGATTACCAGCAGGCCATCGGCCAGGTCGGCATTGTCGACAAGCACGTAGTCCGCCAGTTCGAAACGCCGTTCGAAGCCGCGGTTGGCAATGCCGAGATGCAGCATCTCGCCCTCGTTCAGCTCGTCGCGCTTCTTGCCGGTCACGACCAGCAGGTTCTGCTGTGCGACGATGTCGAGATCGCCCGAGCGAAAGCCGGCCACGGCCAGCGTGATGCGGTATTCATCGTCACCGCGGCGCTCGATATTGAAAGGGGGGTAATTGTCGCCGCCGGCATTGCGTGCCTGGCGTTCCATCAGGTCGAACACGCGGTCGAAGCCGACGGTGGAGCGACGGAAGGGAGTAAGGTCCATACGGTTCATCGAAACAAATCCTCTGTTGAGCGATTCTATGATGGCGGGGCCCGCATTCGGCACCCCGTCGCCGCCCCGGACATCGTGGCGGCCCATTCGAGATAGGCACGCCGATTTGGCTTTCAAGTCTCTCCGGCGCGCGCTAGCTTCGACGCTGAAAACAAGAGGATTTCCATGAGCCAGCCCCAAGTCGACATCTATACCAAATTCGGGTGCGGATATTGCTATCGGGCCAAGCGCCTGCTCGATGAAAAGGGCGTGGATTATGCCGAATTCGACATCACCATGGGCGGACCCAAGCGCGACGAAATGCGCGAGCGCGCGCCCGGCGCGATGACCGTGCCGCAGATTTTCGTCGGCGATACGCATGTCGGCGGCTCCGACGAGCTCGCCGCGCTCGAACGCGAGGGCAAGCTCGACGCTTTGCTGAACGGCTGATGCCGAAGATCGCCCTGTTGCAGATGACCTCGGGGGTGGATCCCGAAGCCAATGCGGCCACGCTCGAGCACGCCGTGACAAAGGCGGCGGGCGAGGGCGCCGAAATGCTTTTCACTCCCGAGATGTCGGGCCTGCTCGATCGCGACCGGAAACGGGCCGCTGAGAGTATCGTAGCGGAACAAGAAACGGCGGCGCTGGCGCGAGTTCGCGATGCGGCAAGCCGCGCGGGCATCTGGGTCTCGCTCGGCTCGCTTGCGGTCGATATCGGTGGCGACCGCTGGGCCAATCGCGCTTTCGTGATTGGTCCGCAGGGTCAGATCGCAGCGCATTATGACAAGATCCACATGTTCGATGTCGACCTCGCCAGCGGCGAAAGCTGGCGGGAGTCGAACGCGTATCAGGCAGGGAATGGCGTGACGACCATCGGGGGCACGCCGGTCGGTCGGCTTGGCCTGACGGTTTGCTACGACATCCGCTTTCCCGCGCTGTTCGATGCATTGGGCCAAGCGCAATGCGATTGCATCGCCATCCCGGCCGCCTTCACGGTCCCTACCGGCACCGCGCATTGGCACGTCCTCCAGCGCGCCCGTGCGATCGAAGCGAGCGCCTTCGTGGTCGCGGCGGCACAGGTCGGCGAACATGCCGATGGGCGCAGGACCTATGGCCACAGCCTGGTGGTCGATCCCTGGGGCGAAGTGTTGCTCGATATGGCCGGCGAGCAGCCGGGTCTGGGCTTTGCGGATATCGACCTCGCTCGCATCGCGGAGGTCCGTGCCCAGGTGCCCAGCCTTGCCAACCGCCGTAAAATCGCCAATTAGGCCGCCGTTATGATCGTTTTCGACCTCTCCTGCAGCGAAGGCCACCGGTTCGAGGGCTGGTTCGGCTCGTCGGATGACTATGCCGCGCAGCAGGCCGAGGGGCTGCTCACTTGCCCGCAATGCGGGAGCGAAGAAATCGGCAAGGCCCCGATGGCCCCCTCGGTGCCGGCCAAGGCCAGCATGCGCGAGGCGGCCGGTGAGGCTGGCACGCAGCTCGCCAAGGGCGACATGCCGATGGAGGTCAAGAAAGCCTTCGAAACGCTCGCCCGCGCGCAGAGCAAGGCGCTCGAAAGCAGCACCTGGGTGGGCGACCAATTCGCCGAGAAGGCCCGCGAGATGCATTATGGCGAGACCGACGAGGCGCCGATCCATGGCCGCGCCACGCGCGACGAGGCCGAAGACATGGTCGCCGAGGGCATTTCGGTGGCACCGCTGCTGGTGCCGGTCGCGCCGCCTGACGAACTCAACTGATTGCACCGCGAGTCCGAGCCGCTATACGGGGCCTGGCCGCGCCCGTAGCTCAGTCGGATAGAGCATCAGATTCCTAATCTGGGGGCCACAGGTTCGAATCCTGTCGGGCGCACCACATGAGGCGGTCCGGTGACGGGCCGCCTCATGTGGTTCGGCGCATCGGGAGCGAGTCTCGTTCGGAGTCGGAGCGCAGCGGAGACGGCGCCGCAGGCGCCTATCCTGTCGGGCGCACCACTACCTGCCATAGCGGCGGGTCAGCATTGTCAAACCGGTCAACGCGACCGAACACAGCCCGAGCAAGGCACAAGTTCCTGCCCAGCCATAGGCATCATAGGCAACGGTGCCGGCATAGCTGCCCAATCCGCCGCCGATGAACATGATGACGACATAGATCGTGGTCAGCCGCGTGCGGATCGCCGGGTCGAGCGCGAGGAAGGTCATCCTGCCCGTCACATCGATCCCGGGGCCGACGAGATTGGTGACGAACAGCGGCACGAGCAGGCCCCACAAGGTTCCGCCAAGCGGCCACAGCAGCGCGATCCCGCCAAGCTGGATGAAGGCGAAGATCGTGCGCGCCTTGCGCGGGCCGACCGCGTCCGACCAGCGCCCCAGCCGCGGGGTTGAAAATATGCTCACCGCGGCAAGTCCGGCAAGATAGCCGACCGTATCGGTGCCATAGCCCATCGCGGGCGAGGTCAGGTACAGTGCGAGGCCCAGCCAGAGCGCGATGAACTGCGCGAAATTGAGCCCCTGGATCGCGCCCGCGAGCAGGATTTCGCGATGTTTGCCGATCAGCGGGAAAACCGAAACGAGCAGGCTCGGGTAGGATTGGCGGGAACTCGCAGAGCGTTCGCCGCCCTCCATCAGGCGCGGCAGAGCGACCGTGATGGCCAGCATCAGCCCGGTGGCGATCCAGTAGACTGCGCGCCAGCCGAAATGTTCGGCGATCACCCCCGCACCGACCCGCGCCACGAGAATGCCGAGGATGACCCCCGCGGTCAGCTTGGCGGTTACCTGTCCGAGCCGCTCGGGCGCAACCCGCTTGGAGGCGTAAGCGGGCAGCAGATAGGGCGCGATGGTGAAATAGCCGAGCAGCGTCGACCCGATGACGAACAGGGTAAAATCCTGCGCCAGCGTCATGATCGCCAGACATACCGTTTGCCCGGTGGCGAAGGCGATGGTCAGCCGGCGGTTGGAGATCCGGTCGCCCAGCGGCAGGAGCATGAAGATGCCCACCGCGAGTGCCAACTGGTTGAGCGCGGGTACGAGCCCGATTCGCGCATGGCTCACACCGAAATGATCGGCGACCAGCGCAATGATCGGATGGATGTAATAGGCGTTCGCCGTCACCACCGCCGCCGCAATGGCGAGCGAGGTTTCCTGGGCGCCGGTCAGTCGCGCGGTTTGGTTCAAGCGAGGTGACCCGCCTTGCGCGCCATGTCGATGACCCCTTGTGCCAGTAACTCGGGCTGGTCCTCTTGGCAGAAATGGCCGCAGGTCTGCAGCGTGCAGTGGGGCTGGTCCTGCGCGCCCGCAATCCGCTCGATCAGGAACTTCTCGCTGCCCTTGGTGATCGGATCGTCTTCGCCGAACAGCGTCAGGAACGGTTTGTCGTAGGCAGCAAGGGCGGGCCATGCACGCTTGTTGTCCGCGACCCCGGGCATGCCGTCCGCGACCGGGACCAGCGCAGGAAAGGCGCGTGCGCCTGCTTTCGAAGGTTCGTCGGGGAACGGCGCGTCATAGGCGGCGATCTCGGCTTCGCTGCGCGTGGTCGCCGTGGCTCGGTCGAGCAGGGCGCCGATGCGGAAATCGGGCGAGCTGCGGGCAAATTCGCGCCATGCGAGGAAGGCCTTGCTGGCCGTACCGCCCGCGGGAAGGAAAGTATTGCTGGCGACCACGCAGGCGAACAGGTCGGGGTCGTGCGCAACCATGCGCAGGCCCAGCAGTCCGCCCCAGTCCTGGCAGAACAGCGCCGCCGGGCGCGGTTCGACTGCTGCGCGCCACTGTTTCAGCCAGTCGGCATGGCGCGCATAGGTGTAGAAGTCGATATCGTCGGGCTTGTCGCTCTTGCCGAAGCCGATGAGGTCCGGCGCGAGCACGCGAAACCCCGCATCGACGAGGATCGGGATCATCTTGCGATAGAGGAACGACCAGCTCGGTTCGCCATGGAACAGCAGCACCGGCGGAGCATCGCGCGGCCCTTCGTCGACATAATGCTGGCGCGCGGTCAGCCCGTCGCCGAGATCGACCTCGAACCAATGCTCGGCGAAGGGATAATCGGGAATGTCGGCAAAGCGTTCGGCGGGCGTGCGCAGGATCTGCATCGGTCTCTCCTCCAGAGGCGACCGACAACCCGGTCTTGATTCGAAACCTTAAGGCGTCTTGCGGCGGGTGTCACCCAAGTGGCTGACCGGCACGGTCTCCTTGAAGGTGTGCGTGACATAGGGGAAGGGGATCTCGATCCCCGCCTCGTCGAGCGCAGCCTTGATTGCGCGGACGACCTTGTCCTTGCTTTCCCAGCCATCGCGCGGGGTCGATCCGGCCCACCAGCGGACCAGGAAATCAACCGAGCTCGAATTGAATTCCTGCGCGAAGATGTCCACGCCCTTGCTCGCTAGCACGTCCTCGAGCCCCTCGACTGCGCGGCGGATTACGTTTGCGGCATGGTCGAGCTGCGTATCGTAGGAAACCCCGACCACGACCTCGTGACGGCGCTCGTCGCGGTCGGTTATGATTTCCACCGGGTTCTTGAACAGGATCGAGTTGGGAACGACGCTCAGTTCCCCCGACAGCTTGCGGATATGCGTTTCGCGCAGGGTGATATGCTCGACCTTGCCGGTGATGTCCTCGCATTCGATGACATCGCCAATGCGCATTTTCTCGCGCACCATGATGAGCACGCCGGCAAGGAAATTCTCGAAGATGTCCTGGAATGCGAACCCGATCGCCACCGCGCCAATCCCGAGCCCGGCGAGCAGGCTGGCGAAGGTCAGGTCGGGCATCACCACGATCGCGGCGATGAACAGGCCGATGATCCATATAGCGAGCTTGACCAGCGTGTCGATTAACGTCTTGAGGCTGGTGCGCAGTTCGGTGCGCCCCACGATCACATCGGAAATGCGCGCAGCGAAGCGCGCGATGATCCAGGTGAGGAAGACGATGAAAACCGCGATCGCGAGGGTAGGGAGGGCTTCGACGAAACCCTGGCCCATTTCCTGCAGCTGTTCGCGCAGCGTAACGATGTAATTCACGAAAGCGGAACTCCCTTTGCGCTGCAACGCAACACAAAGGGTGAGGTTCCGGTCTGGCAGCGGTCAGCCGACCCCGTGTTCCTTGCGGGCAAGTTCGTGCAACCAGTCGGCGTGGCGCGGTGCTTTCTTGGTTTCGCTCCACTCCTCGAGCATCATCGGCGCCACGCGCTTGAGCTCGGCATATTGCTCGTCGGTGCCGATATCGGTGGCGAGTTCGACGCGGTGCCCGTTCGGGTCGAAGAAATAGATCGACTTGAAGATCCCGTGATGCGTCGGTCCGAGCACGTCGATACCGAGGCTCTCGACATGGTCCTTGGCGGCGAGCAGTTCGGCTTCGCTGCCGACCTTGAAAGCAAGGTGCTGGACCCAGGCGGGGGTGTTCTCGTCGCGGCCCATGTCCTGCTGGTTGGGCAGTTCGAAGAAGGCGAGGATATTGCCGTTACCCGCGTCGAGGAACACGTGCATGTAAGGGTCGTATTCGCCGGTCGAGGGCACGTGGTCTTCGGCAAAGGCAGTAGTGTAGTCCATGCCGAGGACCTTGCCGTACCACTCGACGGTCTCTTTGGCGTCCTTGCAGCGATAGGCGGCGTGATGGACGCCGCCCAGCTTCACGGGGTGGTCGGTAATCTCGCTCATTCGGCCGGCTCCGTCTCGGCGGTCTGCGCCTCGTCCACGCTCAGCACGCCGCGCTTGATCTGGTCACGCTCCATGCTTTCGAAGAGCGCCTTGAAATTGCCTTCGCCAAAGCCTTCGTCACCCTTGCGCTGGATGAATTCGAAGAACACCGGCCCGACCTGGGCCTCGGCAAAGATCTGCAGCAGCAGGCGGGGCTGGCCGCCTTCCGTGGTGCCGTCGAGCAGGATGCCGCGCATCTTGAGCTCGTTTACATCCTCGCCGTGGTCGGGAAGCCGCTCGGCGAGCATGTCGTAATAGGTTTCGGGCGGCGCGGTCATGAAGGGCACACCGAGGTCCTTCAGATTGTCCCAGCAGGCGAGCAGATCGTCGCAGATCAGCGCGATATGCTGAATGCCTTCGCCGTTAAACTCGCGCAGGAATTCCTCGATCTGGCCCTTGCCGCCTTCGCCTTCCTCATTGAGCGGAATGCGGATCTTGCCATCGGGCGCGGTCAGCGCCTTCGAGGTCAGGCCGGTATATTCGCCCTTGATGTCGAAGAAGCGGATCTCGCGAAAATTGAACAGCGTTTCGTAATAGTCCGCCCAATATTTCATGCGGCCGTTGTAGACGTTGTGCGTCAGGTGATCGATCACGTTGAAACCGGCCCCTACCGGGTGGCGATCGACGCCCTCGAGATAGTCGAAGTCGATGTCGTAGATCGACAGCCCTTCGCCATGCTCGTCTTCGTAGCGGTCGATCAGATAGACGATCGCGCCGCCGATTCCGCGGATCGCGGGGATGCGCAGTTCCATCGCGCCGGTTTCGACCGCGACCGGCTCTGCGCCGCGCGCCAGCAATTCGTCATAGGCCTTCTTCGCATCGCGGACGCGGAAACCCATGCCGCAGGCGGAGGGACCATGCTCGCGGGCAAAGAACCATGCCGCGCTACGCGGTTCGTAATTGAGGATCAGATTGATCCGGCCCTGGCGCCACAGATGCACATCCTTGGCGCGGTGCGTTGCAACGTGGGTAAAGCCCATCGCCTTGAAAACCGGTTCCACCACGCCCTTTTCGGGCGCGCAGAATTCGACGAATTCGAAGCCGTCGAGGCCGATGGGGTTTTCGAAGAGATCGGGCATTGCAATCCTCTGCATTGGCGTTTGGTTTCAATGGAAACTAGTTACGCCTCGGCGCGGCTTGAGTCAAGGAACGAACCGGCCTGTGCCACGCGCAGTTCCGCAGGTGCGACGAGCGGTTTGCGCCCATGCGAATTGGCTTGCGCGCGGCGGTTAACTGTGATTCTGTGAAATTATGCGACGTATGAGCTCCATGGCAGCGATTCAGAAGGCGAAGGTCACGCAGCATGCTGCGCTGGCGGCGCTGCTGGTCATGGGCGGTCTCGCAATCGCCGGTCCGTCGGGCCTGCTGGCGTGGAGCGAAAACCTGCGCCTGCTCGACAAGCGGGAAGCCCAGCTGGCGACCCTGCAGGCAGAGCGGACGGCACTCGAAAATCGCGTTGCGCTGCTGCATCCCGACCATGCCGATCCGGACATGGTCGGCGAATTGCTGCGCAGCCAGCTCAACGTCGTCCACCCCGATGAAGTGGTGATCAAGCTCGACGACTGAGCGAGCGGAAATGCTTGCATTCCGTAAGGGCTACGTATGCATACGCGCTGCCCCGTTGCGCGGGTCGCGTGCCTGTGCCTATAGGCGCAACGATATTCCTCCCCGGAAGAACAAGGATCCGAAGTCTTGGCAAAAGCCCCCCGGAGCAAGAAGACCGCTACGAAGTCGCCCGCAGAGGACAACGACTTCATTCTCCATTCGCTGCAGGAAGCGCTTGAGAAGAACAAGCATTTCGCGGCGAGCAAGGAGCAGATGCTCCACTTCTACGAGCAGATGCTGCTGATCCGCCGTTTCGAGGAGCGCGCGGGGCAGCTCTATGGTCTCGGCCTCATTGGCGGCTTCTGCCATCTCTACATCGGCCAGGAAGCGGTCGCGATCGGCCTCCAGTCGGCGCTCGACGGCGACAAGGACAGCGTCATCACCGGCTACCGCGACCATGGGCACATGCTCGCCTACGGCCTCGACCCCAAGGTCATCATGGCCGAACTGACCGGCCGCGAAGCGGGCATTTCCAAGGGCAAGGGCGGGTCGATGCACATGTTCTCGACCGAGCATAAATTCTATGGCGGCCACGGTATCGTCGGTGCCCAGGTGGCGCTCGGCGGCGGGTTGGCACTTGCGCATCAATACAATGCCGATGGCGGCCTGTGCCTCGCCTATTTCGGCGACGGCGCGGCCAATCAGGGCCAGGTCTACGAGACCATGAACATGGCGGCGCTGTGGAAACTGCCGATCGTGTTCGTGGTCGAGAACAACCAATACGCGATGGGTACGGCGGTCGGGCGCAGCTCGGCCGAGACCGAGTTTCACCGCCGCGGTACTGCCTTCCGCATTCCCGGCATGGAAGTGAACGGCATGGACGTGCTCGAAGTGCGCCAGGCAGCCGAGATCGCCTTCCAGCATGTGCGCGAGGGCAAGGGCCCGGTGCTGATGGAATGCAACACCTATCGCTATCGCGGGCATTCGATGTCCGACCCGGCGAAATACCGCACGCGCGAGGAAGTGCAGGACGTGCGCGAGCACAAGGACCCGATCGAGGGAATCAAGAAGCTGCTGCTCGAAAACGGTTCGACCGAGGACGAGCTCAAGGCGATCGACAAGGATATCCGCAAGACCGTGACCCAGGCCGCCGATTTTGCCGAAAGCTCCCCCGAACCCGAAGCGGGCGAACTCTACACCGATGTTCTGGTGGGGGAGTATTGAGCGATGGCGATCGAACTCAAAATGCCCGCACTGTCGCCCACGATGGAAGAAGGCACGCTGGCCAAATGGCTCAAGGCCGAAGGTGACGAAATCGTCGCCGGCGACATCATTGCCGAGATCGAAACCGACAAGGCGACGATGGAATTCGAAGCGGTCGATGAAGGCACGCTCGGCAAGATCCTGATCGAAGAAGGCACCGAAGGCGTGAAGGTCGGCGCGGTCATCGCCATGCTGGCCGTCGAGGGTGAGGACGCAGCCGATGTTGAAGCGCCCGCCGCCAGCGCACCGGTCGATGATACGCCGGGCGAAGGCAAGGACGTCGGCCGCGAGCCGAGCGAGGCCGAGATCACCAAGCCCGTTCGTAAGACCGATGTGAAGGATCCCGAGGTTCCCGAGGGTACCGGCTTTACCTCGACCACCGTGCGCGAAGCGCTGCGCGATGGCATGGCCGAGGAAATGCGTGCCGACGAGCGCGTCTTCGTGATGGGCGAGGAAGTTGCCGAGTACCAGGGGGCCTATAAGGTCACCCAGGGCCTGCTTGACGAATTCGGCCCCAAGCGCGTGATCGACACGCCGATCACCGAATATGGTTTTGCCGGTATCGGGACCGGCGCGGCGATGGGCGGTCTGCGCCCCATCGTCGAGTTCATGACCTTCAACTTCGCCATGCAGGCGATCGACCACATCATCAATTCGGCCGCCAAGACCAATTACATGTCGGGCGGACAGATGCGCTGCCCGGTGGTCTTCCGCGGCCCCAATGGCGCGGCCAGTCGTGTCGGCGCGCAGCACAGCCAGAACTTCGGCCCGTGGTACGCCAGCGTCCCCGGACTGATCGTGATCGCGCCCTATGACGCCGCCGATGCCAAGGGGCTGATGAAAGCGGCGATCCGCTGCGAAGACCCGGTGGTGTTCCTCGAGAACGAGCTCGTCTACGGCCGCAGCTTCGACGTGCCCGACCTCGACGATTACGTCCTGCCGATCGGCAAGGCACGGATCATGCGCGAGGGCGCGGATGTCACTATCGTCGCCTATTCGATCGCAGTCGGCCTCGCGCTCGAAGCGGCCGAGCAGCTCGCCGGGGAAGGCATCGACGCCGAGGTCATCGACCTGCGCACGTTGCGTCCGCTCGACAAGGAGGCAGTGCTTGCCTCGCTCGCCAAGACCAATCGCCTGGTCATCGCCGAGGAAGGCTGGCCGACCTGCTCGATCGCATCCGAAGTGATCGCGATCTGCATGGACGAGGGCTTCGACCATCTCGATGCCCCCGTCACCCGTGTGTGCAATGAAGACGTTCCGCTGCCCTATGCGGCCAATCTCGAGAAGCTGGCGCTGATCGATACGCCGCGGATCGTCCAGGCGGTGAAGAAGGTCTGCTATCGCGACTGACGTGAGCAGGCGCCCCTCCGGGATGGACCATCTGCAGGAAGAACTGCCGGAGGTGTCGCGGATCGCTTTTGCCAGCGCCGGCAGGGACCGCGACCCGTGGCTTGCTGCGCTGGCTCTCGACGGGCGGATCGGGCGCATGGTGCTCGGCGCGAGCGAACCGATGCTCGGGCAGGTCCGGCTCGCGTGGTGGCGCGACCAATTGGGGAAACCGATCGACGATCGGCCACGCGGCGACCCGCTGCTCGACCTGATCGGGCAGTGCTGGCATGGCCGCGAGGCGGCGTTGCTGGCGCTGGTCGATGGCTGGGAAGCGCTGCTTGGCGACCGGCCGCTCGCACAAGCCGATATGATGCGCTTCGTCGAGGGGCGGGGCGCGTTGGCGAAGGGGCTGGCCCACCTGCTCTCGCAAGTCCGCTACGAACCCGAAGCCGAGCGCGCGGGAAAGCTCTGGGCCTTGGCGGACCTCGCCATCCATGCGCAGGCGGAAGAAGAACGCTCCTCTGCGCTCGATCAGGGTGCCCCCCACGCGCGGCTGCCCCTGTCGCTACCCCGGAGCATGAGGCCGCTCGCCGTCATCGGCGGGCTGGCGCGGCGCTCGCTGCGCGGTGAAGGCGCGGCGATGCTGGGCGATCGCTTCAGCCCCTTGGTGGCCTTGCGATTGGGCATGGTTGGACGCTAGGCAGAGGCCAGCGGTCGAAGGAGGTGCGTTTCCATGAGCCGGATGGTCCTCGGAGCCCTGGTGGCGCTGGCCCTTGTCGGGCTGGGCGCGTTCTGGTGGCAGGGCAGGGCGCAGGTCGAACGCGGAGCACCGCCGCCGCAGCCGGTGGAGACATCGGAACCGCTACCCGAGGTCCCGGCATCCGACCCTGGCGATCTGGTGGGCCCCGCACCACCGGAGTCGACCGAACTGACCAAGGAACAGCGCCGCTTCTTCCGCTATGACCGCAATCGCGACTGGCGGATCACGCGGACCGAAATGCTGTCGAGCCGAACCGACGGATTCCGCAAGCTCGATGTGGATGGCAACAATCTGCTCGACTTCGAGGAATGGGCAGTGGCAACGGTGACCAAGTTCGAGGGGGCTGACGCCGATGGCGACAACCAGCTGACCCCGGGCGAGTTTGCCACCACCGCACCGAAGCCGACCAAGACACGCCGCTGCGCCTGCTAGGCAGGCACGGTTTTCATCGCGCCGAGCCACTGCCCGAAGTCTTCCTTCGCCCGGTTGGTATAGGCTTCCTTGCGGACCTTCTTGCTGACATCGTGCAGCGGCGGGAACAGCCCGAAATTGACATTCATGGGCTGGAAGGTGGCAGCCTCGGCATCACCGGTGATATGCGACAGTAGCGCGCCGAATGCCGAAGTTCGCGGCGGGGCGGTCCATTCGTGGCCGGCCAGTTCGGCCGCGGCCATCAATCCCGCCATCAGCCCGACCGCCGAACTTTCGACATAGCCTTCGCAGCCGGTGATCTGTCCGGCGAAGCGGATGTGCTCGCCGCCCTTCAGCCGCAGTTGGCGATCGAGCACCAGCGGCGAATTGATGAAGGTATTGCGGTGCAGCCCGCCCAGCCGCGCAAACTCGGCATTCTCGAGCCCCGGGATGGTGCGGAACAGCTCGATCTGCGCGCCGTATTTGAGCTTGGTCTGGAAGCCGACCATGTTCCACAGCGTGCCGAGCTTGTTGTCCTGCCGCAGCTGCACCACCGCATAGGGCCAGCGTCCCTGCGGGTGTTCCTCGCTGGTGTCGTAGGGATTGTCGAGCCCGACACCCTTCATCGGGCCATAGCGCAGCGTTTCGACACCGCGCGCGGCCATCACCTCGATCGGCATGCAGCCATCGAAATAGGGCGTGTCGGCTTCCCATTCCTTGAACTCGGTCTTGTCGCCGTCGATCAGGCCCTGGTGGAAAGCGAGATACTGCTCCCTGGTCATCGGGCAGTTGATGTAATCGCCGTCCTCATTGCTGGCCGCCGTGCGCTTGTTCCAGCGCGACTGGATCCAGCATTTGCTCATGTCGATGCTGTCGCGGTGAATGATCGGCGCGATGGCATCGAAAAAGGCGAGGCGGTCCTGCCCGGTCGCGCCGACAATGCTTTGCGCCAGCGTCTGCGCGGTCAGCGGCCCGGTGGCGACGATCGTCGGCCCCTCGGCAGGCAGCGCGTCGACCCGTTCGCGCACCACGGTGACATTGGGGTGCTCCTCGAGCGTGCGCTGTACCTCGGCGGAAAAGACGTCGCGGTCCACCGCCATCGCCGAGCCCGCGGGGACACGGGCAACTTCGCCTGCGCGCATAACGATGCTGTCGAGCCGGCGCATCTCGTGATGCAGCAGTCCGACCGCGTTCTTGGTATCGTCGTCCGAGCGGAAGCTGTTCGAGCACACGAGCTCGGCGAGGCCGTCGGTCTGGTGCGCGGGCGTCATCTCGCCGCTGCCACGCATTTCGGACAGGCGGACGCGGTAGCCGCGACGTGCGAGCTGCCATGCCGCTTCGCTCCCCGCGAGGCCGCCGCCGATTATGTGGATATCATGGGTCATCGCGCGCGCCCTAGTGCTTGCATGGGCGGTTCGACAAGGCCTAGCGTCGCGCCATGCCGCACCGTGCCCTCGTCGATCATCGCCCCTGGTTACTTATCAGCCTGATCGCCGGGATCAGCTATTTCTTCGTGAGCGACGCGCCGATCGGCGGCATCTGGTTGATGCTGTGGAAGGGGGCGGGGGTCGCTTTCCTCGCCGTCTATGCCGCCTTTCGCGGGCGCGGCTCCGACGGGGCGCTGATTACTACGGCCCTGGCGTTTGGTGCGATGGGCGACATTGCGCTGGAAACCAGCTTCCTGATCGGCGGCGCACTGTTTGCCACCGGGCATGCCATCGCGATCACGCTCTATCTGCGCAACCGGCGCGCCAAGGCCAGTCCGAGCCAGGCGCTTGCGGGGCTGAGCCTGCTGGTGCTGACACCGCTGATCGCGGCGCTGATGACCTATCCCATCGAGAACTGGCTGATGGCGACGGGCTATTCGGCGATTGTCGGCGCGATGGCAGCGGCGGCGTGGACCAGCCGCTTCCCGCGCTATCGGGTGGGGCTGGGCGCGGTCATGTTCGTCGTCAGCGACTTGCTGATCTTTGCCCGCGAGGCCGCAGTGCTACCCGATCTGGTCACCGGCTGGCTGATCTGGGCGCTCTATTACGGTGCCCAGTTCCTCATTGCGGTGGGTGTGGTCCAGACGCTCCGCAAGGATCATGACAGCGCAATAGGCTGACAGGTCGAAGCAAACAGCCCGCGCACGGCGCTGGGCCGGACGCGGGCTGGAAGGTGGATCGACACAGGGGCGTGCGACTAGCCGCCCGGTTCCTCGTCGATGTTCTTGTCCGAATGCACAGTGGTGTAGGGCTCGGTCTTGTCGAGCCCGCCGCGGTCGGCGATTTCGTCCGCCACCGCCTCTTCCGCCTCGTTCTCGGGTTCCTCGGTCTCGTCGATGCGCGCGGCGCCGACGATTTGTTCACCCTTGGCGACATTGAAGATACGCACGCCCGAAGATCCGCGTCCGGAGATCGAATAGCCTTCATGCGTCTCGAAGCCGTCTTCGAGCATGTGGCGGAACTGCAGCGGCAGGCGGATCAGTTTCGCCCGGTCGGTCACCAGCATCAACTGCATGCCGTGACGTACGGGGAAGCTGGCGACGACCGGACCATTGCGATCGGGATTGCTCGTCGGTTCGCCGATATTGGTCAGCCCCTGACCGCCACGCCCGGTGGTGCGATATTCGTACGCGGTCGAGATCTTGCCATAGCCATTGGCGGTCAGCGTCAGGATGAATTCCTCCGCCTCGGCCATCTCGGCAACCTTCGCCTCGTCGAGCGTCGGGGTGTTCTCGTTGTTCTTCCAGTCCGCGGCGCGGAGATAGGCATCGCGCACATCGGTGTCGCGTTCGCCGGTTTCGAGCACCGCCATCGAGACAACCTTCTGGCCATCCTTGAGCTTCATGCCGCGTACGCCGATTCCGGTCCGGCTCTTGGTCTCGCGCGCATCGGTGGCCGAGAACCGGATTGCCTTGCCGGCATCCGACGCAAGGAAGATTTCCTGGTCTTCCTTGAGCAGCCGCACGCCGATGAGCCGGTCACCGCTGCCTTCGACGAAGCCCATGGCGTATTTGCCATTGCTGGGCACGTTGGTGAAGGCATCCATCGAATTGCGCCGGACCATTCCCTGTTCGGTGGCGAAAACGATGTTGAGCGTGCTCCACTCGCTTTCGTCCTCGGGCAGGGGCAGGACGTTGGTAACGCGTTCTTCGTCGCCCAGCGGAAGCAGATTGACCATCGGACGGCCCTTGGTCTGCGGTCCGCCTTCGGGGAGCTTCCACACTTTCATGCGATAGACGCGGCCGGTATTGGTGAAGAAAAGCACGGGGTTGTGCGTCGAAGTGACGAACATTTCGACGACCGCGTCTTCTTCCTTGGTGGCCATTCCGCTGCGGCCCTTGCCGCCGCGCGCCTGTGCGCGGAAGGCGTCGAGCGGGGTGCGCTTGATATAGCCGCCATGCGTGACCGTAACGACCATCTCTTCGCGCTCGATCAGGTCTTCGTCTTCGATCCCGTCCCACGCGGGGGCGATTTCGCTGATCCGAGGCGTGGCATAGGTGTTGCGGATCTCTACGAGCTCTTCGCGCAGCACGGCGTAGAGCTTCACGCGGTCGGCGAGGATCGAGAGGTATTCCTCGATCGCGAGGCTGAGTTCCTTGAGTTCGTCACCGATCTCGTCGCGGCCCAGTGCGGTCAGGCGGTGCAGCCGCAGATCGAGGATCGCTTTGACCTGTCGTTCGGACAGGCGATAGGTCCCGCCCGATTGTTCGTCGGTCGGTTCGATCGCTTCGACGAGGGCGATATACTGCGCGATATCGCCGATCGGCCATTCCTTGACGAGCAGCTTGGCGCGCGCCTCCGCCGGATTGGGCGAACTGCGGATCATCGCCACGACCTCGTCGAGGTTGGACACGGCGACGACCAGGCCCAGCAAGATATGCGCGCGTTCGCGGGCCTTGTTCAGTTCGAACTTCGTCCGCCGGGTGATGACCTCTTCGCGGAAGGTTATGAAGGCCTGGATGAAGTCGCGCAGCGTCAGCACTTCGGGGCGGCCGCCGCGGATCGCCAGCATGTTGGCGGGAAAGCTCGCCTGTGCCGGAGTATAGCGCCAGATCTGGTTGAGCACGACTTCGGGCGAGGCATCGCGCTTGAGGTCGACGACCATCCGCACGCCTTCGCGGCTCGATTCGTCGCGGATGTCGGAGACACCTTCGATCCGCTTTTCCTTCGCGGCTTCGGCGATCTTCTCGACCAATGCGTTCTTGCCGACCTGATAGGGGATCGACGTCAGCACGATCGACTGGCGGTTGCCCTTGGTTTCGATCTCGTGGCGGGCACGCTGGAGGATCGACCCGCGACCGGTGGTATAGGCCGAGCGCGCGCCCGATTTGCCGAGGATAAGCGGCGCAGTGGGGAAATCCGGGCCCGGAATGATCTCGAACAGTTCTTCGGAGGTAATCGCGGGGTTCTCGATAAAGGCGAGACAGCCGTCGATCACTTCGCCCAGATTATGCGGCGGGATATTGGTCGCCATGCCGACCGCGATGCCGCCCGCACCATTGACCAGAAGGTTCGGGAAACGCGCCGGGAGCACCGTTGGTTCGCGCCGCGAGCCATCGTAATTGTCGGTGAAATCAACGGTGTCCTTGTCTAGATCGTCGAGCAGCGAGTTGGCGACCCGCGCCAGTCGCGCTTCGGTATAACGCATGCTGGCCGGTGGATCGGGATCCATCGAGCCGAAATTGCCCTGGCCATCGATCAGCGGGACCCGCAGCGACCAGTCTTGCGTCATGCGCGCCAGCGCATCGTAGATCGCGGAATCGCCGTGCGGGTGATAGTTACCCATCACGTCGCCGACGATCTTGGCGCTCTTGCGATAGGCCCGTCCGGCGACGAAGCCGCCTTCCTGGCTCGCGAAAAGAATGCGCCGGTGGACCGGCTTGAGCCCGTCACGCACATCGGGGAGCGCCCGGCTCACGATCACGCTCATCGCGTAATCGAGATAGCTGGTTTTCATTTCATCGACGATGTCGATGCGCGCGTATTCTTCACCGCCGGGAGCGGGAATATCGAGAAGATCGGTATCGTCGGACAAGATGTGTTTCCGTACTGCGAAATGCTTATGTTCTGATGGTTTGGAGCCTAGGCGAAAGGGCGCGCCAGCGCCACTCGCGAGCGGGAACCAAAGCCCGGTTTCGCGCGCTTTTTCCACATATGGGTGGTGCAGTCGCGAATAGTAACCATGAACCGGGGGACGAAGGCGCATTCAATGCGCGTTCAGCCCCGTTCCGGTAGAAGAATTTGCAATGAGCGCCCGCACGCGGCATGTGCCGCCCAGTCCTTTTCATACCGGCGCCCGGCGCGCTCAGCCCCCTTTTCACTCTTGGGAGTTTACCACATGATTTTCACTCGTCTCGCCCGCAAGAACGGCGCAGCTTCGACCTTCGCTCTGGCCATCGCTCTGGCGACCGGCGCGGCTGTCGGCGTCACGGCGCTCGAAGCGCCGGCTGCTGCACAGAAGAAACCGAAATACTCGAAGGGCTTTATCGCTGCCTACACGCCTTTGCAGGAGGCTGTTGGTGCCGAAACACCCGACGAGGCCGCGATAAAGGCCGCGATCCCGGGCGTAGTTGCCGCTATCGAAAACGAGGATGACCGCTACGCCGCTGGCGGTGCGATTGTCGGAGCGAGCCAGAAGATCAACGATCTCGGCCTCGCGCTGCAAGGTCTCGAAATGATGCTGGCGAGCGGCAAGGTCGCTCCGGAACAGCTTGGTATGTTCAACCTTCAGGCGGGGCAGATTGCGTATAACCGCAGTGAATATGAGAAATCGCGCGGCTATCTGCGCGCCGCCATCGATGCCGGTTATACCGAGAACAACCCCGAAGGCATCATCGCGGAAAGCTATTTCGCGGAAGAACGTGACGCTGAAGGGCTGGCCTATCTTGAAGGCGTGATCGAAGCGCGCAAGAGCGCCGGCCAGTCGGTTGATGAAAGCTGGCTGCAGCGCGGTCTCGCGGTCGCCTATCGCGGCTCGCTGAAGGAGCAGGCGCAGAAGTTCGCCGGCTGGTATGTGAATGACTATCCGAGTGAGACAAGCTGGCGCGATGCGATCGCCATCCTGCTCAACACCGGTGGTTACGAAAATCCCGCCATCCTCGATCTTCTGCGGCTTGGCCGTCAGGTGGAATCGCTGAACACTGCGCAACTCTACATGGAGTACGTGGACGCAGCCGATTACCGTCGCCTCCCAGCGGAAGTCGTCTCGGTGATCGACGAAGGCAAGCAGAAGGGCTTCCTGCCGGCCGACGATCCTTACGTGAACGACACCCGCAATCAGGCCGCCGAACGCGTCGCAGCCGATCGCGCCGACATGGCCAACCTCATCGGCGATGCCCGTGCGTCGGGTGCCACGCTGCGCACGGTCATGGCAGCAGGCGATGCATTGCTGAGCCTCGGACAGCCGGCCGACGCCGAAGAGTTCTACGTCAAGGCGGCGGGCATGGGCAGTGCAGAGACCCCGATGGCGCTCACCCGCCTTGGGATCGCCCAGTTCGACCAGGGCAAATTTGCCGAAGCGGAATCGACCTTCAACAAGGTCGAAGGCGCGCGCAAGCCGATCGCCAATCTGTGGGCGATCTACACCGCACAGCAGGCTGCAGACACGATGTAAGAGCGTTTAGCTCGGATCGAATGAGAGGGCGCGGACTGCGGTTCGCGCCCTTTTTTCTTCAGCGCAGACGCTTGACGAAGCTCTGGCCGTTGCCGCGGCGTTCGACCGAGAAATTGGGGATCGTCTCGATCAGATCGGTGAGGCGGGCAAAGCCGTAATTGCGGGTGTCGAAGCTCGACCGGTTGCCCGCGCGCTGGCCGACTTCGGACAAATTCGCGTAACCCTTGTCATCACGCTTGCTGGCGGCATAGGCATCGAACAACAGGTCGAGCAGTTCCTTGTCGAGGACGTTCGATTCCTTGCTCGGTCCGCCTTCCTTGCGGCTGCCCTTTTCAGCCTTGATGAGCGCATTCACGTCGATGAAACGGGTGCAGGCCTGACGGAATGCTTCGGGGGTCTTGGCGCCGCCGAAACCGTACACCGGCAGTCCGTCCTGGCGGATACGCATGGCAAGCGGCATGAAATCGCTGTCCGAACTCATGATGCCGAAGCCGTGGACGCGGCCGCGATAGAGCAGGTCCATCGCGTCGATCGTCATCTTCATGTCGGTGGCGTTCTTGCCCTTGGTCATGTCGAACTGTTGCTGCGGTTCGATGCCGTAGCGGTGCATCAGGTCGATCCAGCCCTTGAGGCTGGTCTTGCGCCAATTGCCATAGGCCCGGCGGATATTCACCTGGCCCAGCTCGGCGAGGACGGTCAGGACCGGATCGATCCCCGAGGGGCTCGCATTATCCGAATCGATGAGAAGGGCGATGTTGCGCTGTTCGAATTCCGACATGCCCGCTCCATGACCGCAGGACCCGCGCGGCGCAAGTCACGAGGCGGGCAGGAACTCCCCGCTGGCTTCGTCGAGCAGGTGCAGGATGCCATCCGAAATCGCGAAATAGGCGCCGCGCACGGCCAGCGATCCGTCGGCTTCCTTCTCGCGGACGCAGGGGAAGGTGCGCAGGTTTTCCAGGCTGACCTTGACCGCCGCCAGCTCCATCGCGCGCTCTGCCGCGCGTCCGCTTGTGCCCTGCGTGGCGGCGATCGGTCCGCGCACCGTATCGAGCATGTCGATCCAATGCGCGACGAAGCCGCCTTCGCCGAGCTCATTGCCATGCAAATCCTGCGTCAGCGCGGCCTTGCAGCCGCCGCACATGCCATGGCCCATGACGACCACTTCGCGTACCTTGAGGAACTGGACGGCAAACTCGAGCGCTGCCGATACGCCGTGACGCCCGGGGGTGGTTTCGAACGGCGGAACCAGGGCCGCGACATTGCGGACGACGAATATCTCGCCCGGATCGACGTCGAAAATCTGCGCCGGATCGACCCGGCTGTCCGAACAGGCAATGACCATGACCTGCGGCGACTGGCCTCCCTTGAGCTGTTCCCAGCGATCGTGCTGGCGCTGCCAGTCGCCTTCGCGGAAACGGCCATATCCTTCGATCATATCGGCAAATGTCTTCATGCGCGCTGCGCTGCCCCGAAACGTGGTGCGACGCAAGTACCGGTGCGACTGGCGGTGGGTTGCCGTGGGCGGGGAGGGGGCCTAGATGGGCGGCGACATGAACGACCTCTCCTCCGCACCCCAGCCCGAGGGCGAACGCCCCAAGATGCAACGCAAGCCCGACTGGATCAGGGTCAAGGCGCCTGTCAGCAAGGGCTATCAGGAAACGCGCAAGCTGATGCGCGAACTCAATCTGCACACGGTTTGCGAGGAAGCGGCCTGTCCGAACATCGGCGAATGCTGGACCAAAAAGCACGCCACGGTGATGATCCTCGGCGATACCTGCACGCGCGCCTGCCGGTTCTGCAACATCAAGACGGGCATGCCGATGCCGGTCGATCCGCTCGAGCCCGAGCACACTGCGACCGCTGCAGCGGCCATGGGGCTGGAGCATATCGTGATCACCAGCGTCGACCGCGACGATCTTCCCGATCGCGGTGCGGGACAGTTCGTCAAGGTCATCAACGCGCTGCGCCGCGAGACGCCCAACACGACGATCGAAATCCTCACGCCCGACTTCAAGGGACGGATGAAGGAGTCGATCGCGGAAATCTGCGAAGCCGGACCCGACGTATTCAACCACAATCTGGAAACCGTCCCGCGGCTCTATCCCACGATCCGCCCGGGTGCGCGCTATTACGCTTCGCTGCGCCTGCTCGAAGAGGCAAAGGCGAACAACCCGCTGATCTTCACCAAATCGGGCATCATGCTCGGCCTTGGGGAGGGGCGGCTCGAAGTGCACCAGGTGATGGACGACATGCGCAGTGCGGGTATCGATTTCATCACTATGGGCCAGTATCTCCAGCCCACGCCCAAGCATGCCAAGGTCGAGGATTTCGTCACGCCGAAGCAGTTCGCTGCCTATGGTTCGATCGCGCGCGCCAAGGGCTTCCTCCAGGTCGCCTCGAGCCCGCTCACCCGGTCGAGCTATCATGCGGGTGACGATTTCGCCGAAATGCGCGCCGCGCGCGAAGCAAAGCTAGCCAAGCAGGGCGCCTGATGCCCGGCATCCGTGAGAAACGGCGGCTGCCCTACAGCCAGGAGCAGATGTTCGACCTCGTCGCCGATGTCGGCAGCTATGGCGAGTTCCTGCCGTGGGTCGTCGCGACGCGTGTGCGCAGCGACAGCCCCACCGAGATGACCGCCGATATGCTGGTCGGGTTCAAGGCGATCCGCGAGAAATTCACCTCGCGCGTCGTCAAGCAGCGGCCCGAGCATCTCGAAGTGTTCTACGTCGACGGGCCGCTCAAGGATCTCGACAACAACTGGACCTTCACCCCCACCGAAGACGGCGGGTGCGAGATCGATTTCTGTGTCGATTTCACCTTTCGCAACGCCGTGTTCGAGGCGCTGGCCGGGCAGTATTTCGACCGCGCGTTCCGCAAGATGGTGCAGGCCTTCGAAGACCGCGCCGATGCGCTCTATGGCCGGGAAAACGCGGCTGCCAACCTTTAGGGCAGCAACAGCTCGAGCGCGCAAATCGTCGCGGCACGGCGGATATCCGCGCGCGAGGTCGGTTCGAAGAGCTTGAGCTCGCCCTCGGGCTCACCCTCATCGCCGCGCACCACGCGCGCGAACACAACCGTGCCGACAGGCTTGAGATCGGTGCCGCCGCCGGGTCCGGCAACGCCGCTGATCGCGACCGCGACATCGGCCTTGCTCTTCTCCAGCGCGCCCTTGGCCATCGCCCAGGCACAAGCGATCGACACCGCGCCGAAGGTTTCGATGATCTCGAGCGGGACGCCGAGCGTTTCCATCTTCGATTCGTTGGAATAGGTCACAAAGCCGCGATCAAACATGGCGGACGATCCGGGGATCTCGGTCAAGGCCGCGGCGACCAGGCCGCCGGTGCAACTTTCCGCCACGGCGACCTGCCGGCCGGCGGCGGAATTGGCTTCGACGACCTTGCGCGCGAGTTCTTCGATATCCGGTGGGAGAAGGGCGGTGGTCATGGCCGGTCGGGATCGCATACCTGCGGATCCCTTACCTTGGAGACATCCAGCACAAAGGTCAGCAACCCACCGAAATTTTCAGGCGGCAGCGGGGCGAGCAATTCCATCGCGCGCTCGATCTTCGCGCAATCGTCGGGTTTGATCTCTTCGCCGATTTTCTGTGCGAGGAAAGCATCCACGAACGGACGCAGCGCTTCGGGCGGCAGGCTTCCGAACACTTCCGACCGCTCGCTCGCGGTCCCGTCCTCTTGCGCGCTGGTAGCGAAGCTCATGAATACGCGCAGGGTTCCGGGCCAGCTTTCGGTCTGCATCGCGGCATAGGGCGCGACGAACTCCTCGCCGCGGGACGCGAAGAACCCGTCCGATTCGAGATAGGGCGTGCAGGATGCTGCGAAGCCTTCCGCAATTACCGGAACCGCATAAATTCCGGCATCGGTCAGGTCTTCAGGCGCGATGCACTGCTGCGCGAACGCCGCTTGCGCATGCAGCAGCCCAATACTCGCCACTGCTCCTGCAGCGATCTTGCCGTAGTTCGATTTGCTCACCCGTTACTCCCTGATAATCGTTGCGACGGCCTGCGCCGCGATCCCTTCACCGCGTCCGGTAAACCCCAGCCGTTCGGTGGTGGTGGCCTTTACCGATATGGCCTGGATGTCAACGCCGAGCAGTTCGGCGATCCGGGTCCGCATCGCTTCACGGTGCGGGCCGATCTTGGGTGCCTCGCAGATGAGCGTCAGGTCGATATTGCCGATCGCGTAACCGGCATCGCCGACGAGCTGCGCAGCATGGGTCAGGAACCGATCGCTGCTGGCGCCCTTCCATTGCGGGTCGCTGGGCGGGAAATGGCTACCGATGTCGCCATTGCCGATCGCGCCGAGCAGGGCATCGACGATAGCATGCAGGCCGACATCGGCATCGCTGTGCCCCGCCAGCCCCTTGTCATGCTCGATGCGGATACCGCCGAGCCAGAGTTCCTCGCCTGCGGCAAGGCGGTGGACGTCGTATCCCATCCCGGTCCGTACGGGTGGCAGTCGGGTCATGAAATCCTCCGCGAAAGTCAGCTTGGCCAGACGTTCGTCACCCGCCACATGCGCGACCTCGCCGCCGGCCGCGCGCAAGACCTGAGCATCGTCTCCCGCGGGGGCGTCGCCCTGCCAGGCGTTGTGAGCGGCGAGGATCGCCGCGAAGCGAAACGCCTGCGGGGTCTGCACCCGGCGCAATTGCTCGCGCGGTGCCGTCCCGCTCATCATACCGCCTGTATCGAGTGACAGGCTGTCGACCACCGGCAGCACGGGGATCGCTCCGGCGTGGTCATTGAGTGCAGCGAGCAGGCGCGCGATGACAGCACGCGGGAGATCGGGCCGCGCTGCATCATGGATGAGCACGCGTTCGGCCGCGCCTACCGCTCGCAGCGCGCGGGCGACCGATTGCTGGCGCGTCTCGCCGCCTGTCACCAGCCGATGTCCCTCGAGCCCCGACAGCGCCGCATGCGCCGCCTGCTCGGCATTCTCGGGCACTGCGATGACCAGGGGGCTGGCACCCGCCGCAAGCAGGCTTTCCACCGAGTGCCGCAGCACCGGCTTGCCCCGCCAGCGCGCGAATTGCTTGGGCAAGGGTTGTCCTGCGCGCAGGCCCTGACCGGCCGCGACCACGATCGCGGCGAAGCCGGGGAGGGGAGCTGGATCCTGCATACGAAAGCAGCGCGCTAGCGGCTTGCCGTTTGCGCTGCAACGCACTATGTGCCTGCCCAATATTTAGGCAATGAACCCGGCATGACCTTGCATCCCCTTCCTCCGGCTCCGCCGCAGCCGATCCTCGTCGGTGACGTGTCGATCGACACGCCGGTCGTGCTCGCGCCGATGACCGGCGTGACCGACCTGCCGTTCCGCCGGCTGGTGCGGCGCTATGGCTCGGGCCTCAACGTGACCGAGATGATCGCCAGCGAGGCGGCCATCCGCGAAACGCGCCAGAGCGTCCAGAAGGCGGCGTGGGATGCGATCGAGGAGCCGGTTTCGATGCAGCTCGTGGGCTGCGACCCGGTAAGTATGGGCGACGCGGCGAAACTCCAGCAGGACAATGGCGCGGCGATCATCGACATCAATTTCGGCTGTCCGGTGCGCAAGGTCGTCGGCCAGCTCGCCGGCTCGGCGCTGATGCGCGAAGTGCCGCTGGCGACGAAGCTCATGGAAGCGACCGTCAAGGCGGTCGACGTGCCGGTGACCGTCAAGATGCGGATGGGCTGGGATCATGCCGATCTCAACGCCCCCGAACTTGCGCGCATTGCCGAGGACTTGGGGGTCAAGATGATCACCGTCCACGGCCGCACGCGCAACCAGATGTACAAGGGGCACGCCGACTGGGCCTTCATCCGCAAGGTGAAGGACGCGGTCTCGATCCCGGTAATCGCCAATGGCGATATTTGCACGATCGCCGATGCCGCAGCGGCGCTCGAACAATCGGGCGCCGACGGGATCATGATCGGGCGCGGGGCTTACGGAAAACCGTGGCTGCTGGGTCAGATCATGCATTGGTGGCGCACCGGCGAAGTGCTCGAGACGCCCAGTTTCGACGAGCAATACGACGTGCTGGTTGAGCATTACGAGTCGATGCTCGATCATTATGGCGAAGGGGTCGGCACCAAGATCGCGCGCAAGCATTTGGGCTGGTATACCAAGGGCATGCACGGCTCCGCCGAGTTCCGCAATTTCGTCAATTTCATCGACGATCCGCACAAGGTGCTCGAGGAAATCGAAACCTTCTACGAAGCCTTCCTGCGGCGCCGCGCCGCGTGAGCACACTCGCTGGCGCACCCGATGCGCGCGCTCAGCTCGCCGCGCTGATCTTCGCGGTCCTGCTGCTCGACGAGGATGACAATATCGTCGAAGCCAACCACGCGGCCGAGGAGATGCTTGGCCGCAGCGCTCGCAAGCTGTGCGAAAAGCGCTTCTGGGACGTCATCGGCATTTCCGACGAGCGCTTGGGTGAAAGGCTGGCGACCGTCGATGCGCAGGTTATCGCGCGCGGCGTCACGATCGCGACCGCCATCGGCGACCGGCGCGTCAACATCAGCAGCTCTCCCATGCATGGCGAGGCGGGGTGGCGGGTGATCACGCTTTCGGATGCGGGACAACCGGCGAATGACGAAGATGAGAACGAGCGCGTGGAATTACGCGCGCCGGCAGTTCTCGCCCACGAAATCAAGAACCCGTTGTCGGCCATTCGCGGGGCGAGCCAGCTGCTGGCTCGGCGGATTGCCGGCAAGGACAAGCCGCTGGCGCAGATGATCTCTGCCGAAGTGGACCGGATCGCCCAGCTGATCGACCGGATGCAGCAGCTCGGCGCGAAACCGGTAGAGATCACCGGCCCGTGCAACCTGCACGAGGCGATCCGCAATGCCATGGCCACCGTACGCACCGGGCGCAGCGCCCCCTGCGAACTGGTCGAGGAATTCGATCCCTCGCTGCCCCCCGTGGCCGCCGATCAGGGCGCGCTGGAGCAGGTGCTGATCAATCTTATCGCCAACGCCTGCGACGCGAGCGCGGGCATGGAAAATCCCCGCGTCAGCGTGCGGACGCGGTTCGTCAGCGGGCTGGTGTTCAACACGATCCGGCTGGGCAAGGCGACGCGCCTCCCGATCGAGATCACCGTGACCGATGGCGGTGCGGGGATCGATCCGGCGCTGCGTGACCACGTGTTCGAACCCTTCGTATCGAGCAAGCCGCATGGCCAGGGCCTCGGGCTCGCTCTCGTGCGCAAGCTGCTGCGCGACATGGGCGGGCGCATTTCGCATGCGCGTGACGAGCGGGCGGGCGAAACCCATTTCCGCATCAACCTGCCGGTGGCAGGTTAGGGAGAACGATGGCGCATAGTGTTCTGCTGGTCGAGGACGACAAGGGCATCGCGACGGTGATTACCGAGGCGCTGCGCGAGGACGGCTTCGATGTTACCGCCTGCGAGAGCATAGCGCGGCGCGATGCCTTTCTGGCCGACAACCGGTTCGACGTGATGCTTACCGACGTGATGCTGGAAGATGGCGACGGACTGGCATCGATCGACTCCGTGCGTAGGCTGGCCCCAGCCATGCCGGTCATCGTATTGTCCGCGCAGAACACGCTCGATACGGCGGTGCGTGCGAGCGACAGCGATGCGTTCGAATATTTCCCCAAGCCCTTCGACCTCGACGAACTGACGCAGGCGGTGGCGCAGGCGGTCGCCAATCGTCCGTCAGGGGAACGCGAGGAGGAGGCTGAGGATAGCGCGCTGCCGCTGATCGGGCGCAGTCCTGCGATGCAGGGCGTTTACCGCATGATCACCCGTGTGCTGCGCAACGATCTCACCGTGCTGATCACCGGCGAAAGCGGGACGGGCAAGGAACTGGTTGCCGAGGCGATCCACCAATTGGGCTCGCGCAAGACCGGCCCTTTCGTTGCGGTCAATATGGCGGCGATCCCGCACGATCTGCTCGAAAGCGAGCTGTTCGGGCACGAGCGCGGCGCGTTTACCGGCGCAGTGAGCCAGCAGATCGGCAAGTTCGAGCAGGCCAATGGCGGCACGCTGTTTCTCGACGAGATCGGCGATATGCCCGCCGAAGCGCAGACCCGCCTGCTGCGCGCGCTCCAGTCGGGGCGCATCCGGCGGGTTGGCGGACGGCAGGAAATCGGCGTCGATGTGCGCATCGTCGCTGCGACCAATCGCGACCTTGCCCCCATGATTGCCGATGGGCGGTTTCGCGAAGATCTCTATTATCGGCTCAACGTCGTCCCGATCCATTTGCCGCCGCTGCGCGAACGCCCGGAAGACATCGGCGCCCTGGTGCGCCACTTCCTCGGCCAGGCGGCGGGCGAGGGGCTTCCGCTTCGTCAGGCGAGTGCCGATGGGATCGAAGCGCTCAAGGCACGGGCATGGCGCGGCAATGTCCGGGAATTGCGCAATGCGGCGTTCCGGCTTGCGCTGATGGCGCGCGACGACACGATCGACCGCGCGGCGGTTGAAGACGTGCTCCCGGCGGCCCGGACCGATGCGGACGATGGCGCCAAGCATGGTTTCGAGGCCGCGGTCGAGGCATGGGTCGACACGGCCCGCCCGGCGGATGGCGCGGTCTATCACGCCGCGCTTGCTGCCTTCGAGAAGCCCCTGTTCGAAATGGCGCTCGAACGGACCGAGGGCAATCAGCTCCGCGCGGCGCGCCTGCTGGGTATCAATCGCAACACTCTGCGCAAGCGACTTTCAGAGCTCGACATCGCGCCGGAAACCTTCACGCGGAGGCGCTAGCGTCGACATCCATCCGCTGCCGTCCACAACTGATCGAATTTGCACTTGCAACTTTGCAACAGTCCCGTTGTATGTGCGCCACGATGACGGCAAGTATAGCAGGAACAAGGCGGCAGATACCGCGCTGGTGGCGCAGGTTCGTGGTTACCTCGCGGCGGCAGAACCTGTTTGGCTATATCGAAGTCACTGCAGCGGTTGCTTTCCTGATCATGGTGGCCAGCACCTGGGCCACCTTCACCAATGCGCCGCCCGATGGTGCATTGCTGCCATCGCGCCAGGTCGCAGGTCTGCTTATCGGCACGCTTATTCCCGCCATGGCGCTGCTGGTGCTGGCGGGCCGGCGCGTGGCGCTGAAGCGTGCAGCCGGAAGCACGGCGCGGCTGCATGTCAGGCTGGTGTTCTTCTTCTCGCTGATCGCGGCGGTGCCGACGCTGCTGGTCGCGGGCTTCGCTGCCTTCCTGTTCCAGTCGGGGGTGGATTTCTGGTTCTCGGACAATTCGCGCGGGCTGATGGAGAATGCCAATCAACTGGCCGAAGGATATTACGAGGAAAACCAGCTCGATCTCGGCAATGAGACGATCTCGATGGCGATGGACATGCGCGCCATCCTCGGCCGCGTCGAAGTGACAGATCCCAATTTTGCGCTCGTCTATCAATACCAGGCCGAACCGCGCGATGTGATCGAGAGCGCCATCCTTCAGGCGATGCCCGATGGTTCGATGCGCACCGCGGTGGTTTACGGTCTCAATGAAACCAGCGATCCACGCGCTTTCGCGCAGAACTCGCTGGAGCGGTTGTCGAGCGGCGAACAGGTGGCGGTGCGCGGCAGCGCCGAGCGGATCGAAGCGGTCGCGCCGATCGATCGCGCCGCCGGGATCTATCTTTATACTGCGCGCAATGCGGAAGCGGGCTCGTTCCGCAGCTGGCAATCGGCGCGCTCGATCTCGACCGCCTATGACGAATTGACCAAACGGGCGCGCGCGCTGCAGCTGCGGTTCAATCTGGCGCTGTTCTTTGTTTCGCTCGCATTGGTTGGTCTGGCGGTGTGGTTTGCGCTGCGCTTCGCCGACCGCCAGGTCGAGCCGCTGACCGAGCTGGTGGCGGCGGCGCACAAGGTGGGGGCGGGCAATTTCGCGCTGCGAGTCGAAGGGCGCACCGGGGCGGATGAAATCGGTCTGCTCAACCGCGCTTTCAACCGCATGACCGCACAGCTCGAGAAGCAGACCGACGCGTTGCTCTCAGCCAATACCGAGCTGGAAGAACGCCGCAGCTTCATCGAGGCGGTGCTGGAATCGGTCAGTGCCGGGATTATCTCGGTCGATGCCGATCTTAACGTCCTGCTGATGAATGCCGGCGCGCAGGCGATGCTCGGCAACGAAACCGGGGAAGGGCACCTGCCCGAGACACTCGACGAGCTTGCCCCGCAGATCGGTGCGATGGTCCGGGCGGGTCTCTCGCGAGGGGTCATCTCGCACAGTCGCAATGGCGAACTGCTCACGCTGGCGGTTAAGATCGGCCCCGAAAGCGATGGCCATGTGATCACCTTCGAGGACATTACCCGCCAATTGCTCGACCAGCGGCAGGCCGCCTGGTCCGATGTGGCGCGGCGGATCGCGCATGAGATCAAGAATCCGCTGACGCCGATCCAGCTCGCGACCGAACGCCTCAAGCGGCGCTATCGCAAGCAGATCGAAATCGACGGCGAGCTGTTCGACGAGCTTACCAATACGATCGTGCGGCAGGTCGGCGACCTGCGGAAGATGGTCGACGAGTTCTCCAGCTTCGCGCGGCTACCCAAGCCGACTTTCCGCACCGAGGATGCGATCGACCTTATCCGCCAGTCGCTGTTCCTGCAGGAAGTGGCGCATCAGAACGTGGATTACCGCTTCCACACCACCGCAGCCCCCCCGGTGCGGATCCAGTGTGACCGGCATCAATTAGGGCAGGCGCTGACCAATACGCTCAAGAACGCCTATGAGGCGATCGAGGCGAAGGCGCATACCGCCGATGTCGATTACCGGGGCAAAATCACGGTCGAGGTCGAGCCCGGGGACGAGGATGTCACGGTGTCGATCGAGGACAATGGCATCGGCCTGCCGCAGGACCGCGTGAACATCCTCGAACCCTATGTGACGACTCGCGAGAAGGGCACCGGCCTCGGGCTCGCGATCGTCAACAAGATCGTCGAGGAACACGGCGGCGAAATGACATTCACCTCGGTCGAGACCGGGGGCACGCGTGTGACCATGCGGTTCGCGCGCGATCCGCTCGCCCTCGATGGCGACGCGCAGAAAAGCATGAAAAAAGAAGGATAGGGACGCATGGCGCTGGATATTCTCATCGTCGACGACGAACGCGACATCCGCGAACTGGTTGCCGGAGTGCTCAGCGACGAGGGCTATGAATGCCGCACCGCGGGCGATAGCACCTCGGCGCTCGAGGCGATCGACGACAAGCGGCCGAGCCTGGTCCTGCTCGACGTGTGGCTGCACGGCAGCCCGATGGATGGGCTGGAAGTGCTCGACGCGATCAAGGCGCGCGAGCCCGACCTGCCGGTGATCATCTTTTCGGGCCACGGCAATATCGACACTGCGGTCAGCGCGGTCAGCCGCGGCGCAGTCGATTTCATCGAGAAGCCGTTCGAGGCCGAGCGCCTCCTGCATCTGGTCGAGCGCGCCACCGAAACCGAACGCCTGCGCCGTGAAAACACGCGCCTGCGCGAGAACCAGGGGCAGGGCGACGAGTTCACCGGCAACTCGGCGGTCATCAACGCCGTCCGCGCCACGCTCAAACGCGTCGCCAGCACCGGGAGCCGGGTACTGGTGACCGGTCCTGCCGGCGCCGGCAAAGAGGTCGCCGCGCGCCTGCTCCACAGCTGGAGCTCGCGGACCGACAAAGCGTTCGTCATCGTCAATTCGGCGCGGATTACGCCCGAGCGGTTCGAAGAGGAACTGTTCGGCGAGGAAGCCGATGGCAAGCTGGTCCGCCCGGGACTGCTGGAGACCGCGGACGGCGGCACGCTGTATCTCGACGAAGTAGCCGACATGCCGCTGTCGACCCAGGCCCGCATCCTGCGCGTGCTGACCGAGCAGAGTTTCGTCCGTGTCGGCGGGACACGCCAGATCGGCGTCGATGTGCGCGTCGTTTCCTCGACCTCGCGCGATCTGGCCGGTGAGATGGAGGAGAAGCGCTTTCGCGAGGACCTGTTCTACCGGCTCAACGTCGTTCCGGTGGAAGTCCCCTCGCTCGCCGCGCGGCGCGACGACATACCGGCGCTCGCCGACAGCTTTTTTGCCCGCTATGCGACCGAGCAGGGCCTGCGGCCGCCCACGATCAGCGAAGAGGCGATGGCCGCACTTCAGGCCTATGACTGGCCTGGAAATGTGCGCCAGCTGCGCAATGTGGTCGAGCGCACCATCATCCTGACTCCGCGCGACAGCCTCGAGCGGATCGAAGTCGACATGCTTCCGGAAGAAGTGCTTGGCGGCAAGGGCGGCGGCAGCGGCGGCGTGGGGGCGATGATGGGCGCCCCGCTACGCGAAGCGCGCGAGAATTTCGAACGCGAGTATCTGACCGTGCAGATCCGTCGGTTTTCGGGAAATATCTCGAAGACCGCGAACTTCATCGGGATGGAACGCTCGGCGCTGCACCGCAAACTCAAGCTGCTGGGTATGGTCGAGCGCAAGGGACCGGAGCGGAAGAACTGACGCGTCCCGCGAAAGTTGCGCATTGTCTGACAAAACAAGGAATCCGTTGCGCTACTTGGGATTGTCTTCCACAATAGGCAGGTCCGCGAAGATTTTCGGATACACTCGGGCGTGGTGGGCGCCCAGATTGCGGCCCTTCCACGGGCTGCCAAAAACGGGAAAAGTACATGTCCGGCGATCGAACACTTTCGGCACGACCGCGCCCAAAATCGCCCGAAACGGGCCCGGCGAGCCGCCCTGCGAACCTGCAGGACGCCTTCCTCAACCTGCTCCGCAAGAACAAGGCTCCGGTGACCATGTTTCTGGTTAAGGGCGTCAAGCTTCAGGGCATTGTGACGTGGTTCGACAATTTCTCGATCCTGCTGCGCCGCGATGGGCAGTCGCAGCTGGTCTACAAGCATGCGATCAGCACGATCATGCCCTCGCAGCCGGTCGATACCACGCAATTCGCCAGCCAGGGATCGTCCGCCAAGCAGCGCCTGTTGCAGGACGTTTTCCTCAGCCGGGTGCGCCAGGCCGAAGCCCAGGTGACCATGTTTCTTGTCAATGGGGTCATGCTGCAGGGACGGATCGCCGCATACGACCTCTTCTGCATGCTGCTCGAGCGCGACGGCTACGTCCAGCTGGCCTATAAGCACGCTGTGTCGACGATCCAGCCAGCCACTCCGGTCGATCTGACCGAGGAGTGGGAAGAAGACGAAAACTGAGCTTCGACGATGACTTGATGGGCGAGGTTTCGCGCGGGGCGCGGGCACTAATTGTGTGCCCGGACATCCGCGGGATGGCCTATGATCTCGACGCGCAGTCGCGGCTTGCCGAAGCCGAGGGGCTGGCGCTGGCGATCGGCATTGCCATTGCCGACAGCTTCGTGCTGCCGGTGCGCGAAGTGCGCCCGAACCTGCTGTTCGGGGCCGGGCAGGTCGACAATATCCGCATCGCCTGCGAGCAGAACGAGGCCGAGCTTGTCGTCGTGGACGGCGCTTTGAGTCCGATCCAGCAGCGCAATCTGGAAGAAAAGCTCGCCCGCAAGGTCATCGACCGGACCGGACTGATCCTCGAGATATTCGGCGAGCGTGCGGCGACTGCCGAAGGCCGGTTGCAGGTCGAGCTCGCGCATCTCGATTACCAGCAAAGCCGCCTTGTGCGCAGCTGGACCCACCTTGAACGCCAACGCGGTGGTTTCGGCTTCCTCGGCGGTCCGGGTGAAACCCAGATCGAGGCCGACCGCCGGATGATCCGCCAGCGGATGGGGCGGCTGCGCAAGGAGCTCGAACAGGTCCGCAAGACGCGCGGGTTGCACCGCGAACGCCGCGAACGTGCGCCATGGCCGGTGGTGGCGCTGGTCGGCTATACCAACGCAGGCAAGTCGACGCTGTTCAACCGGCTGACCGGGGCTGCGGTGATGGCGGAAGACCTGCTGTTCGCCACGCTCGACCCGACCATGCGCGCGATCGCCCTGCCGGGGGTGGAGAAGGCGATCCTGTCGGATACGGTGGGCTTCATCTCCGATCTCCCAACGCAGCTGGTGGCCGCTTTTCGCGCGACGCTGGAGGAAGTCACCTCGGCCGATGTCATCTGCCACATCCGCGATATTTCCAACCCCTCGACCGCTGCGCAAAAAGCGCAGGTGTTGCAGATCCTGCGCGATCTCGATGTGATCGAGGGGGAAGGGGAGGCATCGTCGATCCCGATCCTCGAAGTGTGGAACAAATGGGACCAGCTTGAGCCGGCGCTGGCCGAGGAATTGGCCGCCCAGGCCGAGGCGAACGAGGATATCGTCACCACATCGGCGCTGACCGGCGAGGGGGTGGACCTTCTGCTCGAACGCCTGGGCGAGATGCTGACCCGAAATGCCGCGCTGCGGACCTTCGAGGTTCCGGCGGGCGATGGACGCCGGATCGCCTGGCTGCACGCGCATGGTGAAGTGATCGAGGACATCGAGAGCGAGGACGGCGGTTCGCGGGAGATTACCGTAAGGCTCAACCCCAAGGAACTGGGGCAATACGAGGCGCTGGCCTAGCCGGTTTCGCGCTTGGCGCGCTGCCAGTATTCTTCCTGCCGATCGAGATCGAGCGCGGCGAAATCCTCACCTTGGTTCTCGGATAGCTGTTCCATCATCTTGAAACGGCGTTCGAATTTGGCGTTGGAGGCGCGCAAGGCCTGTTCCGGATCGACGCCGTAGCGGCGTACGATATTGACCGCGACGAAAAGGACGTCGCCGGCTTCGAGCAGGCGCTCTTGGTCGGTTTGGGCCTCGTCGAGTTCCGCCAGTTCCTCCTTCAGTTTTTCGAGCGGACCGACGCTATCGGGCCAGTCGAACCCGACGCGCGCCGCGCGTTTTTGTAGCTTGTGCGAGCGGAGCAAGGCCGGCAGAGCCTTGGCAACGCCGGCCATGGCGCTGGTCGCACCCGATGCTTCACGCTCGGCCGCCTTGAGATCTTCCCAGCGGCTGTCTTCCATGACGCCGCCTTCATTGCCGAAGATATGCGGATGCCGCGCCTCCATCTTGTCGCAGATATCGCGCGCAACATCGGCATAGGTGAAGCTGCCGGCTTCCTCGGCCATGCGCGCGTGGAAGACGACCTGGAACAGCAGATCGCCAAGCTCGCCGCGCAAATCGTCCATGTCGCTGCGTTCGATCGCGTCGGCGACCTCATACGCTTCCTCGATCGTATACGGCGCGATGGTCGCGAAACTCTGCGCCGTGTCCCATTCGCACCCAGTTTGCGGATCGCGCAGGCGCGTCATGATGCCGAGGAGTCGGTCGGTTTGCTTGGACATGAGCAAGACTTACCGCCGAGGGGGAGCAATCGGAAGGGCTACCCAAGCGGCATCCACGGCGCGCATGTCAGTGCGATAATATATATTATGTTAAATGAAGGGTAGTCTAGCGGGCCAGATCGATAAACAGGATCACGACCGCGAATATGCCCGCCCACGCGCCCGCCATGAAGAACCCCTTCCTCCAGCCGACCTCGCGCGCCCGAAACCCTGCGGCAACCAGGACCAGGAAGCCCGTCAGCGAAATCAGCGAGACAATCTGGTGTTCGTTCACGCGGTCATCACCAATCCGTCGAAGCCGACCGTTACATGGTCCGGCACGTCCGCGCATAGGCTGCGGTAATCCATGCTCTTGTCCATATGCGTCAGCACGGTCCGTTTGACCTTCGCCTTGCGCGCGAGATCGATGGCCATGTCGAGATGCGCATGCGTGGGATGCGGCCGTCTCCGCAGACAATCGACAACAAGGATATCCGCGCCAGCGAAGCATCGTACCATCGCAGGCGTTATCTCGCTGAAATCAGTAGCATAAACGATCGACTTGCCGTCGGCATCGAAGCGAAAACCCGTGCTCGTCACCGGTCCGTGCGGCATTTCGACATGGTCGAAGGAAAACCCCGCAACCAGTTGAACATCCCTGATATCCTTGAGCGACACCATCGTCGGATAACCGAACTGGCCTTCGAAGACATAGTCGAAGCGCCGCCGCAGCCGCTCGCAGGTCACGCTGCTGGCAAAGCCCGGCAAGGGATTGCTGCGGTCGTAGCGCATGACGCGCAGATCATCGATACCATGGCAATGATCGGCATGGTCATGCGTCCAGAAGACCGCATCGACCTTCTCGATATTGTTGCCGAGCAATTGCGCGCGCAAATCGGTCGAAGTGTCGACGAGGATCTTTTGTCCAGCGTCGTTTTCAACGATCACCGACACGCGCGAGCGCCGGTTGCGCGGTTCGGCGGGATCGCACTCGCCCCAGTCATTGCCAATTCGCGGCACCCCGGTGGATGTGCCAGAGCCGAGCATCAGTACCTTCACGCGGCCGCCTTGCTGAAGAGCGCGTAGAAGTTGCGTGTCGTATAATCCGCTAGGCTCTCAAGGCTCTCCCCGCGCAGATCGGCAAGGAATTGCGCCGTGTCGCGCACGAAGCCCGGCTCGCACGGCCTGCCGCGGTGCGGTATGGGCGCGAGGAACGGGCTGTCGGTTTCGACCAGCAGCCGGTCTTGCGGGATATCCTTGGCGAATGCCTGCAAGTCCTTCGCATTCTTGAAGGTCACGATGCCCGAGATCGAAACCGACAGCCCGAGGTCGAGCACCCGCTCGCCGAATTCGGCCGAGGCGGTGAAGCAGTGGATCAGCGCGGGGAAGGCCCCCTTCCCCAGCTCGTCCTCGAGGATCGCCAGCGTATCCTCCTCGGCATCGCGCGTATGGATGATGACGGGCAGCTGCACTTCGCGCGCGGCATCGATATGAAGACGGAACAGCCGCTGCTGTGCTTCGCGGTCGGACTGGTCGTAATAATAATCGAGCCCGGTTTCCCCGATCCCGATGACGTTGGGATCGCGCGTGGCTTCGAGCAATTCGGCGCGGGTCAGGTCGAGGTGTTCGTCGGCGTTATGGGGATGGATACCCACGCTGGCGAAAACATCCGCCTTTGCCTGCGCGGTTCCGACGACCTGGCCCCATTCGGCCCGCTTGGTGGAGATGTTGAGAAAGGCTTCCACCCCTGCCCCGCGCGCACGGTCGAGCGCTGCGGACTGATCTTCGACCAGACCTTCGTATTCGAGATGGCAATGGCTATCGACAAGCATCAGGCTGCCTCCTCTTGCACCAGCTCGAGCCGCGGGAAGACGGGGGTCGGTTTGTCGATTGTGTGACCCGTAGCGGCGAGCCCTTCGAACCATGCCGTATCGGCGAGATCGGCGTAGTTCCGCCGGTCACCCGCAATCCCCAATTGATCGAGCACCGCGCCGGCCTTTTCCGGGACCACGGGCTGGATAGCGATCGCGAGGTCGCGAATGGCGATGAACAGCGTTTGCAGTACGGCTTTCATGCGTTCGGGATCGGTCTTCTTGAGCGCCCAGGGCGCCTGTTCGTCGACGTAGGCATTGCAGGCATAAACCGCCTTGAGCCATGCCTCGATCCCGACCGAGAAGTTGAGGCTCTCGAATTCGCGCGGCAAAATCTCGGCGCAGGCTTCGCCGACCTTGGCCACCAGCGCCTTGTCGTCCGCTGCCGGGCTGAAACTCTCGAGCTTGCCGTCCATATTCTTGGCGATCATCGACAGCGTGCGCTGCGCGAGGTTGCCGAAGCTGTTCGCGAGTTCGGCATTTACCTTGTTTACAAGCGCTTCCGCCGAATAGCTGCCATCCTGCCCGAAGGTAACTTCGGCCATCAGGAAATACCGCAGCGCATCGACGCCGAATGTCTCTGCGAGTTCCATCGGGTCGGTGACATTGCCCGCCGATTTCGATTCCTTCACCCCGCGATTGAGCAGGAAGCCGTGTCCGAACACCTTCTTCGGCAGCGGCAGGTCGGCGCTCATCAGGAAGGCGGGCCAGTAGATCGTGTGAAAACGGACGATGTCCTTGCCGATCAGGTGCAAATCGGCGGGCCAGAATTTCTCCCACATCTCGCCGCCATCGGGATAGCCGACACCGGTGATGTAATTGGTCAGCGCATCGACCCAAACATACATCACATGCGCGTCGTCGCCCGGAACCTTCACGCCCCAGTCGAAGCTGGTCCGGCTGACCGACAGGTCCTGCAGTCCGCGTTCGACGAAGGCGATCATTTCATTGCGGCGGCTCGCCGGCTCGATGAAGCCGGGCTTGGCGAGCAATTCGAGCAAGGGCTCGGCATAGTTCGACAGGCGGAAGAACCAGGTTTCTTCCTCGGTCCATTCGACCGGCGTGCCCTGCGGCGACAGTTTTTGTCCGCCCTCGCCCTCGACCAGTTCCTTCTCGTCGTAATAGGCTTCGTCGCGGATCGAATACCACCCCTCGTAGCGATCGAGATAGAGATCGCCCTTGGCTTCCATCGCCTGCCAGATCGCCTGGCTCGCGCGGTGGTGGTCGGCATCGGTCGTGCGGATGAAGCGATCATAGGAAATGTTCAAAATATCGAACAATTCCCTGAAATGTCCGGACATTTCATCCGCCAATTCGCGCGGGGTAACGCCCAGGTCGCGCGCCTTCTGCGCCATCTTCAGCCCGTGCTCGTCGGTGCCGGTCTGGAAGCGTACTTCGCGCCCTTGCAGGCGCTGGAAGCGGGCGATTACGTCGGCCGCGATCGTCTCATAGGCATGGCCGATATGCGGCTTGCCATTGGGATAGTGGATCGCGGTCGTCAGATAATAGGGTTCAGCCATCGGCCCGCTCGCTAGCCGTAGCGGCGTTGGCGAGCAAGGTGCCGATTTCCATCGCGAGCAATCCCGCGTCGAAATTATAGGTTGGCTGTTCGCCCGTGAGCCGGACCAGTTCGCTATGCGTATCGATCACCGGACGCGGATCGGCGAGGCTGGGGTCGAGCCGCTGCGCGACCACCGAGCGCGCCAATTCGAGCACAGCGCGGATCCGGTCGCGGTCGGGCCGCGCGCCGATCAATCCCGCGAGCGTGCCGCGCAGCTGGAAATCGGGATCGCCGCGGTCGAGAATATTGCGCATTGCCTGTGCGACCTTGCCGAGTTCCATGTCGACGAACTGGAGTGCTGCGCCGGGCGATCCGGCTGCCGCGGCAATGGCCGCTGCGCGCGTCAGATCGTCTGCGCTGGGGGCCAGATCCGCGAGCAGGCGATCCATGTCCATATCGGGGATTGTCGGGAAACGTAGCACCCGGCAGCGCGAGCGGATCGTCGGGAGCAAACGTGCGGGACTGTGCGCGACCAGGAGGAAGAACGTACCCACCGGCGGCTCCTCGAGGCTCTTGAGTAGCGCATTGGCGGCGTTCCGCTCGAGGTCATCGGCGGGATCGATGATGATCGCGCGGCGCTCGCCCAGGGTCGGCCGGGTGCTGAGGCGGGTCTGCATGGCGCGGATTTGCGCAATCCGGATACTGCGTGCCTGCTCGAAAGGCTTGCCGTCGGCGCGCTTGCGCTCTTCCTTGTCGTCCTTGGGCCCGTAGGTCAGCGTGTGGATGTCGGGATGATGCGCTGGGTCCCCCTCGCCGGCGCCGACCAGCGCGCGGGCTGCGGCCAGCGCGAAGCTGGCTTTGCCAAGCCCCCGGCGACCGGCGAGCAGCCAGGCATGATGCATCCGCTCCCCGCCGAGCGCCTCGCGCCATTCGCGCCACGCAGTCTCGTGACCTAGCAGCATCAGGAAGCCGTCCCGAAGTGCCGCTTAACGGCACCGAGAACGCGCTGGTGGACCTCTTCGACCGTCCCATTGCCATCGACTATCGCGAAGCGTCCGGGCTCGCTGCGCGCAAGCTCGAGGAACGCTGAATTGACCGATGCGTGATAGTCGGCCGCGCGCCCGCCGATCGCATCGCTGGTTGCCCCATCGCGCTGCACAAGACGTGCTGCGACATCTGCCGGCGGGACGTCGATGACGATTGTCAGATCGGGCAGCAGGCCCGCGCTGCCGATGTCGTGCAACGCTGTGACACAGCCGTCCCCGAGCCCCCCGGCCATCCCCTGGTAGGCGCGACTCGAATCGAGAAAGCGGTCGCACACCACCCAGGTGCCGGCATCGAGCGCAGGGCTGATCCGGCGTGCGACATGGTCGGCGCGCGCGGCGGCGAACAGCAGCGCTTCTGCCTCAAGCGTCCAGCCCTCGCCCGGCGGTGCCAGAAGCAGGGCGCGGATCGCTTCGGCACCCGGCGTACCCCCCGGTTCGCGGGTCAGCTCGACCTCATGGCCCTGTTCGCGCAGGTGCTCGGCAAGCAGGCGCGCCTGGGTGGATTTGCCCATGCCCTCCCCGCCCTCGAAAGCGATGAATGTCCCGCGGGTCAAGCGACCCAGCTCCGCATGGCATTGAAGACGCGCTGGAGCATGGTTGCCTCGAGCACCTCCTCGCTGGCGACGAGCGGGACGCGGTGGTCGGGCATGCCTTCGATCGAGACGATCAGTTCGGCCACTTCCTCGCCCTTGGCGATCGGTGCCTGCAACGGGCCTTCATAGCGCAGCGCCAGCGAAACCTCAGGTTCGGTACCCTCGGGCACCGATATCCGCACCGGCCCCGCCGCGGTCAGCCCCACTTCGCCCGCGCCGCCCTGTTGCACGCGGGCGTTGGCGATGCGCGCACCATTGGTGAACAGCACACGGCTGTCGAAATGCTGGAAACCCCATTCGATGAATTGGCGCGAGGCCGCATTGCGCTCCCGCCCACCCGGGCTGCCCGCGACGACCATGACCAGCCGCCGCCCGTCGCGCTGCGCGGAGCCGAGGAAGCCGAACCCGGCCTGGTTGGTATAGCCGGTCTTGATCCCGTCCGCTCCCGGCACCACCCCAATGATGGGGTCATGATTGCGTTGCTCGATCCCGTTGTATTTGAGGCCCTTCGCGCCCACGAAATGGCGGTATTTCGTCGGGTGGCGGGTCACCATGGCCTGCGCCAGTGTCCCCAGATCGCGCGCAGTGACGAAGGTCTTGCCGTCGTCCATCCAGCCATTGGGGTTGCCGAAATGGCTATCCGCCATGCCGATATCGCGCGCCTTGGCATTCATCGCGGCAACCCAGTCTTCGACCGATCCGGCCGCGCCTTCGGCAAGAACGACGGCGCCATCATTGGCCGAGACGGTGGTTACGCCGTGGAGCAGATCGTCAACCGTCACCCGCGCATCGGCAGGCAGGAACATGGTCGATCCCTTGCGGTGCCACTTGCGGAAGGTGTCGGGCCGCACGCCATAGACCTGCTGCGGGAACAGCCGCCCCTCCTCCATCCATTCGAAGGCGAGGAAGGTCGTCATGACCTTCGTGATCGAGGCGGGCATGAAGCGGCGGTCGATATCGCGCGCGTAGAGGATCTGCCCGCTCGACGCGTCGAGCAGGTAGGCGATCGGCGCATTCTCTGCGGGCGGGATCCGCGCGCCCGGTGCGCTTTGTGCACCGAGCGGTGAAGCGACGAGGGCTGTTGCCAATACAGCCAGCGAATTCAGGCAATTACGCAAAGTTGCTCCCGTGCCGGGCGAGAACCGCGGCGTATCAGTCGAGTGAACGTATTTCCGCGTCGCTATAACCGCGCTCGCGCAGCTTGGCGAGCGCCTGCTCCGCCTGTCCACGGGTGGCGAAGGGGCCGACCCGGACGAGCGCGAGATTGCCGCTGGTCTCGACATAGCCCTGGACCTCGCGCGCCAGCCGATCGGCATTGGCACGGACCGAAAAGGCCCCGAGCTGGACCGTGTAAGTCCCATCCGCGGTCACCGGGACCATCAGCGGTGCACGCGCTGGGCCGCCCTCGACCGCCATTGGCAGTTCGGGGCGGGTAACCGCGGTATCTTCGGCGGGAGCCGGCGGGCTATCGGGATCGTTCTGGGTCGGGGCCACCGCAGCTTCCTCGTCGGGGTCGAGCGTGGCGATAGCACCGGGAACCGGCGCGATGCCACTGACCTGCGCCTGCCTTGCATCGCCCAGCGGCGCCGAACCGCGTTCGGGCAAGCGCCGCTTGAGCACTTCGAGCAGGCCCGCAGGCGTATCCATCCTCGGCGGTGCCTCGCCCCCGGCGCGCAGCTGCGCGCGTTGCTCTTCGGGCGGATTGACCCGGCGCATCCGCACCGGCGCACCTTCGCCAATGCCCAGCTGCGTCAAAGCCGCTTCAGAAAGCGAGACGAGCCGGTCGTTGGTCATCGGTCCGCGCCGTTCGATCCGGACGAGCACGGTGCGTCCCGTATCGAGCGCGGTGACTTCGACATAGCTGGGCAGCGGCAATGTGCGGTGCGCGCCCGTGACGCCCGCAGCGCCGGGCTCGTCGACGGTGGCATAGCCTACCTGGTCGTAATTCATCGTGTCGACGGGGGTGTAGGTGACACCGTCCACCGTGAACGGATCGCCGACCACCACCGGATAATCTGCCGCCGGACCGTTCGCGATCGAACGCTCGGTCGAGCCGGGAGCGGTCTGCGCCGTGCTGGCGCAAGCGCCGAGACCGAGCAGCGCGAAGCCTGCGACCGAGGCGAGAGATATCCTAATTGGCAATTTCATCGGCCAGCAGCCCTACACTCATCGCGTAATAGTTCGAGCAATTATACTCGAGGATGACCCGATAATTCGAGGTTAAGAGCCAGGCCGGTGTTCCCGGACCGTCGGGCTGGAACAGTGTGACGAGCGTATTCTCGTCGAGCGCGCGCTGGGGCTGGACGCCCAATGCACGCCATTCGGCCACGGTCCTGTAGACACTGTGCCGCTCGTGGACGCGTGAACACACCGGGGCGACGATGCGCGTGCGATGAGCAGCGACATCGAAGCCCGAGGGCAGGTAAGCGCGCACGCCCCAGGGCTGGCCAGTACGCCACCCGGCATCGCGGAAGTAGTTCGCGATCGATGCCAGCGCATCGGCGCCGTTGTTCATGATGTCGGCGCGTCCGTCGCCATTCCCGTCGGTAGCGAGCCGCAGGTAGACCGAAGGAAGGAACTGCGGATTGCCGAAGGCGCCCGCCCAGCTGCCCTTGAGCTCGCTGCGCGAATAACCCTTGTCGGCCACTTTCATCAGCGCGACCCACTCGCTCGAGAAAAGCTCGCGGCGGCGCCCTTCCCAAGCGAGCGTTGCCAAGGCCTGCGACAGGTCGAACCCGCCCTTAACCGCACCATAGGCGGTTTCATGCCCCCAGATCGCGACGAGCACCTCGCTGGGGACGCCATATTCGCGCTCTATCGCGCGCAGCGATCCCGACCAGCTTGCCCGCGCGTCACGGCCGCCGCGAATGCGCGCCGCATCGACATGCGAGGCGATGTAGGGCGCGAGCGGCGGATAGCCCGTGCTGGTGGGCGCGCCGGGCTGGCCGCGGTCGAGTTCGATCACCCGGTAATTGGGTGCGAGCCCCGCGGTCATCCGCTGGAGTGTGCCCTCGCCCACCCCCTCGGCCCTGGCCCGCGCCATGAGCAGCTGGAGGTAGGCGTCGAAGCTCAAGCCCTCCTGCGCCTGGGCGGGGATGGCGGGGAGCGAAAGGGCGATGGCCCCGAGGGCAGCGAGCAAGCGTCGGAAAATCATGCGCTGATTGTCGCAGAGCGAAGCTGAACGGCAAGTGTCATTCGTCGTTTACGGGAAACCTCCCGTCCCTGTTCCTGGAAATGCGTGACAAGGCGCGGCGTTTTGACTAGCTAGCGCCGCGCTCGCGGAGAGGTGGCAGAGCGGTTGAATGCACCGGTCTTGAAAACCGGCAAGGGTGCAAGCCCTTCGTGGGTTCGAATCCCACCCTCTCCGCCACGATCTCCGGTCAGTCCTTGTCGCTCGGTTTGCGGACCAGCGACTGCGCCTTGCGGTCGCCCTTCGGATAGTCCTCCGGATCGATCGATGACTGGTTCTGCAATGCCTTGTGATCCTTGATCGTCTTGCTGTCATCGGCGTCCTGCGCCGCGTCGTCCTGGGCTTGGGGGGTATCGCGTTCGGGAATGGTCATCATGGTCTCCTTTTCCCACCAACGCCCGTGATGCCGACAAGTTGCGTCTAGCGGCCCCGCGCGGCGATTTCGTCCATCGCCTCGCGCAGCTTGGGGTCCCATTCGGCCTTGAGTTCCCTGATCTTGGCGAGCAGTTCCTCGTTCTCGTAAGCAGGGATGTCGAGCCGGTAGGTATCGGCCACATCGCGCATCGAGGTGCGGTCCATCGTCTCGAAGGCCTCGACCATCGCGATGGCGGACTGCCGATCGAAACCCAGCGCCTCATAGACCGAACGGCCCATCCGCAGGCTGCTGTCGTAGGTTTCGCGCACGATGTCGCGGCAGCCCATCGCCCACAGGTGATAGACATGGTCGCGGTCCTTGGCGCGCGCGACGACGTGCAATTGCGGGAAGTTGGCGCAGGCATAGCGCACCAGCTTGTCGATCTGCTCGCGCTCGTCGAGCGCCACCACGAGGATACGCGCGCGTTCGATCCCCGCGCTGGCGAGCAGGTCGGGCCGGGTGGCATCGCCGTAATAGGTCGAGACGCCGAACTTCTTCAGGACCTCGAGATGCTCGCTGTTGTAGTCGATCACCGTGGCGCGGTGGCCCGATGCATCGAGCATCCGGTCGACGATCCCGCCGACCCGTCCGCGCCCGGCGATGATGATCGGGTTGTCCTCGTCGATGGCATCGGCTTCGCGGTCGCCCTGCCCCGCGCAATAGGCATGCGCGATCAGCTTGTCATAGGCGATGAACAACAGCGGGGTGACGAGCATGGTCAGCGCGACGATGAGCAAGAGCTGCGCGGCGAACTCGGGGGCGAAGACCGCATTGGCGACGCCGAAGGCGATCAGCACGAAGGCGAACTCGCCCGCCTGCGGGAGGCTGAGGCAGAACAGCCACAGCGCTTGGCGCCGCAGCCCGTAGAGCCAGCCCACGACCAGCAGCACCGCCATCTTGGCGGCAATGGTGACCGCCGCCCAGAACAGCACCGAATCCCAGATCGTCGCGGCGAGGCCGAAGTCGATCCCCGCCCCCACGGTGATGAAGAACAGGCCCAGCAGCAGCCCCTTGAAGGGGTTGATGTCGCTTTCGAGCTCGTGCCGGTACTCGCTGGTCGCGAGCACCACGCCGGCGATGAAGGCGCCGAGCGCGGGCGACAGGCCGACCAGCGACATCAGCAGCGCGATCCCGATCACCACCACCAGCGCGGCGGCGGTGAACAGCTCGCGCAGATTGGCGCGGGCGATGTAGCGGAACAGCGGGCGGATCGCGAAGATGCCGATGGCGATCACCGCCGCCACCGCGCCTACGCGCGTTGCCGCCGCGACCCAGATCGACATGGGCGCGGTAAGGTCGATCCCGCTATGCGCCCCGCCCTCGCCGTGACTTGTGGCCAGTGACGCAAGCTCGGGAAGCGCGAGCAGCGGTACCAGCGCGAGGATCGGGATGACCGCGACATCCTGCACCAGCAGCACCGAGAAGCTGGCCTCGCCGCCCTGCGTGCGCATCAGCCCCTTTTCGGTCAGCGTCTGGACGATGATCGCAGTCGAGCTGAGCGCGAGGACCATGCCGACCGCCAGCGCGGTCTGCCAGGGTTGGTCGGCGAGCAGCGCGATACCGGTCAGTACCAGCGTGGTCAGCACCACCTGCCCACCGCCGAGCCCGGCAAGCTTGCCGCGCATCGCCCACAGGCGCTTGGGTTCCATTTCGAGCCCGATGATGAACAGCATCATCACCACGCCGAATTCGGCGAAGACCTGCAGCGCCTCGACATCGACCGACAGCGCTGCGAGCAGCGGCGCTATCGCCATGCCTGCAAGCAGGTAGCCGAGCACCGAGCCAAGCCCGAGGCGGGTGGCCAGCGGCACCGCGAGGACCCCGGCCAGGAGGATCAGGAAAGCCAGGATCAGGAAACCGGTCACGCTGTCATCCCCCTCGCGCCGCGGCGCGTGTCAGGCCTCAGATATGGAGCGCGCGGCCATAGCTCGCAAGCACGCTCTCATGCATCGATTCGCTGATCGTGGGATGCGGGAAGATGGTCTGCATCAGCTCGGCCTCGGTGGTCTCGAGCGTCTTGCCGACGACGAAGCCCTGGATCATCTCGGTCACCTCGGCGCCGACCATATGCGCGCCGAGCAGCTCGCCGGTCTTCGCATCGAACACGGTCTTCACGAAGCCCTCGGCCTCGCCCAGCGCGATTGCCTTGCCGTTGCCGATGAAGGGGAAGGTGCCCGCCTTGACCTCGTAACCGGCTTCCTTCGCCTTGGCCTCGGTCAGCCCCACGCTGGCGATCTGCGGGCGGCAATAGGTGCAGCCCGGGATGTTGGCGCGGTCGAGCGGGTGCGGGTGGACATCCTTGTTGCCCAGTTCCTTGGCGATGGCTTCGGCCGTGGTGACGCCTTCATGGCTCGCCTTGTGCGCGAGCCACGGGCCCGGCGTGCAATCGCCGATTGCCCACAGGCCCTTGGACTTGGTGCGGCCGTAATCGTCGATCTGGATGAAGCCGCGGTCCATCTCGGCCAGTTTTTCGAGGCCCACATTTTCCGTGTTGGGCACGATGCCGATCGCGGTGATGCAATGGCTGAACTCGGTCTCGGTTACCTTGCCCTTGCTGTCCTTGATCTTGGCGGTCACGCCCTTGGCGGTGACCTTGAGGTCTTCGACGCCCGCGCCGGTCATGATCGTCATGCCCTGCTTGGTCAGGCTCTTCTCAAGGAAGGCGGAGACGTCCGCGTCCTCGACGGGCACTACGCGGTCGAGCATTTCGACCACGGTCACATCGACGCCCATGTCGTTGTAGAAGCTGGCGAACTCGATCCCGATCGCGCCGCTGCCGATCACCAGCAGCTTCTTGGGCATTTCCTTGGGCGTCATCGCGTGGCGATAGGTCCATACGCGTTCGCCATCCGCCGGGGCGAAGGGCAGGTCGCGTGCGCGCGCGCCGGTGGCGACGATCACATGCTTGGCGGTGAGCTTCTCCTCGCCCTTCTCGCCCTTCACGGTCAGGCTGGTGGGGCCGGTCAGCGTGCCCTCGCCCATATGAACCGCGATCTTGTTCTTCTTCATCAGGTGGGTGACGCCCTGATTGAGCTGCTTGGCGACCCCGCGGCTGCGCTTCACCACCGCCTCGAGATCGGCCTCGATCGCGCCCGCGATCTTGAGCCCGTAGTCCTTGGCATGCTGCGCATAATGCAGGATCTCGGCCGAACGCAGCAGCGCCTTGGTCGGGATGCAGCCCCAGTTGAGGCAGATCCCGCCGAGCAGTTCGCGCTCGACGATGGCGGTCTTGAGCCCCAGCTGCGCGCAGCGGATCGCCGCGACATAGCCGCCCGGGCCGCTTCCGAGCACGATGACGTCGTAATTGGTGTCAGCCATGATTCGTCTCTGTAGTCTCTCGTTTGGTCGCAGACATGGACCGGGTGTTACACGGTCCAAGCGAAGAAAATCCGTGGCGCGCGGAGCCGCGATTTACGGCGGTCTGGAGCAGGGATTGGGTGCGGGTCATGCGGCTGCGTATCGCATGGGCCCGGGTCTGTAGGACAGCACTCATAGCCCCTCTCCCCTCGCGGGAGAGGGGTTGGGGAGAGGGGGCTGCGAAATTCCTATCAAGCCCACCGCTCCGCCACCGCGCGCGGGCGGTCGTTTTCGTCGAGCAGGACAAATTTGAACGTGCCCTGCGCCACCTTGGTCTCAGCCTCGCCATTGCGCTCGCGGGCGATGGCTTCGGCGGTGATGGTGAGCGAGGTGTTACCGGTCGCGGTGATATCGCAATAGACCGACAGCTCGTCACCCACCCGCATCGCGCCGGGGAAGGCGAAATCGCTTGCCGAGACGACCACCGCCTTGCCCTTCCCCTCGCGGCTTGCGAGCGAACCGGCGCCGAGCGCCAGCTGGCTCATCAACCACCCGCCGAACACCCCGCCATAGGGGTTGAGATCGGTCGGCATGGCGGTGACGCGGATTTGGGGGGAGCGGTCAGGCATCTTTGATTTCTGGACGAATTTTCGGCAGCAGATGCTGTTCAAGAGTGTTCAACGCGGCCGAAACCATTTCGCCAATTGGATCCACATCGTCTTCCTGCCACTTTCCATATACATCTCGGCGAATGGACTTAGAAGTTTCATTGTCCGCATCCTGATCACGAGTGATAACCGGTAGCATATCACTACTGCTAAGGATCCGGTTTCTAGCACGGGGAAATGCCTTCAACGCGTCTGCAACATCCTTACCAAAGAATGCGCGAACCCTTGGGATCGCCTCGAATATGGCCTCGAAATCGTCTTTGAAATACTCCGCGCGTCGGTAAATTACACCCCGACTAATATACGCCGACCTTTCAGCATCGGGCATTCCATCAAGCTTCATGCCAAGCTCTTTGAGCTGCTCTTCAGTCGCGTTCAATTCCGAAGCCGGCATCCAGCGTGCGCGCATCCCCTCGACAGCTTCCTCTGCCCGATAGGCAGCTGTCAGCGCTTGATCTGCAACCTCAATCTCTTTGTCGGTAACTCGTTGATTTCGGTAGTCCGAGAGTGCACTTCGACCAAAGAGAGCCGCAATGACGATGGCGCCTGCTCCGGCCAGAGTTCCCCATCCGCTAAGCATTGCGCCAGTAGCGGCCCAACTTATAGGCATTAAACCACCAGCCCCATCGGGTTTTCGCACAGCTGCTGGAAGGCTTCCATCAGCTGCGCGCCGTCGGCGCCGTCGATGGCGCGGTGGTCGAAGCTGCCGGTGGCGCTCATCACGGTGGCGACGCCGAGCGCGCCGTCGATCACATGCGGGCGCTGTTCGCCTGCGCCGACCGCGAGGATCATCGCCTGCGGCGGGTTGATCACCGCGTCGAACTGCTTGGTGCCGAACATGCCGAGGTTGGACAGGCTGGCGGTGCCGCCCTGGTATTCCTGCGGCTGCAGCTTGTTGTCCTTCGCCTTGCCCGCCAGCTCCTTCATTTCGGTGCTGATCTGCGCGAGGCCCTTCTTGCCCGCATCGCGGATGATCGGGGTGATCAGGCCCGAAGGCGCAGCGACCGCGACCGAGATGTCCTCGCGCGAGTACTGGAACAGCTCGTCGCCCTGGAAGCTGACATTGCAGGCGGGCACACGCTGGAGCGCGCGGGCGAGCGCCTTGATCAGCAGGTCGTTGACCGACAGCTTGACGCCGTCCGCTTCGAGGCTGGAGTTGAGCTGCTTGCGCAGGTCGAGCAGCGCATCGAGCCGCACGTCGACGGTGAGGTAGATATGCGGGATGGTCTGCTTGGCTTCGGTCAGGCGGCGCGCGATGACCTTGCGGACATTGTTGAGTTTGGTCGCTTCATAGGGCGCGTCGAGATCGCCGCCGAGCGTGGCGGGCTTGGGCGGCGCACTGGCTGCGGGCGCAGAGGCTTCGGCTTTGGCGGGGGCCGCCCCGGCTTCGAGCCCTTCGACATCGGCCTTGATGATCCGGCCGCGCGGGCCGGAGCCGGTCACCTCCGCAAGATCGACGCCCTTCTGCTCGGCGATCCGGCGCGCGAGCGGTGAGGCGATGATGCGATCCTTGTCCGTCACCCCAGCGGAAGCTGGGGTCGCTTTCGGTTGCGCGGACCCGTTGGCGGTCCCAGCTTTCGCTGGGGCGACGTCCTTTTCTTCGGACTGAGCGGGCATAGCTTCTGGCTCGCTTCCCGCTTCGCTTGTCGTATCCGCCGGCGCCGCAGCGGCCGCTTCGTCCAGATCCTCGCCCTCTTCGGCGAGCATCGCGATCACGGTGCCGACCTTTACGCCCTCGCTGCCTTCCTCGACTGCGATGCTGGCAATCGTGCCTTCATCGACCGCCTCGAATTCCATCGTCGCCTTGTCGGTTTCGATCTCGGCCATGATATCGCCGGCCTCGACCTTGTCCCCCGGCTTGACCAGCCATTTGGCGAGTGTGCCCTCCTCCATGGTGGGCGACAGGGCGGGCATCTTGATCGGCGTGGGCATGGTCTGACGTTACGTCCTCGCTGGGGAGAGAGTTGTGCCGCGACCTCTGCCGAAGATGCCCCTGCGCTGCAAGGTCCTTGCGCAGAATACGAATTTACGGGTAACCCGCGCGCAAGGATCGGGGAGCAATTATGCGCACATACCTTGTCGTGATGGACGAGACCGAGGAGGCCAAGCAGGCCTTGCGGTTCGCGTCGCTGCGCGCGCAGAAGACCGGCGGATCGGTGCATATCCTCGCGCTCGTGCCGCAGCAGACCTTCAACGCCTTCGGCGGCGTGCAGGCGACGATCGAACAGGAAGCACGCGAACGCGCCGAAGTGATGGCCAATTCCGCCGCGGGCAACATCTTTGCCGAAAGCGGCAAGATGCCCACCATCGCGGTGCGGCCGGGATCACCCGCCGATGTCATCCGCAAATATATCGACGAGCACGGCAATATCGCCGCGCTGGTATTGGCAACGCATGCCGAAGGCGGCTCCGGCCCGCTGGTGACGCATTTCGCAGCGCATGCAGGACAATTGCCCTGCCCGCTCTACCTCGTTCCCGGCGGGCTCAGCCGCGAAGACATCGACCGCCTCGCCTGACGCTCAGGTCAGCGTGCCGCGCGTCGGATAATCCTTGTCCAGCGTGAAGCTGATACCGCTGAGCAGATCGTCGAGGTCGGGCCGCGTAAACGGCGCGTTCTGGACCACGGCGAAATGCAGCGTGCCATCGGGCTTGACCAGGAACAGTCCGGGTTCGGAAAATACGTCAGGCTCTTCGCTGCCATCACGCTTTTCGCTGATGTAGAGGCCCCATTCGCGGGCCTTGTCCTCGTTCAGCGAATGCGCCAGCGGGACGTCGCCCGTGTCCCATTCCTCATGGCTGACCGCGGCGCGCTCCGGGCTGTCCATCGACACGGCAAAGACATTGATGCCCTTGTCGGTGAACTTATCGAGCTTGCCGCTCAGTTCGGTGAGGTACTTCTTGCAGATCGGGCAATGCTTGCCGCGATAGAACACCAGCATGGTGAATGCGTCGGGCTGCTGCTTCGACAGTTCGAAGCGCGCATCGATGGTGAGCGGCAGGTCGAGATCGGGGACGGGCTGGCCGGGGATAAGCTGGGTCATGAAAGCTCCTTTACCAACCCAATGTGCGGCTCCCCGGCGTGTTCCGTTACTTCTTCTTGCGCCCCTGATGGCGGATATTCCCCGGCCGCCCGCGCTTGCCTGCGGGGTGGGACTGGCGCGGGGCACCCTGGCCCTTCTTTGGGCCCTTGTTCTGGTGCGTCCGCTTCTTTTCCGGGGCGCGGTTGCCGCGTGGTTCGATGCCCGCGCCATCGCTGTCGGGCACTTCGAACTTGAGCGCGCCGGTCAGCGCATTGGCTTCGGCGAGCTTGAGCTTGAGCCGGTCGCCCACGGCATATTCGGTGCCGCTGCGTTCGCCGACGAGCTTGCGCGCGCCTTCGTCATAGCTGAAATATTCGCGCCCCAGCGTGCTGACCGGGACCAGCCCGTCGCCGCCGAGCTGCTCGATCGTGGCGAAGAAGCCGAAGCCCTGCACCCCGGTGATGCGCGTGTCGAAGGTCTCGCCCACGCGGCCCGAGAGCCAGGCCGCGACATAGCGGTCGATCGTGTCGCGTTCGGCCTCCATCGCGCGGCGCTCGGTCTGGCTGATCGCATCCGTGATCTGGTGCAGCGCGGTCTTGTCACGATCGGACAGGCCCGAGCCTTCGGGCAGGTCGACCTTGGGTTTGGGCTGTTCGAGCTGGTAGGCATCGACCAGCGCGCGGTGCACCAGCAGGTCGGCATACCGCCGGATCGGCGAGGTGAAATGTGCATAGCTGCCGAGCGAGAGGCCGAAGTGGCCCGCATTCTGCGGCCCGTAGAAAGCCTGCGTCTGGCTGCGCAGCACCGCTTCCATGATCAGCGCCTTTTCCGCCGGCTCGGAAATGTCCTTGAGCATGCGGTTGAACAGGCCCGGCGTGATCACCTGCCCCAGCGCGAACTTCTTGCCCTGCGTGGCGAGATATTCGCGGAAGGCGAGCAGCTTCTCGCGGCTCGGCTGCTCGTGGACGCGGTAGACCACCGGCGCGGCCTTCGCCTCGAGCGCCTTGGCCGCCGCGACATTGGCGGCGATCATGAAGTCCTCGACCACGCGGTGCGCGTCGAGCCGTTCGCGGATAGCGATTTCCTCAATCACGCCCGCGTCATTGAGGCGGACCTGCCGTTCAGGCAGTTCGAGATCGAGCGGGTCGCGTGCCTGCCGCGCCTTGAACAGCAGCTTCCACGCGCCCCACAGGTTCTGCAGATATTCGGGCGCATCGCCCGCATCGATCGCGGCCTGCGCGTCTTCATAGGCGATGTTCTGGGCGAGGCGGACGATCGCTCGGGTGAAGCGCCAGTCGCTGACCTTGCCGTGCTTGTCGATACGGATGTGGCAGGCCATCGCGGCGCGGTCGACATCCTGCTTGAGGCTACAGACATCGGCGCTGAGCACTTCGGGCAGCATCGGCACGACGCGGTCGGGGAAATAGACCGAATTGCCGCGCTTGCGCGCCTCGCGGTCCAACTCGCCGCCGGGGCGCACGTAATAGCTGACATCGGCAATCGCGATGATCGCGCGGTAACCGCCTTTCCCGTCGGGCTCGGCCCAGATGGCATCGTCATGGTCGCGCGCATCGGCGGGATCGATCGCGACGATGGGCACGTCGCGCAGATCTTCGCGGTGATCGGGTGACAGCGGCAGGTCGACCGCGCGTTCCGCCTCGGCGATGGTTTCGCTTGAGAAGACATGCGGGATGCCGTGCTTGGCGATGGCGATCAGGCTGAACGCCTTGGGTGCCAGCGGATCGCCGATCACCTCGACCACCTTGACCTTCGCGCGGGCGGATTTGCCCATGCGCTCGGCCAGCACCAGCTCGCCTTCTTGCGCTTCGCCCAGGTCTCCAATCGGCGCACTTTCGCGCACGCGCTTGTCGACCGGGGCGAGCCAGGGCTTGCCCGCGCCATCGAATTCGACGACGCCCATCATGCCTTCGGTGCGCGCGGGAAGCTTCTTCATCGGCGTCGCGCGCCAGCCGTCACCGGTTTCCTCGTTGCGCGCGAGGATCCGATCGCCGCGCTTCAGCGCCGCCATTTTGGTCGTTTCGCGCACCACCAGCCGCGGGGGCTTTTCCTTGGTGTCGGGGGCCCAGTTCTCCGGCTCGGCAATCACCTCGCCATCCTCGATCGCGACGACCTTGAGCACGGTCACCTTGGGCACCCCGCCCATCCGATGATAGGCAGTGCGCTTGCCGTCGATGAGGCCTTCCTCGGCCATGTCCTTGAGACGCTTTTTCAGCGTAATCTTTTCCTGACCCTTGAGGCCGAAGGCCTTGGCGATTTCGCGCTTGCCCGCGGGCGTGTCGGAGGTCTGGATAAATTCGAGTATCTGTTCTTTTGACGGCATCCCCTGACGCCGCCGGTCCGTGTACTGTTTTGTCATGCGCGCCATATGGGGATGGGAAGGCTCGGTGTCACGTACTCACCGCGTCCTGCCCCTGCATCGGCAATGACCATATGCAAGCGAGTTGCCCGGACTGGTCGCTTGTCTGGATCCCCGCCTGCGCGGGGATGACGAACCAGAGTGCCTTAGTACGCTTTGGCCAGCAGCACGCGCTCGACCGCGGGTTCACCGGTGAAGATGCATGCGCCGTCGACCGGTGCAGCGTCCATTGGCACGTTGCGGATGGTGAGCTTGTGGTCCTTGAGCCGCTCGACGACCTTTTCCAGCTCCGCGCCGGTCGGCTTCGACCATTGCACTTCGACCCAACCAGGATAGCGCGAAGCGGAGAAGTGCTTTTCCACCTCGGCGAAATCGGTGACCCCGCGGGTGATGTTCGCATCGCGGCGCTCGGCAGCCTGGGCAAGCAGCGCCGCCTGCATGTCGGCGAGAATCGCGGGGATGGCCTCCCCTGCGGCCTCGCGCGTCGGGTTGTCGAAGGCGGGTTTGCCGGTCTCGGCATCCCACAAACGGTCGCGGCGCAGCATGCTGACGACGCCATTGTCCATGTCGCGCCCGCCCACCTCGACGATCACCGGCGCGCCCTTGCGGACATAGTCCCAGCGCTTCTGCGCCGCCTTTCCGGGGCGCGTGTCGAGCAGCACGCGCAGCGGTTCGCCAAGCACGCTCTGGCCGGCCAGCGTGGCGCGCAGCACCTCGCAATAGTCGATCAGCGCCTGGTCCTCGGGCTTTTCGCGCAGCATCGGCAGGATCACGACCTGCTGCGGCGCGATCTTGGGCGGCAGGCGCAGGCCATCGTCGTCGCCATGCGTCATGATGACACCGCCGACCATCCGCGTCGAGACGCCCCAGCTGGTGGTATGCGCCAGGCTCTCGCCGCCTTCGCGGTTCTGGTACTTGATGCCCGAAGCCTGCGCGAAATTGGTGCCGAGATAATGGCTGGTGCCCGCCTGCAGCGCCTTGCCGTCCTGCATCATCGCCTCGATCGACCATGTCTCGACCGCGCCCGGAAAACGCTCGTTCTCGGGCTTTTCACCGGGCACCACCGCCAGCGCGAGGTCCTCGTCGGCGAAAGCGCGATAGACCTCGAGCATGGTCAGCGTGTGGTCCTTCGCCTCGGCTTCGTCGGCATGCGCGGTATGGCCTTCCTGCCATAGGAATTCGCTGGTCCGCAGGAACATGCGCGTGCGCATTTCCCAGCGCACGACATTGGCCCATTGATTGAGCTTGAGCGGCAAGTCGCGCCAGCTCTGGATCCAGCGCGCCATGGCATCGCCGATGATCGTTTCCGACGTCGGGCGCACGACCAGCGGCTCTTCCAGCTTGGCTTCGGGATCGGGGATCAGCCCACCATCCTTGCCCGCGATCAGCCGGTGGTGCGTGACCACCGCCATTTCCTTGGCAAAGCCTTCGACATGCTCGGCCTCGCGCTCGAAGTTCGACAGCGGGATGAAGATCGGGAAATAGGCGTTTTCGTGCCCGGTCGCCTTGATCCGATCGTCGAGCAGGCGCTGCATGCGCTCCCAGATGCCGAAGCCCCACGGGCGGATCACCATGCACCCGCGCACGCCCGATTCCTCGGCCATTTCGGCGGAGCTGATGACGTCCTGGTACCAGGCGGCGAAATCATCGTCGCGGCGCGTGTTCAAGGCATGGCGGATCTGGGCCATGGTCAATATCCCGTAATTGCTGGTCGGAGCGGCGCGCGGGCCGATGCCGTCATTTGCTCATCTCGTCCAGCTTCTTCTGCATCGCCGCCATCTGCGCGCGCATCTCGGCAAGGTCGTCGGACGGTTCGGGCCTGGGGGACTTGGACGCGGCGGGGATGAACGCCTCGGCGGCATTCTGCATCATCTTGAAATTGGCCTCGGCCATTTTCGCGAGCGGATTGGCTTCGATGCCCTTGGCGAAAGCCGACTGGATCTGTTCGCGGTTGCGGTGCAAATTCGCCATGCTGGCCTCGAGATAGCTCGGCATCATCGCCTGCATCGAATTGCCATACATGCTGATCAGGTCGCGCAGGAAGCTGACCGGGAGCATGTGCGTGCCGTGGCTTTCTTCCTCGACGATGATCTGGGTCAGGATGGTATGCGTGATATCGTCGCCGGACTTCGCATCGAGGACATTAAAGTCGACATTCTCGCGGACCATCTTCGCCAGATCGTCCAGCGTGATGTAGCTGCTCGTATCGGTGTTGTAGAGCCGCCTATTGGCGTACTTCTTGATGATGATCGGTTCGCCCTCGGCGGTCCGCTTGGCCATTCTCGCATGCTCCCCAATTGTGCAATGCAAGACGCTTAGCACGTGCACAAAGTGCGACGCAACACAGCGCGCCGATCAGCCGAAGCGGTGACCGAGAATTGTCAGCAATTCATATTGCGAAAGAAGGGTTTGCTGCGCAGCATCGGGGAGATGATACGGGAGCGCGACCCAGTCGCCCTCCCCCACGTCCTCTGCATCGGACAGGTCGAGGACGATCATGTCCATCGACACCTTGCCAAGGATCGGCAGCCTGCACTCGCCATGCGTGAAATGCGCCCCTGCCCAGCTGCGCAGGATGCCGTCGGCATAGCCCAGCGACACCACGCCGATGCGCATGGCGCCGGGTGCGGTGAAAGTGGCGTTGTAACCGACCGTTTCCCCCGCCTCGATCCCGCGGCACTGGATCACCCGCGCTTCGGGATAGGCGACCTGGCGGATATCGCCCGCCAGCTCGCTGCGCGGGATACCCCCATAGAGCGCCAGGCCGGGGCGGGTCAGATCGAAGCCATAGTCGCCACCCAGCGCAATACCGGCGCTGTTGGCGAGGCTGGCCTCCTTGTGGCGGACGGCAGAGCGGCATGAGCGAAAGGCATCCAGCTGGCGCGCGTTCATCGCGCTGTCCTCGTCGGCGCAGGCCAAATGGCTCATCAGCACTTCGATCTCGAGCTGCTGGACCGCCGGGTCGGACAGGTCGGCGGGGGATATGCCGAGGCGGTTGATCCCGGTGTCGACCATCAGATTGCACGGTCCGCCACCGCTCTCGAGCCACAGGCGCGCCTGGCGCAGGCTGTCGATGACCGGCCTGACGCGGGCCGACCGCGCGTAGGCGGCTTCCCCGGCGTCGATCGGACCGTGGAGCACCGCCACCTGTTCGGCCGGGACATGGCGCAGCACCGCGGGCACTTCGCTCCAATGCGCGACGAAGAAATCGCGGCACCCGGCCTCGCGCAGCACCGGCACGCAGGTCTCGACGCCCAGACCATAGCAATTCGCCTTTACCGCCGCCCCGGCGCGCGCGCTGCCCGACAGCGCATCGAGCGCGCGCCAGTTATGCGCGAGGGCATCGCGATCGATATGCAGCCGCAGGGTCGGCGGCGGGAGTGTGGTCATCGGCGGCTCACGGAAGGACGGGAGACGCGGGCGGATCCTGCCCGCTATCCTCGAAATCGCGCGGCGGCCCTTCGGGCAAGCCCCACCAGGCTACGACCAGCCCGAAGCCGACCACGGCCATCGTGTACCACAGCCCCGAATAGGCGTTGCCGGTCATCGCCACGATATAGCCCGCGATCAACGGCAGGAAGCCGCCGAGATAGCCCGCCCCGATATGATAGGGGATCGACATCGAGCTGTAGCGGATCCGCGCGGGGAACATCTCCGACAGAAGCGCGGCGACCGAGCCATAGGTCAGCGCCGACAACAGGCCGAGCACCAGCAACAGGCCGATGATCCCGGCGATGCTTGCGAGTGGCGGCGTCTGGCGTTCGAAGGAATAGCCATTGGCTTCGAGCCAGCTCTGGATGATCGCGCGGCGCGTATCCTCGGGCAGGGCCTCGTAGCCATAGGTCGCGCTGCCGATCGCCAGTTCGGTGCGCGCGTCTTCTGTAATGGCATAGGGAACGCCAAGCGCGGTCAGATCCTGCAGCGCGCGGCCGCAGGCGCTGGCCTGGACCTCGGCGAAGGGATCGTATTCGCACTCGGCGCCGCTGATGGTGACGGGCGCGGCGCGCGCGTTGTCCTGCAGGCCCGGATTGGCGAGCGCGCCGATCCCCCAGAACACCGGGAACAGCAGCGCAAGTGCGGCGATCGCGCCGATGATGATCGGCTTCTTGCGCCCTACCCGGTCGGACCATTTGCCGACCACGATGTAGAACCCCATCGACAGCGTGCCGGCGATCAGCAGCATCCATTCGACCACGCCCTCATCCACGCGCATCGGTCCGCGCAGGAACGACAGGCCCGAGAAGAAGGCGGTGTACCAGATCGTCGTGAGCACGCCGGTGATGCCGAACAGCGCCACGAAGATGCGCTTGGGATTGCCCGGATAGGTGAGGCTTTCCTTGAACGGATTGGCCGAGGTTTCGCCTGCGGCCTTCATCGCCTGGAAGACCGGGCTTTCGGACAGCTTGAGCCGCATCCAGAGCGAGATGAACAGCAGCACGATCGACAGCAGGAAGGGAAAGCGCCAGCCCCATGCGGCGAAATCGTCGGCGGGGATGAGGGCGCGGCAGGCGATCACCACTGCGATCGACAGCACGAAACCGCCGACCACGCTGGCCTGGATGAAGCTGGTGTAGAAGCCGCGCTTTTCGGGCGGGGCATGCTCGGCGACATAGATCGCCGCGCCGCCATATTCGCCGCCCAGCGCCAGCCCCTGCAGGATGCGCAGGCCGATCACGATCAGCGGCGCGGCGATACCGATGCTGGCCGCGCTGGGGATCAGGCCGACACCCGCGGTGGCGATCCCCATCAGCGTCACGGTGACGAGGAAAGTGTATTTGCGCCCCAACCGGTCGCCGAGGAAGCCGAACAGGATCGCGCCGAGCGGGCGGAAGCCGAAACCGACCGCGAAACCGGCCCAGACCAGCAGGATTTCCAGCGTCTCGTTATCGCTCGGGAAGAAGGCTGCACCGATCAGCGCGGCGAGCGTGCCGTAGATAAAGAAATCGTACCATTCGAAGATCGTCCCCGCGCTGCTCGCGGCGATGACCAGGCGGATTTCCTTTTCGGACGGCTCCCTGTGCGGTGTGACGGCACCCTCGGGCATGTCGCGCTCCCTCCCTCGCGATTGTTCTTGGCGTGAACGCGGGTCTAGCGGGGGTCGCGGGGCTTGGAAAGCGCGTCCAGCGCGGCTCTCCACGGCAAGAGAATCGCCTCGTGACGCCCGCGGTGCGGACGGGCCGGTTCCAGCAGCGTGAGCCGGGGGAGGAGCGCGCTTGGCGCCTCGCCCTCAAGCCATTCGGTCAGCGACTGCAGGGTGCGCTCGATCGCCGCTGTATCCATGCCGCGCGCCTCGCGGGCGAAAATCGCCGCGGAGGCCTGGCCGACCGCACAGGCGGTGACCTTGAGACCGATGGTTTCGAGCTGCCCGGTATGGGTTGACGACAGGTCGATCACGCTGCCGCAGCTGCGCGAGCGGGCAGTGCCGCATGCAATGGCCGCAGGGTCGTAGGGATAGTCGGCCAGTTCCACCGCCAGGGCGAGCAGCTCGGGCGAATAGAGCGCAGGCGCGCGGGGTGCCGCCATCACTCGGGCGCGGCGGCCTGCTCGCGCAGGATGGCGCGGCGGTCGGCCAGCACTTCGACCAGCGCGCGCGAGCTGGCATCGACCAGCTCGTAGCTGCGCGCCGTGGTGATCCAGGTGGGCCGTCCCTTGAAGCCCCACACCGTATCGTAGCCCAGCACCAGCAGCGAGAAGGCGATAACCACGATGACCATACCCTTCAGCGCTCCGAAACCGAAGCCGAGCACGCGATCGACCGGTCCGAGCACCGAGCCGCGCGAAGCGGTCCCGACATTGTTGGCGATGACCTTCATCGCGGCATAGGGGATCAGCAGCAGCAGGGTGAACGACAGCAGCGAGGTGGTGATATGTGAACCGATGTACTCCTGCAGCGCAGTCGTCAGCGGCGTATGCAGGAAGCGGATCGCAAAAGCGGCCAGCACCCACGCTGCAAGCGAGAGCACTTCCTGCAGGAACCCGCGCAGGAAACCGCCCACGGCTGCGATGCCGACGATCAGCAGGACAATGTAATCGAAACCCGTCATTTTTCTACCATGGACCGGGACTTATGAATTCCCGATTATCCGGTCAACGAGATTGGCCAATTGTCCCAAGCCATCATAGATCAGCGCCTCCGACCCGCCCTTCACATCCGCCGGTCCAAAGCCGCGGTCGAAGCCGAGCTTGGCGGCTTCGCGCAGCCGCAGCCCGCCATGCGCGACCGGGCGGATTTCCCCGGCGAGCGAGACTTCGCCCAGCCATACGCTGCGCGGCGGCAGCGGATTGTCGGCCATCGCGCTGACCAGGGCCGCGGCCACCGCGAGGTCGGCCGCGGGATCGGACAGGCGATAACCGCCCGCGACATTGAGATAGACCTCGGCCGAAGAGAAATTGAGCCCGCAACGCGATTCGAGCACGGCGAGCAGCATGGCGAGCCGGCCGCTGTCCCACCCGACCACCGCGCGGCGCGGTGTGGCGCCCGATTGCAGCCGCACGATCAGCGCCTGGATTTCGACCAGCACCGGGCGCGTCCCCTCGATCGCGGGGAAGACCGCGCTGCCCGCCATCGGCTCGTCGCGACCCGAGAGGAACAGCATCGAGGGATTGTCGACTTCCTCCAACCCCTCGCCCGCCATCGCGAAGACGCCGATTTCGTCGACTGCGCCGAAGCGGTTCTTCAGCGCGCGCAGGATGCGATACTGGTGGCTGCGTTCGCCCTCGAAGCTCATCACGACATCGACCATGTGCTCGAGCACGCGCGGCCCGGCGATGCTGCCGTCCTTGGTCACATGCCCGACCAGCACCAGCCCGACGCCGTTTTCCTTGGCGTAGCGGATCAGCTCGAAGGCGCAGCCGCGCACCTGGCTGACCGTGCCCGGCGCGCCTTCGATCGTGTCCGAATGCATCGTCTGGATCGAATCGATCACCAGCAGCTTGGGCGCGTCCATCGAACCCAGCGTGGTCAGGATATCGCGCACCCCGGTCGCAGCGGCGAGCTTGATCGGCGCGTCGGACAGCCCGAGGCGCGCGGCGCGCATGCGGATTTGCCCGGCAGCTTCCTCGCCGCTGACATAGACGACGCCGTGCCCGCCGCGCGCGATCTTGGCCGCGGCCTGAAGCAGCAATGTCGATTTGCCGATGCCCGGATCGCCGCCCAGCAGGATTGCCGACCCCGGGACCAGTCCGCCGCCCAGCGCGCGATCGAATTCGGCGAGGCCGGTGGGCTGGCGCGTCGGCAAGGCGCCGGGCTTGTCGAGCTCGACAAACTCGACCGCGCGCCCCCCGCTCGACAGATCGTGTTTCATCGAGAACACCGTCGCCGGGGCATCCTCCGCCAGCGTGTTCCATTCGGCGCAATCGGGGCATTGCCCCTGCCAGCGATTGGATACGCCGCCACAGGCCTGACAGACATAGCGTTTCTTGGGTTTCGCCATGCGCGCTTGCTAACCGGAACATTTCGCGAACGCAATTGCCTTTGTCGGTTTATCCCGTCATGACGACCGGCAATGCGTCAAAAGGAATTGCGGATAGCGCTGGTCTGCTACGGCGGAGTGAGCTTGGCCATCTATATGCATGGCGTGACGCGCGAGCTGTGGCAGCTTGCCCGCGCCAGTCGCGATTTCCACGCCCAAGCGCCCGCACGCGGCGGCGTGGAGGCGGTCTATCGCGCGCTACTCGAGCGGATCGCCGACGAACATGACCTGCGCTTGCGCGTGCTCCCCGATATCATGAGTGGGGCCAGCGCGGGCGGGATCAACGCCGTGTTCCTCGCGCAAGCGGTCCATTCGGGCCAATCGCTCGAACCGCTGACCGACCTGTGGCTTGAACTGGCCGATGTCGACGAACTGGTCGACCCGGCAGCGCGCCTCAAATGGCGGTTCTCGAAGATGTGGGCGCAGCCCTTCGCCACCTGGCTGCTCAGCCGGCCCGGCAGCAATCTGGCCGATGCGGTGGCCCCCGAAACGCAGGCCGAGGTCGAGCGCAAGGTGTCGCACCTGATTCGCGGCCGGTGGTTCGAACCGCCGTTCTCGGGCCTCGGCTTCTCGCGCATGCTCGAACGCGCCTTCTCGGCCATGGCCGCGAGCCCGGTGGAAGAGCCGCTGCTGCCGCCCGGCCATCCGCTCGACCTCTATGTCACCGCGACCGATTTTCACGGCTATCTCGAACTGCTGCGGCTGCACAGCCCGCCGGTGGTCGAGGATACCGAACACCGCATGCCGATTTCCTTCCGGACGCGCACGCCGATGACCGGCGGGATCGATATCGCCAATCCGCTCGAGCTGGTGTTTGCTGCCCGCGCGACAGCCAGTTTCCCGGGGGCCTTCCCGCCGCTGCGGATCGAGGAAATCGATCAATTGTCCGACCTCACCGAGCGCAGGTGGCCGGAAAGGGAAGCGTTTCTCGAACGGATCATGCCGGTCCATGTTGCGCGGGAAACGATTGATAACGTGTCGCTCATCGACGGGTCGGTGCTGGTCAACAAACCGTTCGCCGGGGCCATCGCCGCCTTGCAGGAACGCCCCGCGCAGCGCGAAGTCGACCGCCGTTTCCTCTATGTCGATCCGCGCCCCGACTGCTATGGCGACGATGCGAGCAAGCGCGAGCCGGTCGGCTTCTTCTCCGCGATCTTCGGGTCGCTTTCGACGCTGCCGCGCGAACAGCCGATCCGCGACAATCTGGAACAGCTCGAAGAGCAAAGCCGCGAGGCGGAACGGCTCAGTCGCATGGTCTCCGCGCTGCGCCCGGAAGTTGATGTTGCGGTCGATCGCCTGTTCGGGCGTACCCTGTTTCTCGATCGGCCTACCCCGGCCCGGCTCAAGGCGTGGCGGCAAAAGGCACAGCAGGCCGCGGCAGAACGTGCTGGCTATGCCTTCCATGCGTACGCGCAGGCGAAGTTCACCGGGATCGTCAGTCGCCTTGCGCGTTTGGCGTTGGCCGCCGCACCCAAGCTGGGGTTCGACGATCCCGCCCCGATCGAAGCGGTGCTGCGCGAGGAGTTGATCCGGCGCGGGCTGAACACGCTGGCTGCGCCCTTGGGCGGTGCCTCGCCAGAAGCGATCGCATTCTTCCGCGAACACGACATCGGGTTCCGCATTCGCCGGTTGCGTCTGCTCGCGCGGCGGCTCGCGCGCGACTGGGAGGCCGATCCCGACATTTCCGACGAGGCGCTCGAACAGGGCCGCGATACGGTTTACCAGATACTCGCGCTCTATTTCGAACGCGAGGGCGTTGCAGCGCTGGGCGCGGATTTCGTGCCCCTGGCCGAGGGGGTGATGCGCGATCCGGGGTCGCTGCTCGACATGATCGAGGCGAAGCGCCTGCTACCCGGGCTCGACGACCGCGCCGAGGAAATGCTCGCTGCCGCGCTGGAGAAGATGCCCAAGAACCTGCGCCGCCGCATGCTGTTGAGCTATCTGGGCTTTCCCTTTTACGATGTCGCGACACTGCCGCTGCTGCGCAATGAAGGACTGACCGAATTCGACCCGGTCAAGGTCGACCGCATCAGCCCCGACGATGCGCGCAGCATCCGCGAAGGCGGAACGCCGGCCACGCTGCGCGGGGTCGAGTTCTATAATTTCGGTGCCTTTTTCAGCCGGGCTTACCGCGAGAACGATTATCTGTGGGGCCGGCTGCATGGGGCGGAGCGGATGATCGACCTGGTATGCTCGACGCTGGAGAAGCCCTTTTCCGCCGAGACCTGCCGCCACTTCAAGCGGGAGGCCTTCCACGCGATCCTCGACGAGGAGCAAATGGCGCAGCGCTGTACACAGCGCTTGATCGACGAAATCCGCGCCGAGCTTGTCGAGCGGATGCCCTAGCCCGCGGCGCGGCCGAAGAAGAGCAGCATCACCAGCCGCGCGCTTTCGGCGTCGGTGCCGAAGCCGGGCGCGGCATTGTGGAACTGCCAGGGTGAAAACAGCACGAGCCGGTTGAAACGCATCGGGACGCGCATCACGCGCTCCCATTTGCCCGGCTGCGTGGTGTCCTTGTTGACCACATCGCCCACCAGCGTGTCGAGATCGGCATAGCCCGACGCGGCGAGTTCGGCGCCATTGGCGGGCACGCGTTCGAGACCGGTCCGCTTGTGGCGGAAGAAATCGGTCCCGCCCGCGCTTGGGCCGGCGCAATCCTCGGGGCGCGAAAGGTAGAGGATGCCGGAGTAGAAAGCGGGGTCGATATGAACCCCGCTGCGGCCCTTGTCCGCTTTGAGCGTCATCCGGCAATGGCCATGCTCGGTCTTCGCAGCCCCTTCGAGCGCGAGCCCGAGATGGCGCGAAACCGAGGTATTGATCCCGTCCATCGGCAGCGCGGTGGTCGAATCGCGGCCCGGATAATTTCCGCCCGTCCCCGGCGGCGCATAGTCGAGGGCCAGCGCAGCCCGCCGCGCGGCCCAGGGGTCGGACAGGAAATCGTCGATGATCGTCAGCGAAGGCAGCATGGGCCGCGCTTATCGCCAGCGCAGCCCTGCTTGGCAATCACCCGCCGATCACATCCTTGAGCTTGTTGAAGAAGCCGCGGCTTTCGGGACATTCGTCGCCGGTTTCCAGCTCGCGGAACTGTTCGAGCAGCGCACGCTGTTCCTTGCTCAGCTTGGTCGGGGTCTCGACTGCGATTTCGACCACCAGGTCACCGCGTCCGCGGCCCTGCAGCACGGGCATGCCCGCACCGCGATGGCGCAATTGCTTGCCCGACTGGATACCCGCCGGAATTTCGATCGTCACATCCTCGCCATCGAGGTTGGGAATATCGATCGATCCGCCCAGCGCAGCCGCAGTGAAGCTGATCGGTACGCGGGTGGCGAGCGTGGTGCCTTCGCGCTGGAAGATCGCATGCGGTTTCACATGGAGGAATATATAGAGATCGCCCGGAGGCGCGCCGCGTGGTCCGGCCTCGCCCTTGCCCGACAGGCGGATGCGCGTGCCGGTATCGACACCGGGCGGGATTTCGACCTCGAGCGACTGCGCCTTGTCGACGCGTCCCTCGCCGCGGCAATCGCGGCATGGCGAGCTGATGACTTCGCCGCTGCCGTGGCAATTGGGGCACGGACGCTCGACGACGAAGAAGCCCTGCTTGGCGCGGACCTGACCCTGGCCGTGGCACAGGTTGCAGGTGCGCGCGCGCGTTCCGGGCGTTGCGCCCGAGCCGTGGCAGGTGTCGCAATTCTGCGAGACTTCAATCTCGATTTCGGTCGATTTGCCGTGGAAGGCTTCCTCGAGTTCGATCTGCAGATCGTAACGCAGATCGGCACCGCGGCGCGGACGGGCACGCCCACCGCCGCCGAAGGCGCTGCCGAAGATGGTCTCGAAAATATCCCCGATATCGCCGAAATCGGCGCCGGGATGGCCGCCGCCACCGGGGCCGCCCTGCTGGAAAGCGGCATGCCCGAAGCGGTCGTAGGCGGCGCGCTTCTGCGGGTCCTTGAGCACTTCATAGGCGGCGCTGAGCGCCTTGAACTTGCCTTCGCTCTCGGTGCAGCCGGGGTTGCGATCGGGATGGTGCTTCATCGCGAGCTTGCGATAGGCCGACTTGATCGTCGCCCCGTCGGCATCGCGGCTCACTCCGAGCAATTCGTATAGTTCGGTTTCGGTAGTCGACATGGCTTCCCAATGACTAATCGCCACCGGTGCGCGGGGGCACCGGTGGCGATCGGTTTTTCATCGTCCGATCAGTTCTTCGCGTCTTCGTCGACTTCGGAGAACTCGGCGTCGACGACGTCGTCCTCGGCCGCGCTATCCGCTGCTTCGGCATCTCCGGCAGGCGCGTCGGCAGCATTGGCCTGCTCCTGCTCGTAGATCGACTGGCCCATCTTCATCGCGCTCTGCGACAGGTCCTGGGCCTTGGCGTTGATGTCGGTAGCGTCATCCCCTTCGAGCGCGGTCTTGAGCGCGGCGACCTTCTCCTCGACTTCGCTCTTCAGCGAAGCGTCGATCTTGTCGCCATGCTCTTCGAGCTGCTTTTCGGTCGCGTGGACGAGGCTGTCGGCCTGGTTGCGGGCCTCGGCGCTTTCGCGGCGCTTCTTGTCCTCGTCGGCGAACTTCTCGGCATCCTGGACCATCTGGTCGATATCGTCATCGGACAGGCCGCCCGATGCCTGGATGCGGATCTGCTGTTCCTTGCCGGTGCCCTTGTCCTTGGCACTGACGTTGACGATGCCGTTGGCGTCGATGTCGAAAGTGACCTCGATCTGCGGTACGCCGCGCGGGGCAGCCGGGATACCGACCAGGTCGAACTGGCCGAGCATCTTGTTGTCCGCGGCCATTTCGCGTTCGCCCTGGAAAACGCGGATCGTCACCGCGTTCTGATTGTCCTCGGCGGTCGAATAGGTCTGCGTCTTCTTGGTCGGGATCGTCGTGTTGCGGTCGATCATCTTGGTCATGATGCCGCCCAGCGTCTCGATGCCCAGCGAAAGCGGGGTCACGTCGAGCAGCAGCACGTCCTTGACGTCGCCCTGAAGGACGCCGGCCTGGATCGCTGCGCCCATGGCGACGACTTCATCGGGGTTCACACCGGTGTGCGGCTTCGAACCGAAGAATTCTTCGACGACTTCACGGACCTTGGGCATGCGGGTCATGCCGCCGACGAGGATGACCTCGTCGATCTCGTCCTTCGAGACACCGGCATCGGCCAGCGCCTTCTTGCACGGTTCGAGCGTACGCTTGATCAGATCGCCGACGAGCTGTTCGAGCTTCGAGCGGCTGAGCGTTTCGACGAGGTGCAACGGGGTCGAGCTGCCGCCTTCCATACGCGCGGTGATGAAGGGCAGGTTGACTTCGGTCGAGGCCGAGCTCGACAGCTCGATCTTGGCCTTCTCGGCGGCTTCCTTGAGACGCTGCAGCGCGAGCTTGTCGGTCCGGAGATCCATATTCTCCTTCTTCTTGAACTCGTCCGCCAGATATTCGACGATCGTGCTGTCGAAATCTTCGCCGCCCAGGAAAGTATCGCCATTGGTCGACTTCACTTCGAACACGCCGTCACCGATTTCGAGGACCGAAACGTCGAAGGTACCGCCGCCAAGGTCGTAAACGGCGATGGTCTTGCCGTCTTCCTTGTCCATGCCATAGGCGAGCGCCGCGGCGGTCGGTTCGTTGATGATGCGCAGCACTTCGAGACCCGCGATCTGGCCGGCGTCCTTGGTCGCCTGGCGCTGCGCGTCGTTGAAGTATGCGGGAACGGTGATGACCGCCTGGGTGACGGTTTCGCCGAGATAGCTCTCGGCGGTTTCCTTCATCTTCTGCAGGATGAAGGCGGACACCTGGCTGGGCGAATAGTCTTCGCCGCCGGCTTCGACCCATGCGTCGCCGTTCTTGCCCTTGACGATGTCGTAGGGAACCAGGCCCATGTCCTTCTTGGTCAGCGGGTCATCGAACCGGCGACCGATCAGGCGCTTGATCGCGAACAGCGTGTTGTCGGGATTGGTCACTGCCTGGCGCTTGGCCGGCTGACCGATCAGACGTTCGCTGTCCTTGGTGAAGGCGACGATCGACGGTGTGGTCCGCGCGCCTTCCGAATTCTCAATGACCTTGGGCTTGCCGCCGTCCATCAAGGCGACACAGCTGTTGGTGGTGCCGAGGTCGATACCGATAACTTTGCTCATGGTTTCCCCATCTGTTTCAAGTCGTTGGACACCGCACTTTGGGTTCCCCAAAGCTGGCGGAACCGGTTGGCGGCTCTATCCGGTGGTGTGTTACCCGCGTGATATAGGTGCGGTTTTCCTTGGCACAAGGGAGAGCGCGCGCTAGTTTTTGCGCAGGACGAAGAGGGGATGAAATCCATGAAATTCACGTATTTCGCACCAGCAGCGCTGGCTTTCGCTACGGTTACACTGGCCGCTTGTTCGGGCGGCGCCGAGGAAGCAGCGGCACCCGCGGTCGACGAGGTGGCACTGGAACTGAGCGATGCGCGGCTGATGCTGCCGGCGGTGTCGGGCAATCCGGGCGCGATTTATTTCACCGTCGCCAATACCGGCGAGCGCAATTATGCGATCCGCCGCGCCGATGTGGAAGGCGCCGGCCGTGCAGAACTCCACGCATCCATGCAGATGGATGGCGAAATGACCATGGACAGCGTGGGCCAGGTATTGGTCAATGCGGGTGATGAAGAGACCTTCGAACCCGGCGGCTACCACGTCATGGTGTTCGATCTCGACCCGGCAATCGCAGCGGGCGACACGGCCGAGATGACGCTGACCGTGGTGGGCGGCAAGCAGAAGAGCTTCCCGGTCGAAGTCCGCGCTGCGGGTGACGAACGCTGAGCGATGGGCGGGACACGCTGGGGGTTGCTGTCCATGACGAAGCGGTCGCGCCAACCTGCCCCGTAGGAGGGGAACGTCCGCTGACAGCGGGCGAGATTGCCCTCGCCCGATCGGTTTTCGGGCACGCGATCGATTATGCCAAGGTGACGATCCGGCGGCGGAAGTGGTTTCCCTTCCAGCCCCGCCGGATCACCATGGCCCCGCGCGGGCATGTCCATTTCCACCCTCGCGGCGATGCCTATTGCGATGATTTCTCGACCACGCATATGCTGCGCCAGGGGTTGCTGATCCACGAGCTGGTGCATGTGTGGCAGGTCCAGACCAGGGGCGACTGGTACCTGCTCACCCGGCGGATGCCCTGGGCGCGCTATGATTATGCGCTCAAGCCGGGCTGGCCGCTCGAACGCTATGGCATCGAGCAGCAGGCCGAGATCGTGAAGCACGCCTTCTGGCTGCGCAACGGCGTGAAAGTCGCGGGCATCGCCGATCCCGCAGCATACGACCTTCTGGTCCGCTTTCCGGGGGCCGAGCGCTAGGAACCGGCTGCCGATGCGAAAAGGGCCGCCCCATGCGGGACGGCCCTTGTTCGTTCGGTCAGATGTTCATCCGGCCAAGCGATCAACGCCAGTAGCGGGCGTAGCGATCGTCATCACGGCAGTCGTCATCGACATAGCGGCCATCGCCGTAATAGCCGTCGCAATCGTCGTCCTTGTCGCTCACGTAGCCAATTACACCGCCGATCGCGGCACCGGCTAGCGCGTAGGTTTCGAGGTCTTCGCCCAGCAATGCGCTCAGCCCGGCACCGGCAGCCGCACCGGCAGCTGCGCCCTCGACCGCGTAATTCTGCGCGCAGGCGCCCAGTCCGAGGCTCGAGGCGAGTAGCGCGGGTGCGAGTAACAGCCTGGTATTCATGGTATCTCTCCGTTTGCGTCCCTGTCGGATCACATACGGACGAGCGGCCTCGCCGTTCCTCAGTCGTAGGTCACTCCCGGAAGGCCCTTCCCGCCATCGGCAACAAAGGCGTCGATCCGCGCTTCGAGCGCGGGCAGTGGCACCGATCCCAGCGCCAGCACGACATCGTGGAACTTGCGGATATCGAAGTCATCGCCGAGTTCCTCTTCCGCCTTTGCGCGGACGCGGCGAATGGTCATTTCGCCCAGCTTGTAGGCCAGCGCCTGACCCGGCCAGCTGATGTAGCGATCGATCTCGGTGCCCACTTCGCGGTCCGACAGGGCGGTATGGCGCGACAGGTAATCGACCGCCTGTTCGCGGCTCCAGCCGTATTGGTGAATGCCGGTGTCGATCACCAGCCGCGCCGCGCGCCACATCTCGTAGGACAACCGCCCGAACTTCTCATAGGGCGTGCGATAGATACCCATCTCCTCGCCGAGATATTCGACATAGAGCCCCCAGCCCTCGCCAAAGCCGGAGAAATAGGTCTGCCGGCGGAAGCGCGGGGCTTCCTCCTGTTCGAGCGCGACCGCCCCCTGGAAACTGTGTCCGGGCGCGCATTCGTGCAGCGTCAGCGCGGGGATGTTGTAGAGCGGGCGCGAGGGAAGATCGTAGGTATTCATCTGGCACGCATCGAGCCCGCCGCGACCCGCAGTATAGAACGGGGCGATGGCGGGATCGACCGGACGGATCGTGAAGCGGTGGCGCGGCAGGAAGCCGAAATAGTCGGCGAGCTTTCCATCGACGCGTTTGGCGACATAGGAGGAGACGCCCATCAGCTCGTCGCCGCTGCGCGCCACGAATTGCGGATCGGTGCGCAGGAAAGTGACGAATTCGGCGAGCGTGCCGTCGAAGCCCGCCTCGTCCTTCACCTGCTCCATTTCGGCAGTGATCCGCGCGACCTCGTCGAGGCCGATGCGGTGGATCTGCTCGGCGGTCAGGTCGAGCGTGGTGTATTGGCGGATCTGCTGCGCGTAATAGGCCGCGCCATCGGGGAACTCGCTCGCGCCAAGGGTCGTGCGCGTATTGGGCAGATATTCCTCGCGGAAGAAGGCGAGCCATTGGGCATAGGCGGGCGTCACCTGCTCCGCGATTGCCGTGCGCCCGGCTTCGCGCAGGCGCTCTTGCTCGTCCGCGGGAATGCTGCGCGGCATATCGGCGAAGGGCGTCCAGAAAGGGCTCTGCTCGGGATCGTCGACGACATAGGATGCGATCGACACATCGCGTCCTTCCAGCGTCACCCGCGGCACCGAAAAGCCGCGCGCCAGACCGGCCCTCGCATTGGCGGTCTGCTCGGCGAAATAGCGCGGGATATCGCGCATCCGGCCGATGTAATTCCGATATTCTTCGGCCGTGGTGAAACCGCCGCGCGGGGCCAGATAGGACCAGAAATTGCTGTCGCTGTCGAAGGGCATTTCCCATTCGGCAAAGCGCGCATCGCCGATTTCCGCCTCGAGCAGAGTGCGCAGCACCAGCGCATTGGTCCGACCCTTGGCGCCCAGCGCAGAACGGTCGATGGCTTCCAGCTCGCTAAGGTATTCTACGTAGCGCGCCGCCCGTGCGCGCTGCGCTTCAGGCGTGACCGACCACAAGCTGGCGCCGCGCTCAGTGCTGCCATTGGCGTTTTCGGTCAGCCCGTATTGCTCGAGCTGATAATCGTAATAGCTGTCCGCCACCGCCGCGAGGCGATCGTCGGCGCTGTCCTGCGCCGCCAGCGGAACGGAAAAGGCGGATACGACGAGGACCGCCGCTCCGCGTATGGCAGTCCTCATCGTCACTCCCCGTGTCCGGACGATCAGTCCGGCTTTTTCGCCACGCCGACCATGGCCGGGCGCAGCAAGCGGTCCTTGATCATATAGCCAGCCTGCATTTCCTGCACAATCGTGCCCGGCTCGACCTCGTCGCTCGGCACTTCCATCATCGCCTGATGCTGGTTGGGATCGAGCGGCATGCCCTTGGCGGCGATGCGCGTGATGCCATTGCCGGCAAACACCTTTTCCAGCTCGCGCTGGGTGGCCTCGATGCCCGAAATGAAGTTCTTGGCCTTCTCGTGCTCGCGCAATTCGTCGGGCACATGGTCGAGAGCGCGCGCCAGATTGTCCGCCACGCTGAGGATATCGCGCGCGAAGTTGGTCGCGGCATAATTGCGCGCATCCTGCACGTCCTTTTCCAGGCGGCGGCGCACGTTCTGCGTCTCGGCGCGTGCGTAGAGCACGTCCTGCATCGCGGTTTCGAGATCGCCCTTGAGCTTGCCGAGTGCATCGTCGAACGAGCTTTCCTCGCTGTCCTCATCGGCATCGCCACGCAGGTGTTCGGGCACGCCTTCCATTTCGCGTAGCACTTCGTCGTCGACCGCCTTTTTCTGCGGTTCGTTGTTGTTTTCTTCGGTCACGTAATAACCCTGTCAGCCTATGCGTTTGCCCAAGGATCGGGCGGTGAAATCAACCATGGGGACGACCCGCGCGTAATTCAACCGAGTCGGGCCGATCACCCCCAGTACGCCGACCACCCTGCCCTCGCGGTCGCGATACGGCGAGGCGATGACCGACGAACCCGAAAGCGAGAACAGCCGGTTCTCCGCGCCGATAAATATCCGCATCGCTTCGGCGCGGCGCGCGCGTTCGAGCAGGCTGGCGACCGACTGCTTGCTTTCGAGATCGTCGAGCAGCGAGCGCACGCGTTCGATATCGCCCAGCGCGGCTTCGTCGAGCAAATTGGCCTGCCCGCGCACGATCATGACGGGGCGCTTGGCCGCATCCTCGCTCCATGTCGCGAGCCCGCGCCGCACCAGGTCGCTGCTGGCTTCGTCGAGCGCGGACTTCCCGCTGGCGATCTCCGCTTCGACCGTGCTGGCCGCCTCGGCCAGGGTGCGACCGCAGCTGCGTGCGGTGAGGTAATTGCTCGCCTGTTCGAGCGAGGTGCCGAGTGCTTCGGCGGGGAGCGTGATAATGCGGTTTTCGATCTGGCCATCTTCCCCGACCAGCACCGCCAGCACCCGGTGCGTGTCGAGTGCGGTGAGCGAGACCTGCGCCAGGCGCGGCTCGCGCGTCGGGACCATGACCATGCCCGCCGCCCCCGAAAGGTCGGACAGCAGCGCACTGGTTTCCTCGAGCGCGCGTTCGATCGGACCGGGTTCGCCCAGCCGCTGCTCGATCGCGTCGCGCTCCTCGCGCGTCGGTTCGGCCACCTGCATCATCGCATCGACGAACAGCCGCAATCCAGTATCGGTCGGCATCCGGCCCGCGCTGGTATGCGGCGCCGCTAGCAGCCCGCGTGCCTCGAGATCGGCCAGCACGTTGCGGATCGAAGCGGGGGAAAGATTGACCTGCCCGCCGCCCGCCAGCGCTTTCGATCCTACCGGAGAGCCGCTGTCGAGATAGCCTTCCACCACGAGGCGGAAGATCTCGCGGGCGCGGTCGGACAGATCGTTGAGCGGCGGGGAATTCATCCTCCCTATCTAACCACTCCCCTTGCGGCCTCAAGGGGCTTGCGCCACAGGCACTTGCGAGATTCGACTGCAATGGAGAACCCCATGCGACCTTCCGGCCGGGCGTCCGATGAAATGCGCGCCATCACTATCGAAACAGGTTACACCAAGCACGCCGAAGGCAGCTGCCTGATCAGCTTTGGCGAAACCCGCGTGCTGTGCACCGCCAGCGTCGAAGAACGGATCCCGCCGTGGCTGCGCGGCAAGGGCGAAGGCTGGGTTACCGGTGAATATTCGATGCTCCCGCGCGCCACGCATACGCGCGGCCAGCGCGAGGCCGCAAAGGGCAAGCAGAGCGGACGGACGCAGGAAATCCAGCGGCTTATCGGACGAAGCTTGCGCGCGGTGGTCGATCACAAGAAGCTCGGCGAGCGGCAGATCACGCTCGATTGCGACGTGATCCAGGCCGACGGCGGCACGCGTACCGCCTCGATCTCCGGCGCCTGGGTCGCACTGCGCCTCGCGGTCGACGGCCTGATGAAGTCGGGCGATATCACGCAGGACCCGATCACCGCGAAGGTCGCGGCGGTTTCCTGCGGGGTCTACCAGGGCACGCCCGTGCTCGACCTCGACTATCCCGAGGACAGCAATGCCGATGCCGATGCCAATTTCGTGCTGATCGAAGGCGGCAAGATCGCCGAAGCGCAGGCCACTGCCGAAGGCGCACCGTATGATGAGGAAGCTTTCCTCCGCCTGCTGCGGTTGGCGCAGATGGGCTGCGCGCAGATCTTCAAGGCGCAGGACGAGGCTACGCGCAAATGACGCGCCGGCTCGGTTCGGGCTCTCTGGTGATTGCCACGCATAACGCTGGCAAGCTGAAAGAGATTTCCGCGCTGCTCGAACCGCATGGCATGAAATGCCTGTCGGCCGGGTCGCTGGGTCTGCCCGAACCGGCCGAAACGGGCACCACCTTCGTCCAGAACGCGCTGCTCAAGGCGCGGGCTGCGGCGGAGGCGTCGGGCATCGTCGCGCTGGCCGACGACAGCGGCCTGTCGGTCGCTGCGCTCGGCGGGCGACCGGGCGTCTATACCGCCGACTGGGCCGAGCGGCAGTGGTTCGAAGGCGATCCGGGCCGCGACTGGTACATGGCAATGGGCAAGGTCGAGGGGCTGTTGCAGGAACAGGGCGCGGATGCGGACCGGTCCTGCGCGTTCCATTGCGTGCTGGCGCTGGCATGGCCCGATGGCGAGCACGCGGTCTACGAAGGCACCGCTCCCGGCAGCCTCACCTGGCCGCCGCGTGGCGCAATGGGTTTCGGTTACGATCCGGTGTTCGTGCCCGAGGGTAGAGAGCAGACCTTTGCCGAGATCGACCCGGCGCAGAAACACGCGATCAGCCACCGCGCCGATGCGTTCGCCAAGCTGGTCGCGGAGCAGTTCGGCTAGGCGTCAGTAGGCTTTCTGGCCCCAGACATTTCCGGCGGGCCAGTAGCGGCAGACCAGCACGTCGTTGCCCGCGGCGGTGGCCACCGCGCAGCCGACTTCCTGCGTGTCGCGCCAGACCACCTGCGAGTAATGCCCGACATCGGCCCAGTTCCCCGTTTTCGAAATGTCGGGGAAGTGCGCGTGGCGGTAATGCTTTTTCTCGGCGATGAACATGCCGACCATGGTTTCGACCGGCCAATGCCCGGCGGTGCCCATCCAGAGGTTTTCGCCCGTCTGGTTGCGGCCCTTCTGGCTGGCGTGCTGCAACATGCCCTTGCGCGACAAGTGACGCGCCCAGTCCTGCGCTTCGCGCTCGAGATGGGTGTTCCACTTGAGGGGTTGCAAACGCAAGCGCAGGCGTTCGTCATTGTGCGTCCGCAGGATGCGCGCAGCCAGATGGACGTCCGAAGTGCCGCGACCGTGGATCGACCGTGATGCGGGAAGCGGCTTGTCCTGCGAAAGCCAGCGCGACGATCCGCTTGCGGCCACGGCAGTCCCCGTGGCACAGAGTAGAGCAACAGCGCCAATCAGCGGCGCGATCCAGTTCTTCGTCCCATTCATGGGTCCGGCTCTTCAGCCGATATAGTTAAGAATGATTGAAGGCACTTTTGGCCCGCGCACTCTACATCCATTGGCCCTATTGCATCGCCAAATGCCCCTATTGCGATTTCAACAGCCACGTCCGCAAAACCGCCGATATGGCGGAATGGAAGACTGCGCTGCTGGCGGATATGCGCCACGAATTTGCCGAAGCCGGCTCTGAAGAACGTCTCGCAAGTATCTTTTTCGGCGGAGGAACTCCGTCGCTGATGCCGCCGTCTCTCGTGGCAGATCTGCTGCGTGAGGCGGAGCGTTTGTGGGGCTTCGATCCGGCGATCGAGATCACGCTGGAGGCCAATCCGAGCAGCGTCGAGGCTGCGAAATTCGCCGATCTGGCGGCAGTCGGGGTCAATCGCGTGTCGCTGGGCGTACAAAGCTTGCGCGATGAAGCGTTGCGTTTTCTCGGCCGGTTGCATGGGGTCGAGGAGGCACTGACCGCGCTCGAGCTGGCGCAGAACCACTTTCAGCGTGTGTCGTTCGACCTGATCTACGCCCGGCCCGGACAGAGCATGGCAGATTGGCGCACCGAACTTGGCGAAGCACTGGCCCTCGGCACCGATCACATGTCGCTCTATCAGCTGACCATCGAACCCGCGACGCGCTTCGCGACCGATGTCCGCCGCGGGATGTTCGAACCGCTCGACGACGACAATGCCGCCGACCTGTTCGCGCTGACCCGCGAGATGACCGCTGCCGCGGGCCTGCCCGCCTACGAGATCAGCAACCATGCCCGCCCCGGCGAGGAAAGCAGGCACAATCTGACCTACTGGCGCTACGAGGACTATATCGGGATCGGCCCGGGCGCGCATGGACGGCGCGGCGACGTGGCCACGACCCGGCACCGCAAGCCCGAGAATTATCTGGCCGCAGTGGCGGCGGCGGGCCACGGGATCGCCGAAGCGCGCCCGCTCGACCGGAGCGAACAGGCAAGCGAAGCGCTGCTGATGGGTCTGCGTCTGGCCGAAGGCGTTGATCTGGCCGCCCTCGCCCGCCGGTTCGCTGTCCCGCCCACCGGATTGGTCGATCCTGCCAAGCTCGCGCTTTACCGCGACCTCGGGCTGGTGCGGACCGATGCCGACTGGATCGGCGTCACGCCGCAGGGCATGCCGCTGCTCGATGCGCTGCTGGGCGAGCTGGTCCAGGCCGATCTCGTCGCCTCATGAGCCGGGCCGAACTGCTCGAAGTGTGGCATGGCCATCTCGCGCTCGGGCGGCGGCGTTCGCCGCATACGGTGCGCGCCTATGGGAAGGCGGCCGAGCGGCTACTGACCCGGCTTGACCTGGCGGAATGGGACGATGTCGCCGAGCTATCGACCGCGGCGCTGCGCACCCATCTGGCGTCACGCCGCGCCGACGGCCTGTCCAACGCCTCGACCGCGCGCGAACTCTCCGCGCTCAAGGGGTTCATCGCCTTTGCGCGGACGCAGGCGGGACACGCGGTATCCGATCCCCCGCGCTTGCGCGGCCCGCGGATCAAGAAAGGCCTTCCGCGCCCGGTCACTCCCGATGATGCATTGGGCTTGGCGGATACGGTGGAATCGCTTGCGAGCGACGACTGGATCGGGGCCCGCGACCGCGCGGTGCTGCTGCTGCTCTATGGCGCGGGCATGCGGATTGCCGAGGCGCTGTCGCTGACCGCATCTGCGCTGCCGCTGAGCGAGCGGCTGACCGTGACCGGCAAGGGCGGCAAGCAGCGCGTCGTTCCCCTCATTCCCATCGTGCGCGAGGCGGTGGCGGACTATGCCGCGCGCTGCCCCTGGCCACTGCCCGCGCAGGATCCGCTGTTCCGCGGCGCCAAGGGCGGGCCGCTCGTACAGGGCGTCGTGCAGCGGACCACCGCACGCGCGCGCAAGGCGCTGGGCCTGCCCGACAGCGCCACCCCGCATGCGCTGCGGCACAGCTTCGCCACGCATCTGCTGGGTGCGGGCGCCGATTTGCGCAGCCTGCAGGAATTGCTCGGCCATGCCAGCCTCGGATCGACCCAGATCTATACCAAGGTCGACGCGGCCAGCCTGCTCGAGACCTATCGCAGCGCCCATCCGCGTGAACGGGACTAGCGCTCGGCGCGCGGTTTCCACCTGACGACCCGCCACAGATAGCCGGCGAGCGTCAGCCCGAGCAGGCCGAGCGTGATCCAGCCGAGCACCTCTTGCGATTCAGCGAGCCAAACCGCCAGCCGCCGCCCGCTTTCGACCAGCAGGAGGTTCCAGATGAATGCCCCGGCAAAGGTAAAGCCGAGGAACCGCCAGAGCCCCATGTGCGCCAGCCCCGCGGGAAGCGAGATCATCGTGCGGAAGACCGGGGTGAAGCGGAACACGAAGACCACCCAGGGCCCATGCCGCTGGAAGAAGCGCTGTGCGCGCTCGACGTCTTCCCATTCCATCGTCAGCCAGCGCGCCCAGCGGTTCACGAAGGGTTCGAGCCGGGTCCGGCCCCAATGGTCGCCGAGCCAGTACCAGACGTAATTACCCGCGGTCGATCCGATGGTGCCGACGATCATCAGCGGCCAGAAATCGATCGTGCCGCGCGACACCGCGACCCCGCCCAGCCCCATGATCACTTCGGACGGGATCGGCGGAAAGATGTTCTCGACTGCCATAAGCAGGAAAATGCCCAGCAGCCCGCCCTGCTCGATCGCGCGGATTATGAATTCGTGCATGAAACCGTAACCAGCGGGCCCGCGAAGCGGTCCTAGAGCTCCGCGTGGCGGCGCTTGATCGCATCCCAGATCAGCCCGGCGGTGTCGGTGCCGTTGAACTTGTCGATCGCGACGATGCCCGTTGGCGAGGTGACGTTGATCTCGGTCAGCCACTTGCCGCCGATCACGTCGATCCCGACGAATACCAGCCCGCGGCGCTTCAGCTCGGGGCCCATCGCGGCGCAGATTTCTTCCTCGCGCTCGGTCAGCGTCGCCGCTTCGGCGTGGCCACCCTGCGCAAGGTTCGAACGGAACTCACCTTCACCCGGGAAGCGGTTGATTGCACCGGCAAATTCGCCGTCGACCAGCACGATACGCTTGTCGCCCTCGCTCACCTCGGGGAGGAAGGGCTGGACCATATGCGGTTCGGGCCAGGTCTGGTCGAACACTTCCGACAGCGCGGACAGATTGGTGCCGTGCTTGTCGATACGGAAAATCGCCTTGCCGCCATTGCCATGCAGCGGTTTGACCACGACCGAGCCGTGCTTCTTCTGGAAATCGCGCAGATCGTCGAGATGCCGCGCGACCAGCGTCGGCGGCATGTATTGCGCGTAGTCGAGCACGAACATCTTCTCGGGCGCATTGACCACTTCGCGCGGATCGTTGGCCACCAGCGTGGTGCCCTTGAGCCGGTCGAGCAGCAGGGCAGAACTGATATAGCCGAGGTGGAACGGGGGATCCTGCCGCATCAGCACCACGTCGATGTCGCGCGCCAAGTCGATCCGGCGGCGGTCGCCGGCGTGGAAATGGTCGCCCTCGACCCGCTGGACGGTAACCGGCGCGGCGTGTGCGGTGATGCGGCCATGCGGGGTGCCGTCGCTTTCATAGGCGAGGGTCGCGACGTCGTAGTGCCACACCTCGAACCCGCGCGCCTGCGCCGACAGCATGAGCGCAAAAGAGCTGTCGCCCGCAATATTGATGTTTTCGAGCGGGTCCATCTGGACGGCGACGCGTAGGGACATTCCTATTCCTCGTAGTCAGGCGAGCGGCGGGAAGAAGCGAAGATTACGGCTGCCAGGCATTGGGGATGTGGCGAGGGAAGCTGCCCGGCGCAAGCAGGATCACGTCGATCCGGATATCCTCGCCGTTTTCGGCATAGCGATGCGCCACCGCTTCCGCCGCCGCCGCGACGCGCGAAAGCCGGTATTCGTCGATCGCATGGTCGAGATCGGCGCGCTTGCGGCGCCATTTCACCTCGACGAACGCGACCACCCCGCCCCGCCTGGCGATGAGGTCGATTTCACCCGCGGGGGTCCTGACCCGCCGGCCGAGCACTTGCCAGCCCTTGGCGCGCAACCACACAGCTGCGCGTGTCTCGCCCTCGCGGCCGCTTTTCTCGGCCAGCTGGCGGGTCATTCGGAGCGCAGCGCCATGGCCCGCGCGTAGAGCGCCTTGCGGTCCATCCCGGTGGCCTTGGCGACCTGCCCAGCAGCCTGCGAAGCTTTCATCGTGCGCAGAGCGGCGACGAGCATGATCTCCGCCTCTTCCTCGCTTGCCACGCTTTCGGGCGGCGGGCCGACCAGCAGGACGATTTCGCCGCGCGGGGGATTGGCGTCGAAATAGGCGCGTAAGCCCGCGGGCAGGCCGCGGCGCATTTCTTCGTGCAGCTTGGTCAATTCGCGCGCCACCGCCACTTCGCGTTCGGGAAGAACCTCCTCGATCGCCGCCAGCGATTTCGCCAGCCGCGGCGCGGTCTCGTAGAAGATCAGCGTGCAATCCACCCCGGCCAGTTCCGCGAGCGTTTCGCGGCGGGCCTTGTCCTTGCTGGGCAGGAAACCGGCGAACAGAAAGCGGTCGTTGGGCAGGCCCGACAGCGCCAGCCCGGTCACGGCCGCGCAGGCCCCGGGCAGCGCGGTGACGGGAATGCCTTCCGCCCGGCAATCGTTGACCAGCCGGTAGCCGGGATCGGAGACCATCGGGGTGCCTGCATCGCTGACCAGCGCCACTGCCCGGTCGCGCATGGATTCGACCAAGCGGGTGCGGTCGCGATGTTCGCTGTGATCGTCATAGCGCCACATCGGCTTGGAGATGCCGAGATGCTTGAGCAGCTTGCCGGTGACCCGCGTATCCTCGCAGGCGATCCCGTCGCAGCGGCGCAACACATCGACTGCGCGCAGCGTGATATCCCCAAGGTTGCCGATCGGGGTGGCGACGATATAGAGCCCCGGTGTAAGGGAATCTTCGGAAGGGGTCGCATCAGTCACCCTTCCCCCATGAACCAATATTGAGGGACGCGGCAAGATGAAGCGCTGGACTTTCGACCGTCGGGCAATGGTAACCCTCGGGCTGGCAGCCCTGCTGGGCGCCTGCTCGGTCATTCCCAAGGCCCCCGAACGCGCGGGGCCGGTGACGCCGACGCCTTCCGCCGAACCGACGCAGAGCCTGCCGACCGACGAGACGCGGCACCGGATCGCGCTGCTGGTCCCGATGTCGGGCCGCAACGGACCGGTTGGCCAGTCGATCGCCAATGCCACTACCATGGCGCTGCTCGACACCAACGCCGGCAATCTGCGCATCACCACTTACGACACCGCCAAGGGTCCCGAAGCCGCGGCGCGGCAGGCGATCGCGGAAGGCAACAAGCTGATCCTCGGCCCGTTGCTCGGATCGAACATCCCTTCGGTCACCGCCCCGGCGCGTGCGGCGGATGTGCCGGTAATTTCCTTCTCCAACGATACCGGCGCCGCGGGGCCCGACGTGTTCATCATGGGCCACATCCCCGAACAGTCGATCACGCGCACGGTCCAGTATGCCCGCAGCCAGGGCGCGCAGAATTTCGCCATTATCGCCCCCGACGGGGAGTATGGTTCGCGCGCGGAAGACGCAGTGCGGCGCGCGGTGGCAGCCTATGGCGGCGCAGTCGTGTGGACCGAACGCTTCGCCCGCGGCAACACCTCGATCGTCAGCGCGGCAGAGCGGCTGAAAGCGCATGGCGGCTATGACACCGTGCTGGTCGCCGATGGCGCGCGCCTTGCGGCGCAGGCCGCTGGCGTGCTCAACCCGGGCGGCGCCATGACCACCCGGCTGCTGGGCACCGAATTGTGGAGCGGCGAAGGCTCGGTCACGCGCGCATCTGCTCTGACGGGGGCGTGGTTCTCCGCCGTGTCGGACGATCGCTACAAGCGCTTTACCGACAGCTATGAGGCACGCTTCGGCAGCCAGCCCTATCGCATTGCGACGCTGGGCTATGACGCGGTGCTGCTGACCTTGCGCGTGGCGCGCGACTGGCGTCCGGGGCGCGATTTCCCCGCTGGCGCATTGCGCAGCGAAGACGGCTTCCTCGGTCTCGACGGGGCTTTTCGCTTCGGGCGCAACGGACTCGTCGAACGCGCCTTCGAGGTCCGCGAAGTGCGCGATGGCGCGGTTGTCGTGGTGGAGAATGCACCCAGCCGCTTCTGAGCAGGGCGGATAACCCCGCCGGCGCGCTTGTAGCGGCGGGAAACCGCACGATATAGCAGCTACATGTCCGACGATCTGTTCGAAAACACGCCGACCTCCAGCGGCGACTATGACGCTTCCTCGATCGAGGTCCTCGAAGGGCTCGAGCCGGTGCGGCGCCGCCCCGGTATGTATATCGGCGGGACCGACGACCGCGCGCTGCATCATCTCGTTGCCGAAGTGCTCGACAACTCGATGGACGAGGCGGTTGCCGGCCATGCCACGCGGATCGAAGTGCGGCTCGAGGAAGGCAACCGCATCACCATCGCGGATAATGGCCGCGGCATGCCGGTGGACGAACATCCCAAGTTCCCGGGCAAGTCCACGCTCGAAGTGATCCTCTCCACGCTGCATTCGGGCGGCAAGTTCTCGGGCAAGGCCTACGCCACCAGCGGCGGCCTGCACGGCGTGGGTATTTCGGTGGTGAACGCGCTGTCGAGCGATACGCGGGTCGAAGTGGCGCGAGACAAGCAGCTGTTCGCGCAGAGCTTTGCCAAAGGGCAGACGCTCGGCCCGCTCGAACAGCTCGGCCCGACGCCCAATCGCCGGGGCACGACGGTCAGCTTCGTCCCCGACACCGAGATTTTCGGCGACCGCCAGTTCAGCCCCAAACGGTTGTTCAAGCTGGCGCGGTCGAAGGCCTACCTCTTCGCCGGGGTCGAAATCCGCTGGAAATGCGCGGACAGCCTGGGGAGCGACGATGTCCCCACCGAAGCGGTGTTCAAATTCCCCGGGGGCCTTGCCGATCATCTGGCCGAGCAGATCGGGTCGCGCGAATGCGTCACCGCGGAGCCCTTCGCGGGCAGCCAGGATTTTCCCGAGGAGGCCGGCCGCGTCGAATGGGCGATTGCCTGGCCGCTCTATTCGGACGGTTCGACCAGCTGGTATTGCAACACCGTGCCCACGCCCGATGGCGGGACGCATGAGCAGGGCCTGCGCGCGGCGCTGACCAAGGGCCTGCGCGCCTTCGCCGAACTGACGGGGGTGAAAAAGGCGAAAGAACTGACTGCCGACGACGTGATGGTCGGCGCCGAGGTCATGCTCAGCGTCTTCATCCGCGATCCGCAGTTCCAGTCGCAGACCAAGGACCGGCTGACTTCGCCCGAAGCCGCGCGGCTCGTCGAGAATGCGGTGCGCGACCATTTCGACCATTTCCTCGCCGACAATATGGACCGCGGCAAGGCGCTGCTCGGTCAGGTGATGGAGCGGATGGACGAGCGGCTCCGGCGCAAGCAGGAACGCGAGATCAAGCGCAAGACCGCGACCAATGCCAAGAAGCTGCGCCTGCCGGGCAAGCTCACCGATTGTTCGGGCGAAGGCGAGGCGGAAACCGAACTGTTCATCGTCGAAGGCGATTCGGCGGGTGGCAGCGCCAAGCAGGCGCGCGCGCGCAAGAGCCAGGCGATCCTGCCGATCCGCGGCAAGATCCTCAACGTCGCCAGTGCCACCGCCGACAAGATCCGCGCGAACAGCGAGATTGCCGACCTCACGCTCGCGATGGGCTGCGGCACCCGCAAGGATTGCGACCCCGAGAACCTGCGCTACGACCGCATCATCATCATGACCGATGCTGATGTCGACGGCGCGCATATCGCGACGCTGCTGATGACGTTCTTCTTCCAGGAGATGACCGAGGTGGTGCGCGGCGGGCACCTCTATCTTGCGCAGCCCCCGCTCTACCGCCTGACCGCGGGCAAGGAGAGCCGCTATGCCCGCGACGACGCGCACCGCGCCGAGCTGGAAGCCACCGTGTTCAAGGGCAAGAAGGTCGATGTCGGCCGGTTCAAGGGCCTGGGCGAGATGAACCCCGCGCAGCTGCGCGAGACCACGATGAACCCGGCTACCCGCAGCCTCATCCGGATCACGCTCCCGCCCGAGTTCGAGGACCGCGCGAAGGTCAAGGAACTGGTCGACCAGCTAATGGGCCGCAATCCCGAACACCGGTTCAACTTCATCCAGAACAATGCCGGCGACATGGACCGCGAGATGATCGACGCGTGACGGCTGTGCCGAACGCCTTGGATCGATAGCGGTTGGGCTGTAGTGTCCCCCTGCACCGCGGGAGACAGCCGATGAACAGGATCGCCTTGGGACTGCTGACCGCGGCCGCCGGCTTGCTCGGTGCTTGCAGCCTCCCCTCGCCCAGCCTGTCGCTGCTGGCGAGCGATTGCGGGGGCCAGTTCGGCGCGCCGGATGACGTCGCGCCAAGCGATGTCTTCTTCATGGCCAGCAATATGGCCGACTGCCGTGAGGATTCGCTCCAATTTGCCATCTTCCGCTCGGACGAGTTGTCCTACGGCTTCGTCAAACCGGCCGATCACGACGAAGGGTCATCGGACGCGCACCGCGCCAAGCTGCTGGCCGAAGACCAATGGCTGGCGGCGCTGACCGACCAGATCGAGCAACCCGGCAACGAGGGCCGCGTGCTGCTCTACATCCACGGCTACCGCAGCGATTTCGACGATGCGCTCGACCGCACGGTGACGGTGCGCAACCTCAATGCCTATTCGGTCCCGACCGTGTCGGTGGTGTGGCCCTCGCGCAAACGCTATCTCAGCTATCTCTACGATGCCTCGAGCATCGCGTGGTCGCAGGGCTATATCGACAGCCTGCTGCTGATGCTGGTCGAGAAGAGCGACAACATCACGCTGGTAGCACACAGTATGGGAGGGCGCGCGCTGGTCGGGGCGATCAGGCGGCTCAACCTCGCCAAGCCCGACAAGGCGGCGCATGTGCACCGGCTGATCCTCGTGTCGCCCGATATCGACCGCCACCAGGTCCTGCGCGACGATGGTTCGATCACCGAACTGCTGAAGGGCGGGCGTTCGGTGACGATCTATTCGTCACAGGAAGACCTCGCCTTGCGAACCTCGCGCTCGCTCCACGGATACAGCCGGCTCGGCAGCTCGGATTGCAGCTATTCGGTCGACTATGCGGAGCGCAGCCTGGGCCGCGATGGGAATTGCCACCTCGGCCCGGACCTGCCGGGATTGAGCATGGTCGATACCTCGGCCGCGGTAGCCGAGGGCGGGCTGCGGCATGCCGACGTGTTCGATACCTGCGTCGGCCGTGCCGATCTGGCGGCGGTCCTGAATGGCGAACCCACCCCGTGGCGCGAAACGGTGACGCCGCGTGGGGGCCGCACGGGCTACCGCCTCACCCACGCATCCTACACCGCGCAGCGGGATGACTGCCCCGCCTAGACCCCAGTGGTATGCACGTGGAGATCGCTTTCCAGCGTCCGATGCACCGGGCACTTGTCGGCGATGGCGATTATCCGGCTCCGCTGGTCGTCGGTGAGCTTGTCGCCATGCAGTTCGATATGGCGGATCAGCGCCTGCATCGGTCGCCCCTCCTCCATCGCCTCGACATGGTCGCATTCGTCCTGGTGCTTGCGCTCATGCGTCACCTCGACCGTCGCCCCCTCGAGCGGCCAGCCCTTGCCGTCGGCATACATCTTCATCGTCATCGCGGTGCAAGTGCCCAGCGCGGCATTGAGCAAATCATACGGCGTCGGCCCGCTGTCGTCTCCGCCATAGCTCTTGGGCTCGTCGGCGATGAAACGGTGGGTGCGGGTGTGGACCTCGGTGCCGAACTTGCCATGGCCGGTCTTCACCACCACGCCCTTGTCGGGCATCGGCCAGTCGTCGCGTAGCGGGAGATAGCGGCTCGCCCATGAAGCGATCATGCCGGCGGCAAAACGCGCATCCGCCTCGTCGAGCAGCAAATGGTCCGCGCCCTCGAGGCTGACGAAGCTCTTGGGATGTTTGGCCGCGCGGAACAGCGCGCTGGCGTTCTCGATCCCGACGATCGCATCGGTGGGGGAATGGAGGAACAGCAACGGGCGTTTCAGCCGCCCGACCTCTTCGAGCAGGTCGATATTCTCGACCCGTTCGAGGAAATCGCGGCTGAGCGCGAAATCGCGCCCGCCGATCGTGACCTCGCCCTCGCCTTCCTTGCGGATCGCCTCGAGATCGCCATCGATCCGCTGGAGCACATGCGGCACATCGCTGGGTGCGCCGATAGTGGCGATTGCGGCGACCTTGTCAAAGCCCAGATCATCCGCCGCCGCCAGCACCGCCGCACCGCCGAGGCTATGCCCGACCAGCAGGATCGGCTGCGCGAAACGCACCAGCAGTTCTTCCGCTGCCGCAACCAGATCGGCGACATCGGTGGCGAAGCCGGCACGGCCGAATTCGCCATCGCTCCCGCCCAGCCCGGTAAAGTCAAAGCGCAGACAGGCGATGCCTTCCTGCGCCAGCGCGCGCGCCACGCTGACCGCCGCGCGGCTCTGCTTGGTGCAAGTGAAGCAATGCGCGAACAGCGCCGCTCCGCGCACCAGCCCGGTGGGCAGTTCGAGCGAACCGGTCAGTTCGTGGCCGGCATCGGTGGCGATAGTGATCTTTTCGGTCGGCATGATTTCTTCCTCGCGTCTGAAGCCATAACGCCCCCTTGCACGAGCGGTGCCCGGTCCCTAACGCTAACGTAAAGTTGCAAGGGAAAACCGATGACAGAACCGACCCGTTTTGAAGGCACGCAGGCCTATATCGCCACCGAAGACCTGAAGGTCGCGGTCAATGCAGCGGTCACGCTGCGGCGTCCGCTGCTGGTCAAGGGCGAACCGGGCACGGGCAAGACGGTTCTGGCGCACGAGATTTCCAAGGCGCTCGACGCGCCGCTGATCGAGTGGAACGTCAAATCGACCACCAAGGCGCAGCAGGGTCTGTATGAATATGACGCGGTGGCCCGCCTGCGCGACGGCCAGCTGGGCGACGAGCGCGTCCATGACATCTCGAACTACATCCGCCGCGGCAAATTGTGGGAGGCGTTCACCGCCGAACAGCTGCCCGTGCTGCTGATCGACGAGATCGACAAGGCCGACATCGAGTTTCCGAACGACCTGTTGCAGGAACTCGATCGCATGAGTTTCGATGTCTATGAGACGCATGAGCGGATCGAGGCGAAGGAACGCCCGATCGTGGTCATTACCTCGAACAACGAGAAGGAACTGCCCGACGCGTTCCTGCGCCGCTGCTTCTTCCACTATATCAAGTTCCCCGACACCGAGACGATGCGCGAGATCATCGAGGTCCACTTCCCCGGCATCCAGAAGACGCTCGTCACCAAGGCGATGGAAATCTTCTACGAAATCCGCGACGTGCCCGGCCTGAAGAAGAAGCCCTCGACCAGCGAGCTGCTCGACTGGCTCAAGCTGCTGCTCAACGAGGACATGCCGATCGAAGTGCTGCAGGATGCCAATCCCAACGCCGCGATCCCGCCGCTGCATGGTGCCTTGCTCAAGAACGAGCAGGACGTGATGATGTTCGAACGCCTCGCCTTCATGGCGCGCCGGCAGAGCTGACGCTCTCCCTCTAAAAGAACAACGAAAAGGGGCGCGAACCACATTCGGTTCGCGCCCCTTTTCGTTATCCGCCCGCGGATCAGTCCAGGCTGTAGGCCAGTTCGAAATCGCCCCAGCGGCGGCCGTTGATGACCAGCGGCACATAGACATTGCGCACGACGAGATAGTTCTTGCCGTCGCCTTCCTGACGATACACCGCCATCATATAGGGTTCGGTCTGCGTCTTGGCGGTCTTGTCGATCGCGTAGAGCATGATGCGGCCATTGCGGCAGTGCTGCGTGTCATGCGCCAGATCGCCGGTCGGCGGGCGCGAATGCTCGCTGACATGCGTCGGGAGGAACCCGTTGGTGTCCGATTGCGAACACATGATCACCGGGCGGCCTTCGCTGCTCACCGCGTCATTGATCGGGCGCCAATTGGCATCGGCCCAGTCGCTTAGCCCGGTACGGTACAGCTGCGGGTTGGTGCCCGGTACCTCGCGATAGTCGCGGTCGAACAATTGCTCCATCGTCAGCTCGCCCGCGGCGATCGCGGCTTCGGCCGCCGCGACGACTTGTGCGGCATGACCCTGCGCCTTCTCGACCATGACGCTGTCCTGCGGGGACAGGCCGGCCTTGACCAGCTTGTCGAACATGTCGCTGGCGATCAGTTCGAGCCCTTCCATCCGGTCATGCGCGGTCGCCAGCTTGTTCTCGTTGTCGCTGACCGCGCCGTCGAAATCGCCGAGCACGTCCTGCACGCGGTGGACATGGTCCGAAATCTTGGCGGTGTTGCGCGCGATCAGATCCTGCTGGCCGTCGACCTCGGTCAGCAGCTCGGTCACGCTGCGCATCGTGTCCTCGATCGAGCCGACCGAATCCTTCGCATGGACGCTTGCCTGGGCGCCGCTTTCGATCTTTTCGATCACCTGTTCGGCTTCATTGCCGAGCGTGTCGATAGTGCGACCGATTTCCTCGGTCGCCTTGCGCGTTTCGCTGGCGAGCGTCTTCACTTCATTGGCGACGACCGCAAAGGTGCGGCCCTGCTCGCCCGCGCGCATCGCCTCGATCGTCGCATTGAGTGCAAGGATATTGGTGGTCTCGGCAATCTGGTCGATTTCCTGGCTCGACCGGCGCACCTGGTCCATCGCCGCGGCGAAGCCGGTGACATGCTGCGATAGCGTTTCGACGAGGCTGAGGAGGTTGCCGATTTCGTTCAGCGAATTGCTGATCAGTGTCGACCCGTCGTTGAGCCGTTCGATCGCGCGTTCGGACAACAGCCGGGCCTCGTCGCTGGCTTCGAGGACCTTGCGCTGGTCTTCGTCGAGCGCGGTGACCGTGCCCTGCAGCTCGACATATTCGCTGCGCAGATGGCCGAAGGAATCGATCACCCCCTGGACGATCCCTGCCACGTCCGAACAACCCACGGTTACCTTGCCGCAAGCTGCCGGTATCTGGTCCAGAGCCGACGCCCCCCTGGCATCGATCGCGCTGAGTTCCATTGCCTGTGTGACCCCCTTTTTGGTCTTGTTCTGCGTAGCTTACGCCGCGTTGGTTAGTGGGCAGTTAAAAAATACGCGCGATAAGTAACTGGTGCGGCGCAAAGGCACGCGCTAGGCTGCCGGCCATGTTCTTCAATTTCGTCGACGAGCTTCGCTCTGCGGGCATTTCCGCAAGCTTCAAGGAACACCTCACGCTGATCGAGGCGCTCGACCGCGACGTGATCGAGCAATCGCCCGAGGCGTTCTATTATCTCAGCCGGGCGACCTTCGTGAAAGACGAAGGCCTGCTCGACCGGTTCGACCAGGTATTCCAGAAGGTCTTCAAGGGCATACTGACCGATTACGGCCAGAACCCGGTGGAGATTCCCGAGGACTGGCTGAAGTCGGTGGCGGAGAAATTCCTCTCCGAAGAGGAGATGGAGAAGATCAAGAGCCTGGGCGACTGGGACGAGATCATGGAGACGCTCAAGAAGCGCCTCGAGGAACAGGAAAAGCGCCACCAGGGCGGCAACAAGTGGATCGGAACCGGGGGCACTTCGCCCTTCGGCAATTCGGGCTACAATCCCGAAGGCGTACGGATCGGCGGCGAAAGTAAGCACAAGCGTGCAGTGAAGGTGTGGGACAAGCGCGAGTTCAAGAACCTCGACAGCACCAAGGAACTGGGTACGCGCAACATCAAGATGGCGCTGCGCCGTCTACGCCGGTTTGCGCGCGAAGGCGCTGCCGACGAGCTCGACCTCGATGCAACGATCGACGGCACCGCAAAGCAGGGCTGGCTCGACATCCGGATGCGGCCCGAACGGCACAATGCGGTCAAGCTGCTGCTGTTCCTCGATGTCGGTGGGTCGATGGATCCGTTCATCAAGGTGACCGAGGAACTCTTCAGCGCGGCGACGGCGGAGTTCAAGAACCTCGAATTTTTCTACTTCCACAACTGCCTGTATGAAGGCGTGTGGAAGGACAACCGCCGCCGCTGGCAGGAACGCACCAAGACCTGGGACGTGCTCCACAAATACGGGCATGACTACAAGATCGTGTTCGTCGGCGATGCCGCGATGAGCCCCTACGAGATCACGCATCCGGGCGGCAGCGTCGAGCATATGAACGAGGAAGCGGGCGCGACCTGGATGCAGCGGGTGACCAATACCTATCCCGCGACCGTCTGGCTCAACCCGGTGCCCGAAAAGCAGTGGTCCTATTCGCAATCGACCAAGGTGATGAAGCAGCTGGTCAACGACCGGATGTTCCCGCTGACGCTTGACGGGCTCGACGATGCGATGCGCGAATTGAGCCGCAAGACCGGGGCCTGATTTGCGCCATTCGCGGTTCGCCGCGGTTCGTGCGCGGCTCGAAAGCTTCGATCCGGGTCGCGGATGGCGGCTGTGGCTGTACGAATTCCTGCTGTTCGGTTTTAAACAGGCGTGGGCGTGCCTGTTCGGCGGCCTGCTGCTTGCGCTGCTGCTGGGGACGCATTTCTTCTATCCCGAAGATGCGGCGCTGCATCGCTATGATTTCCTAACGCTGGCGGCGCTTGCGATCCAGGCGGCGATGCTGGCCTTCCGGCTCGAGACCTGGGCGGAGGCCAAGGTCATCCTGATCTTCCATGTCGTCGGCACGGTGATGGAGCTGTTCAAGACCGCCGCGGGGTCGTGGATCTATCCCGAAGCAAGCGTGCTCCATATCGGCGCGGTCCCGCTGTTTTCGGGGTTCATGTATGCCGCGGTCGGCAGCTATATCGCGCGCGTCTGGCGGATCTTCGATTTTCGCTACAGTGCCTATCCGCCGCGCTGGGCGACATGGGTGCTGGCAGGCGCGATCTATGTCAATTTCTTCGCGCATCACTGGTTACCGGACATCCGCCTGGTGCTGTTCGCGGCAACCATCCTGCTATTCGCGCGCACCCGCGTCCACTTCCGCAACTGGCGCGCGCATCGCTGGATGCCGCTGCTGGTCGGCTTCGGGCTGGTGGCGCTGTTCATCTGGGGGGCGGAGAATATCGGCACCTTCGCACAGGCCTGGACCTATCCCGGGCAGGAGCATGGCTGGCGCATGGTCAGCCCCGCCAAGCTCGGCAGCTGGTTCCTGCTGATGCTGATCAGCTTCGTGCTGGTCGCACTGGTCGCCCCGGTGCGCGAACCCGACTAGTCCTTCTGGTCGAGTTCCTCGTTGAGGCGTAACGAACAGCGCCAGAAGAAGAACGCCGGCAGCAGCCCGAGGAACGTCGCGCCATAGAGCACGTAACGGACGCTCTCTTCGCCATAGGCGGGTTGCAGCAGGTCGGACATCATCCCGAAGAACAGCGGCCCGAGGCCAAGCCCGATGAGGTTCTGGAAGAACAGCAGGACGGCAGCTGCAATCGCACGGGCGCGCAGCGGCACCAGGCCCTGCACGCTCGAATAGGTCGGGCCGTAATAGAGCGAATTGCAGATCGTCGGCACGATCAGCAGGAACAGCGCCATCAGCCAGTTGTCGCTCATGAAGGCAAGCAAGGCGAAGGGAATGGTGATGACCATGCCCACTGCAGGTGCAGTGAGCACGTGGCGGCGGTTCTTGGAGCCCCAACGATCGGCGATATAGCCGCCGAGCACGGTCCCAGCGATGCCGGCCCCGCCATTGACCAGCCCGAACCACAATCCGGTTTCACCCGGGGTCAGCCCGTGGGTGCGCTGGAAGAAGATCGTGATCCAGGTCACCTTGCCATAGGCGAGGAAGGCGGCCGCCGATCCTGCGGCCACCAGCAGGACGAAGGCGCGCGAACTGAACATCGCCTTGAGCGCGGTTTTCATCGGCATCTGTTCGGTCGATTTCTGCGACCCGGCCTGCATCATGCCGGTGCGGCGCGGGTCCTTCAGAAACATGAAAACGACCACCGCAAGCGCCAGCCCCGGCAGGCCCACGATCAGGAAGGCATTGCGCCAGCCCACCGAATCGGCGAGCAGCCCGCCGATCAGCATCCCCAGCAGCGTCCCGATCGGAATGCCGAGCGCGTAGAAGGCGAGCGCGGAAGATCGCTTGGCGGGTTCGACCATATCCGCGATCAGCGAATGCGCGGGCGGCGTGCACCCGGCCTCCCCCACTCCCACGCCGATCCGCGCGAGCAGCAGCTGGACGAAGTTCTGCGCCAGGCCGCAGAGCGCGGTCATGGCCGACCAGATCGCCAGCGCGCCGCCGATCAGCCACGGCCGATTGGTCGTGGACCGGTCGGAGAAGCGCGCGATCGGCAAGCCGAGCACGGTATAGAACAAGGCGAAGGCCAGCCCCGTCATCAGGCCGATCTGCGTATCGCTCAGCCCCAGCTCCAGCCGGATCGGTTCGGCAAGGATATTGACGATCTGCCGATCGATGAAATTGAAGATGTAGACAATCAGCAGGATCCACAGGGTCACCCTGACCGATCCACCCGTTTGCCGTGCTGCCACAGTCGCCATTCAAACCTCTCCCGAAGCGCGGGTATGCCCGTCGCTTTGGGCCAAGCTCCCTTTCTTGGGGTAGTTCGTCAAGGCCGTTGGTCGAAAATCGAACAGACGGTTGGGGACTTGTCCGGTCAGCCCGTCATGGTCCGGTCAGCCGTAGATCAGGTGCGGCGCAATCGTTTCGCGCCAGGCCGTTTCGTCCGCGCCGGCCAGTTCGTCGAGATCGTCGGGCACGGCTTCGCTGTCGTCGACCCACTCGCGCAGACCGGGGCCGCCGTTGATCACGTCGATCGCCAGACGGTCGAGCTCGTATTCATAGGGGAAGTCGCGCCACAGCGGATAGTCGGGGTAGAGCTTGCGGATCGCCTTGAACGCCAGCGCCTGCAGGCGCCATGGCTGGAAGGCGTAATGATCGTAGAACTTGCCTTCGGCATGGATCATCAGGCCGTTGCACAGCGTGCCGACATGCTTGTGGAAGGTCGGTTCGAACCAGCATTCGCGGATCGCACAGCCGCGCATCCAGACGGGCGCGAGTTCGTGCATTTCGGCGAGTACTGCCTTGGCATCGACATCGGGAGCGCCGAACAGCACTTCAAGCGGGCGGGTGGTCCCCCTGCCCTCGCTCAGCGTGGTTCCCTCGAGCATCACCGTGCCGGCATAGGCGCGCGCCATGTTGAGGCTGGCGGCATTGGGGCTGGGATTGATCCACACGCGTTCGTCCGACCAGCCATAGCCGGGGGCCTTGCCGGGCTTCCACCCGCTCATTTCGATCACCTGGAGATCGACGTCGAGCTTGAAATGCGAGACGAACCAGCGCGCCATTTCGCCCATGGTGAGGCCGTGGCGCATGACCATCGGGCCTGCCCCGACAAAGCTTTCCTGGCCGGGTTGCAGCAAGGTGCCTTCCACCGGTCCGCCCGCGGGATTGGGCCGGTCGAGCACCCACACGCTCTTGCCCGCCTTGGCCGCTTCCTCGAGCAGGTAGAGCAGCGTGGTGACGAAGGTGTAGATGCGGCACCCGAGATCCTGCAGATCGAACAGGAAGATGTCCGCGCTGGCCATCATCTCCGCGGTCGGGCGGCGCACTTCGCCATAGAGGCTGAAGATCGGGATACCGTAATGCGGGTCGATCTCGTCGACCGTCTCGACCATATTGTCCTGTTTGTCGCCCTTCAGCCCGTGCTGCGGACCAAAGGCGGACGAGGCACTGATTCCGCGGCCGATCAGCGCATCGAGCGAATGATCGAGGCTGGCAGTAACCGAGGCCGGATGCGCGACCAGCGCCACGCGCTGCCCTTCGAGCGGGGCGCGCAACCCCTCTTCGGTGATGAGACGATCGATGCCGAATTTCATGCGCCGCTCGGTGCCGCAAGCCGCGCGGTGAAGCAAGCCGGATCGTGGAAATCGGGCTGCTCGCCGCGATGCTCCAGCGCCCAGAAGCTTTTGTGCCCCCCGGTCTCCTCGATCACGCAGGTGAGACCCATCGCGCAACCGGTGTCCGGCAAGGCGGCGGCAGGCAGTGCGGCATCGAAGATCGCGAAACTGCTCCCCATGCGCATGGTGCAGACCGGTTCGCGCGGGATCGGGCGCTCCGCCATCCCGTCGCGGCGCGCAGCGAAGTCGTAGGCGTTCCAGCGTTCGGATGGAGACAGGTTGAATTCGCAATAGGCGGTCCCGCCATCGGGTCGCAGGAACAGCTCGAAACAAGTGGTCTGCCACAGCCCGTCGGCGCGCCCCTTGCCCGCGAATTTGGGCACCACCAGCTCACCGCTGCCCTCGATCCGCCAGCGCAGGCGCAGCCAGTTGTCATCGCGCCCGATGACGCGGGCTTCGACCCCGGATACCGCGCGCGGCGGATGCCCCGGATGGGGCTGCAATCGATACGTTTCCATGCCGCCCCTTACCTGCTAGCGCGCGCTTCGTCATGAGCAACTACACCTCCGATCTCCTGCGCGTGCTCGACGAGCGCGGCTATATCCACCAGGTCACCGACGCCGAGGGCCTCGATGCGCTCGCCGCCAAGCAGATCGTGCCGGGCTATATCGGTTTCGATGCCACCGCGCCTTCGCTCCATATCGGCAGCCTCGTGCAGATCATGATGCTGCGGCGGTTGCAGCAGGCAGGGCACAAGCCGATCGTGCTGATGGGCGGCGGGACCACGCGGATCGGCGACCCGACCGGGCGCGACGAAAGCCGCAAGATGCTGACCGATGCGGCGATCGACGAAAATATCGCCGGGATCCGGACGGTGTTCGAGCGCCTGCTCGTTTTCGGTGACGGGCCGACCGATGCGGTGATGGTCAACAATCACGACTGGCTGAGCGGGCTTGGCTATATCGAGATGCTGCAGAAGGTCGGGACGCATTTCACCGTCAACCGGATGCTGACCTTCGATTCCGTGCGCCTGCGGCTCGAGCGCGAGCAGCCGATGACCTTCCTCGAATTCAACTACATGATCCTGCAGGGCTACGATTTCCGCCATCTGGCGCAGGAAATGGGTGTGCGGTTGCAGATGGGCGGCAGCGACCAGTGGGGCAATATCGTCAACGGCATGGAGCTGGGCCGCCGGATGGACGGGAGCGAGCTGTTCGGCCTCACGACCCCGCTGCTGACCACCGCCGATGGCGGCAAGATGGGCAAGACCGCGGCCGGCGCGGTGTGGCTCAACGAGGCCCAGTTGCCGAATTACGACTTCTGGCAATATTGGCGCAATGTCGATGATCGCGATGTCGGGCGGTTCCTGCGGCTGTTCACCGATTTGCCGCTCGATGAGATCGCCCGTCTCGAAGCGCTCGGCGGGTCGGACATCAACGAAGCGAAGACAGTTCTTGCCAATCAGGTAACCACACTCGTTCGGGGTGAAGAAGCGGCCAAATTGGCTGCGCAAACGGCTGCGGAAACCTTCGCCGGCGGGGGTGCCGGCGCGGACCTTCCGACGCTCGATGTAGGCCCTGACGGCATGCGCATCGGGGCCGTGCTGACGGCGCTCGGATTCACGGCTTCCAACGGGGAGGCCAAGCGCAAACTGGCCGAAGGCGCGGTCAAGCTCGATGGCGAGACCGTCACCGATCCGGGCTATCTGGTGAGCGTTGCGGCGGACGCCGAGGCCAAGCTCAGCCTCGGCAAGAAGAAGCACGCGGTTATTCGCTGTTAACCAGCGACGAAACGCCCTTTTTTACCGTCGAAGCACCGGGCCGGTTTACCAATTGGCAGGCTTTTGCCGCCATAAGGAGCTTTGATGTCCGATACCCCCACTCCCCCCAACCCCAACCGCAAAGGGATCGCCAGCATGTCTGCCGGAGCACAACTGAGCGTCACCGACCAGCGGCGCATGACCCGCCACCCGGTCGACCATCCCGTCATTGCCGAGCATTTCGGCAAGGGCGACGTGCGGCTGCATATTGCGAATATCTCCGCCAACGGCTTCATGGTCGACAATGGCGACGGCATCGGCCGCGGCGAACGCGTGATCGTGCGCCTGCCCGTTATCGGCCGGATCGAAGCCTATTGCATCTGGGTGCGCGACAACCGTGCGGGCTTCCAGTTCGAACGTATCATCCGCGTCGACGACTTCCTCGCCATGATTGATACGCTGCAGCCCAACCCGCGGCTGCGCAAGCTGCGCTAAGCCGCAACAGCTTCTACTAGAACAAAAAGCAGGCCCGTCTTCACAACCGAAGGCGGGCCTGCCATGCGTCCGGCGTGAGTGAAACCGCCGCGCCCTCCCCCGACAGTTCGCCGCTCCGGATAGCGAATTTCCGCGCCTATTGGTTCAGCCGCCTGTCGATGACGCTCGCGCAATATGCGATGATGCTGATTATCGGTTGGCAGACCTATAACATCGCGCGCGACAGCGGGCTGGGGATCGCCGCCGCATCGGGCCAGTTGGCTTTGATCGGGCTGCTGCAATTCGTGCCCCTGTTCCTGCTGACGCCCTTTTCGGGCTGGGCGGCGGATCATTTCGACCGGCGCAATCTGGCGCGGCTGACCGTTATCGCACAGCTGGGCTGTGCGGGCGCGCTGGCGTGGCTGACCTGGAGCGGAAGTCTTACCCTGCCCGCCCTATTCGGGGTGGCGATCGTGCTCGGTGTGGTGCGGTCGTTCAACGGCCCGGCGCTGTCCGCGCTTGCACCCAATCTCGTGCCCAGGGCGATCCTGCCCAATGCCATCGCACTGTCGAGCATTGCCTGGCAGGTGGGCATGATCGTGGGGCCCGCGATCGGCGGTTATACCTATGCGATCCTGCCCGCGCTGCCCTACTTCGTGGCCTGCGGGCTGTTCGCCGCAGCGCTGGTCGCGCTGTCGTTCATCGGCAAGGTACCGCAGCCCCCGCGCGCGGCGAACAAGCGCCCCATCCACCAGATGGTCGAAGGCCTGCGCTACGTCGTGCGCAACAAGATGGTGCTCGGCGCGATCACGCTCGACCTGTTCGCGGTGTTCTTGGCCGGCGCTACCGCGCTGTTCCCCGTCTATGCGCGCGATATCCTGCAGGTCGGCGAGACCGGCCTTGCACAGCTCGCCATGGCACCCGCGGTTGGCGCCGCGCTTACCGCGCTGTGGTTCAGCTTCCGCCCGCTCAAGACCAATGTCGGCCCGAAGATGCTCTGGTCGGTAGCGATCTTCGGCGTCGCCACGATGGTGTTCGGGCTTTCGCGCTGGATGCCGCTCAGCCTGGCGATGCTCTTCATCATCGGTGCGGCGGACATGTTCAGCGTCTATATCCGCCAGTCGCTGATCCAGTTGCACACCCCCGACGACAAGCGCGGACGGGTGTCATCGGTCAGCCTACTGACGATCAGTGCTTCGAATGAATTCGGCGATTTCTTCTCGGGCAGCCTGGCCTATCTGGTCGGCCCGGTGCTGGCGGTTGTCGGCGGCGGGGCCGGCGCGATCGTGACCGTCGCCGTGTGGGCGCGCATTTTTCCCGTCCTGCGGACAACGCGGACCTTTGACCCGCCTGACGAATTGTTAGACACTCCCCCCGAAGAGAAATTGCAGGAGCAGATGCCATGAAAGCCGACTCCGTCCTCGCCACCATTGGCGATACCGCCCACATCCGCCTGTCGCGCCTGTTCCCCGATCACGAGGTCTGGGTAAAGAACGAGCGCGCCAATCCCGGTGGTTCGATCAAGGACCGCATCGGCCTCGCCATGATCGAGGATGCGGAGGCAGCGGGCCTGCTCAAGCCCGGCGGCACGATCGTCGAGCCGACCAGCGGCAATACCGGAATCGGTCTGGCGATGACTGCCGCGGTCAAGGGCTACAAGCTGGTGCTGGTCATGCCCGAAAGCATGAGCGTCGAGCGGCGCCGGCTGATGCTCGCCTATGGCGCCAGTTTCGACCTGACCCCCAAGGAAAAAGGCATGAACGGCGCAATCGAGCGCGCGCAGGAACTGGTCGCCCAGACTCCCGGCGCGTGGATGCCGAGCCAATTCGACAATGAGAGCAATTGGAAGGTCCATGCGCGTACCACCGCGAAGGAAATCCTCGACGATTTCGCCGATACACCGATCGACGCGCTGATCACCGGCGTCGGCACCGGCGGCCACCTGACCGGCTGTGCCGAAGTGCTGAAACAGAGCTGGAGCAGCATGAAGGCCTATGCGGTCGAACCTACGCTTTCGCCCGTCATCAGCGGCGGCCAGCCCGGCCCGCACCCGATCCAGGGCATCGGCGCGGGCTTCGTGCCGCAGAACCTGCACACGCAGGCGATCGATGGCGCGATCCAGGTCGCTCCCGAGGACGCCAAGGAAATGGCACGCCAGTGCGCGGCCAAGGAAGGCCTGCTAGTGGGCATCTCCAGCGGCGCAACGCTCGCCGCGATTAAGCAGAAGCTGGCCGATATGCCGGCAGATTCGCGCATTCTCGGCTTCAATTACGATACCGGCGAGCGGTATCTTTCCGTGCCCGACTTCCTGCCCGAATGATGGAGTTCGCGCAGGTCGGATATCGCGATGGCGCGGTCGAACTGACCGGTCTTCATGCGCGCCCAGCAGGCCCGGTGCGCGCAGCGGTTGCGATCTATCCGACCTTCATGAACACGACGGCGGTCGTCGAGGGCAAGGCCGCAGCGCTGATCGAAGCCGGCTATGCGGTCCTGATCGGCGACTTCTATGGGCCGGAGACGCCCGCAGACGGTGATGCTGCCTTTGCCGCAATGAGCCGGTTACGCACCGATCCAGCATCCATGCGCCAGCGGCTGCGCGCGACTCTCGACCTACTGCGCAAGCTGGAACCCGACCTCCCGCATCTCGCCATCGGCTTTTGCCTCGGCGGGATGGCGGTGCTCGAAATGGCGCGCGACGGGCAGGATCTCGCAGCAGTCGCCAGCTTTCATGGTTTGCTCGAAACCGCCCTGCCCGCAGACAAGCCGATCAAGCCCCTTATCCTCGTCTGCCACGGCGATGCCGACGCGCTGGTGCCGCGTAGCCAGGTGACCGCGTTTTGGGAGGAAATGGACGCGGTGAAGGCCGACTGGCACTTCCACAGCTATGCAGGGGTCGAGCATGGCTTCACTGCCCCGCAGCGGCCCAACGGGGCGGCTAATCCCGCCTATGATGCGAGTGCCGACCGCCAGAGCTGGGCGGCGATGCACAGCCTCTTCGACGAAGTGCTCGGCGGATAGCAAAAAGGCCCGGACGCGGCGTCCGGGCCTTTTCGTTTTCCTATCGCAGAACGATCAGGCAGCGGTGGCGAAAGCCTCCTCGCCCAGCGCCATCGTGCTGTCGCTGCCTGCCTCGAGCTTGCGGCGCAGCGCGCCGGCATCGGGCAGGTAACGATCCATGTAATAGTGCGCCGTGGCGAGCTTGGCTTCGTAGAACGCCTTGTCTTCGGTGCCCGCGGCCAGCGCCGCCTGCGCGACCTTGGCCATCCGCAGCCACATCCAGCCCAGCGTCACGATGCCCATCATGTGCATGTAGTGATGCGCGCCCGCACCGAGGTGGTTGGGGTTCTGCATGGCATTGTTCATGAACCACATGGTCGCCGCCTGCTGCTGGCCCAGCGCCTTTTCGAGCGCTTCGGCCAGCGGACCGAGATCATCGTCGCCCTTGGCGGCACCGATATCGTCGCCGACCACCTTGAAGAAGGCCTGGATTGCCGCGCCGCCCTTCTGCGCAAGCTTGCGGCCGCACAGATCCATCGCCTGCACGCCATTGGTGCCTTCGTAGATCTGCGCGATCCGGGCGTCGCGGACGAACTGGCTCATGCCCCATTCCTCGATGTAGCCATGGCCGCCGAAGACCTGCTGCATGTTGGTGGCAACTTCATAGCCCTTGTCGGTGCCGTAGCCCTTGATGACCGGGGTCAGCAGCCCGATCAGCATATCGGCCTGTTCGCGCTCTTCCTCGGTCTTGGCCTTGTGGGTCAGGTCGACCTGCAGCGCGCCCCACAGGCACAGTGCACGCATGCCTTCGGTAAAGGCCTTGGCGTCCATCAGCATGCGGCGCACGTCGGGATGGACGAAGATCGGATCGGCCTGTTCGTCGGGCTCGGCCGGGCCGGTCAGCGCGCGGCCCTGGCGCCGGTCGAGCGCATAGGCAACTGCGTTCTGATAGGCGACTTCGGCCTGGCTGAGACCCTGGATACCGACGCCGAGACGCGCGGCGTTCATCATGATGAACATGGCGGCGAGACCCTTGTTCTCGTCGCCGACGAGCCAGCCCTTGGCCCCATCGTAATTGAGCACGCAGGTCGCGTTGCCGTGGATGCCCATCTTGTGTTCGATCGAGCCGCAAGCGACGCCATTGCGCTCGCCCGGCGTGCCGTCTTCATTGACGATGAACTTGGGCACGACGAACAGCGAGATGCCCTTGGTGCTGTCGGGCGCGCCCGGCGTCTTGGCCAGCACGAGGTGGATGATGTTGTCCGCCATGTCGTGTTCGCCGGCGGAGATGAAAATCTTGGTGCCGGTAATCGCGAAGCTGCCGTCGGCCTGCGGTTCGGCCTTGGTGCGGATCATGCCCAGATCGGTGCCGCAATGCGGCTCGGTCAGGTTCATCGTCCCGGTCCATTCGTTGGAAATCATCTTGGGAAGATACTTCTCCTTCTGCTCCTGGCTGCCCTTGGCGAGTAGCGCGGAGACCGCACCGTTGGTCAGGCCGGGATACATGCCGAAGGCCTGGTTGGCGCTCGAGACGAATTCCTCGAAGGCGAAGCCGAGGACATGCGGCATGCCCTGCCCGCCGAATTCTTCCGGCTGCGACAGCGTGCCCCAGCCCGCTTCGCGGAACTGGTCGAAGGCTTCCTTGAAGCCCTTGGGCGTGGTGACCGAACCGTCTTCGTGGCGGGTGCAGCCTTCCTGGTCGCCCGACTGGTTGAGCGGGGCTAGCACTTCGGCGCAGAACTTGCCGCCCTCGTTGATCACCGCATCGGTGACATCGGGACTCGCCATTTCGAAGCCGGGCAGGTCCCCGTAGCTCGCGAGATCGAGCATCTCGTTGATGATGAAGCGAGTGTCGCGGGTAGGCGCGGAATAGCGGGGCATCAGTAAGTCCTTGGGTCTGGGGTCTGTCGGTTATCTCGCCGGGGAGGCAAATCAGTCGAGATCGACATCGAGCGTTTCGATTTGCTCGATGAATTCGGTGAGGTCGGTGATCGAGCTGTCGATATCGTCACGCTGTTCTTTCAGCTTGGCGACATGCGCCTTGCATTTCTCGACCGTGACGCGGCGCTGTTCGACGCGGCCGTCACCGAGGTCATAGAGATCGATCATTTCGCGAATTTCGGTGAGCGAGAAGCCCACGTTCTTGGCGCGCATGATCCATGCAAGTCGTGCACGATCGCGCTTGGAATAGATCCGCGTGAGGCCGATGCGCGAAGGCGCAATCAGCCCTTCGTCCTCGTAGAAACGCAGCGCGCGGGCGGTGCAGCCGAATTCGCTGGTGAGGTCGGAGATCGAATATTGTTCGCGGCCCAGTTCGTCCGGCCGTTCGATATGGGCGCCGGCATGGCGGCGATCGCCATTCTCGGCACGGAAGTCCTTGGGCAGCGGCTGTGTCATAAGCCGACTCATACGCCCACGTTTACGTAAGCGTCAAGTCTTGACGGGTTGGAGAACATCGCCGTCGAGTCGGCGGTAAAAGCAGCTGGGCGCACCCGTGTGACAGGTCGGCCCCGCCGGGCGGCAGGAGAGGACGAGCGCGTCCTGGTCGCAATCGACGAGGATCTCCTCGACCTCGAGGACGTGGCCCGAACTTTCGCCCTTCTGCCAGAGCTTGCCGCGCGAGCGCGAGTGGAAATGGGCGAGCCCCGTGGCACGTGTGGCGGCCAGCGCTTCGGCATCCATGAAGCCCACCATCAGCACCGCGCGACTGGCGTGATCGACGACGACTGCGCAAAGCAATCCCTTGTCATCGAACTTGGGCATGAACCGCGTACCTGCCTCGCGCTCGACCTGATCATTCACTGCGACACCTTTCAAATCCCATTCTGGCGGCGCTTTTGTTGCACGATAACCACAAAGTCGACCCAAAATCCGACATTCTTGCAAATGCCTGTTTGATGATGGCGCAGTTTCGGGAACAAACAGCCGCGCAGGCGAAAGTGAGGCCTGCCCACCGGAGCAGCGGTGCCAACAGAGCGCCAGGTTCAGGGGGTCAAACGGATTCGCAGCCGCGAAAGAGGGTTTACGCGGCGCATCCGGTAACGATGAGGGATGGACCCAAGGTGCATGCTGGGGGGCTGCACCCGTGCCGCAAGGCAGGTCCGGTTATATTCGTCACGTGGCGCCCGGGATCGCAAGGTCCCGGGCGTTTCGTCGTCAGCTAACGGGTCAGTGCCTCGTCGAGCACACGCGAGAAGCAGGCTATCGTGACGCTCGCCGCCCCGCCCCGTTTCAGCGCCCTGACGCAAGCGGTGCTGGTGGCGCCGCTGGTGAGCACATCGTCCACCAATATGACCTCGGCATCTTCGATCCTGGCTTTCCGGCTGCGCCGCAGTGCGATCGCGCCTTGCAGCGTTCGGGCCCGTGCGCGCTTGCCGAGGCCGCCCAGCGCGGGAGTTGGCCTGGTGCGCATCAGCGCATCGACACACATCGTGCCGTGACCCATCTTCTGCAATTGTCGCCCGAGCAGCGCCGCCTGGTTATAGCCGCGCTGCCACAGGCGGCTGCGATGCAGCGGCACCGGAACGATCACCCGCTCGCTGTCCGCTGCGGGGAGCCGCGCGGCGATCAGCTTTGCCAGCAGCGGCGCCAGCGCGATGCGGCGACCGTGCTTGAATGCCAGCACCAGCCTGCGCGAGGTGTCGGTATAGAGCGTTCCCGCTGCGATCCCGTCATGCCCCGGCGGATCGGCCAGGCAGGGCGCGCAGATCGCCCCCGCCTGCGGTCCGTGATCGCCAAAGGGACGCTGGCAGGCTGCGCAGCAGGGGTCGGAGGGGATGACGAGGTCGCTCCAGCAGGTGCTGCACAGGCCGCCCTGTTCGCCCACCCCGCCCCCGCAGGCCGGGCAGCGCGGGGGATAGATGAAATCCAGCACCGGGGCGAAGCTTTCGGCGAGCAGGCGGCTTGTCGACATCTTCGCATGCTGCGCCGCTTGCGCGAGGCTGGCAAGCGCGGCAGGGCGATGCGCGATGGCTAGCCAGGCACCGCCCCGCATTTTCTCCCGCCAGCGCCGCATTGCCGGCCTGCGCCGCGCCCGGGTGCGGCAGGCGCACCGCGATGCAGCGCGCTATATCCTCGACGACATGGTCGAGGACGTGCTCGACCGGCTCGAATTCATCCGCCTCGCGCCCAAGCGTGTGCTGGTGATCGGTGACTGGACCGGCACGCTGGCCTTGTCGCTGCGCGGCGCGGGCTCCGAGGTCGAGGAACGCGATGTCGCCACGCTCGACGAGGAACAGCCGGTCGCGGGCGCGCCCTACGACCTCATCGTCAGCCTCGCCTCGCTCGACCGGGTCAACGACCTGCCCGGCGCACTGCTCCACCTGCGCAATGCGCTGGGCGAGGACGGCATGCTCATCGCCAGCATCGTGGGTGCGGGCAGCCTGCCGCATCTGCGCAGCGCGATGCTCGCCGCCGAACCCGACAGGCCGGCTGCACGGATGCATCCGCTGGTCGACAACCAGGCCGCCTCCGCGCTGTTGCAGCGCGCGCTGTTCAAGCGGCAGGTGGTCGACAGCCGTTCGCTGACCGTTTCCTTCGGGACGCTCGAACGGCTGGTGTCGGATTTGCGCGATCAGGGCCTTGGCGGCACGCTGGCGAGCGCCCCGCCCCCGCTGGGCAAGGCCGCGCTGGAACGTGCCGAACAGGCTTTCCGCAAGGAAGCCAACGACAAGGGCCGCGTCCTCGAGAGTTTCGAGATCCTGACCCTTACCGGCTGGAAGGACTAACCCGCGCGCAGGCTGGCCTGCGCTGCCGCGAGCCGCGCAATCGGCACGCGGTAAGGCGACGCGCTGACGTAATCGAGCCCGGTCTTCTCGCAGAAGGCGATGCTGGCCGGGTCGCCGCCATGTTCGCCGCAGATGCCCAGCTTGAGCCCGTCGCGCGTCGCACGCCCGCGTTCGGCGGCGAGTTCGACCAGCTGGCCGACGCCGTCGATGTCGAGGCTGACGAAGGGATCGCGCGCGAAGATGCCCTTGTCGACATAGGTCGTCAGGAAGCGGCCCGCATCGTCGCGGCTTACGCCCAGCGTGGTCTGCGTCAGGTCGTTGGTGCCGAAGCTGAAGAATTCACCCACTTCGGCGATTTCGCCCGCCATCAGCGCGGCGCGCGGCAATTCGATCATCGTGCCGACGAGATATTCGAGCGTCGTGCCGGTGGCGGCGAACACTTCCTTGGCAACGCGGTCGACGACATCCTTGAGCAGTTCAAGTTCGCGGCGCGTGGCGACCAGCGGGATCATGATCTCGGGGACCGGCGCATCGCCGCTGTCGCTGGCGACCTGGCAGGCGGCCTCGAAGATCGCGCGCGCCTGCATTTCGTAGATTTCGGGATAGGTGATCCCGAGCCGGCAGCCGCGATGGCCGAGCATCGGGTTGAATTCATGCAGTTCGCCCGCGCGGCGACGCAGCTTCTCGATATCGACACCGGTGGCTTCGGCCAGCTCCTCGAACTCGGTATCGCCATGCGGCAGGAATTCATGCAGCGGCGGATCGAGCAGGCGGATCGTGCACGGCAGGCCCGCCATGACCTCGAAGATCGTCACGAAGTCGCTGCGCTGTTCGGGCAGCAGCTTGTCGAGCGCCGCGCGGCGGCCGGCCTCGGTATCAGCGAGGATCATTTCGCGCACCGCGCTGATGCGGCTCGCATCGAAGAACATGTGCTCTGTGCGGCACAGGCCGATGCCTTCGGCGCCGAACTGGCGCGCCATGCGGCATTCGGTCTCGGTCTCGGCATTGGTGCGCACGCGCATGCGGCGGTGCTTGTCGGCCCATTCCATCAGCGTGCCGAAGTCGCCCGCCAGTTCGGGTTCGATGGTGGCGACTTCGCCCGCCATCACCTGCCCGTTGGCGCCGTCGATGGTGAGGATATCGCCTTCCTTGAGCTCGCGGTCGCCGATCGTCAGAGTGCGGCCTTCGCGTGCGATCGACACTTGCGATGCGCCCGACACGCAGGGGCGGCCCATGCCGCGCGCAACCACGGCGGCGTGGCTGGTCATCCCGCCGCGCGCGGTGAGAATGCCGGTGGCGGCATGCATGCCGTGGATGTCCTCGGGGCTGGTCTCGACGCGTACTAGAACGACCTTCTCGCCGCGTCCGGCCCACAGTTCGGCAGTGTCGGCATCGAGCACGATCTTGCCGCTGGCCGCGCCGGGCGATGCCGGCAGGCCGGTGGTCAGCACGTCGCGCGGGGCTTCCGGATCGAGCGTCGGGTGGAGCAGCTGGTCGAGCGCCATCGGGTCGACGCGCAGGATCGCGGTCTTCTCGTCGATCAGCCCTTCACCGACCATGTCGACCGCCATCTTGAGCGCCGCCTTGGCAGTGCGCTTGCCGTTGCGCGTCTGGAGCAGCCACAGCTTGCCCTGCTGAACGGTGAACTCGATGTCCTGCATGTCGGTGTAGTGACGTTCGAGCAGGTCGAACACGCGCGCAAGCTCGGCGAAGGCTTCGGGCATGGCTTCTTCCATGCTCGGCTTGTCCGCCCCGGCCAGTTCCCGCCGCGCTTTGGTGAGGTATTGCGGCGTGCGGATGCCCGCGACCACGTCCTCGCCCTGCGCATTGACCAGCCATTCGCCGTAATAGGCCTTTTCGCCGGTCGAGGGGTCGCGGGTGAAGGCGACGCCAGTGGCACTGGTATCGCCCATATTGCCGAACACCATCGCCTGCACATTGACCGCGGTGCCCATGTCATGCGGGATGTCGTTGAGGCGGCGGTAGATCTTGGCGCGCTCGGTATCCCAGCTGTCGAACACGGCGCTGATCGCGCCCCACAGCTGCTCGACCGGATCCTGCGGGAACGGCGACCCCAGCTCGCGCTCGACGATCGCCTTGTATTCGGCGACCAGCACCTTCCATTCTTCCGCGCTCAACTCGGTATCGGCGTAATAGCCCTGGTCTTCCTTGGCGATTTCGAGCGCTTCCTCGAACAGGCCGTGATCGACGCCAAGCACGACATCGCCATACATCTGGATGAAGCGGCGGTAGCTGTCCCAAGCGAAGCGTTCGTCGCCGCTGGTGTTCGCCAGCCCGGCGACGGTGTCGTCATTGAGGCCGAGGTTGAGCACGGTATCCATCATGCCGGGCATCGACACCGCGGCGCCCGAGCGCACCGAGACCAGCAGCGGATCGGCGGCATCGCCAAATCCCTTGCCCACCGTCTTCTCGACATGGTTCAACGCGGCAGCGACATCGCTGCGCAGCTTGGAGGTGAAGTCGCTGCCGCCGGCGAGGTAGGTGAGGCATTCCTCGGTCGCGATGGTGAAGCCCGGGGGGACGGGCAGGCCGATGCTCGCCATTTCGGCGAGGTTGGCGCCCTTGCCGCCGGTCACGGTCTTGTCCTTCTGCCTTGCATTCGTATGCGGCGCGTTTCCGCCGAAGGTGAAGACCGTGTCGTTACTCATCAAGGCAATTCCTACAACTTGGACCACATGGACCACGGTCCATGGGGCAAAAATCCATCAGCCCTCGATGCGGCTGAAATCGGCGACTTTGTGCACTGCAGCACGGAAGCGCGCAAGCAGGTCGAGACGGTGCGCCCGCTTGTTTTCTTCATCCGCATTTACCGTCACTTCTTCGAAGAACCGGTCGATCGGCGCCCGCAATGCAGCCAGCGCGCCCATGGCGGCGGAAAAGTCTTCATCTTCAATGGCTCGGCTCGCCGCCGGTTCCGATTTCGCAAGCGCATCCATCAGCGCCTTTTCGGCAGGTTCGGGTGCGTAGGAAAGCTCTTTCGCATGGCGATCGGCCATCTTGGCCGCGACCACCGCCTTCAGATCGGGATCGTCGACGATCGCCAGCGGGTCTTCCTCGCCGGTGCGGGCGATCTCGCCCTCGGCGCCGTGCCAGTCTTCCTTCTTGAGGATATTGGCGGCGCGCTTGTAGCCCGCGAGCAAGTTGGCGCCGTCTTCGGTATCGAGGAAGGCGGCGAGCGCCCTCGCCCGGGCTTCGACGCGATCGATCCGCTGGTCGGGACGGCCCTGCCAGCTGCGCGAAGCCTGCACGTAGTCGTGGCGAACCCCTTCGTCGCGCAACTGCACGGCAAGACGGTCCAACAGGAAATCGGCCAGCTTTTCCGCGAGTTTGGGCAAGGGCCTGCTCGCCCAGGCGTGAGCGACTTCGTCGAGCGACAGCTTGAGATCGTTGACCTGCACGAGCCGAAGATACCCGAGCGCTGCGCGGCGCAGGGCATAGGGATCCTTCGAGCCCGTGGGCAGGATGTCGATCTTGAAGAAGCTGAGCAGATTGTCGAGTTTGTCGGCAAGGCTCACGGCAACCGCGGTCGGAGCTGTGGGGACCTCGTCGCTCGCGCCAACCGGCTTGTAATGATCGCGGATCGCCTCGGCGACCTCGATGGGCAAGCCTTCCGCCCTGGCGTAGTAACCGCCCATCAGACCCTGCAGTTCGGGAAACTCACCGACCATCTCGGTGACGAGATCGGCCTTGCTGAGTTCAGCCGCCTGTCGCGCCAGCTTGTGGTCGCCGTTCGGGGCCTTGGCATCGAAGACCAGCCAATCGGCCAGCTTGGCCACGCGTTCGACCTTGTCGGCGACGGTGCCCAGCTTTTCGTGGAAGGTGATCCGCTCCAGCCCCTTGGCATGCTCGGCGAGCGTCTTCTTTCGGTCGACGTCCCAGAAGAAGCGCGCGTCGGACAGGCGTGCGGCGAGGACCTTGCGGTTGCCGTCGACCACGCGCGCGCCGCCATCCTCCGCCTCGATATTGGCAGTGCAGATGAAGGCGTTGGCGAGTTCGCCCTTCTCGTCCTCACACACGAAGTACTTCTGGTTGACGCGCGCGGTGAGCTGGATCGTCTCGGGCGGGACCTCGAGGAAATCCTCCTCGAACCGGCCGAGCAGCGGGATCGGCCATTCGGTCAGCCCCGCATTCTCGATCACCAGCCCCTCGTCCTCGACAAGGCGGAGGCCGGCTTCGCTGGCGACCTTGGCGGCGCCAGAACGGATCAGGTCCTGCCGTTCCTGATGGTCGACGATGACATGGCCCGCGCGCAGTTTCATCGCGTAGTCGTCGGCATTGCCGATGGTGATGTCGCCCGAGTGGTGGAAGCGGTGCCCCAGCGTGACCGCACCGCTGGTGACGCCGTGCACTTCGCATGCGACCACCTCGTCGCCCAGCAGCGCGACGATGCCCGACAGCGGGCGCACCCAGCGTAAGGATTCGGTGCTGATCGAGGCACCACCCCAGCGCATCGACTTGGGCCATGAAAAGTCGCGGATAATCGCGGGGATCGCTTCGGCGAGCAGGTCCGCTGTCGCGCGGCCGGGTACGTTCTTGACCGCGAAATAGGTCGCCCTGCCCTTCACATCGCGCGTTTCGAGCTGGCCCTTGTCGATCCCCGCCTTGCGGCAGAAACCGTCGATCGCCTGATCAGGCGCGCCGACGGGCGGGCCCTTCAGCTCTTCGCTGACAGCCTCGGTCGCCAGCGGCAGGCCGCGCGCGATCAGCGCAAGGCGGCGCGGGGTCGACCAGACGGTGATCTCGCCCGCATGGACACCGGCGGCGTCCAGTTCGCGGCGGAACAGCTTTTCGAGTTCGGCGCGCGCGCCCGCCTGCATGCGGGCGGGGATTTCTTCGCTGCGCAGTTCGAGGAGGAAATCAGACATTCGCCACCTCCGTCGCCCCTGCGGAGGCAGGGGCCCAGATAAGGGCTGTGGCGCGCGCAAGTGAGGTTATCTGGACCCCCGCCTGCGCGGGGGTGACGAAGTACGGTTTAGGACTGGCAGAGATCATTTCGACCACTCCGGATATTTCTCGGCCCAGACGGGCGCTTCCTTCGCCATATGCGCTTCGCAGCTGCCGCGCGCGAGGTCGCGGACGCGGCCCATGTAGCTGGCGCGTTCCTGCACGCTGATCACGCCGCGCGCCTGCAACAGGTTGAAGATATGGCTGGCCTCGACCGCCTGTTCGTAGGCGGCGATCGGCACGTCGTTGGCGAGCGCGTTTTGGCACTCGGCCTCGGCCTTGTTGAACAGGTCGAACAGCGCATTGGTCTCGGCGACCTCGAAGTTCCATTTCGACATCTGCTTCTCGTTCTCGAGGAAGACGTCGCCGTAGGATACACCGCGATCGTTGAAGGCGAGATCGTAGACGCTGTCGACGCCCTGGATATACATCGCCAGGCGTTCGAGCCCGTAGGTCAGTTCGCCCGCCACCGGCTTGCAGTCGAAGCCGCCCATCTGCTGGAAATAGGTGAACTGGGTGACTTCCATCCCGTCGCACCAGACTTCCCAGCCCAGCCCCCAGGCGCCCAGCGTCGGGCTCTCCCAGTCGTCCTCGACGAAGCGGATGTCGTGCTTGAGCGGATCGATCCCGATGACTTCGAGGCTCTTGAGATAGAGGTCCTGGATGTCGGGCGGGCTCGGCTTCAGGATCACCTGGTACTGGTAATAATGCTGCAGCCGGTTGGGGTTTTCGCCATAGCGCCCGTCGGTCGGGCGGCGGCACGGCTGGACGAAGGCGGCGTTCCACGGTTCGGGGCCGAGCGCGCGCAGCGTCGTCGCGGTGTGGAAGGTGCCGGCGCCCATGCGCATGTCGTAGGGTTGCAGGATGAGGCAGCCCTGCGCGCTCCAGAAATCGTGCAGCGCGAGGATCATGTCCTGGAAGGAATTTTGCGGATTGCGGTCCATGGCGCGGGGCAATGGCGCAAGCGTCAAACAGGGTCAATGCCGCAGCGCAGCGCGCCTTGCGCTGCAATATCCACCGGCGACTTGGCAATTCGCCGCAATGCTCGGTATCGCGGCCTTCAACGACAGGGAATCACACCGCATGAACCGCATCTCGATCCGCCCGGCACTCGCCTGCCTCGTCCCGCTCGGCCTGGCGCTGCAGGGCTGCGCCGCGCTGCCCGAAGCCGACGTTGCTACCGCGCCGCTCGCGGAGGAAGCAACCGTCGCCGCGGGCCCCGGCCTGTGGCAGGTCGCGGATGCGGATACCACGATCTACCTGTTCGGCACCGTCCATGCGCTTCCCGAAAGCGTCGAATGGTATAAGGGACCGATCGAGACCGCGCTCGCCGTCTCGCAGGAACTGGTCACCGAGATCCCCAGCAATGCGGCGCATGACCCCGCCGCGCAGCAGATGGTGATGACCAGTGCGCTGCTGCCCGCCGACGAGTCGCTGCGCGACATGCTCTCCGAACCCGATCGGACGAGCTATGAACTCGCGCTCACCAAGCTGGCCATGCCGCCCGCGGCCTTCGACCGCTTCGAGCCGTGGTTTGCTGGAATGACGCTGGCAGTCGTTCCGTTGCTGCAGGCGGGCTATGCCGCCGAAAGCGGGGTCGAGGCGAAGCTCGAGGAACTGGCCCCCGCCGACGTGGCGCGCGGAGCGCTCGAGACGCTCGAATGGCAGATCGAACTGTTCGACACGCTGCCGGTCGAATCGCAAATTGCCTTCCTGATGGTGTCGGCGGACAATATCGACCAGGTCGTACCGATGATGGACGACATGGTCGCCGAATGGCTCGAGGGCGATGCCGATGGGCTCGCCGCGCTGATGAACGACGGGCTGACCGACCCGGTGCTGGCGCACGCGCTGCTCTACGACCGCAACGAGCGCTGGGCCGAGTGGATCGACGGCCGCCTTGCCGAACCGGGCACCGTCTTCGTCGCGGTTGGCGCGGGCCATCTTGCCGGACGTGGCAGCGTGCAGGATTACCTCGCCGGACGCGGGCTGACCGTCACGCGCATCCAGTAATCGTCCCGCGACCGGGCACGGGCAATTCCCGACTTGCCACGGTCGATAAACCATGCAGGGAAGAGGCGTGACCCTCCGCTTCCTTCCTTCGCTGTGCATCGCGCTCGTGCTGCTGCTTTCCGCCTGTGGGAAGCAGGCCGATCCGGCCAAGCCCGAAGGCCCCTACCCCGCGCTGTGGGAGATCGCCGACAGCAGGGGCGCGGTCGAAGGCTGGTTGTTCGGGACCATCCATGCACTGCCCGACGGCGCGAAATGGCGCTCGCCCCAACTCGACGCGGTGCTGGCGGAGGCCGACATGCTGGTGGTCGAGGTCGCCAATCTGGAAAATGGCGAAGAGCTGTCGACGCTGTTCGAGGAAATGGCCTTCGACCGGCCCGCCGGGCCGCTGGCGCAGCGGATCGATCCCGCACTGCGCGACGAGTTCGAGACGTTGCTGGTCAAGGCCAAGGTCCGCCGCGGCTATTTCGATCCGATGGAAAGCTGGGCCGCCGCGCTCGCGCTGGCGCAGGTGGCGCAATCTTCCAAATCGGAGAATGGCGCCGACCGCGCACTGCTGGCCGTGTTCGACAAGCGCGAGGTGGTCGAGCTAGAAGGCGCGCGCAAGCAGCTGACAATCTTCGACACGCTCCCCGAGAGCGAGCAGCGCGACCTGCTGAATGCCGTGCTCGAGGAATCGCGCGCCAATGAGGGCGAAATCTCCACGCTCGCCACCGCTTGGCTCGAAGGCGATACCGAACAGCTCACGCAGCTTACGAGGCGCGGCATCCTGGCCGATCCCGAACTGGCGCAGGCGCTGCTGCGCGACCGTAATGCCGATTGGGCGGCGCAGATCGAGAACCTGTTGTCGGCGCGCGACAAGCCGCTGATCGCGGTGGGTGCGGGCCATTTGCTGGGTGCGGACGGCCTGCCGACCATGCTCAAAGCCCGCGGTTTCACCATTCGCCGGGTCGAATAAGCCCGCCTCCCCCGGGCGTTCTTGCTTGCCTTTCGGCCCCGCCCTGTTATGCGCGCGGCCTTCGGCACCATGGTCATCCCTGGAGGCGTGGTGGACCGAGCAACCAAATAGCATTCGAAAGGTAAGTGCCATGAGCGACGCTCTGACCCTGCCGGCCGAGGCGCGCGAACGGGCTGGCAAGGGAGCCTCCCGTCAACTGCGCCGTCAAGGCCGTGTCCCCGCCGTGATCTACGGCGGCAAGGAAGAACCCACGATGATTCACGTGGAAGAGAAGGAGCTGATCAAGCAGCTCGACACCGGCCACTTCATGAACTCGATCGTCGAGCTCGAAGTGGACGGCAAGAAGCTGCGTACGCTCCCCAAGGACGTCGCTCTGCACCCCGTCACCGACCGCCCCGAGCATGTCGATTTCCTGCGCCTCGCCAAGGGCGGCAAGATCGAAGTCTCGGTTCCGGTCGTGTTCCTCAATGAGGAAGCCAGCCCCGGCCTCAAGAAGGGCGGCGTTCTGAACGTTGTCCGTCACGAGCTCGAACTGGTCTGCGAAAACGACAAGATCCCGGGCGAGATCGAAGTCGACGTCACCGGTAAGGAAGTCGGCGATTCGATCCACATCAGCGAAGTGAAGCTGCCTGCGGGTAGCGAAAGCGCGATCACCGATCGCGACTTCACCATCGCCACGCTGGTTGCTCCCTCGGCGCTCAAGAAGGCCGAAGGCGATACCTCGCAGGATGACGGTGAAACCGATCCGCAGGATGTCCCCGCCACCGAACAGGGTGTCGACGAGGACGCTGCACAGGAACAGGCTGACAAGAGCGAGTAATCGACTCTTGCCTCACCGCAACGAAGCGCCGGTCCCGCAAGGGGCCGGCGTTTTGCGTTTGGCCCCACCATCGCTAGAGGACCCCGCATGCAGATCTGGACAGGCCTTGGAAATCCCGGACCGAAATATGCGATGAACCGGCACAACGTCGGCTTCATGGCGGTCGACGTCATCGCCGCGATGTACGATTTCGGCCCGGTCCAGAAGAAGTTTTCCGGCTGGGCGCAGGAAGGCCGGATCGGCACGCACAAGGTGCTGCTGCTCAAGCCCGCGACCTTCATGAACGAAAGCGGCCGCGCGGTGGGCGAAGCGCTGCGGTTCTACAAGCTCGACCCCGATGCGCTGACTGTGTTCCACGACGAGCTCGACCTCGCCGCCTTCAAGGTCAAGGTCCGTATGGGCGGCGGGCTGGCAGGCCATAACGGGCTGCGGTCGATCAACCAGCACCTCGGCCCCGATTTCCGCCGCGTGCGGATCGGCATCGGCCATCCCGGATCGAAAGAGCGCGTCCATGGCCATGTGCTGGGCAATTACGCCAAGAGCGAAATGGACCCACTGGCCGACATGCTGGCGGCGATGGCGGCCGAAGCCGAATGGCTGGCCAAGGGCGACGACGCCCGCTTCATGAACGATATCGCGCTGCGCCTGCAGGACTAAGCCTGTGAACCGGATCATGATCCTGGGGCCGTGCGGGAGCGGGAAATCGACCCTCGCGCGCAGGCTTGGCCAAATGCTCGAGCTGCCATCCTACCATCTCGACCAGCTGATGTGGTCGGCAGGATGGGTCGAGCGTGAAGAGCGTGACTGGCGCCCCGAGCTGGAAGCGATCGTCCAATCATCACGCTGGGTCATCGATGGCAATGATGCCAGCACGATGGAACTGCGGCTCGCGCGCGCCGACCAGGTGGTGTTTCTCGACTTCTCGGCCGCGCGCTGCCTGTGGCGGGTGATCCGGCGCATCTGGTCGGCGCGCGGCACCACGCGGCCGGACATGGCCCCCGATTGCCCCGAGCGCTTCGATGCGGGGTTCCTCTGGTATGTGGCGACATGGCATAATCGACCGCGCAAGCGGATCGAGCGGGCTCTCGCGGGACATGAAGACAAGGTCCTCTACATCCGCTCTCCACGCGAACTCGAACGCTGGTTCGCTTCGCTTTCGCCGCAGTAATTGCTAGGCTGCGGGCAAAGGGAGACTGCCATGCCTGATTTGACTCGCCGCACCCTGCTTGCCGGAGCCGCCGCCACCGGGGCGCTTGCCGCCACTGCCGTCCGGGCGCAGGACGACAAGCTGATCCCCGCGCCCGACCTGACCGGCAAGGCGATCCTCATCACCGGTTGCTCATCGGGCTTCGGGCGCCTCGCCGCCGAACATTTCGCCCGCGCCGGTGCGACGGTGTTTGCGACTATGCGCAACACGCCGCGGCCCGAGGCCGAGGAGCTGATGCAGCTGGCGCTTGACGAAGCGCTCGATATTCGCGTGATGCGGCTTGACGTGCTGCTCGACCACGAAGTGGCCGATGCCGTCGCCAGCGCCGAGCGCGAAATCGGCCGCGGGCTCGATGTGCTGGTCAACAATGCCGGGATCGGCATCACCGGGCCGGTCGAAGTCCAGGACATGGAAGCGACCAAGCTCGCCTTCGATACCAACGTGCTTGGCTACCACCGGCTGGCCCGCGCGGTGCTGCCCGGAATGCGCGCGCGCAAGCAGGGGCATATCTTCGCCGTGTCGAGCCAGCTGGGCCGCGTCATCGTCCCCTATGCGGGGCACTATTCGGCGACCAAATTCGCGGTCGAGGCGATGTTCGAACAGCTCGCTTACGAGCTGGTCCCGCACAATGTCGGCGTCACGATTATCGAACCGGGCGGATATCCCACCAAGGTGTGGGTCAATCGCAACCGCTATTCGCGAGAGCTGAGAGAGCGCGCGGATCAGGCCCATCTTGGCGGATATCCGCAGATCGTCGCGCGCATGGGCGAGGAGGACGGTTCGGGCCGAAGCGCCGATCCGATGGACATTCCGCACGCGATGGCAAGGGTTCTCGGCATGGCCCCGGGCACCCGCCCCGTCCGCCTGCCCGTCAGCGGCGGGAGCATCCCGCAAGTGCCGATCAATGAGGTCACCGCCAAGACGCAGGTCGGCTGGCTGGGCGAAAGTGGGTATGGCCCGCTCATCAAGGCGGTGCACAACGTCTGACGCTCTGGCTATTCGCGTGCGGCGCGGCTAAGGCGCGCGCCACACACATATACCGGAGTTTCTGATGGGTTTCCGCTGCGGGATCGTCGGCCTGCCGAATGTCGGCAAGTCCACCCTGTTCAACGCATTGACCGAGACGCAGGCCGCACAGGCCGCGAACTATCCGTTCTGCACGATCGAGCCGAATGTCGGCCAGGTCGCGGTGCCGGACGAGCGGCTCGATAAGATTGCCGCGATCGCCAAGTCGGCCAAGATCCTGCCGACGCAGCTTGCCTTCGTCGATATCGCCGGACTGGTCAAAGGCGCCAGCCAAGGCGAAGGGCTGGGCAACCAGTTCCTCGGCAATATCCGCGAAGTCGATGCAATCGTGCACGTGCTGCGCTGCTTCGAGGATGACGACATCCAGCATGTCGCCAACAAGGTCGATCCGCTGGCCGATGCCGAAGTGGTCGAGACCGAACTGCTGCTGGCCGACCTCGAAAGCCTCGAGAAGCGCGTCCCCGCTGCCGCCAAGCGTGCCACCAGCGGCGACAAGGAAGCCAAGCTGATGGCCAGCGTGCTGGGCCAGGCGCTTGAGCTGCTCAAGGAAGGCAAGCCCGCGCGGTTGACCGAACCCAAGGACGAGGAAGAAGCCCGCGTCTTCCAGCAGGCGCAGCTGCTGACGGCCAAGCCGGTGCTCTATGTCTGCAACGTCGCCGAAGAAGACGCCGCCAGCGGCAATGCGCTGTCCGAACTGGTTTTCGCCAAGGCCAAGGCCGAGGGCGCCGAGGCCGTGGTGGTTTCTGCGGCCATCGAAGCTGAATTGGTCACGATGCCTCCCGAAGACCGGACCGAATTCCTCGCCGAACTGGGGCTGAAAGAATCGGGACTGAGCCGCGTGATCCGCGCCGGCTACAAGCTGCTCGGGCTGCAGACCTTCTTCACTGCGGGCCCGAAAGAAACGCGCGCCTGGACTTTCCCCACCGGGGCCAAGGCACCGCAGGCTGCAGGCGAAATTCATACCGATTTCGAGCGCGGGTTTATTCGCGCTGAAACAATTGCCTACGATGATTACCTTGCGCTTGGCGGCGAAAGCGGTGCGCGCGAAGCGGGCAAGCTGCGCCAGGAAGGCAAGGAATATCTCGTGCAGGACGGGGACGTCCTGTTGTTCAAGTTCAACGTCTGAGGTCACTTCCATGAACCGGATTGCCGCCGCCCTTGCCCTTGGCTTTGCCAGCGTTCTCGGCGGGTGCGCCGGCTATACCGATGCTCCGCTCGCCAGTGTGGCGGTGGAACAGCGCGAGCCGGTGACGATCCTCGTCTCGATCGACGGGTTCCATCCGGACTATCTCGAACGCGGGTTGACCCCGACGCTGTCGCGGCTGGCCAGCGAAGGTGCGCGCACGGCAATGCGGCCGTCCTTCCCGACCAAGACCTTCCCCAATCACTGGACGCTGGTGACCGGGCTGGTGCCCGATCATCACGGCATCACTGCCAACCGCATGGAAGACAAGACGCGGCCCGATGAAGCCTTCACCATGGCCACGGTCGATCCCTATTGGTGGAACGAGGCCAAGCCGGTGTGGGTCGAGGCCGAGGAAGCGGGCATCCGCAGCGCGGCGATGTTCTGGCCCGGTTCGGCGGTCGCCTGGGGCGGCACGGCGGAAGGATATGGCCCGGTACCGGATGGCACGATGGCGAGCGACTGGCAGGCGTTCAGCATGCAGGTCACCAACACGCAGCGCGTCAATTCGGTGCTCGACTGGCTGCGCCGCCCGGCGGACATCCGCCCCGAATTTGTGACGCTGTATTTCGATACGGTCGACAGTGCAGGACATGGCGGCGGACCGGTGGGCGAGGAGATCGACGAGGCGCTACGCGACGTCGACAGCCATATTGCCGATTTGCTCGCGGGGCTCGAAAGGCTGGGCCAGCCCGCCAATCTGGTGCTGGTGTCGGACCACGGGATGGCCCCGACCGGATCGAACAAGATGATCGTGCTCGACGAGATCGTCGATGCGTCGCTCTACCGCGCTGTCGAAAGCGGGGCCTATGCGACATTCGAAGCCACCGAGGGTAACACAGCATCACTCGAAGCGGCGCTGCTGCGCGACCATGCGCACATGGAATGCTGGCGCAAAGGCGAGATTCCCGCGCGCTTCCAATATGGTACGCACCCGCGCATTCCGCCCTATTTCTGCCTGCCCGATACCGGCTGGACCATCACCGCCCGCGCTTCCGACGCGACGTGGAGCGGTGGCAACCACGGCTACGATCCCTTCTCCGCCGAGATGGCCGCGCTGTTTATCGCGCATGGCCCCGCCTTTCGTCGCGGTGTGACGATCGAAACTTTCCAAAACACCGCGATAACGCCCTTGCTGCGACACTTGATCGGCCTGCCACAGGCGGCGCGCTCGGATGGCGATCTGACCGATGTCGAGGATGCGCTCGCCGCGCAAAATTAGGCGGCGTGCGGAACGAGCACGCGCCCTCCCCGTTGCCAAGCAAAGCTCAACGGGGAGACTTACGTGGTCGATAAATCGGAAAAGTTCAGCACGCTGGTGCGCGTCGGCTATTTCAGCCGGGCAATTCTCTATTCGGTGCTCGGACTGATTGCGCTGACCAGCGCGGGCCGGATCGGCCAGGGTACCAATGGTATCTTCCAGGCCATCCAGGACTTCCCGCTCGGCACTGCCATCCTGTGGCTGATGGTGGTCGGGCTGCTCGCCTATGCGCTGTTCCGTTTCGCCTCGACATTCCTCGATGTCGAACACCACGGCACCGACAAGACCGGCTGGGCCACGCGGATCGGCCATGCGGGGAGCGCGATCGGGCACCTGGCGCTGGCCTATTCGGCCTACAAATTCGCCACCACGGGCAGCGACAATGGCGGCGGCGCGCAGGAAGCGGCGTCGGGCGTGCTGGCAATCGAGTTCGGCGGCGTCGTGCTCGGCCTGCTGGGCCTCGCCTTCTTCGCCACCGCGGCTTTCCAGGCCAAGAAGGGCCTGACCGGCAGCTTCATGAACCGGATCAGCCCGCGCGCGCCCTCGCAGACCCGCTGGATCGGCGGCGCAGGCTATCTGGCACGTGCGGTGGTCTTCCTCGTGATCGGCTGGTCGCTGTTCAAGGCAGGCTTCATGAGTGGCGGTTCGGACCAGATCAAGACGCTGGGAGATGCGGTCGCCAGCCTTGCGGGTGAAGGCATCGTCTTCACGCTCGTCGCGATCGGCCTGCTCGCCTTCGGCCTCTTCAGCCTCGTGCTCGCCCGCTATCGCATCATTCCCGATCTGGGCGCCGAAGGACGCGTGCCCCGCTTCCGCGCATGAGCGCGGCGGATGCAGCTCCCCGCGGGGCCAGGACCGCACGACTGTACCGCATGGTGATGGACAAGCATGTCTGTCCCTATGGCACGAAGTCCAAATGGCTGCTCGAGCGCGAAGGCTTCGCGGTCGAGGACCATTGGCTGACCACTCGCGAACAGACCGATGCGTTCAAGGCGCAGCACGGCGTCGATACCACACCGCAGGCCTTTATCGGTGACCAGCGGATCGGCGGCTACAGCGAATTGCGGACGCATTTCGGTTACGATGATCCTAGTGCTGGCGACACCAGCTACACGCCGGTTATCGCAGTGTTCGCCGTCGGCGCGGCGCTGGCAATCGCGCTCAGCCTGTTCGTCTATGAAGCCGCCTTCACCGTGCGGACCGCCGAATGGTTCGTCGCCTTTTCGATGGCGATGCTCGCCATGCTCAAGCTGCAGGATGTCGAACAGTTCTCGACCATGTTCGTGGGCTACGACCTGTTCGGCCAGCGCTGGGTGCCCTACGCCTATGCCTATCCCTTCCTCGAGGCCGGCGCAGCGGTGCTCATGGCCGGGCGGCAATTGCCCTGGCTCTCGATCCCAGTAGCACTGACCATCGGCACGATCGGCGCGGTCAGCGTTTTCTACGCGGTCTATATCCAGAAACGCAGCATCAAATGCGCCTGCGTCGGCGGGAGCGGGAACGTCCCGCTCGGATTCGTATCGCTCGCCGAGAACCTTGCGATGATCGGCATGGGGATTTGGATGTTGCTTCGCCCCGCGCTTTGATACATTGCATTTTGCAATGCAGTTCTACGAAGACATCGCCATCGGGCACAAGCAGGCCTTCGGCCATTACGTGGTCACGCGCGAAGAGGTGATCGACTTCGCCTCGAAATACGATCCGCAGCCGTTCCACCTCGATGACGACGCCGCGGCGCAGACCCATTTCGGCCGCATCTCCGCCAGCGGCTGGCACACCTGCGCGATGACCATGTCGATGCTGGTCGAGAATTTGACCAAGCACAAGCAGGCGGGCCTGGGTTCGCCGGGCGTCGACCAGCTACGCTGGAAAAAGCCGGTCTATCCGGGCGACACGCTCCGGTGCGAAAGCGAAGTGATCGAGAAACGCCGCAGCGCCTCGCGCCCGGAAATGGGCATCTTCAAGAGCCATCTCACCGTCTTCAACCAGAATGACGAGCCGGTCATGGAAATGGTTTCGAACGGGCTGATCCGCACACGCGACCCGGAAGGGACCGACTAGCTCAGACGCCGCATTGCGCAATGCCGGTCTTGCGATAGACCACGGCCTCATGCGCATCGCGAATGGTCAGCGTGGCGGAATAATCGCTGACTTCCTCGCCGACCTGCTCGCCCGTCGCCTCGTCGAGCTCGAGCGTCATCGAAAACGCGGTCCCGTCATACTTGCGGCGCGCCAGATAGGGCAGTTCGGCGCTACCCTTGTCCGCGGCCAGCGTGACCAGTTCGCCATTGTGGAGGAAATGCCCGGTCTCCGCCATTGCGAGCGCGGTCGCCGCAAGGCCGCCGCCCTCGGGCGCGAAGCTGCAGCCTGCGCCATACAGATCGTGCTGTTCGATCTCGCGATAACGGATGGGATCGAGCACCAGCGGTTGCGGCGGCGGGGTCTGATGCGCCTCGACCTCGGCCACCGCGGCGGCGCGTTCCTCCTCGGTCGGTTCGCTCGAACAGGCGGCCAGCGCCAACATCACCAGCAGAGCAATCTTGCGCATCAATGTCTCCCGAACAGTTTCTCGACGTCTTCCATCGAAAGTTTGACCCAAGTCGAGACATAGAACGCACGGTCTGGTCCAGCGTTTCCCGTGTTCGTTCAACGTCTGATTTGAGGCAATGCGACGCGGATTCGCTACGTCCGATTTTGGGGTGGAAAGCGGAAACCAGGGCTATTAGTCTGAAGGTATGTCATACGTATCAAGGGCGGGCCGGATGACGCGCTTCAATCGTCGGTTCGGCCGCATCTTTATCCCCATCTGGATAGGGCTCGCGCTCCTGTTTACGATCGCTGCTGCTGCGGATAGCGTTTGGCAGTTCGGATGGGGTTACAGCAGCGAAGATGCATTGCTTGGTTTAGGCATGGTAGGCTTCGGCTTCTTGTTTTGGCTAGCTTGGCACCGGATACTGAAACTCATCGACTGGCTGAATGTGATCTTCCTTGGGTCCGACGCAGGAGAAGGCACGCGAGACTGAGGTTTGCTAGCCCTGAAACGTCAGCAATCGGGTCGTCAGCTGCCCGTCCGCTGCTGGCACACCACCAGCTCGGCGAAGCTGTCACGAATTTGAGGTGGGAAGCGGACTTCGCTAACGACACCGTGGAACCGGGTCAGCTCCGGGTAGTTCCCCGCCTGAAGAACATAAAGAACACACAGGCCAAGCCGATGATTTGTGCGAGCAAAATCCAAGCGATCAGACCAAGGGATAGGTCCGCGTAGCGCTGCACCCCGGTTATGTTAACGCCCATAACGAAGGAAAAACCGGCGATCGAAGCTGGATAATCAGTAACGAAAAGAGAAGCTGCCCAACGAGCAAGATACGCACCTATCAAGATACTCAACGGCACCGTGACGGTGATGATTGCAAACTGCCACATCTTTGTCGGCCCTCGAAAAACGGACTTGCTTTGCGTGAGATTAGCTCCCGAGTGCAACGTCCGCAACGGCGTCGCCACCTGCCAGTCCGCTTTTGGCCTCTACAGCGTAAAATTTGTCGAGCAGAGGCGGAGACTAGCCCAGCCTAATGTCTGCCAAACAGTTTCTCGACGTCATCCATCGACAGTTTCACCCAGGTCGGGCGGCCGTGGTTGCATTGGCCTGAACGTGGGGTGCGTTCCATTTCCCGGAGCAGCGCGTTCATTTCGTCGACGCGCAGCACGCGGCCCGCGCGGACCGAGCCGTGGCAGGCCATCGTGGCGAGGACGAGGTCGAGCTTTTCACCCAGCAGCAGCGCTTCGCCATTGAGCGCGAGGTCGTCATCGATATCGCGTAGCAGCTTTTCCGGATCGGTCCGCGCGATCGCATGCGGCAGGCTGCGGACGAGCATGGCTGACGGGCCGAAACGTTCGAGCGCAAGCCCGTGTTCGGCAAGCTTTGGCGCCGCTTCCTCGAGCCGGTCGCAGCTGGTTTCGTCGAGTTCGACCACTTCGGGGATCAGCAGCGCCTGGCTGCGCGCGACCGCTTCTTCCGCCCCTGCCGCGCGTAAGCGTTCCAGAACGAGGCGTTCGTGCGCCGCGTGCTGGTCGACCAGCACCAGCCCGTCCTGCGCTTCGGCCACGATATAGGTATTGGCGACCTGCCCGCGGGCGATGCCCAGCGGATAGTCCTGCGCGGATTCCGCCACCGGGGCCGCTTCCTCGGCCCGCCCGCGCGGTTCCGCCATAATATCGCCCTCGGCCGCGCGCCAGGCGCCGCCGGGTTCGGCGACGCGGTGCTGCGGTGCCGACCAGTCGCGCCCTTCGAAGATCGAGCGCAGCGCGGGGGATGGTTCCTCGCGCGCGGGTTCCTGCTGCCAGCGCGACATCGCGCCCGCATCGGGGCTTTGTGCGCTGCGCTTGTCGCCGGTTGCCAGTGCCTGACGCAGGCCCGAAACGAGAAAGCCGCGCACGCCTTGTGCATCGCGAAAGCGCACCTCGGTCTTCGCCGGGTGGACATTCACATCGACATCCTCGCACGGCAGTTCGAGAAACAGCGCGAGCACTGCATGCCGATCACGCGCGAGCATGTCGGCATAGGCGCCGCGCACCGCGCCGGTCAGCAGCCGGTCCTTTACCGGGCGGCCGTTGACGAACAGATATTGGTGATTGGCGACACCGCGATTGTAGGTCGGCAGGCCCGCGATCCCGGTCAGCCGCATCGCGCCGCGTTCCATGTCGAGCACGACGCCATTGTCCTTGAGCTCGCGTGCGATCAGCTGGGCGACGCGATTGGCCAGCCCTTCCCCGCCCTGCAGGCCGAAGATCCGCCGGTCGCCGTGATCGAGCGTGATTGCCACGTCGGGCCGCGCCATCGCAAGCCGCAGGACGACATCCTTGCAAGCGGCATATTCGCTGCGTGCAGTGCGCAGGAACTTGCGCCGTGCGGGGATCTTGCCAAACAGGTTTTCGACCCGCACCCGCGTACCCGGCGGGAGCGCAGCGGGACCTTCGGCAGCAATTTCTCCGTGATCGACCACCCGCTTCCAGCCTTGTGCCGCCCCGGCCGGTCGGCTCTCGATCGTGAAGCGGGCGACGCTGGCGATGCTCGGTAGTGCCTCGCCGCGAAAGCCCAGTGTCGCGACCTGTTCGATCGCTTCGTCGGGCAGTTTGGAAGTTGCGTGACGTTCGAGCGCCAGCGCCATTTCATCCGGCGTCATCCCGCAGCCATCGTCGGTCACCTCGACGCTCGTCAGCCCGCCTTCGACCAGTTTGACCGCGATCCGCGTGGCGCCTGCGTCGATGGCGTTTTCGACCAGTTCCTTGAGCGCCGAAGAGGGCCGTTCGACCACCTCGCCGGCGGCGATGCGGTTGACCAGATTCTCGGGCAGGCGACGGATTTGCGGCATGGTCGCGCGGTTGTAGCGGTGAAGCGTCACGAATCCGAGACGGCGCGTTCAGCTATCCCCCGCAGCCATAGCGGAAATTTTTGGCATTCCATTCGTATTATCGCTAAGGCTCCGCCACCATTTCCGCCCGGAGAGGTGCGAGCGGGTCGCATCCCTCTCGTCGGACCACGCGACAACATGGAAAATCGAATAAACATGGGCTTCTGGAACAATCTCTTCAAATTCGGCGTGCAGAATATGGCGATCGACCTCGGGACCGCCAACACGCTGGTTTATGTGCAGGATCAGGGCATTGTCCTGAACGAGCCGAGCGTGGTCGCACTCGAGACGATCAATGGCATGAAACGGGTCAAGGCCGTGGGTGACGATGCCAAGATGATGATGGGCAAGACGCCCGACAGCATCGAAGCCATCCGCCCGCTGCGCGACGGTGTGATCGCCGACCTCGACGTGGCCGAGGAGATGATCAAGCACTTCATCCGCAAGGTGAACGGGCGCAAGAGCCTGATGCGGTATCCCGAGATCACTATCTGCGTGCCCTCCGGATCGACCTCGGTCGAGCGCCGCGCGATCCGCGATGCCGCATCGAATGCGGGCGCCAGCCAGGTCTATCTGATCCTCGAACCGATGGCCGCGGCGATCGGCGCCGACATGCCGGTGACAGAGCCCGTGGGCAGCATGGTCGTCGATATCGGCGGCGGGACCACCGAAGTCGCCGTGCTGTCGCTGCGCGGCCTCGCCTATACCACCTCGGTCCGCACCGGCGGCGACAAGATGGACGAAGCGATCGTGTCATATGTCCGCCGACACCATAACCTGCTGATCGGCGACAGCACCGCCGAACGGATCAAGAAGGATTTCGGTGTCGCTCGCCCGCCTGAAGACGGTGTGGGCGAAAGCATCACGCTGAAGGGCCGCGACCTCGTCAACGGCGTACCCAAGGAAATCACTATCAACCAGGGGCACCTCGCCGAAGCCTTGTCAGAACCGATCGGGGCCATCGTCGAAGGCGTGCGCATCGCGCTGGAAAACACCGCACCCGAACTGGCCGCCGACATCGTCGACCAGGGCATCGTGCTCACCGGCGGCGGCGCGCTGATCGGCGGGCTGGACGAATATCTGCGCGAGGAAACCGGCCTGCCGGTGACCATCGCGGAAGATCCGCTGTCCTGCGTCGCTCTCGGCACGGGCCGCGCAATGGAGGACCCGATCTACCGCGGCGTCCTGATGACGGCTTAAGAAAGGCAGGGGAATGGCGCCGACAGGCTCACGGCGCTCGGGGTTTTCTCGCAGGGCGCAATACAACCTCTTCACCGGCTATCTGATCGCGGGCGCTGGCGCGCTTATCGGCGCCATCCTCCTCACCCTGTCCTTCTTCCAGCCCCAATTGTTCGGCGGGCTGCGCGGGGCGGCGCAGACCGGTGTCTCGCCTGCGACCGAAACCGCCGCCACCGTTAGGACGGGCAGCAAGGGCTTCTGGGAAACCGTCAGCGGCTATTACCGCGCGGGGTCGAAGAATGCCGATCTCAAGCGCGAGATGGAAATCGCGCGTATCCGGCTGGCCGAAGCCGAGGCGGTCAAGCAGGAAAACCGGCGGTTGAAGGGCCTGCTCGATCTGCACGACAAGGAGATCGAGCCCGTCGCCGTCGCGCGGCTGGTGGGCTCCTCCGCCTCGAGCACCCGGCGCTTCGCCTATCTTGGCGCCGGGTCGAACGACGGGGTGGCGATCGGCATGCCCGTCCGCTCGCCGCGGGGCGTGGTCGGACGCATTCTCGAAGTCGGCAGCGACAGCGCGCGCGTGCTGCTGCTGACCGATACCGAGAGCATCCTCCCGGTGCGCCGGGCCAAGGACGAAGTCGTGGCCTTTGCCGAAGGGCGCGGCGATGGCCTGCTGCGCATCAGGCTGATCAATCTCGGGATCAATCCGCTCAGCCCCGGCGATGTCTTCGTGACCAGCGGCGCGGGGGGTTACTACCCACCGGGCATCGCGGTCGCCATCCTCACCGAGACCACCGATGACGGCGGTCTGGCGCGCATCGTCAGCGACCCCGCAGCGACCGACTACGTCAGCGTCGAGCCGATCTACGAACCCGACGCGGCGCTCGGCGCGGCCACCCCGATCGAGCGCGAGCTGACCGACTGATGGAGCGCAACGACCCGCGGGCGCGCAGCGATGCCTATGGCAGCCGGATCAACCGCTCGCATTCGCCACTGCTCGCCAACAGCGTGCCGTGGATCTCGATCGTCATCGGGTCGGTTTTGCCGATCTTCCCAATTGCCGCCGGCCTCCCGATGATGCCGCCCTTCGGCCTGCTTATGCTGCTCGCCTGGCGGCTGGTGCGGCCCGGATTGATGCCCGTATGGGCGGGCATTCCGCTGGGCTTGATCGACGATCTCTACAGCGGGCAACCCTTCGGCTTCGCGATCATGACTTGGTCGCTGATCATGCTCGGCATCGAGCTGATCGAGGCGCGCCTGCCGTGGCGTGCCTTCTGGCAGGATTGGTTCACCGCGGGTATACTGATACTCGGGTATCTGGTCGCCGGGTGGCTGTTCTCCGGCGGTCAACCGACCTTCCATTCGCTCATGGCCCTGGTTCCGCAGCTCGTGCTCACCATTCTCTTCTTCCCCATCGCGGCGCGGCTAGTCGCGGTCCTCGACCGTACCCGTCTCAAGCGCTGGAGGGCACGCTGATGCGGTTGCGCAAGCGCGCGCGCCCGCGCGAAGTCGTCACCCAGTCGACGCTCGAGAACGCCTTCGACCGGCGGACCTTCGTCATTGGCACCGCGATGGGCGGCCTAGGCGTGCTACTGGCGGCGCGGATGGGCTATATCGCCATCGCCGAGAACGAGAAATACGAGCTCGAGAGCGAGAGCAACCGCGTCAATCTATCGCTGATCCCGCCCCGGCGCGGCTGGATCCTCGACCGCAACGGGGCGCCGTTGGCATCGAACCGCGCGGACTTCCGCATCGATATCATTCCCGAACGCACGCCCGACCCCGATGCCACGCTCCTCGCGCTTACCGATATCCTCAAACTCGACGAGAACCAGGCGGCGGACATCCGCAAGCGGATCGACGACGGTCCCGGCTACCAGCCCGTCGAGATCGCCTCGGGCATCAGCTATGACGAATTTGCCGCCGTCAGCGTGCGGCTGCCCGACCTGCCCGGGGTGGTTCCGCAGCGCGGCTTCTCGCGCTTCTATCCCACGGGGCCGACGGTCGGCCATCTGCTCGGCTATGTCGGTCCTGCGAATGCCGAGGAGTATGAGGAGCAGGATCGCAATCCGCTGCTCATCACGCCGGGGTACAAGATCGGCAAAGATGCGCTGGAGCGCCAGTTCGAACTCGATCTGCGCGGCATCCCGGGCGCGCGCCGGGTCGAGGTCACCGCATCGGGACGGATCGTCCGCGATCTGGAAACGCGCGAGGACGTCCAGGGCGATCCCGTCCGGCTGACGATCGACGGTCCGCTGCAGGACTACGCCGCACGCCGGATCGGGCTCGAAAGCGGCTCGGCGGTGGTGATGGATTGCGAGACGGGCGACATATTGTGCATGGCGTCGATGCCCAGTTTCGACCCCAACAGCTTTTCGCAAGGGATCGGGCGCGTCGAATACGGCATGCTGCGCGACGACGAGCGCGTACCGCTGCGCAACAAGGTTCTGAAGGGCCTCTATCCCCCCGGATCGACGATCAAGCCGATGCACTGCATGGCGTTCCTCGATGCGGGCATCAAACCCGACGAAGCAATCATGTGCGGCGGCGGCCGCCGCATCGGCAATCGCTTCTTCAATTGCTGGAGCAATCATGGCCGGGTCGACATGGCCAAGGCGATCTACCAGAGCTGCGACAGCTATTTCTACCATTTCGCCCAGCAGGTGGGGTTCGCCAAGGTCGCCGAATGGGCGCACAAGATGGGTCTGGGTGAAGAATTCCCGCTCCCAGTCACCAGCCAGTTCTACGGGACGGTGCCATCACCCGAATGGAAACAGCGGCGGCACGACAGCGCATGGCAGCCCTATGACACGGTCAATTCCTCGATCGGCCAAGGCTATTACCTGACCAACCCGCTCCAGTTGGCGGTGATGAGCGCGCGCATGGCGACCGGGTACAAGGTCATGCCGCGGCTGCAACTGGGGGGAGACAAGCCCCAATTCGAGCATTTCGATTTCAGCCCGGAGGAAATCGGCTACGTCCGGCAGGCGATGAGCGATGTCGTGAACGGCCCCGGCACGGCGGGCCGCGCGCGGCTGCCGTTCGACGATATCAAGATGGCGGGCAAGACGGGCACCGCGCAGGTCGTTTCGCTCAGCGTCTCCAACGGCAAGACCGGCCCGTGGAAATATCGCGATCACGGCCTGTTCGTGTTCTTCGCCCCGTTCGACAAACCGAAATACGCCGGCGCGGTGGTCATCGAACATGGCGGCGGGTCGGGCGCAGCCTATCCGATCGCGCGCGATGTGATGACCTTCCTGTTCGATCCGGCCAAGGGGATGGACGCGCTGCGCCCGCTCGAAGAGCAATGGGGCGGCACTGCGCAGCAGCGGCTGAATGCGAAATACCGCGCCTATGCCGCAGCGCAGGGCGAGACCGTGCCCCCCGCCCCATCACGCGACGAGGATATCTTCGACCAGGTCGAAGCCGAAGCGCGTGTGGCCGCCCGCCAGCCAGAGGGCATCGCCGAAGAGGCCAGCCCTTCGCGGGTCGACACGCGCTCACCCGAGGAAGTGTCGCAGGCCTCGGCCTCGGCCAGCCCGACCTCCGCACAGAGCGGTCCGGCGCCGGAGGCTACAGACACGCCCGAATGACCGGTCTCGTCCCTGCTCCCATTGCGCGTCAGCCATGGCAGATGCTGTTCCCGCTGTTTGTGCTGATCGGCTTCGGCGCACTGGTGCTGTATTCCGCCGCGGGGGGGAACTGGGATCCCTATGCGTCCTCGCATGTCATCCGCTTCGGCGTGTTCCTTGTCATGGCGTTTGTGCTCAGCCGGTTCTCACGCGATCTGGTGATGCTGTTCGCCATCCCGATTTATGGGGTGGTGCTGCTGATGCTGGTCGCGGTGGAAGCGATCGGTTTCGTCGGGGGCGGCAGCCAGCGGTGGCTCGATCTGGGCTTCATGCAATTGCAGCCCTCGGAGTTGATGAAGCCGGCAATCGTGCTGGTCCTCGCGCGCTATTACGCAACCTTGCCGGTCGGCATGGTGCCCACCGTGCGCGCATTGATCGCGCCGGGGGCGCTGATCCTCGCCCCGGTTGCCCTGGTGCTGCTGCAGCCCGATCTGGGCACCTCGCTGGCGATCGTGTTCGGCGGTACGGTCATCATGTTTTCCGCGGGCCTGCCGCTGCGCTGGTTTGTCGGAGCGGGGGCGGCTGCCGCCGTGCTTGCCCCGGTGGCCTTCTTTTTTGGCTTGCAAGACTACCAGCAGAAGCGGGTGTTCACCTTCCTCGATCCCGCCAGCGATCCGCTGGGCGATGGCTACCACATCACCCAGTCCAAAATCGCGATTGGATCGGGGGGCTTTTCCGGCAAGGGTTTCAACGAGGGCTCGCAGAGCCATCTGCACTATCTGCCCGAACCGCACACCGACTTCATCTTCGCCACCATGGCCGAGGAATGGGGCTTCATCGGCGGGCTTGTCGTGCTCGGCGCTTTCGCCATGATTTTCGGCTGGGGCCTGGCAGTGTCGCGCGCGAGCACCGACCGGTTCGGCAAGCTGGTCGCGCTCGGGATGACCGCGACGATCTTCTTCTATGTCGCGATCAATCTGATGATGGTCATGGGCCTGGCCCCGGTGGTCGGCATTCCGCTGCCCTTCATGAGCCATGGCGGCAGTTCGATGCTCACCAACATGATCTGCATCGGGTCCTTGATGATGGTTCACCGCTGGAACCGCAAGGCCCCGCGCACCGGCCTGATCCGCTAGAGTTCGATCAGTCCCAGCTTGAGCGCGCGCACGGTCGCGGTCACGCGGTCGTTGGTCTGCAGCTTGTCATAGACCCGGCGCGTATAGGTGCGCACGGTTTCGGGCGAGATCTCGAGGATCGCGGCGATATCGCCCGACGACTTGCCCCGCCCCATCCACTCGACGACCTCGCGCTCGCGCTCCGACAAAGCGACCGATGCCCGGCCCTCGTCCATGACCTTGCAGATTTGCAGATGCGCGGAGAGCATCAACGAATGGATTTCCTGCAAGCGCTTCTTGGGGAAGCCGTCGGGATCCTCGGCAAACCGCATCGTCGCGTAGCCGTCGCGATTGCGCGAGCCGAACAGCGCGAAAGCCACCCAATTGTCGACCCCGAGCTCCTCCAGATCGTCGAGATAGGCGGTGACATCAGCGATCGACTTTCCGCGTGCGCGAGCTTCGGTCCAGGTCAGCACCGGACCGTGTTCGAAAACGAATTGGGGGATCGGATCGCGTCCGCGGAAATCGTCGCTGATGTAACGTTTCTGGTATTCGATCGGAAAATCGCGCGTCCAGATAAATGTGTTTCGCGAGGTGGGCGATTCGAACACCGGCGTGAAGTGATAGCTGAACCAGGTAGCGCCTTGTTCTCGGCACGCTGCGTAAAGGTATTCGAGAATTGCCTCGCAATCCTCCATCTTGACGATATGTTTCGTGGGGTCGGGCATTGCTACTCTAGCTAGTTTTACTGTCCCCCCGTTGAGGGACTGCTTTTACCACCGATAGACACTACTGAACAGTATGACGATTGTTGGCGGACCGGGGGGTTAGTCGCTGGCGCAGTTGGGACGCTGTTGACGATGACCTCTATGAACCACCGACTTCCGATCGGGAATCGAACCAAGTATGATCCGGGCCAGCGTGTGCAGCGGAGCGATCTCGAGACTTGCGACAAAGTACTGCTTGCGATTGCCCGCGCCAACCGGCGCGGCGTCAAGATTACGATCTGGGAGCTTCCGGAAATTACCGGCATGCAATTGCATCAGGCATTCGCCGCTGTTCGGTCGCTGGAATTCGGCCGCCTGATTGTGGTGGGTGACGATCTGGCCGACCCATTTGGCGCGACACTAGAGCTTCGCGAAGCCGGATCGGACCGCCTGCGCCAGCGCCGCGTCGCCTAATTTGCCATTGGGGGCTTTTCATCGCGAGAAAGCCCGCTATATGGGCGCCTCCCGAGTCGGGAACGCCTCTTCCACGAGGCCGCGGTACGCCGCAGTGTGGACGCATAGCTCAGTTGGTAGAGCAGCTGACTCTTAATCAGCGGGTCCTAGGTTCGAACCCTAGTGCGTCCACCATTTTCCTCCCATCCTTAACTCTTGGCTTGGCGCAAGCGTGCTCGTTTATGCGTGCATCACATGGAATGTGATTGGCGGGATTGGCAATCACATTATGCTGTGATACCCCATCCGGTATGAACACGATCGAAAAAGTCCGCACGCTCGTTTCGCAGGGTCTCATGACCCGCGCCGGCCTTGCCCGCGCTGCTGGGCTCCATGCCAATACCTTGCGCGAGTGCGGCGAGGATAGCTGGAACCCGACCGCCGATACGCTCGCCAAACTCGAAACCTTCCTCGAGGCCAATGACGAGACCCCGGTCATCGTCGGCGCCGAGGAGATCATCGACGAAGCGCGCAACGGCCGGATGTACATCCTTGTCGATGACGAGGACCGCGAGAACGAAGGCGACCTGATCATTCCCGCCCAGATGGCGACACCCAGCGCGATCAATTTCATGGCGACGCATGGCCGCGGCCTCATCTGCCTGTCCCTCGACCGCAAGCGCGTCGAAGCGCTCGGCCTCGAGCCAATGAGCCGCGACAATCGCGAAAGCATGCAGACCGCTTTCACCACTTCGATCGAGGCCAAGGACGGCGTGACGACGGGGATCAGCGCGGCCGACCGCGCGCGCACTGTTTCGGTCGCGATCGATTCGACCCGCGGGCCCGACGATATCGTCACCCCGGGCCATGTCTTCCCGCTGGCGGCGCGCGATGGCGGCGTGCTCGTCCGCGCCGGCCATACCGAAGCGGCGGTCGATATCTCGCGCCTTGCAGGCCTCAACCCCTCGGGCGTGATCTGCGAGATCATGAACGAGGACGGCACCATGGCGCGGCTCGACGATCTGATCGGCTTTGCCCGCCGTCACGACATGAAGATCGGCACGATCCGCGACCTGATCGAATACCGGATGCGTCACGACCATCTGGTCGAGCGCGTCGCGGAAGACAGCTTCGATTCCGACTATGGCGGCGACTGGCGTCTGCTGACCTACCGCAATACCGTCGACGGCAGCGAAAGCTACGTCCTGCAGAAGGGCCATGTGGTCGAGGACCAGCCCACCCTTGCCCGCGTCCACCCGATTTCGATCTTCGACGATGTGCTCGGCAAGCCCGGTCCGCGCAAACGCACGCTGCAGCGCGCGATGCAGGCGGTGGGCGAACATGGCGCGGGCGTGATCGTGCTCATCACCGGGCGTCCGGCGTCGAACCGCGGCTACAGCGAGAGCGACGCGCAGCGCAATGTCGGCATCGGGTCGCAGATCCTCGCCGACCTCGGCATCGAGGACATGATCCTGCTCAGCAATTCGCAACCCAATGTCGTGGCGATCGAGGGCTACGGCCTCAATATCGTCGACCACAAACCCATTCCGGAGTGACCCGCATGGCCCGTTTCCTGATCGTCGAAGCCCGTTTCTACGACCACCTCAATGACCTGCTGGTGGCAGGCGCGCGCGCCGCGCTCGAAGCTGCCGGGCATGAGGTGGAAGTGCTCACCGTCCCCGGCGCGCTCGAAGTGCCCGGCGCGATCGCGCTGGCTTCCGAAAGCGGCCGCTATGACGGCTATGTCGGAATCGGCGTGGTGATCCGCGGCGAGACCTATCATTTCGAAATCGTCGCCGGTGAAAGCGCGCGCGGGATCATGGCGCTGACGATGGACGGGATGGCCATCGGCAACGGCATACTGACGGTCGAGAACGAGGCGCAGGCGCTGGTCCGCGCCGACCCGGCCCAGAACGACAAGGGCGGCGAAGCGGCCAAGGCGGCGATGGCACTGCTCGATTTGCAGGGCCGGTTCGCAGCCTAGCGCGATACCACGATGCGGTAGCCTGCGTCGTATTCCGCCTGACTGGCGAGGTGTCCGTAATGCGCCTTCCAAGTCCCGTCGTGAAGATCGCGTTCGAGGCGTAATAGGCCACCCTCGATGCCCGGCAACGCCCAGAAGGACGAGCTACCCGCCCTCAGCGCCGGATCGAGATAGGCTTCCGGCCTGCTCCAGTAGGCATAAAGGAACCCGTCGCTGCAATCGTGGGGTACGGGTAGCGGGTGGACATCCACCTCTCCGAGAATCGAACTATAGAAGTCGAGCGAGGGCATCTGGCTCTCGTCGAGCTGGGCAAGTTGCGGAAGGTATTCGGTTAGCCACGGGCGGCTCGCCGGATCGAAAGTCACCAGCACCACCTTGTCTCGCGCGATGCGCCGCAATTCGCGCAGGCCTTTTGCTTGGTTGCTCCAGTGATGGATGGTCAGAACGGCCATGGCAGCGTCGAAGCTGTCATCCCCGAACGGAAGCGCTTCGGCCGACGCCTGGATCGCGGGTGCAGCACCAGCTTCGCGCTGCGCTATCATATCGGATGACGGTTCCACCGCAACGACCTCCCGGTCTACAGGTTCGTAGGACCCGCTTCCCGCTCCGACATTCACCACGCTTCGTGCATCGTCCAGATGCATATGGATGGCCTCAGCGATCCGCGGATCGGGCCGGCGCAGGTGGGCATAGCCTTTTCCGATCAAATCGTACTTGCTCATCGCAAGCTCACGCGTCTGCGCCGTCGAGGAACTCCTTGAGCCCGAGCGGCGCGAACGGCCCGATAATCAGCTGTTCGAACACGCCGATGCCTTCGGACCCATCGCTGCCGAGCACGCGCACCGGTACCTGGACATGCAGGTTCTCGGGCGCCAGCGGATCGATATCGTCGAGTTCGATATCCTCGCGCACGACCTCGAGCGGGCCATGGTGGAGACCGTGGCCCCAATTCGGATCGGTATAGCCCAGCCCGCGCATCTGGAAGCGTCCGAGCGGCTCGAAAGTCACCTGTTCGGGCGCACCGCGTAGCGCGAGCAAGAGCGTGCCGCCCGACGGCCAGCGGGTGCCCTGTTCGAGCCGGGTGCGCATGCTGCCGTGCCCCTCGGTGATCTCCTCGGCAGAGGCCCCTTCGCCCGCCCATGCGGCACGCGTGTTCCAGGCATTGCCCTGCGCATCGTTATTGACGTGGAAGAACAGGCTGCCGCCGGGGAAGTTGATCGGGGTCCATTGCCAGAAGAAGCCCGGTAGCGGCGCCCCCGGCATCGGCTGCGGGTCGCGCGCGCCAATCGGGCGCACGCCCCAGCTGCGGTCGCGCGTACCCATGGTTCCGGCGGCCAGGTCCTGCTTGTCGCCATCGACCTCGATCCAACCCTCGTACCCGCCGTTCTGCGTCAGCCGGGTATAGTCCATGAAGGCGCGCGGTCCGATCCGGTGCGTGAAACGCGGCTCCTCGATCGGGAAGGCGCTGCCGGTGAAGGTGATGTCGGCGGCCATGCCCTCGAATGGTTCGAGGCGGATGCGCAGAATGTTGAGCGCCTCGATGATCTCGACCGAGATCGGCCCGGCGGCCATCGCCATCCGCTCCATGCCCAGTTCGGCGCTGGCGTGGACGCAATACTGCACCCCGTCACGGACGACGTTGAAATGCGCGTCGATGATATCGAGATGCGGATACACGCCCAGCGCGACGGCGAAAAAGCCGCTGCCATCGGGCGCATAGCCGTTGAAGAAATAGCGGTCGTAGAAATTCCGGTCGGTGCCCGCGAAGGCCACCGGTTCCGGCGTCTGGTGGATCGGATAGTCGTCTCCGCGGCTCAGAACCACTAGCTCGCCTCCTTCAATATCTTGATACTATCGCGCTCGAGCGCCAGCGAACAGGCCCCGCGCGCCATCGACAGGAAATTCGCATCGCCGCGCTCGGTGCGTTCGACGAAGGCCGCGCTGAACACCGCGGTGGACACGCCGTGGAGGATGCCGAGCCGGTAATCGCGCTCGATTTCCTCATGGGTCAGGTCGATCCCGCGGACGCGCATTTCCGCGCGCCACAGATCGAGCAATTCGCGTTCGTGATCGCGCCATAATGACGCCCCGATACCGCAGCCCATGAAATAGCCGACATCGGTCATCGGTCTTCCCGTGGCCACCGTCTGCCAGTCGAGGATCGCAATCGGCTCGCTTCCGTCGCGGACATCGAAGAGCATGTTGTCGAGCCGAAAATCGCCGTGGACGAGGCATTGCGGGGGATCGTCGCGCTCGAACCACACCGCGCTGGCTTCGCGCAATTGCTCGCAGATCGCCATGAATTCGGGCTCGAGCATTTCGCCGTAACGCTCGCGAAAGACCGCCTGCGCCTGCGGATACATCACGCCGAGCTGCTGGCGCAGGTCCGCACGCGGGGCGATCCATTCGGCATCGAGCAGTTCGCGGCGGCCCCAACTGGGGGCATGTATCGCGGCTGCCTGCCGGATGGCGGCGCGCGCATCCTCGATCCCGCACCCCGCGATCTGGTCGCCCTGGCGTGCGGGGCCCATGTCCTCGCACAGGAGGATAAAGGCGCCGCCCGTCTCATCGACCTCGGTGAAATAGACCTGCGGCACCCGCACATCGAGCAGCGGCGCGGCCTGGCGGTAAAACTCGACTTCCTTGCGGTAGAGCCCGAACAGCGCAGCGGTGCCCCGGCTGCTGGCATCCTCTGCCGGGAACTTCCCCGCAAGCGTTGGCGGTACGTCCTCACCCGTCAGGAAGAAACGCACGCTGTCGCCCACCTGCCCGGTGCCGATCGGCTCCCAGCGCACGGTATCGACACGCGCGTTCAGCTGCGCGCCAAGCCACGCAGCGCTGACCTCGTCCGGATGCGCCGGAAATTTTCCCAAAGCCCCCCTCCCACAAAGAGCAATTTTGCGGAACGCTAGCTGCCCTTATGCGTCCTGACAATCATGCAGGACAGACAATCATGAACGGTGCCCTCGAATGGATCACTTCGATCGGCACCGTGCTTGCCGCATCGATGATCGCCTTCGACATGGGACGCCGCGCCACCGCCTGGGGGTTCGTACTGTTCTGCGTGGTTTCCGCGCTCTGGATTTACATCGGGCTGACCGAGGACGCGATCCCGCTCGCTGCGATGAACGGCATCCTCCTGCTGATCAACGCCTGGGGCGTGTGGCAGTATTGGTTCCACCCGAAGAACCGGACCTAGACCACTCGCCTGCACCGGCAGCGATCCCGGCCAACCGAGATCGCCTAGGCCCGGATTACTACGCTCCGATACCGCCGAAGCATTCACGCCCGGCATAGATCGCGCTGTCACCCAGTTCTTCCTCGATCCGGATCAGCTGGTTGTATTTCGCCAGACGGTCCGAACGCGCGAGGCTGCCGGTCTTGATCTGCCCGCAATTGGTGGCGACCGCGAGATCGGCAATCGTCGCATCCTCGGTTTCACCCGATCGGTGCGACATGACCGCGGTGTAGCCCGCACGGTTGGCAATGCTCACCGCATCGAGCGTTTCGGACAAAGTGCCGATCTGGTTGACCTTCACCAGCAGCGAATTGGCCAGGCCTTGCTCGATCCCGTCGCGCAGCCGTTCGGGATTGGTGACGAACAGGTCGTCGCCCACCAGTTGGACGGTGTTGCCGATACGGTCGGTGAGCGCTTTCCAACCGGCAAAATCGTCTTCGGCCATGCCGTCTTCGATCGAACGGATCGGATAGTCGCGGCACAGCTTGTCGAGATATTCGGCCATCTCGTCACCCGAGAGCGAGAGCTTCTCGCCCGAGATCTCGTATTTGCCGTCCTTGAAAAATTCGGTCGAAGCGCAATCGAGTGCGAGCGCGATGTCCTCGCCCGGCTTGAACCCGGCCTGCTCGACCGAGGCCATGATAAAATCGAGCGCATCGCGCGTGCTGGCGAGATCGGGCGCAAACCCGCCCTCGTCGCCGACCGCGGTGGCCAAACCCTTCTCATGCAGCTTCTTCTTGAGCGTGTGGAACACCTCCGCGCCCCACCGGACCGCTTCGGCCAGGCTGTCGGCACCGATCGGCATGACCATGAATTCCTGGATATCGATCGGGTTGTCGGCATGTTCGCCGCCATTGATGATGTTCATCATCGGCACCGGCAGGACATGCGCCGAAACGCCGCCGATATAACTATAGAGCGGCAGGCCGCGCGCATTCGCCGCGGCCTTGGCCACCGCCATGCTGGTGCCGAGGATCGCATTCGCGCCGATGCGGCCCTTGTTGGGCGTACCGTCGAGCGCGATCATCGAGAGGTCGATATCGCGCTGGTCCTCGGCATCGAACGCGCCGACCAGCATGTCGCGGATTTCGGTGTTTACCGCGTTCACTGCGTTGATCACGCCCTTACCGAGATAGCGGGCCTTGTCGCCATCGCGGAGTTCGACGGCTTCATGCGCGCCCGTCGAGGCGCCGCTGGGCACCGCGGCGCGGCCAAAGCTGCCATCGTCGAGCAGAACATCGACCTCGACCGTGGGATTACCCCGCGAATCGAGAATTTCGCGGGCGTGGATATCGATGATCGCGGTCATGGTGCTGGCGCTCCGGGAAAAGGTGTTGTAATCGGCTAAAACACCCCCAGATGGGGAGTCAGCAGCGCCTTATTCGTCGGAACATTGGTGTGCAAGTTGCGTTGCAACATCGAAGGCGGAAACGCCGGACGACAACCAAGTGAGGGCAAGGACCAGCATCATGGCAGAAACCACCGCAGGCGGCGCACCCAAGAAGCGCAAAAGTCCTGCCACAAAGAAACCCGCAGCCAAGAAATCCGCCACCGCCAGCACGCCGCGCAAACCTGCGGCGAAGCAGGGCGCAGCGAAGGAGACCCCATCAGTGACCAATACTGCAACCCCCGCAAATACTTCTGACAATCGCACCGAAGCCAAGTCGCGCTTCAACGCTGCGCTCGAAGAAGCCAAGGCTGGCGCCGCCGCGCTCAAGGCAGAAGGCAAGGACCGCGCCACCGCTTATCGCGAACAGGCCAAGGGCAAGGGTGACGATTGGGTCGCCGAAGCACGCACCTATGGCGAAGATGCCAAGGTCAAGGGCCGCGAACTGGCGACCGAAGGCAAGGTGAAGGCGGGCGAAGGCCTGCGCTCGCTCAGCAAGCTGGTCGATGAAAACGCCTACCAGGTCGACGAGAAGCTCGGCGCGAAATATGGCGATTACGCCCGCACCGCCTCGAAGTCGCTCGACGGCTATGCCAGCAAGCTCGACGAGAAGAGCGTCGACGATCTTGTCGAAGACGGTCGCGAATTCGTACGCAAGAGCCCGGGCAAGGCAATCGGCATAGCCGCAATTGTCGGCTTCATGCTTTCGCGCCTGTTCCGCGGTTCGCGCTAAGCGACCGATTACGGGGGACTGCATGCGCGACGATGACACCGAACGGGCCGACGAATATCCCGGCCCGTTCGATTTGCCCGACGAACACGACGTTCCCGAACAGGAGGGCGAGGACTCTCAGCCATTTTCGCTGACAGATGATGTCCTCGCGCTGATCGAGGACGGCAAGAGCTATGCCGAGGCCGAGCTGCGGTTTCAGAAAAGCCGCGCCGGCTATATCGGCAACCGGACCAAGGGTGCCATCGCGTTCGCCCTTGGCGCATTCGGCGTTTTCCACCTTGCCCTGATTGCGGCGACGGTGGGAATAGTGATCGCACTGGCACCCGTCATCGGCCCATGGGCCGCAACCGCGGTGGTCACTTTGGCGCTGATCATCGCCGGAGTTGTCATGCTGCGCCTTCTCAAGGGACGGCTCGACGATATCCGCGCCGCCTTCGATGATGGGGATGGCGAATGAGTGATCGTCGTACACGAATGCTCGAAGACAAATATCTGCGCGAATCCGCCCGCGCGCTCGTCGAGGCGGATATCGAGCATCTCAAATCCGATTTTTCGCACAAGAGCCTGGGCGAGCGAGCGTTCGACCGGGTCCGCGAAGGCGCCGCCGACCTCTATGAAGAGGCTATCGACGTCGCCGATGACAACCGCGGGGCGCTTGCCGCGCTGGTCGCGGCGATCGTCGTCTGGTTCGCACGCAATCCGATCCTCGACGTGCTCGGCTTCGATCGCGAAGCCAATGATGAGCGCGATGAATATGACGGAGATTCGGAACGTTAGGCCCGCTCGATCCGTTGGCTTTACGAACGCAAATTCCGGAGATTTACCATGGCCGATGCAGCCGAGAACAACGTCACCCCGATCAGCGCCGACAGCAAGTTGAGCGACGAGCAGAAGCGCGAGCAATTGCGCGACCGGATCGAAGCGGGTGAGAAGCGCAACGAAGCGCGTAGTCTGGCAGACCAGGCGAAGGACGCTGCCGACAGCGCGGTCGAATTCACCAAGAAGCACCCCTTCGCCGTTATCGGCGGTGTACTCGTCGCAGGTCTGGCGATCGGCGCGATGACGCGTCCGGGCCGCCGGCTCGGTCGTCGCGGCGGCACCTTCGCGGCAATCGCCGCCGATGCCGCGCTCGCCTATGGCGCGCGGATGATCGACGGCATGGCCGACGGCGCGCAGTTCGCCGGAGACCGGCTCGAAGATCTGGGCGACAGCGCCGCCACTACCGCACGCGGGCTTCGCCGCGATGCCGCCTACAAGCTCGACGTTGCCGGTGATGCGCTGCGTAGCTCGAGCCGCAAGGCCGGACGCAAGAGCAGCCGCGCCTATCGCGCGCTGCGGACCGGCGTTAAGCACTAGGCACAAGCATCGCAAGGATGCCGTAGCGGCGCGACGGGCTTGCCTGTCGCGCCGCTTTCGCTATGTGCCGCAGCCATTCCTCTCCCCTCCCCTTCGAGAAAGACGATTCCATGGAAGAAACCGAGAGCAAGCAGACGCTCTACCTCGTGATGGGCGGCCGGGTGACCGATCCGCGCAGCGTGACCTTTGCCGATCCCGAGAGCATCCATGTCGCCGGTGTGTTCAGCAGCAACGAAGCTGCGGTAGATGCCTGGCGCTCCAACGCGCAGCGTACTGTCGACGATGCCGAGATGAAGTATGTGATCGTCCACCTGCACAAGTTGCTCGATCCGAGCGCCTAATTTCGCGATGGCCTATGTAATCAGGCCGTATCGCGACGACGATGCCGAGGTGCTGGCCGAAATCCTCGCCTCGGCGATCACCGATATCGGGCCGCATGCCTATTCGCCCGCGCAGGTTGCTGCGTGGGCCGCACGCCACCCCGGTACCCGGCGGTACCGGGAGCGGGTTGCCGCTGGCGATGTGATCTTTGTCGCGGCCGATGTCGATGACCGGCCGGTCGCTTATGTCCTGCTCGAGCAGGACGGGCATATCGACCATCTCTACAACCATCCCGAACATACACGGCGCGGCCTGGCCACGCAGCTGCTGGCAACTGCAGCGACCTATGCGCGCAAAGACGGGATGGAGCGCCTCTACGCCGAGGCCAGCGATCTTGCCCGCCCCGCTTTCGAGCGGGCTGGCTTCACCGCGACGCACAAGCGCGAATTCACCATTCCGCATGGGGACCGGGACGTCCCGATCCACAATTGGGGAGTGGAGAAACCCCTGTCGTGAGGCCCCGCATACGCGGGGCCCCGCCGATCAGATGAATTCGATCTTGTTGATCAGGTAAAACTTGTCGCCCGAGGGAACGGTCACTTCGACCTCTTCATCCAGCTGCTTGCCGATCAGCGCGCGCCCGATCGGCGAATTGTAGCTGATCCGGCCCTTTGCGGCATCGGCTTCGGTCTGGCCCACGATCTGGTAACGCACCGGCTTGTCGTCCTCGTCGAGCAGCGTGACCGTTGCCCCGAAGATCACCTTGTCGCCCGACAGCGTGGTGGGATCGATGATCTGCGCGCGGGTAATCTTGTCCTCAAGGTCGGCGATCTGCGTTTCAACGTGGCCCTGGCGTTCCTTGGCCGCGTGATATTCGGCATTCTCCGACAGGTCGCCATGCGCACGTGCTTCCTCGATCGCATCGACGATCAGGGGACGCTCGGCGCGCAGGACCTTGAGTTCCGCCGTGAGCTGTTCGTAGCCCTCGGCCAGCATCGGCACTTTTTCCATAGGGCTCTTGTCCTTCCTGTTCCGGCTGCCCCCCCGGGGACAATTCGGACCCGGTCCGCCGGATTGCGGAACACAAGCGGTTCGAATGTCGGGAGGGGGAGCGTGTTTTTCGTCAGCTATAATAGTCTTGCAACGAACGTACTTCAAGCTGGTCCGGCGAAACCTCTGCGATTGCTTGCGTAACGGCCAGCGAAGCGGCGGCGGTGGTGTAGTAGGGCAGCTTCTTTTCCAGCGCCGCTTCGCGGATCGATTTGCTGTCGAGCAGCGACTGCCAGCCCTCGGTGGTGTTGAAGATCAGCTGCACCGCGCCGTCGATGATCGCATCGACGATATGCGGGCGCCCTTCGGCCACCTTGTTGACCGGTTCGACCGCCAGACCCTGCTGCGCCAGATACTGCTGCGTGCCGCCGGTGGCGATGACGCGGAAGCCCTTGTCTAGCAGCGTTTTCACGGCCGGCAGGATCAGCGGCTTGTCGGTATCCTTGACCGACACGAACAGCGTGCCCGACTGCGGCGGGGTCATGCCCGCGCCGAGCTGCGACTTGAGGAAGGCCGCGGCAAACCCGCGATCGATCCCCATCACCTCGCCGGTCGATTTCATCTCGGGCGACAGCGCCGGGTCGGCACCGGGGAAGCGCGCGAAGGGGAACACCGCCTCCTTCACCGCCATGTGGTCGGGATTGAGGTCGAAGGGTTCGAAGGCGCTCAGCGGCTCGCCCGCCATCACGCGTGCGGCGACCTTGGCGATGGGCCGGCCGATCGCCTTGGCGACGAAGGGTACCGTGCGGCTGGCGCGCGGATTGACCTCGATCAGATAAACCTCACCCTCCTGGACCGCGAACTGGACATTCATCAGGCCGCGTACTTCCAGCGCCATGGCCAGTTCGGTCGCCTGGCGCTCCATCTCAGCGATGATGTCCTGCGACAGGCTGTAGGGCGGCAGCGTACAGGCACTGTCGCCCGAATGGACGCCGGCCTCCTCGATATGCTGCATCACGCCCGCAATCCGCACTTCGGTGCCGTCGGAAACGACATCGACATCGCATTCCACCGCATCGCGCAGATACTGGTCGACCAGCACCGGGCTGTCGCCGCTGACATTGACCGCGGTGGCGATGTAATCGTCGAGTTGCGCTTCGCTGTCGACGATTTCCATCGCGCGGCCGCCCAGCACGTAGCTCGGGCGCAGCAACACCGGATAGCCGATCCGCGCCGCCACCGCCGCCGCCTCGTCGCGGCTCTTGGCGATGCCGTTCAGCGGCTGCTTCAGCTTGAGCTTGTTGATCAGCTTGGCAAAGCGTTCGCGGTCTTCGGCCAGGTCGATCGCATCGGGGCTGGTGCCGAGGATCGGGATGCCTTCGCGTTCGAGCGCGGCGGCCAGCTTGAGCGGGGTCTGCCCGCCGAACTGGACGATGACGCCGACCACTTCGCCCTTCGACATCTCGACGCGCATGATCTCGAGCACGTCTTCCTCGGTCAGCGGTTCGAAATAGAGCCGGTCCGAAGTGTCGTAATCGGTCGAGACGGTTTCCGGGTTGCAATTGACCATGATCGTTTCGAACCCGGCCTCGGCCAGCGCGAAACAGGCGTGGACGCAGCAATAGTCGAACTCGATGCCCTGCCCGATACGGTTGGGCCCACCACCGAGGATGACGATTTTCCTGCGGTCGGACGGGTCCGCCTCGTCCTCGGGCTCGCCAAAGCTGGGCGCCTCGTAGGTCGAATACATATAGGGCGTGATCGCCTCGAATTCGGCCGCGCAGCTGTCGATCCGCTTGTACACCGGATAGACGCCGAGCTTGCGGCGCAGATTGCGCACTTCCTGCTCGCTCGTCGCGCCGGCCATCGCGCGCAGTGCATCGTGCAGCAGGCCCGACCGCTTGGCCTGCGTTTCGCCCAGCCCGCCCGCGACGCCGACCGACCGCACCGCCAGCGTGGCAAGCCGCTTGTCCGAAAAGCCCATCGCCTTGAGACGGCGCATCTCGGTCTCGGTATTGGGCAGGCCGTTATGCGCGATCATGTTCTCTTCGTAGATGATCGCTTCGATCTGGCGCAGGAACCACGGGTCGTACCCGGTGATCGGCTGGATATCCTCGACACTCAGGCCCTCGCGGAAGGCCTGCGCGATCTTGAGGATACGTTCGGGGGTCCGCTGGCTGAGCGAGGCCACGATCTTGTCGCGCGACACGCCTTCTAGCTCGGTCACCCGGTTGAACCCGTCGAGATCGGTTTCGAGCCCGCGCAGCGCCTTCTGCATCGATTCGGCAAAGCAGCGACCGATCGCCATGACCTCGCCGACCGATTTCATCGCGGTCGACAATTCGTTCTTGGCGCCCTTGAACTTCTCGAAAGCAAAGCGCGGGATCTTGGTCACGACATAGTCGATCGTCGGTTCGAAACTGGCCGGGGTCGCGCCGGTGATCTCGTTCTGGATCTCGTCGAGCGTATAGCCCACCGCCAGCTTGGCGGCGACGCGCGCGATCGGGAAGCCGGTGGCCTTGGACGCCAGCGCGGAGGAACGCGACACGCGCGGGTTCATCTCGATCACAATCAGGCGGCCGTCGTCGGGATTGACTGCGAACTGGACGTTCGACCCGCCCGTCTCCACCCCGATCTCGCGCAGCACGTTGATGCTGGCGGTGCGCATGATCTGGTATTCCTTGTCGGTCAGCGTCAGCGCGGGCGCCACGGTGATGCTGTCGCCGGTATGCACGCCCATCGGATCGACATTCTCGATCGAGCAGATGATGATGCAATTGTCTTTGCGGTCGCGCACCACCTCCATTTCGAATTCCTTCCACCCGAGGAGCGATTCCTCGATCAGGACTTCGGTGGTGGGCGAGGCTTCGAGGCCTTCGCGCACGATCCGCTCGAACTCGGGCTTGTTATAGGCGATCCCGCCGCCGGTGCCGCCCAGCGTGAAGCTGGGGCGGATGATCGACGGCAGACCGGTGCGTTCGAGCACCGCAAGCGCCTCGTCCACCGTATTGGCGACACCGCTGCGCGCGCTTTCGAGCCCGATCTTGTCCATCGCCTCGCGAAAGCGCTGGCGGTTCTCGGCCTTGTCGATCGCGTCGGCATCGGCGCCGATCATCTGCACGCCGTATTTCTCGAAGGTGCCGTCGTTGAACAAAGCCAGCGCGCAATTGAGCGCGGTCTGCCCGCCCATCGTCGGCAGCACCGCATCGGGGCGCTCCTTCTCGATGATCTTGGCGACGATCTCGGGCGTAATCGGCTCGACATAGGTCGCGTCGGCCATTTCCGGATCGGTCATGATCGTGGCGGGGTTGGAGTTGACCAGGATGACCCGGTAGCCCTCCTCCTTCAGCGCCTTGATCGCCTGCGTGCCGGAATAGTCGAACTCGCAAGCCTGACCGATGATGATGGGACCTGCGCCGATGACGAGGATCGAGGAGATGTCAGTGCGTTTGGGCATTTAATCTTCGGCCTTGCCTATTGCGAGCGCTTGCTGACCTTCCACGCCAGAGACTCGCGTGAGGACATTCAACGTCACTTCGTTTTCACTTTTGATCGCGACTTCAATGTTCTGGACGAACTTCTTGAATCCGGCGTGGCAGTCGACGGCTTCGTATTCGCCCACGCCGTGGCCGAACATGAAAATATGGGTGATAATGTATTGCTCAGTGGTTCGGTAATTTTTCCACTGATCCTGATATTTATACACCCCGTCCAAAGCGACGAGAGCGGCGATCATTATTCCCACAAAACCAGATGCAATGCGAGGAATGTCCAAATTGTAGGATAGCAGGGTAACTTCGAAGGAATGTGTCGCCAAGAAGGGTGTCAAAATCGCACCCAGCGCGATAGCTGTCCGCGAGGAGAGAAACCGCCTTTTAGCGACCACCGCCTTTTTGTCGTACCAGCCTGCGTATTGGGCCGCACGGTCCTTTAAGTAGTCACCCATTCCCTCTTCAAGGCGGCTGAATGAAGGCACGCTGTCTTGATATTCACTCACCCCAACATCTCCACGAATTTCTCGAACAGGTAGAAGCTGTCCTGCGGACCAGGGCTCGCCTCGGGGTGGTATTGCACCCCGAACGCCCGCTTACCCGTGATCGCGATCCCGCAATTGGTGCCGTCGAACAACGAGACGTGGGTTTGCTCCACGCCTTCGGGCAGGGTCTCGCCATCGACTGCGAAGCCGTGGTTCATGCTGGTGATCTCGACGAGGCCGGTGCTCTCGCCCCAGCCCTCGCCCACCCGCTGGACGGGGTGGTTGGCGCCGCGGTGGCCCTGGAACATCTTGGCGGTCTTCGCGCCAGCCGCGAGGCCGAGCATCTGGTGGCCGAGGCAGATGCCGAACAGCGGCACATCGCGTTCGAGCAGTCCCTTGATCACCGGCACGGCATATTCGCCCGTCGCCGCCGGGTCGCCCGGACCGTTCGAGAGGAACACGCCATCGGGCTGCAGCGCGAGCACTTCGTCGAGCGTGACGCGCGCGGGCACGACGGTGACCTTGGCCCCCGCCTGCACCAGATTGCGGAAGATATTGTCCTTCGCGCCGTAGTCGATCGCGACGACATGCGGCTTGGTGGCCTTGGCTTCGCCATAGCCGAAGCCGAGCTGCCAGTGGCCACCGGTCCAATCTTGATTGGCGTCACGGGTGACGCCGGGGACGAGGTCGAGCCCTTCGAGCCCGCTCCATTCGGCGGCCTGTGCCTTGAGCGCCTCAAGGTCGAATTCGCCGCGCGGGCTGTGCGCGATTACCGCATTGGGCGCGCCGGCCATGCGGATGCGGCGGGTCAGCGCGCGCGTGTCGACGCCCGACAGGCCGATCTTGCCGTGATCCTTCATCCATTCGACGAATTGATCTCGCGCGCGGAAGTTCGAATGCGGGGTCACTTCCTGCCGCACCACGCAGCCGACCGCGCCGAGGCCGCGGCTTTCGTGGTCTTCCTCGTTCGCGCCGACATTGCCGATATGCGGGAAGGTGAAGGTGACGATCTGGCTGTCGTAGGACGGATCGGTCATCACTTCCTGATAGCCGGTCATCGCGGTGTTGAAGCAGACTTCGCCCACCGCGCTGCCGGTGGCGCCGAACCCCTTGCCCCAGATGACGGTGCCGTCACCCAGCACGAGGACTCCCGTCGCGCCTGAGGGTTGCGCGTGCGAAGATGCGGACAGGGCCATGGGCGCTCCGGGTAAATGGTTTTCCAGCGATGTTGCTAAGCCTCAGCGGCTAGAGACGCGCTGGCGTTCCGTCAAGCGCAACGCTTGGCTTTGCGGCAGCTTGTTCTACAGGACGTATGAACCATCCACAGCTTAGTGCAAGGAGGCGTCATGCTCCGCGAGAAAATCCAGTCCGAAACCGTTACCTCGATGAAGGCCAAGGACAAGGACCGCACCGCCGCGCTCCGCCTGATCGGTGCCAAGATCAAGGACCGCGACATCGAATTGCGCATGGCGGACACCACGCCCGACGATGACGCAATGATCACCGACGTGCTGCTCAAGATGGCCAAGCAGCGCCGCGAATCGATCGAGATGTACGAGGATGGCGGCCGCCAGGAACTCGCCGACAAGGAAAAGGCCGAGCTGGCGGTGATCGAGGAATTCCTGCCGCAGCAGATGAGCGAGAATGAGACGCGCGCCGCGATCGCGCAGATCAAGGCGGACCTCGGCGCCGATGGCATGAAGGACATGGGCCGCGTGATGGGGGAACTGAAGGGCCGCCACGGCGCTACCTTGGATATGAGCAAGGCCAGCGGACTGGTGAAGGAAGCCCTGACATGAACAAGATCATATTCGCCCTCCCCCTCTCGCTGGCGCTGGCCGCCTGCGGCTCCGCCGGTGAACCGCCGACCGACCTCGACACCGCAGAGAGCGATGGCGCGGCCGCGGCGCTTGCGCGCAATATCGAGGCGGGCGAATTCCTCGATCTCGAGCTTGGCGCGAAGATCGTCGGACCGCAGGGCGAGGAAGTGACCAGCGCGCTGTCGAACGCCGAAGGCAATTTCGCCGATATGCGCAGCTTCGTCGCCTGTCCTGCGGACATGACCGAATGCGATCCCGCGACCGCGCCTGAAGGGACGATCTACACCTATGTCCATGTCGTCTATCCGGGCGAGGACAATGAAGCCGGGACCGGCAGCGGCGAAGGCAACGATTCCTCCGATGTCGAACGCGCGACCGCGTTCCGGATGATCCGCCCGGCGACCGGCTTCACCGGCGCGGCCGGTTATTCGAAAGACGAGGCGATGGCCGCGATCGGGGCCAAGGCCGATGTCGTCATCACCTGCGACGATGGCGCGCTGGTCTGGACCGTCAGCGCGGGCGATGGCGGCGACCAGTGGGAGCAGGCCGAACCGCTGACCTTCTGGTGGCAATCGACCGTCGCACCCGCGGGTCCGGCGGCCGCCTATGCGATCGACGCCAATTATGCGCAGGCGACGGGCAGCGGCCCCTACCCCGCCGATGCGCCCGGCGCGCCCAACGCCTGCAACGCACCCGCCGTATCGGGCGCGGAGGGGTAATCGCATGATCCGCGCCACCGCGATCGCAGCTACTATCGGGTGCCTGGCTTTGGCTGGCTGCGGGAACAGCGAGCCTGCGCCCGCGCCCTCCCCCACGCCGACGATTGCCGCCCCACGCACGCTGGTCGGCGCGGATCTCGATCTGTCGACACTCGGCGCAAAGATCGTCGGGCCGCAGGGATCCGAGGTCGAAACCGTGCTCAGCGCGGGCAATCGCCAGATCGGCACGCTGGTGAGCTATGTCGCCTGTCCCGCGGGCACGCTTGTGTGCGAACCCGGCGAAATGCCTGCGGATACGGTGTACACTTACGTCCATACAATCACGCTGGTGGATGCCGAAGACGCCGCCGAAGATCCTGGGGACGACGCTCCCGACCTGCGCGAAACCCCGCCCACCATGTTCCGCACCCTCCGCGCCGCGACCGGGTTCAACCAGGCCGTCGGCTATTCGACCGCGGAGGCGGAGGCCGTGCTGGGCGATCCCGATGCAATTTCGATCACCAATGACAATGGCAGCCTGATCTGGCGCGTGGTGCGCGGTTCGGGCTGGCAGCCGGGCGGCACGGTCACGCTGTGGTGGCAGTCCACCACCGCGCCGCAGGGTCCGGCGGAAGCCTATCTGTTCGAACTCGACGGCCAGCAGGTTGCGACCACTGGCCCCTTCCCGCCGGAGGATAAGCCTGTGGAGGGTTCCGCCGCGCGCTAGCGGTGGGCGCATCCCGGCGATAAGGTCTGCGACCTTATGGCCCTGTCACCCCAATGGTTAGACGAATTGCGCATGCGGACCACGCTGTCCGCGGTGATCGGTCGTACCCTGCGGCTGACCAAGGCGGGGCGCGAGTTCAAGGCCTGTTGCCCGTTCCATAACGAGAAGACGCCGAGCTTCTACGTCAATGACGAGAAGGGCTTCTACCATTGCTTCGGCTGCGAGGCGCATGGCGATGCGATCCGCTGGCTCACCGACCAGCGCGGCCTGCCGTTCATGGATGCGGTGAAGGAACTGGCCGCGGAAGCCGGGATGGAAGTCCCCGCCCCCGATCCGCAGGCCGCCCGCCGCGCCGAGCAGCGCGCCAGCCTCCACGATGTGACCGCTGCGGCGCAGGACTGGTTCGAGGGCAATCTGCGCGGTGCGGACGGGGCGCAGGCGCGCAGCTATCTCGGGCGGCGCGGGTTCTCCGAAGCGACGGTGCGCGAATTCGGCTTCGGTTATGCGCCCGAGGACCGGCAGGCGCTCAAGCGCGCGCTGGGCCGGTTCGAGGAGCCCATGCTGATCGAGGCGGGCATGCGGATCACGGTCGAGGACAAGGAACCCTACGACCGCTTCCGCAGCCGGTTGATGCTGCCGATCCACGATACGCGTGGGCGGGTTATCGCCTTCGGCGGCCGGATCCTCGACAGCGAAGCCAATCCCAACGCGCCCAAATATCTCAACAGCCCCGATACGCCGCTGTTCGACAAGGGCCGCACGCTTTACAATCTCCACCGCGCTGCGCCCGCCGCGCGCCAAAGCGGGCGGATGATCGTCGTCGAAGGCTATATGGACGCCATCGCGCTGGCCAATGCGGGCATTCGCGAGGCGGTCGCCCCGCTGGGGACCGCGCTGACCGAAAACCAGATCGAGCTGCTCTGGCGCCAGGTCGAACGGCCAATCCTGTGCTTCGATGGCGACAAGGCCGGGCAGCGCGCGGCGATGCGCGCCATTTCGCGCGCACTGCCGATGCTGCGCCCTGCGCATTCGCTCGCAATCGTGCGCCTGCCCACGGGGATGGACCCCGACGATGTCATCCGCGACCAGGGCGTCGGCGCAATCGAGCAATTGCTCGCCGAACCGGCCAGCCTGCTCGATACGCTGTGGGACTTCGAAAAGGCCGCGGTCCCGCTCAATTCGCCCGAGGACAAGGCCGGGCTCAAGGCGCGGCTGCTCGATCACGTCGATAGCATCCAGCACCCCGACATTCGCGCGCTGTACAAGCGCGAACTGCTCGAACGGTTCTCTGCTTATGCCTTCCCCCCGCGCCCGCCGCGCGAATTCCGCCCGCGCGGCGAATGGCAGAAGGGCGGCTTCAAGCCCCCCGCACCCAGCTTGTCGCCCGAAGCTCGCGACAGCCTGACGCGGGCAATGGCGGGCGGTGCGCGCGATTCGCTGACCCGCGCGGTCATCGCGGGACTGGTCAAGTTTCCCGACCAGATCCTGCGCCACGAGGACGCGCTTTCCGACCTCGCGCGGCGTGACCAAAATGTCGGTCCGGCACTCGATTCGCTGCTTGAAGCTGCCGAGACGCTTGATTTGTCCGCGCAATCGACCATATCGCTCGAGCGAGGCCTTCCCGCCCCACCGGCAAAAACCTTATTCGCCTTCCTCGATGAAGGCATCGACCCGGGTGATGCGCGCGAGGATCTGGCCGAGGCCGTGTCGCTCCTGGTCGAAAGACCAGCGCTGGAATCCGCTTTGGCGGAGGCTACAGCGCGCTTTGAACGCGATCCGGAAGGCTCCATCGCCGAACAGGGCCGATTGCGCGAGCGATTGCTGGCCCTGAACGAGCGTTTGAAGCGTTTTGGACGTAAGAAAGCTGCAGCAGACGGCGAATCGGACACATGATCTTGGCGGGAACGCGGCCCGCTGGAAGTTTTAGACTGGATTAGAAATCTTTATGGCCACCAAGTCGAAGACCACGGACGATGGCGACGCTCCCCTGATCGACCTCAACGAAGCCTCGATCAAGAAGCTGATCGCCAAAGCGAAGCGCAAGGGTTACGTCACCTATGACGAGCTCAACGATGCGCTGCCGCAGGGCGAGATGAGTTCGGACCAGATCGAAGATATCCAGTCAGCCCTCTCCGACATGGGTGTGCAGATCGTCGAAAGCGACGAAGAAGCCGAAGCCGCGGCCGAGGAAGATTCCGAGGTCGAGGAAATCGCTGCGGGTGCCAAGAAAGACACCAAGGCCGCAGCCAACAAGCCCACCGCCACGCGCAAGCTCGCCACCGGCGAACGCACCGACGACCCGGTCCGCATGTACCTGCGCGAAATGGGCGCGGTCGAACTGCTCAGCCGCGAAGGCGAAATCGCGATCGCCAAGCGCATCGAAGCCGGACGCGACATGATGATCATGGGCCTGTGCCAGAGCCCGATCACCTTCCACGCCATCATCCAGTGGTCCGAAGCGCTCAATGCCGAGGAAATGCAGCTGCGCGAGATCCTCGATCTCGATGCCATGCTGTCGAAGGAACCCCCGCCCGAGAAGATGGAAGCGGGCGAGGATGAAGATGACGACGGCGAGATTTCCGAGGAAACCGCCGGTCCGACGATTCGCGACGACGATGAAGACGAGGATTCGGGAGAAGAAGGCGAAGAGGGCGAGGAAGGTTCGTCCAAGAGCGACGACGAAGAGGAAGAGGACAACACCATGTCCCTTGCTCAGATGGAAGCCGCGCTCAAGCCGGATGCCATCGAACGCTTTGCGCGCATCGCCGACCTCTTCGGCAAGTTCGAAAAGCTCCAGAAGGAGCGCGTCGACCTGATGGCCAAGGGCGAGGTGTTCACCCGCGCCAAGGAAAAGAAATACGAAGCGCTTTCGGAACAGCTCACCGCCGAAGTCGAAAGCGTCCAGTTCCACGCGACCAAGATCGAATTCCTGGTCGACAATCTCTACGCCTTCAACCGCCGCCTGACCGCGCTGGGCGGCCAGATGCTGCGCCTTGCCGAACGCCACAAGGTCAAGCGGATCGATTTCCTCGATGCCTATATCGGCAACGAGCTCGACGATAGCTGGCTCAAGGAGCGCGCCAAGAAAGACAAGAAGTGGGCGGCCTTCGCCGAGAAGGAAGGCGATGCGGTCGAACGCATCCGTGCCGAGATTTCGGACATCGCCAGCCAGACCGGCATGGCACTGGAAGAGTTCCGCCGTATCGTGAACATGGTCCAGAAGGGCGAGCGTGAAGCGCGTATCGCCAAGAAGGAAATGGTCGAGGCGAATTTGCGCCTCGTGATCTCGATCGCCAAGAAATACACCAACCGCGGCCTGCAATTCCTCGACCTGATCCAGGAAGGCAACATCGGCCTGATGAAGGCGGTCGACAAGTTCGAATACCGCCGCGGTTACAAGTTCAGCACCTATGCGACGTGGTGGATCCGGCAGGCGATCACCCGCTCGATCGCCGACCAGGCACGCACAATCCGCATCCCGGTCCACATGATCGAGACGATCAACAAGCTGGTGCGCTGCAGCCGCCAGTTCCTGCACGACCAGGGCCGCGAACCGACACCCGAAGAAATGGCCGAGAAGCTCTCGATGCCGCTCGAGAAGGTGCGCAAGGTGATGAAGATCGCCAAGGAACCGATCAGCCTCGAAACGCCGATCGGCGACGAGGAAGATTCGCATCTGGGCGATTTCATCGAGGACAAGAACGCGATCATCCCCGTCGATGCCGCGATCCAGGCCAACCTCAAGGAAACCGTCACCCGCGTGCTCGCCAGTCTTACCCCCCGCGAGGAACGCGTGCTGCGCATGCGCTTCGGTATCGGCATGAACACCGATCATACGCTCGAGGAGGTCGGCCAGCAGTTCTCGGTTACCCGTGAACGTATCCGGCAGATCGAGGCGAAGGCGCTGCGCAAGCTCAAGCACCCGAGCCGCAGCCGCAAGATGCGTTCTTTCCTCGATCAGTAAGCGCATGCGCAACCCCGCGGGAGCGCATGCCCATCACCCCAACCGGCAAATTCTTTAAGGTTGCCGGGAACCGTTGGGCGTCCAATGCTTTAAGGCGCCATGCGGGGAGAAATACGAGGGGGCCCGGTCGCGAAATCGGCCGGTGATCGGGGATCATCGACGTTGGATAGGGCTATCGACTTCAAGCTCGTGCTCGCGCACTCGCCGAACCCCTATCTGCTGCTCGATCACGAGCTGAATATACGATGGGCAAACGATACCTATCTCGAGCTCATGGATCGCGAGCGCGACGACATTGTCGGCCGTCATGTATTCGATGCATTCCCGAGCGAAGGTGAGAGCCGCCAGCAACTCCAGACCTCCTTCGACCGGGTGCTCGAGACGGGCGAACCCGACGAAATCGCGCATATAAAATACGATATTCCCAATGCCTCGGGCGGCATGGATGCGCATATCTGGAGCACGACCCAGGTTCCGATCCTCGACGATGGCGGGGCCGTCGAATACATTCTCCAGCATCCCATCCAGATCACGAAGATCGAACAGCGCGATACTGCGGGCGTTGTCCGCCGGGCCGAAGCGGTCGAAGAGCGGTGGCGCGGGGCATCGAAGGAATTGGATCGGCTGCGCGCCTTGCTGGAACAGGCGCCCGGTTTCGTGGCCGTACTTGCAGGTCCGGAACATCGCTTCGTCATGTCGAATGCCGCCTATCGCCGCCTGATCGGGGAACGCGAACTGGAAGGCAAGAGTGTGGCGGAGGCGCTGCCCGAAATCGCCGAACAGGGCTTCGTCGAAGTGCTCGACAGGGTCATGAGTACCGGCGAACCCTATTTCGGACGCCGCGAAAAGATCCTGCTGAAAAGCAGCGATGACGATGAATTGCGCGAGCGGCATCTCGAATTCATTTTCCAGCCCATTCGCGGCCCGGATCGCTTCGAGGGCGTGCTGGTCCAGGGGTATGATGTCACCGAGGAAGTGGTGGCCGAGGAAAGCCAGCGCATCCTGATCAACGAACTCAACCACCGCGTGAAAAACACGCTGGCTGTCGTTCAGGGCCTGGCGCAGCAATCGTTCAGGGGTGACAAGCAAAATCCCCAGCTCGATATCTTCGTCGAACGGCTTGCGGCCTTGGCCAGTGCGCACAGCCTGCTCACCGAACGGCGGTGGGAATCGGCGGATCTGGCAACCATTGTCAGGGGCGCGCTCGAAGCAACCGCGGGAACCCGGCAGTCCCGCTATACGCTCGACGGGCCAGATATCCGTCTCGAGCCGCAGCCCGCCGTCGCATTGGCGATGGTCATCCATGAATTGTGCACCAATGCGGTGAAGTACGGCGCGTTTTCGACTGAAGATGGCTCGGTCGATATTCACTGGTCGCTCGAACAGGACACCGACGGCAACCGGCTCGTTCTCGATTGGCGCGAAACCGGCGGTCCGACGGTCGCCAAGCCCGACAGGACCGGATTTGGATCGCGGCTCATCAAGCGCGGGCTCGGCACACCGGGGAGCCGCACCGAGATCGACTATGCACCCGCCGGTCTCCACTGCCGCCTCGAGGGCATTCTATGCCCCTGACCGGCAAACGAATCCTTGTGGTCGAGGACGAACCCATCATTGCCTTCTCGCTCGAGGACATGCTCCTCGAGGACGGCGCCGATGTGGTCGCCGTGGGCTCGCTTGAAGAAGGGCTCGATCAGGTCGAAGCCGGGACGTTCGATTTTGCCATTCTCGACATCAACCTGCATGGCAAGAAAAGCTACCCCATCGCCTTCGAGCTTGTGCGCAAGGGCGTCCGCTTCGTCTTCGCCAGCGGCTATGGCGACGCCGAACACCCGGCAGAACTGGCGGATGTCACCACGTTGACCAAGCCCTATGTGCTGGACGACATCCGCGATATCGCGATCGACAACTGATCCCTATCAATCCGGCGTGGGCAACCGCCACAAGGAGGTGGCGAGCCGCTGCGGAAACGACTATGGGGCGCGCATGCGTATCGCCATAGCATCCGACCACGCCGCGCTCGATCTCAAGACCGAGCTGCGCGACTGGTTGATAGAACAGGGCCACGAGGTCGCCGACCTTGGCCCCGAGACCGCCGACAGCGTCGATTATCCCGACTTCGGCTACAAGCTGGCCAGCGTCGTCGCCGATGGTACCGCCGAGCGCGGCGTTGCCCTGTGCGGGAGCGGGATCGGCATTTCGATGAGCGTCAACCGCAACCCCGCCATGCGCTGCGCGCTGGTGGGGGAACCCTTGTCGGCCACTCTCGCCCGCGAACATAATGATGCGAACTGCATCGCCATGGGTGCGCGCCTGACGGGCAGCGACATGGCCAAGGCGTGCCTTTCCGCCTTCCTCGAAACCCCCTTCGCCGGCGGCCGCCACCAGCGCCGCGTCGACAAGCTTTCCAATCCGGACATCTGACCTATGGCCACCCAGGCAAAAGACACCGCGCGCGATCCGATGGACCGCTTCTGGCACGATACGCTGGCCGAAGCCGATCCTGAAATCCATACTGCGATCCGCAACGAGCTGGCCCGCCAGCAGGACAAGATCGAACTGATCGCCAGCGAGAATATCGCTTCCACCGCGGTTCTCGAAGCCACGGGTAGCGTGTTCACCAACAAATATGCCGAAGGCTATCCGGGCAAGCGCTATTACGGCGGCTGCGATTATGCCGACGTCATCGAAACGCTGGCGATCGACCGCGCGAAGCAGTTGTTCGGGTGCGAATTCGCCAACGTCCAGCCCAATTCGGGCAGCCAGATGAACCAGGCCGTGTTCCTTGCGCTGCTGCAGCCAGGCGACACCTTCATGGGGCTCGACCTCAATTCGGGCGGCCATCTCACGCATGGCTCGCCGGTCAATATGAGCGGCAAGTGGTTCAATCCGGTCAGCTACGGTGTGCGCCAGGATGACGAGCTGATCGACATGGACGAGGTCATGGCCATCGCCAAGGCTAACCAGCCCAAGCTCATCATTGCGGGCGGCACCGCCTATTCGCGCGTGTGGGACTGGGCCGCTTTCCGCAAGGTGGCCGATGAAGTCGGCGCCTATCTGATGGTCGATATGAGCCACATCTCGGGCCTCGTCGCGGGCGGCGCCCACCCCAATCCCTTCCCGCATGCGCATGTCGTGACCACCACCACGCACAAATCGCTGCGCGGCCCGCGTTCGGGCGTGATCCTGTGGAATGACGAGGCGCTGACCAAGCCGTTCAACATGGCGGTTTTCCCCGGCATGCAGGGCGGCCCGCTGATGCATGTCGTCGCCGCCAAGGCGGTGGCCTTTGGCGAGGCGCTGCGGCCCGACTTCAAGGACTATGCGCGGCGCGTCGTCGACAACGCCCGCGCGCTGGCCGAAGGCATTGAGACCAATGGCTTGCGCGTCGTTTCGGGCGGGACGGACAACCACTCCATGCTGGTCGACCTCACCGCCAAGGACGTGACCGGCAAGGCCGCCGAAGCCGGGCTCGACCGCGCCTGGCTGACCTGCAACAAAAACGGCATCCCCTACGACACGCGCAGCCCCTTCGTGACCAGCGGCATCCGCCTGGGCACGCCGGCAGGAACCACGCGCGGTTTCGGGCCCGACGAGTTCAGAACCATTGGCGCGCTGATCTGCGAAGTGGTAGATGGGATGTCGCGCAACGGCCCCGAGGGCGACGGCCAGGTCGAAGAACAGGTGCGCGGCAAGGTTGCCGAACTGTGCGCTGCCTTTCCCGTCTATCCGGGGCGCTGAGGAGACAAGCGATGGACGAGCAGGACCCCAAGCACCAGGATCACGAGCTTCTTTCCGACGCCAAGGACGAGGTGAAGGACATGGCCACCAAGGGTCTCGACCATCCTTCGACCAAACCGGTGCTGACGGGCGCGGCCGTCGGCGCGATTGCGGGCGGTCTGCTGCCCGTCGTGACCTGGCCGATCGGTCTCGTCGCAGGCGCGGGTTTCATGCTCTACAAACGTCTCCGACCGTAAATGCGCTGCCCCTTCTGCGCGCATGACGACAGCCAGGTAAAGGACAGTCGTCCGACCGAGGATTCCACCTCGATCCGGCGCCGTCGGCAATGCTCGAGCTGCGGCGCACGCTTCACCACCTTCGAACGCGTCCAGCTGCGCGAGGTCACCGTGCTCAAATCGGGCGACCGCCGCCAGCCCTTCGATCGCACCAAGCTCGAACAGTCGATCGCGCTCGCCTGCCGCAAGCGCGATGTCCCGCAGGAACGCATCGACCAGCTGGTCAGCGGCATCCAGCGCCAGGTCGAAACCGCGGGCGAGGCAGAGATTGCTTCGCAGCGTATCGGCGAAATGGTGATGGACGGACTGCGCGGCCTGGACAGTGTCGCCTATATCCGCTTCGCCTCGGTCTATCGTGACTTCAGCGAAGCGCGCGACTTCGAGGAATTTGCCAGCACTGTGCAGGAAGCGGCCGCCAATGAGCGAAGCTGATACGCGCAAACCCGTAATCGTCCTCGTCCGCCCGCAGCTGGGTGAGAATATCGGCAAGGCGGCGCGCGCCATGCTCAATTTCGGACTGATCGAAATGCGGCTGGTCGAGCCGCGCGACGGCTGGCCCAACCCCGCGGCCGGTCCTGCCGCGGCGGGCGCGGACATCGTGCTCAATCAGGCGCGAGTGTTTGCCACCACTGCCGAAGCCGTCGCCGATTGCGCGCATGTCTATGCCACGACAGTGCGCAAGCGCGGTGTCACCAAGCCCGTTGTCACGCCCGAGCAAGGCAGCCAGGAAATCGCCGCGGCGCAGGGTCGCAGCGCGATCCTGTTCGGGCCCGAGCGTTCGGGCCTGGAGACCGAGGACGTAGCGCTGGCCCGCGCGATCCTGACCGTGCCGATCAACCCCGAATTCGGATCGCTCAACCTCGCGCAGGCGGTGATCCTGTGCGCCTATGAATGGTCGAAGCACGAACAATTGGTCCAGCCAACGCAGGAAGACCTCCTGCCCCCCGCCCCGCAGGAAGATCTCGACGGGCTGGTGGCGCATCTCGAGGGCATGCTTGCACCCAAGGGCTATTTCCTTCCCGAGTCGCGCGCCGAAGCATCGCGCCGGACCCTGCGCGGCGTGCTCACCAAACCGGGCTGGAACCACCTTGAAGTCCGCACCCTGCGCGGGGTTTTGTCTTCCTTGGGACGCGCCGCTAAGCCCTGATCCGCTCCCATTCGACCAGCTCGAAGGCGATCGAAGTTTCGACCAGGAGTTCCCACATCTCGGCGATACGATCAGCTGGCAGGGCGCGGCGCTCCGCATCTGCTTGGACGTTCCGGATTACTTCCGCCTTTCGCGCTTCATCGCGCACCGCCTCGCGGTCGGATTTGATCCGTGCCGCCGCGCGCATGTAGCCGAACCGCCGCTCGAGCAAATCCATCAATTCGCGGTCGGTCGCATCGACGCCGCGGCGGACATCGCGCATATCGGTGCAGTCGTCGGGCAGTTTGTAATCCTGGGTCATGGCGCAGCGCCCTGCCCCGCTTGCACGGCCTTGTCGAGCGCCTATGTTACCGCTTGACGCGCAGCCCGATCTTGATAAGAGCGCGCCTTCGCAAATTGGCTCCGCACCCCGGTGAAGCGGAAGCCGCGTCGAACCCCCGGTTCGGCGGTGTGATGCCGGGTTTGATGGCCGTCGATAGGATGGCCCAGCAAATTGGAGAATATCTATGACGAAGCGCACCAGCGCCAAGTACAAGCTCGACCGCCGGATGGGTGAAAACATCTGGGGTCGTCCGAACAGCCCGGTCAACAAGCGTTCCTACGGTCCCGGCCAGCACGGTCAGCGCCGCAAGAGCAAGATGAGCGACTTCGGCCTGCAGCTTCGCGCCAAGCAGAAGCTCAAGGGCTATTACGGGGACGTCACCGAGAAGCAGTTCAAGCGCACCTACAAGGAAGCGTCGGCCATGAAGGGCGACACGGGCCAGAACCTCGTCGGCCTGCTCGAACAGCGTCTCGACATGGTCGTCTATCGCGCGAAGTTCGCGCCGACCATCTTCGCCGCCCGCCAGATCGTGAGCCACGGCCACATCCTGCTCAACGGCGTGAAGACCAACATCGCTTCGGCGCGCGTCAAGGTCGGCGACGTTGTCGCACTCGGCAAGAAGGCGCAGGAAATGGCGCTGGTCATCGAAGCGCAGAGCCTGCCCGAGCGTGACATTCCCGACTACGTCGCTCCCGACGGTAACGACAAGGTGACCTTCACCCGCGTGCCCAAGCTCGACGAAGTGCCTTATCCGGTGACGATGGAACCGAACCTCGTGGTCGAATTCTACTCGCGCTAAGCCTCACCGGCAGCGACACAGAAAAAGGGCGGTCCCTCGCGGGGCCGCCCTTTTTCTTTTGCCTGACACGGATCGGTGCAACACTCGCCAGCGGCACGAGGTGGAGAGCCTTGCCATGAAGATATTGCTGCTCGACGCACATCCGGACCGTGAGCGCTTCGCATCGCATCTGATGGACATTTAGCGGCAGGCGCTGCCTGGGGACGCGGAGGTGGAATTGGTGGCGGTACGCGAAATCGCATTCGATCCGGTCCTGCGCCATGGCTACCGCAAACGAACTGAATGGGAACCGGGGCTGCACGACCTCGCTGCCAAGCTCGATACCTGCGATCACCTCGTTATTGCTTTCCCCATGTGGTGGGGCAGCGAGCCGGCTGAACTCAAGGGGCTGCTCGACCGCCTATTGCTGTCCGGCTTTGCCTTCGCCTATCGCGACAACAGCTCGCTGTGGGACAAATATCCGACCCGGCGTTCAGCCGATGTCATCGCCACGATGGACACGCCGCCGCTGTTCCTGCGGCTTCTCTATGGCAATGCCCTCGTCACGCGATGGAAGCGGCAGGTACTTGGTTCTTGCGGGTTCAAGACGGTGCGCGTGCTGGCCTGCGGCCCGATAATGCATGGCGGCTGGGAAAAGGGCCTGCCGCGATGGCGCCGCAAGATCGAGCACTTCGCGCGGTCGATCTCACCGGCTCGCACCGATACCAAGACACCGCAGTTGCAGGCTTTCCTCGAGCGGGCGCAGCAGGGTAATGCGAAGACTTAGTATCGCCCGGCCACCTGCAGCGATTTCCACACCATCGCGGCGATCGCGATCGTGATCGCCCCGCCCCAGAACCAATAGGGCAGGAACAGCGCATCTGCGATGCGGACGGTGTCGGACAAGACCGCTTGCCCGCCAAGCTGGCCCCCAGGGCTGAAGAGATAGCCGAGGTCCTGATACACGCTCACAGCGCCCTGCACGCCGAGGAACTCGACCGCGATGCGTTGCCATTTCGCATTGCCGCGCAGCGCGATGTAACCCGCCGCGACGGCGAATAGCGGCAGCACAATCCAGCCCGCTATCGATCGCACCCAGATGAGCGTCGTTACCGCCAGCGCGGCCGCAAGACCCAGCAGCACCCAACGGGTGGCCCGCCGCGAACGCGAGGCGATAATCATCAGGCACCCCGCGATACTCGGGCCCAGCAATCCTGCCGCCGCGACGATCGCCTGGCCGATGCCCCACATGCTCCCGGAATATTCGGCAAAGCCCGAGCCATTGGCAAAGATCACCAGACGCTCGAACTCGGCGCCGAGCAGCATCGCGGTCAGCCCATGCGCCATCTCGTGGAACCAGGTCGCCAAAAGTGTAAACGGCATCAGCGCCAGCGTCCCGATCTCGGTCTGCCAGGCGATAATCGTCAGCACTGCGAAGGCGAGGATATAGCTCTGCTCGCGTTGAATGGCCGGCTGCATGTGGTCCTCCGCATAGGGCAAGCCCCATTTCGCGGGCGCAACGAGCGGCTGGGGATTATCGGTCATCGCCGCAGCCTATCGCCCGTCGACCTCAACGCAAGTAGTCGCGGCGGAAATCGCTGGCGAATTGCGCAAATTGTCCGGCCGCGATTGCCTCGCGCATCGCCTGCATAAGCTGCTGGTAGAACGCGATGTTATGCTCGGTCATCAGCATCGCGCCGAGGATTTCCTGCGACTTGACCAGATGGTGCAGATAGGCGCGCGTATAGGTGCCGCAGGTGTCGCAGGTGCAGCGGCTGTCGAGCGGCTCCTGATCTTCGGCGAAGCGCGCATTGCGCAGATTGATCGGGCCGTGCCAGGTAAAGGCCTGGCCGTTGCGGCCCGACCGGCTGGGCAGGACGCAATCGAACATGTCGACTCCGCGCTCGACCGCGCCGACCAGATCGTCGGGCTTGCCCACCCCCATCAGGTAGCGCGGGCGATCCCCGGGCAACTGGCCAGGCGCGTAATCGAGCGTGGCGAACATCGCTTCCTGCCCTTCGCCCACCGCGAGTCCGCCGATCGCGTATCCGTCAAAACCGATAGCGGCGAGCTTGTCCGCGCTGATGCGGCGCAGGTCCTCGTCGAGCGCGCCCTGCTGGATCCCGAACAGCGCCGACCGCGCGGCATGCTCGCCGCCCGCGTCGAAGCCGTCACGGCTGCGCTGCGCCCAGCGCATCGACATCTCCATGCTCGCCGCGATCTCGTCACGCGGGCGGTCGGCGCGCGGACATTCGTCAAACGCCATCACGATATCGCTGCCCAGCAGGCGTTGGATTTCCATGCTGCGCTCGGGCGTGAGCATGTGTTTCGAGCCATCGATATGGCTGCGGAATTCTACGCCCTGCTCGGTCAGCTTGCGCAGATCGGACAGGCTCATCACCTGATAGCCGCCGCTGTCGGTCAGTATCGGGCGCTGCCAGTTCATGAATTTATGCAGGCCGCCCAGCCTCGCCACCCGCTCGGCCCCCGGGCGCAGCATCAGGTGGTAAGTATTGCCGAGAATAATGTCCGCACCCGTTTTGCGGACGGTCTCGGGCTTCATCGCCTTGACTGTCGCCGCGGTCCCGACCGGCATGAATGCGGGCGTGCGGATCGTCCCGCGCTGCATCGCAATGCTGCCGGTCCGTGCGGCCCCAGCGGTCGCGTCGATGGTGAATGCGAAACGTTCGCTCATGATCAGAAGCCGTAAATCAGGGTGGCGCGGGTCAGCGTGTCGGTGCCTTCCGACCCCGCTGGCGGGTTGCTGTCGTACTCCACCTTGTACGACAGGCGCGAACGCAGCCGGTGGCTGACGCGGAAATCGAGACCGGTCACCAGATTGATCGTGGTGTTGGCCCCATCGAAGATCAGCGTTGCCTCGGCGCCGGTTTCGGCCAGCGCCTCGACATCCTGCGTCAGCTTGAGGCGCTCGAGCATCTGCCAGTCGAAATCGAGCCCGACCAGTCCCGCGAACCCATCCGCGCTGGTCCCGTTCGTGAAATCCGTCACTCGATATGCGGGCCCTGCCTTGAGCGAGAGCTTGAGCTCCGGATTGTCGACAACGCGATAACCCAGGCCTCCCGACACCGAATAGCGCGAGGAAAAGCCCTGGATCCGGTCGCGTTCGTATTGCGCGAGGCCATAGGCGAAGATGTTCTCGTCGAACTGCCAGCGCGGTTCGTAGGAAGCCGCGAACTGTTCGCGGCTGGTGGAGCCGTTCTGCCGCTGGTAATCGGCGCGCAACCTGATCGAATGGGTCCAGTCGATGCCTTCGCGATCGAGCCGCAGTGCGGCCGCCACCCCGACAGACTCGGTATTGCCGCTCGACTGGAACGCACCCAGCTCGCCTTCGCCGCTCCAGCGCTCGAACATGCCTGCGTTGATCAGCGCGGTTTGCTCCGCCTCGGCCTCGGCGGCTCGGCGCGCCGCCAGCGTGATCTTCCACTGATCGTTGATCGCATCGATCATGCTGCGTTCTTCGGGCCATGTGCTACGCGCAAGGCCGATAACCGTAGCGACCTTCTGCTCGTCGCCGCTGGCTATGGCTGCATCGATCATCGCGCGCGCGCCCTCGGGAAGCTCGGCCTGCACGGCCGTCCCGGCACAGCCCAGCAGGGTGGAAAAGATCAACGGGATAAAACGCATGGGCTGCGGGTAGCGCCTAGTTTCGCGCCTCGCCACCCTCCAATCGATGGAACGTGTCAGGCGCGCAGGCGCCATCCGGTCTTGAAGATATAAGCGATCACCGCGACGCAGGTTGCGAGGAAGCCGAGCGTTATGCCGAAGCTGATCCAGATATCCACATCGCTCGATCCGTAGAAGGTCCAGCGCAAACCACTGACCAGATAGACGATCGGATTGGCCAGCGCGATCGTGTCCCACGGCTTGGGCAGCATATCGATCGAATAGAAGGTCCCGCCGAGAAAGGTCAGCGGGGTCAGGAACAGCATCGGGATGATGCCAAGCTTCTCGAAATTGTCCGCCCAGATGCCGAGGATGAAGCCGAACAGGCTGAAGGCGGCGGCGACCAGCATGATGTAGCATACCGCAAGCAAGGGGTGCGCGATCGAATAGTCGACGAACAGCCGCGCGGTGAGCAGGATGATCGCGGCGAGCAGCAGGCTCTTGGTCATCGCGGCGCCCACGAAACCGATCAGCGTTTCGGCAACTCCCACCGGCGCGCTGAGCAGTTCGTAGATCGTCCCGGTGAAGCGCGGCATGTAGATGCCGAAACTGGAATTGCTGGTGGTTTCGCCCAGCAGCGTAAGCATCAACAAGCCGGGAATGATGAAGGCACCATACTCCACCCCGCCAAGATCGGGCATGCGCCCGCCGATCGCCGCGCCGAAGACGATGAAATAGAGCGAGGTGGTCAGCACCGGCGCAAGCACCGACTGGAACGCGGTGCGCAGGAACCGCATCAGTTCACGGGTGTAGATCGACCAGGTCGAACGCCAGGAGATCATGCCGCCTCCCCCTCGCCCAGCAGCGAGACGAAGATATCCTCGAGGCTGCTCTCGCGCGTTTCGATGCCGGTATAGTCGATCCCTGCGGCGATCAGTGCCTTGGTGAGATCGGCAACCTCGGCCTTGCCCTTGCCGGTCCCGTCGCCGCCGCGATAGCAAAGCGAGGTTCCGCCCTGTTCAAGCTCGACCGGGAAACGGGCGATCGCCGACGGCAGAACGGTAAGCGGCTGGGCCAGCGCGATATGCGCCTCGGTGCGGCCGAGCCGCGCCATCATGGCATCCTTCTGGTCGACCATCAGCAATTTGCCGCGATTGATGATCCCCACGCGGTCGGCCATCATCTCGGCTTCCTCGATATAATGCGTAGTGAGAATGATAGTCACGCCGCGGCTGCGCATGTCGTCGATGATCGCCCACATGCTCTTGCGGAGTTCGACATCGACGCCTGCGGTGGGCTCGTCGAGAAACAGCAGATCGGGCTCATGCGCCAGCGCCTTGGCAATCAGCACCCGGCGCTTCATCCCGCCCGACAGCGCCATGATGCGCTCGTCGCGCTTGTCCCACAGGCTCAGGCTGCGCAGGATTTCCTCGATCCGCTCGCGGTCGGGGGCAAGACCGAACAGCCCGCGCGAATAGCTGACCGCGCGCTCGACCGGTTCGAACATATCGGTGCTGAGCTCCTGCGGCACCAGACCGATACGGCTGCGCGCCCGGCGCCAGTCGCTGGCGAGGTCGTAGCCAAAGGCGTGGATCGTGCCCGAACTGGGCCTGACCAATCCGCAGACCGCGCCGATCAGCGTGGTCTTGCCCGCCCCATTGGGACCGAGCAGCGCGAAAATCTCGCCCCTGCTGACGGTAAGATCGACATCGTCGAGCGCTTTCAGCCCGCCGGGATAGACCTTCGACAGGCCGCTGAGTTCGAGAATCGGATCCACACGCTCCTAGCTAGCGGCGATCCAGTTGCCGTGGAAGCCCGGTGGGATGAGATGCGGGATATGGACCGCCGCGACCGGGGAAAGGCTCATCGCGTCGAGGATCTCGAGTGCGCTGGTGCCGTGGTTGCGGTCGATCACATATCCCATCACCCAGCCATCGCCTTCGGGCGCGTCGGCCGAGCGCGGAACAAAGACGAATTCGCCGGGGATGCGCCCTTCGCCGAAAACATGCTGCACGCTTTCGCCAGTGGAAAGATCGTGGCGATAGAGCGGCATCGGCGCGACAAATTCCAGATCCCCGTCTTCGGGCATGCCCATCGACCAGAGATAGCGATGAGGCTTGGTGAAATAGCGCTCGTCCGGCCGGGGAAATTCCTGACCCGCTGCATCCGTTGTCTCACGGATGACTTTCCCGCCCTGCCCGTCGACCGTCCAGCGTTCGAGCCCAAGCGGCTTGCCATAGGGCCCCGGCATCTCGCCGTCGAAAATGGTCTCATAGGGGCAGACGTCCATGATCACCTGGCCGGTTTCATCTTCGAAACTGTTGCCGACATGAAAGACATAGCAGGGATCGACCTCGTGCCACACGACCTCGTCGCCAGTGGCGCCGCGCGGCAGCAATCCGACCCGGGCCTTGTGGTCGCGGTTCCAGCGATAGGGGAACTTGTGGCCTGACATCAGCGCCTGCATCGAGAAGGTGACCGGCAGGTCGAGGATCACCACGAAGTTCTCGGTCAGCGCGCAATCATGGATCGAGGGTCCATGCTTTACCGCGATCTCGGTTTCGCGCAGCACCTTGCCGTACCGGTCCATGGCGACGTGGCGAATGGTGTCCTGCGACGGACCCTCGTAGCAAATCGCGTGATATTCGCCCGTATCGGGGCATTGATGCGGATGCGCGGTGAAGGAGCCGGTCAGCCCGCCGCCGAAATCGGAATAGGCGACGCTGTCGAGATTGCCGTCGAGCTCGACCGGGAAGCTGTTGGCCTCGACCAGCGCCATGATCGTCCCGCCGATATCGAGGACATTGGTGTTGACGGTGTCGCCAAAGCCGCGGCGCGGACCGCCCACGGCCGGCGGGCCGCCCTTGCCTTCAAGCTCAGCGGACCGGATGAAGCGGTTGCGATACCATTCGGCCTTGCCATCCTTCAGCCGGACGCCGTGCACCATGCCATCGCCGAGGAACCAGTGATGGCCCTTGCCGGTTTCGCCGAAAGGATTGGGACCGATCCGTACATAACGGCCATCGAGCTCGGCGGGAATGGTGCCGGTCACCGTCGGGTTATCGAGCGTGAACTCCTCGGTCAGCGGCGTATGGATACCGTGCAGGAACGGATTGCCCTCCGCACCGGGCAGACGGGTGCGGTTGATGCTGGCAACCGCCTGTAGTGCGGGCGTAACTGCCTTGCGGATGGTTTTCTCGATGACGCTTGCCATGACCGACTCGCTCCGGTTAAAGTGAACGCTGTAAACATAGAGGTCATGCTAACAGTGTCAACATCGCCTGCCAGCTACCATCACGGCAATTTGCGCGACGCCCTGCTCGCCGCCGGGTTGGAAGCGCTCGAAGGGGCCAAGGGCAAGGCCCCCTCGTTGCGCGAACTGGCTCGCCAAGTCGGGGTTTCGGCGACTGCGGTGTATCGCCATTTTCCCGACAAGCAGGCGCTCGACAAGGCGCTGGCGCAGGAAGGCCTCGCGCTACTCGGAAGCGAGCAGGCGACAGCGGCGAAGAAAGCGGGCGGCGGGGCCGCGGGCTTTGCCGAGACGGGGCGGAGCTATGTCCGCTTCGCGCTCGCGCATCCCGCGCTTTTCCGGCTGATGTTCACGCAAGGCCATCCGGTCGACGACCGCGATGCACCCGATCAGGCGCGCGAGTTACTGACCGCGCATACCCAGGCGCTCACCAGCGATCCCGAACGTGCCGAAACGCTCGCACTGCAGGCCTGGTCGATTGCGCACGGGATTGCGATGCTGATGCTCGACGGGCGCATCTGCGCCGACGATGCGCTGATCGACCGCTTGCTCGATACAGACAACGTGTTCCCCTAGGTCAGGGAAGCAGCAGCGAGGAATCGCCATAGCTGTAGAAGCGGTATTCCTGCGCAATGGCGTGCTCATAGGCGGCCATCATCCGATCGCGCCCCATCAGCGCGCTCACCAACATCATCAGTGTCGATTTGGGCAGATGGAAATTCGTCATCAGCCCGTCGATCGCGCGAAAGCGGTAGCCCGGCGTGATGAAGATGGCCGTATCGCCCGCAAACGGCTGGATCACGCCGTCTTCGCCCGTCGCGCTTTCGAGCAGGCGCAGGCTGGTCGTGCCGACCGCGATGACCCGGCCGCCCACCGCGCGCACTGCATTGAGCCGGTCGGCGACCGCAGGTTCGATCCGGCCCCATTCGGCATGCATCGCATGGTCGTCGGTGTCGTCCGCCTTGACCGGCAGGAAGGTCCCTGCCCCGACGTGCAGCGTGAGGGTTTCGGTCCCAACCCCGGCCTCAGCCAGCTCAGCCATTAGCTCGGGCGTGAAATGTAGCGCGGCGGTGGGTGCGGCGACCGCGCCATCCTCCTGCGCGAACATGGTCTGGTAGTCTTCGCGGTCGCGCGCGTCGGTGGGGCGCTTGCCTGCGATATAGGGCGGCAGCGGCATCCGGCCTGCCCGCTCGAGCAGGACCTCGACCGGTTCATCGCCTTCGAAGGCGAGCACGAAGCTGCCATCGGGCAGCCGTTCTTCGGCGAGCGCGGTTACCCCGCCGCCGAATTCGGCGATATCGCCGACACGCAATCTCTTGGCATTGCGCACGAAGGCCTGCCAGCGGCGCAAGTCGATCCGCTTGTGCAGCGTGGCACCGATCTTGGCCTCGCCCCGGCGTCCTTCAAGCTGCGCCGGGATCACGCGCGTATCGTTGAACACCAGCACATCGCCCGCGCGGAGCATGTGCGGCAGGTCGCGCACGCCGCGATCCTCGAAGGGGCCTTCCCCGCGGACGACGAGCATTCGCGCAGCATCGCGCGGACGCGCCGGGCGCAGCGCAATCCGTTCGGGCGGGAGTTCGAAATCGAAGAGGTCGACTTTCATCGCGCCGCCCCTAGTCCGGGTGCGGCGCGATGGAAAGTCAGTTGCCGATCGGCGCGTTCAGATCGCTGACCGATATCTCCGCATCGGGCACGCTCGGCGCGGGCATGGCGGGGACCGGCTTGTTATCCGCTGCGATCGATGCCTGGAGGATCCGCGTCGGGTTCGCGGGCGGCTCGCCGCGCTCGATCGCGTCAACGGCGGCCATATTGGCAATGACGCGGCCGAAATTGGTGTAATTCTCGTCGAGGTTGAAGCGCGGGTAGAAGACGAGGAAAAACTGGCTGTTCGCGCTGTCGGGGCTGGCCGAGCGCGCCATCGATACGCTCCCGCGGACATGCGGCATGCGGTGGAATTCCTCCGCAATGTCGGGCAATTCCGAACCGCCGGTGCCGGTGCCGGTCGGATCGCCGGTCTGCGCCATGAAGCCGTCGATCACACGGTGAAAGATGATCCCGTCATAGAACCCCTGACGGGTCAGCGTCTTGACCCGTTCGACATGGTTCGGCGCCCAGTCGGGCTTCAGCCGGATCGCCACGCGCTCGCCATTCGACAGGTCGAGCAGCAGGATGTTTTCGCGGTCCTCGGTCACGTCGAAATTGACCGGCGTGAATACGCGCGTATCGGCTTCCGCATCGGCGGCAACCGTCGGGGCAGCTTCCTGCGCTTGGGCGGCAAAGGGGGCCGCGGCAAGCGAAAGCGTGGCAGCAATGGCAAGCGAAGTCTTGAGCATCGTCATTCCGTAGCAATGTCCTGGATGGCGGATCGTCTAGCGACCGGCGTCTGTCGGTTCAATGAATAGCTTGGCAGCCGCGTCAGCCGCCGCGGGGGCCGAGCTTCTGCACCCGCGCCTCGACATCGGCGCGCACGGCGGGGGTCACGAACTTCCCGATCGGGCCGCCATAGAAAGCGATTTCCTTGACCAGACGGCTGGCGATCGGCTGCAGTTCGACATCGGCCATCAGGAAGACGGTTTCGATCTGGTCGTTGAGTTGCCGGTTCATGCCCGTGAGCTGGTATTCATATTCGAAATCGGTCACGCCGCGAATTCCGCGAATGACGATGCCCGCACCCATCTGCTGGGCAAAGTCCATGAGCAGCGAATTGAAGCCGACCACGCGAATGCTCTGGCTTTTGATGCCCGCCACTTCGCGTTCGACCATCGCGATACGCTCGTCATCGTCGAACATGGGCGACTTGGCGATATTGGTGGTGACACCGATGATCAGCTCGTCGACCAGCTTCGCGCCGCGCTCGATTATATCCATATGCCCGAGCGTGATCGGATCGAAGGTCCCCGGGTAAATGCCGATACGCTTGGCCATTAATGATCCCTCTTCACGATGAAACGCGCCAGCTCAACCAGCAGCCGCGCATCCTCGCCATGGCTGGCGAGATGCCGTCCGGCCTGTTCGACCAGCATGGTCGCCTGCGCGCGCGCCTGCTCGACGCCCATCAGCGTGACGAATGTCTGCTTGCCCTGCACCTCGTCCTTGCGCAGCGTCTTGCCGGTCCGTTCCTCGTCGCCTTCGACGTCGAGCAGGTCGTCGGCGATCTGGAAGGCGAGACCGATATCGCGGGCATAGGCGCGCAAGTGCGCCCGTCCTTCGGGTGGCACGCGGCCGAGTACGGCCCCCATCTCGACGCTGGCAGCAAGGAGTGCGCCCGTCTTGAGCTGCTGGAGGCGCGTGATCTGGCGCAGGTCGTAGGCCTGTTCTTCGGACATGATGTCCATCATCTGCCCGCCCGCCATACCGTCGTGACCGCTGGCGCGGGCGAGCGTGGCGACCAGCTCGGCGCGGACGAAGGGATCGGTGCTGGTATCGGGCTGGCTCAGGATATCGAAAGCCAAGGCATGCAGGCAATCGCCCGCAAGCACGGCGGTCGCCTCGTCGAAGGCGGTGTGGACGGTGGGTTTCCCGTGCCGCAATTCGTCATCGTCCATGCAGGGCAGGTCATCGTGGATCAGCGAATAGGCATGGATTGCTTCGACGGCGCAGCCGGCATTGATCGCCGCGCTGCGGTTGACCCCGAACAGGTCGGCAGTCGCGACGAGCAGCAGCGGACGCACCCGCTTGCCGCCGCCGATCGCGGCATAGCGCATCGCCTCGATCAGCCGCGCGCGGGTATCGTCGGGAACGGGAAGAAACGCGTCGAACGCGCTGTCGATATCGGCCTGGACCCGCTCGAACGCCTCGCCAAGCAGGTCGGGCAGCGCGGTAACCACCGTCACGCGGCGCCGCCTGCATCGAAGGGCTCGGTTCCCGCCGGTTTGCCATCGGCGCCGGCCACGATCTTCTCGATCCGCGCCTGCGCCGCATCGAGCCGCGACTGGCACGCCTTGCGCAGTTTTTCACCACGCTCGTAGAGATCGATGCTCTCGTCCAGCGGTACATCGCCGCTCTCAAGCCGGCGAACCACACCCTCGAGTTCGCGCAGTGCCTGCTCGAAGCTCAAATCCGAAATCTGTGACTGTTCCTCTGCCATCGCAGGCAAGCATTGACGGTCCGCCTGCGCGCGGTCAAGTAAACCCAAACGGGGGAGCCAATATGACGTGGATTGTCGCTGTCATCGCTGTGGCGTTGGTGTTCGGGGCCTTGGATGCGGTGTGGCTGAGCTGGGCCGGACCCAATTTCTATCGTCCCAAACTCGGCGATCTGCTGGCGGACAGTTTCCGCATGGCGCCGGCGCTGGTGTTCTACGCGGCCTATGTCGCCGCAGTGGTCTGGTTCGCCGTGCGCCCCGGTCTCGCCAACGGGATCGCCTCCGCCGCGCTCAATGGCGCCCTGCTCGGCGCGATCTGTTATGCGACCTATGATTCGACCAACCAGGCCACGCTGCGGAGCTGGTCGACCACGGTTACCATCGCCGACATCGTCTGGGGCGCGTTCGCTACGGCAGTCGCGGCAAGCGCCGCAACTTTTGCCGCCGACAAGTTCGGCTAAGCCATGTTCATCGGCCATTTCGCCCCCGCTTTTCTGGCCCGCGGAATCACCGAGGATGCGCCCAAGCTCGGCGTGCTGTTCATCGCCGCGCAGCTGGTCGACTGGGCATTCTTCACATTCGCGATATTCGGCATCGAGCAGCTTCGCATCGTCCCCGGCATCACTGCCATGAACCCGCTTGATCTGGTCTTCATGCCCTATTCGCACAGTCTCCTTGCGACCGCCGGCTGGGCGCTGGTCTTTGGAGTGGTCGTCGGGATCGTCCTGCGCAACATGGTCGCTGGCGCATGGGGCGCGATCGTCGTTCTCAGCCATTGGCTGCTCGACCTGCTGGTCCATCGCCCGGACCTGACCATCGCGGGCGGCGAGGACAAATACGGCTTGGGCCTGTGGAACGCGCCCCATATCGAAATGCCGCTGGAGATCGGCCTCGTCCTGCTTGCCTACTGGTTCTATATCAGCCGGACCAAGGGGCCCGTAATCCCCCCGCTGATCCTGCTGGCGGCGATGCTGCTGTTCCAGGCGATCAACTGGTTCGGACCGCAGCCCGAAACTGCAGGCGTCGGCATGTATCTGTCGGTCTTCCTGTCCTATGGGATCCTGACCGCCATGGCCTTCTGGGTGCAATCGACACGGTGGCATAAAAACCAGCGGGGTCTGGCGGTCGCGGGCTAGCGGGGCTAAGCGCGCGCGCATGGCAACAGTCGAATCCGCGATCACCCCCGAAGTCGTCGAACAGCACGGCCTCAGCCCCGCAGAATACGAACGCGTCCTGCACGCGCTGGGCCGCGAGCCCAATCTGGTGGAGCTGGGCATCTTCTCGGTCATGTGGTCCGAGCATTGCAGCTACAAAAGCTCGCGGCTGCATCTCAAGAAGCTGCCGACCGAGGCACCCTGGGTAATCTGCGGCCCCGGCGAGAACGCGGGTGTCATCGATATCGGCGACGGACAGGCCGCCATCTTCAAGATGGAGAGCCACAACCACCCGAGCTATATCGAACCCTACCAGGGCGCGGCGACCGGCGTGGGCGGCATCCTGCGCGATGTCTTCACCATGGGCGCGCGTCCGGTGGCGAATGCCAATGCGCTGCGCTTCGGGCGGCCCGACCATCCCAAGATGCAGCACCTGGTCAAGGGCGTCGTTTCGGGCATCGGCGGCTATGGCAATTGCGTCGGCGTGCCGACCGTATGCGGCGAGACCAACTTCCACCCTGCGTATGACGGTAATATCCTCGTCAATGCGATGACGGTAGGCGTGGCCGACCAGGACAAGATCTTCTATTCCGCCGCCACCGGCGTGGGCAATCCGATCGTCTATGTCGGGTCGAAGACCGGCCGTGACGGGATCCACGGTGCAACCATGGCCAGCGCCGATTTCGAGGAAGACGCCGATGCCAAGCGCCCGACCGTGCAGGTGGGCGACCCCTTCACCGAAAAGCTGCTGATCGAGGCGTGCCTCGAACTCATGGCGACCGATGCGATTGTCGCGATCCAGGACATGGGCGCCGCGGGCCTGACCTCTTCCAGCGTCGAAATGGCGACCAATGGCAAGGCGGGCATCCGTCTCGACATGAACATGGTGCCGTGCCGCGAAGACGGGATGACCCCCTACGAGATGATGCTGAGCGAAAGCCAGGAGCGGATGCTCATGGTCCTCAAGCCCGGCAAGGAAGCCATGGCGCAGGCCATCTTCGACAAGTGGGAGCTCGATTTCGCGATCATCGGCGAAGTCACCGATACGCAGCACATGGTGCTCGAATTCGATGGCGAGGTCGTCTGCGACATTCCGCTCGGCCCGTTGGCGGCCGACGCGCCCGAATACGACCGGCCCTATCTGTCCAAGGAAGACTACACTGCCTGGGCAGGCATTGCGCCGATGCGTGAGCGTCCCGACACCGACGATGTCGGCGGCGACGTGATGAAGCTGCTCGCCTCGCCCAACCTGGCCTCGCGCCGCTGGATCGCCGAGCAGTACGACAGCCAGGTCGGCGCGGATACGTTGCAGACCGGCGGCGATGCCGGTGTCGTCCGCGTGCATGGGACCAAGAAGGCGCTCGCGATCACCACCGATTGCACTCCGCGCTATGTTCATGCCGATCCCTACGAAGGCGGCAAGCAGGCGATTGCCGAGGCTTACCGCAATCTGTGCGCGGTTGGCGCGCGCCCGCTGGCGGTAACCAATTGCCTCAATTTCGCCAACCCGCAGCGTCCCGAGATCATGAGCCAGTTCGTCCATGCGCTCGAAGGTATGGGCGCTGCCTGCCGTTTGCTCGACTTCCCGATCGTGTCGGGCAACGTCTCGCTCTACAACGAAAGCAAGGCGACCGGCGGTGGCAGCGCGATCCTGCCCACGCCCGCTATCGGCGGCGTCGGTCTGATCGACGACTACGACCACATGATGACCATGCCTTTCAAGGCAGCGGGCGAGGCCATCTACCTGATCCGCGCCGAACACTGGGCGACCCCCGATCCCGAACGCTCGCACCTGGGCAAATCGCTGTGGCTGTCCGAAATCCATGGCCGCGACGAAGGCCGTACCCCGCCGACCGACCTCACCGTCGAGAAGAACGCGGGCCGGATCGTGCGCCAGCTGGTTGCCGACGGGCTGGTCAGCGCGGTGCATGATGTATCGGATGGCGGACTGGCGATTGCGCTGGCCGAAATGGCGATGGCGGGCGGGATCGGCGCCGAGGTCGAATGGCACACGGACTATACGCAGGCGCAGTGGTGGTTCGGCGAGGATCAGGGCCGGTATGTGGTGACCGTGCCCGATACCGAGGCGCTCAACCGCGCGCTGGCCAAGGGGACCGAGAGCGACGAAACCGCCTCGATCGGTTTCCGCCGCATCGGCAAGACCGGCGGCAGCACGCTGTTCGGCAAGAGCGTCGAGGACATGCGCGCCGCGCACCAGAGCTTCTTCGCCGACTGGATGGAAGGCTGACGCGGTGGCGGCGGGCTATTCCAACACGCCGCTGGCGAAAAAACTCAGCCTGCGCGACGGGCAGCGGGTGTGGTTCGATGGCATGCCCGAAGCCATCCAGGACGATATCGGCGAGTACGCGCTCGAGCTGACCTTCGTCGGCGGACCGGAGGAAGGTCCGGACGCTGCGCATATCTTCGTTACCGAGCGGGTGCAGCTGGAGGCGAAGCTGGTGACGTTGCGCGACCACATGGCGCGCGACGGGCATGTCTGGGTCAGCTGGCCCAAGCAGGCGGCGAAGCTGCCGACCGACATCACCGAGGACACCATCCGCGAAGTCGCGCTCCCGCTGGGACTGGTCGATACCAAGGTCTGCGCGGTGGACGAGACCTGGTCGGGCCTCAAGCTGGTCATCCGCAAGGAATTGCGCTGACCCCTGCATGGGCTAGAACATCGCCCATGCGCGACCATGACACCGTCCCCTATTCGCTGCCCGACCTGCCCGACGAGGACCGCATCGCCCGCGCGCGGGCCCAGCGCGACCGGTTGAGCCAACGCCGCACCTGCCGCTATTTCTCGGACCGGCCGGTCCCGCGCGAAATTATCGAGGCGGCGATCGAGGCCGCCGGCAGCGCTCCCAATGGCGCGAACCACCAGCCCTGGCATTTCGCGGTGGTCTCGTCCCCCGACAAGAAGCGCGCAATCCGCGAGGCGGCGGAAGCCGAAGAACGCCGTTTCTATGCCGGTAAGGCAAGTGGTGAATGGCTCGACGCGCTGGCCCCGCTCGGAACCGATGCGGACAAGCCCTTCCTCGAAATCGCCCCCTGGCTGATCGTGGTCTTCGCCCAGCGCAAGGGCGGGATCGAGGAAGACGGCACCACCCAGAATTATTACGTCAACGAAAGCGTCGGGATCGCCTGCGGCATGCTTATCGCGGCGCTGCATGAAGCAGGGCTTGCCACGCTGACGCACACACCCTCGCCCATGGGATTCCTGCGCGAATTGTGCGGTCGGCCCGATCACGAGAAACCGCTGATGGTGGTGGTGGTAGGACATCCGGCTCAAGGCGCCACTGTCCCCGCGCATGCGCTGAGGAAGAAACCGCTAGAACAGATTTCCAGCTGGCTGTGATCTCAGGCGGCTGCCGCCATTTCACGCTCGGACTGCTGCGCTAGCAAATCGTAGGGATCGATCCCCTCTACGCGCCAGACGCGGTGGCATTCCCGATACCAATTGGGCTCGGGAATGTTCAGTTCGGCCCGCGCTTCTTCGAGGTCCTTGGTCAATAGCTCGCGGATCGACAGGCCGACCAGCGTGGGACAGGCCGCGCCGGTACGGTGGGCCTGGCGTACTGCCTTCAGGATCGGCGCCGCGCTCTTCACCTGCTGTTTCAGATGGAATGAGCCCGCATAGCCGAGCAGCAAGTGCCCCTGGCTGGGCGCCTGGCCATGGGTGAACAGCAGCACGCATTGTTCGCCCAGCGCATCGCGGCCATAGCCGGTCAACACATGCATCAGATCGTGCGTGTCACGCTGGCGGTAACCGAACCACTGGACCAGATCGTCATAGCTGGGACGGCCGGTCTTGTTCGATTCCTCGACCAGTCCGGCAGCAGAGAGACCTTCGCGCTCCATGAAATCGCAATAGGCCTGCGCGACCGAACCGTGGGGGAGCCGTCGCAGGGCCTCGTGATCGTCGAGGATCGGCGGGAGAAAGGGCTCGCTTGCCCGCAGCGCCTCGCCATGCGGGCTCAGCGTCAGGGCGCGCACGCGGGGCAGGAACTTGGCGGAGGGAAGCGCGTCGTAGATCCTGAAGACCTCGGCAGTATTTTCCTTGTCCCTGAGCAGCCGGCGAAAGTGTTTCACCGCCGTAAAGGGCCGATAGCGGGCCTTGGGGCGGCGCGGGTGCCGCAGCGGGGTGCCGTCGCGGGCGGCATCGAGATCGGCGGAATTGAACGCGCTGCTGGTCATGGATCCATTCATATCGGATCGGTCTTTAACGGAAACCGACCTCCCATGATTGGAAATGCTCGCCACGCCTATGCCGGGCTGAATTCCTCGACCCACTCGCTTTCGGGGATGCCGAACAGCTTGAGGATAGGGGTCAGGCCCGCGCTGGCGATCCGGCCATTGGCGGCATCGCGCGCCTTGGGCTTGGCGCGGTAGGCTATACCGTAATCGGCTGCCTGCAGCATGGGGATGTCGTTCGCGCCGTCGCCCGTTGCCAGTACCCGCGCGCCGTCGCCCAGGTCGGTCCGCTCGTCCTCCAGCGTCGCCAGCTTGGTCGAGGCATCGCTGACCGGTCCGGCAAGCAGGCCCGTCAACTTGCCCCCCGCCACGCCGAGGCGATTGCCGACCACGCGTTCGAAGCCGAGATCCTGCGCCACCGGGTCGGCGAAATGATGGAAGCCCCCGGTTACCAGCACCGTCCGGCAGCCCTTGCTGCGTAGGGTCGCGGCCAGCGTGCGGGCACCTTCGACCGGGCGAATTCGCTCGCGCAGGCAGCGGTCGATCGCGCTTTCCTCAAGGCCCTCCAGCAGCCCCACCCGCTCTTTCAGCGCACTGGTGAAATCAAGTTCGCCTTGCATCGCCCGCTCGGTGATCGCGGCGACCTGGTCCTTGATCCCCGCATAGTCGGCAAGCTCGTCGATGCATTCCTGGCCGATCATCGTCGAATCCATGTCGGACACGAACAGCCGCGGGATCTCGATTTCATGATCCGCCACGAGAAGGTCGCATTCGCCGAACTGGTCGACGAGGATTGCGGTAAGCTGCGCGCGGTCGCCATGCGGGAGCGAGAGCTGGAGCACATCGCCGCAGAAGTCGAGCAGCCCCGCCATCGCCACCGGCATATCCGCTGCAGCGCAAGCCTGCATTGCTGCATCGAGGCGTATTTCCACACCCTCCATGTCTGCTATCAGCCGCGCAATGAGCACCTTGAACCCTCCCGAGAAAAAGCCGGTCGCGCTCATTGCAGGGCCGACCGCGAGCGGCAAGAGCCATCTCGCGGTCGAGCTGGCGCAGCGGCTGGCGCGTGCCGGGCGGCGCGGGGTCATTGTCAATGCCGATAGCCAGCAGGTCTATCGCGACCTCACGATCCTCTCCGCGCGTCCGACCGTTGGCGAGATGGGCGGTATAGAGCACCGATTGTTCGGCACCTGGGACGGGGCAGAAGCGTGCTCGGCTGCCGATTGGGCCGCTGCCGCGAAAGATGTCATCGCCGACGTTCATGGCGCGGGGGATGTCCCGATCCTGTGCGGGGGAACCGGTCTTTACTTGCGCACGCTGCTCGACGGGATCGCGCCGGTGCCGGAAATCGATCCCGACATCCGTGAGTCCGTGCGCGCCTTGCCGCAAGCCGATGCGCGTAGCTCGCTCGAGCGCGAGGATCCCGGCGCGGCTGCCCGCCTCGCCCCCGCCGATGCCACTCGCACGACCCGCGCGCTCGAAGTGGTGCGGTCGACCGGTCGCACATTGGCCGAATGGCAGGCGCAAAAGACCGGCGGGATTGCCGGTGACATCGCGCTGCATCCGCTCATCCTGCTCCCCGATCGCGACTGGCTGAACGCGCGCTGCGACCTGCGTTTCGAACGCATGCTGGAGGCGGGCGCGATTGCCGAGGTCGAGGCGCTGCTTGCGCGCGACCTCGATCCAGACCTGCCGGTCATGCGCGCCATCGGCGTGCGCGAGATCGCGGGGATGCTCCAAGGCGAACTATCGCGTGCTCAAGCTATCGCCGCTGGCCAGACCGCGACCCGTCAGTATGCCAAACGGCAATATACGTGGTTCCGCAACCAGCCCCCGGATGAATGGCCGCGCGCGGATAACAAAACTATTGTCGAGTGCGATTATTTTGTTTCATTGTTTCACGATAACGGTTGACCACGCAATTCAAGGCCCCTATTGGGTGCCTGTCGGCCCGGCGCTATAGACCCCAGCGCCGGGTCGATTTGTGTCTTGTAAGCACCGGAAACGGGCCGGAGGTTAGTGTGAATACCGAGCGCAGCGGCGCTGCAATCCTGATCGAATGCCTCAAGCGGCAGGATGTCGAATTCGTTTTCGGCTATCCCGGCGGCGCGGTCCTGCCGATCTATGACGAGCTGTTCGCCGACGACGGCATCCGCCACATCCTCGTGCGCCACGAAGCCGGCGCGGCGCATGCCGCCGAAGGCTATGCCCGCTCGACCGGCAAGCCCGGCGTGGTGCTCGTCACCAGCGGACCGGGTGCGACCAATGCGGTCACCGGTATTGCCGATGCCTATATGGATTCGATTCCGCTGGTGGTGATCACCGGACAGGTCCCGACGGCGCTGATCGGAACCGACGCGTTCCAGGAAGCGGACACGGTCGGCCTCACCCGTCATTGCACCAAGCACAATTACCTCGTGAAGGACCCCGAGCGCCTGCAGGCGACGATCGAGGAAGCTTTCCGTATCGCCACCACAGGCCGTCCCGGCCCGGTGGTGGTCGACATTCCCAAGGACGTCCAGATCGCGCTCGCCAATTGGGGCGAACAGGACGACACCCCCCTCCCCTCGCACCGCTATCAACCGCGCATGGTCGGTGCGGCGGACGAGATCGCCGAAGCGATCGACATGCTTGCTGCGGCGGAACGTCCGGTGTTCTATACCGGCGGCGGCGTGATCAATGCCGGGCCGCATGCCAGCGCGATGCTGCGCCGCCTGCAGCATGCCACCGGCGCGCCCGTCACCAGTACGCTGATGGGCCTCGGTGCCTTTCCCGCCGATCATCCCGACTGGCTGGGCATGCTCGGCATGCACGGCACCTATGAAGCCAATATGGCGATGAACCGCGCCGACCTGATCGTCGCGATCGGGGCGCGGTTCGACGACCGGGTGACCGGACGGCTCGATGCCTTCGCGCCCGAAGCGAAGAAGATCCACATCGATATCGATCGTGCGAGCATCAACAAGATCGTCCCTGTCGATCTCGGCATTGTCGGCGATTGCGCGCATGTGCTCGAGCAGATGCTCGAAGCCTGGGGCGGCCGCAAGCCGCGCGACCTGTCCGAATGGAACGCCCGCATCCTCGGCTGGAAGGCGCGCGACTGCCTCGCCTACCCCGAGCGGGCGAGCGAACAGATCATGCCGCAGAAGAGCATCGAACGGTTGTTCGCCCTGACGCAGGACCGCGATCCGATCATCACTACCGAGGTCGGCCAGCACCAGATGTGGGCGGCGCAATATTTCCGGTTCTTCGGGCCGAACAAGTGGCTCACCAGCGGCGGTCTGGGAACGATGGGCTACGGCCTGCCCGCCGCGATCGGCGCGCAATTGGGCAATCCCGACAGCCTAGTGATCGACATCGCGGGCGAGGCCAGCATCCAGATGAACATCCAGGAGCTGGGCACGGCGAGCCAGTACCGCCTGCCGGTCAAGGTGTTCATCCTCAACAACGAATACATGGGCATGGTTCGCCAGTGGCAGGAACTGACCTATGAAAGCCGCTATTCGAACAGCTATTCGGACAGCCTGCCCGATTTCGTGAAGCTGGCCGAAGCATACGGCTGGAAGGGCATCCGCATCGAGGATGAAAGCCAGCTCGACGCCGGGATCGAAGCGATGCTCGCGCATGACGGCCCGGTGATGGTCGATTGCCAGGTGGCGAAGGAAGCCAACTGCTTCCCGATGATCCCCAGCGGCGCCGCGCATACCGAAATGCTGCTCTATGGCGACCAGGTGGGCGGCACGATGGACGACGAAGCGAAGGCATTGGTGTGATGGGCATGATGGCGAAAATTCCGCAGGGCTTCGAAACGCGCGCCGAGCGCCGCAGCTGGTATTCGCGCGCGGATGCGGAAAGCCTGCTCGACTGGCTCGAAGACAATGGACACCGCTTCGTGGGCATGGATGTGGCGCAGAAGCAGGACGACGGGAACTGGACGCTGCTGTCCGACCGGCTCGACCTGACGCGGCAGACCGAGAATTTCGAGGCGGTGCGCATGGGCCGCGTTTTTCTGGCCGAGTATGATGGCGATGGCCGGATGTTCGAACCCGTGTGGCAGGATCGCGCGCGATGAAGATCACCCAGGAGGCGAACGAACGGCACGTCCTCAATGTCATCGTCGATAACGAACCGGGCATCCTCGCCAAGATCACCGGCATGTTCACCGCGCGCGGGTACAATATCGACAGCCTGACCGTGGCCGATATTTCCGAAGATCACGCGATCAGCCGCATCACTATCGTGACCCGCGGGCCCGAACCGGTGATCGACCAGATCCGCGCGCAGCTCGAACGCTTGGTGCCCGTCCACAAGGTCATCGACCTCACCGAAAGCGGCGAGCATGTCGAGCGCGAGCTGGCGCTGGTCAAGGTCGCCGGCAAGGGCGACGACCGGGTCGAGGCGCTGCGGATTGCCGAACTGTTCCGCGCCAATGTGGTCGATACCACCACCAGCAGTTTCGTGTTCGAACTGACCGGCTCGCCCGACAAGATCGACAGCTTCATCGTCCTGATGCGCGAGCTCGGCCTGGTCGAGGTCGGTCGCTCGGGGATCGTGGGAATGATGCGCGGGGCCCAGCCCGACTAAGCGAGACAATTTCATCGCTCCGGCATAAGCGGGAGCCTATCCAACCTATCGCCAGCGGGCGACCTTATCTGGGCCCCTGCTTCCGCAGGGGCGACGCGAGGGAAAAACAATGCAAGTTTATTACGACGCCGAGTGCGACCAGCAGCTGATCAAGGACAAGAAGGTCGCGATCGTCGGCTATGGCAGCCAGGGTCATGCCCATGCCCAGAACCTGCGCGACAGCGGGGTCGGCGAGATCGCCGTGGCGCTGCGTGAAGGCTCGGCCAGTGCCAAGAAAGCCGCCGATGCGGGCTTCACCGTCAAGACCGTTGCCGATGCCGCCGCATGGGCCGACGTACTGATGATCCTCGCACCCGACGAGCACCAGGCGGCGATCTATGCCGATGAAATCGCCGGTCAGATGAAGCCGGGCAGCGCGCTGGCTTTTGCGCATGGCCTCAACATCCATTTCGGCCTGATCGACCCGCCCGCGGATGTCGACGTGATCATGATCGCCCCCAAGGGACCGGGTCACACGGTGCGCGGCGAATACATCAAGGGCGGCGGCGTGCCCTGCCTCATCGCCATCCATCAGGAATCGAGCCAGTCGGGCGGCAATGGCTTCGCCAAGCAGCTTGCGCTGTCCTACGCCAGCGCGGTCGGCGGTGGCCGGTCGGGCATCATCGAAACCGATTTCAAGGAAGAATGCGAGACCGATCTGTTCGGCGAGCAGGCGGTGCTGTGCGGCGGGATCACCCATCTGATCCAGGCCGGGTTCGAAACGCTGGTCGAGGCGGGATACGCGCCCGAAATGGCCTATTTCGAATGCCTCCACGAAACCAAGCTGATCGTCGACCTGCTGTATGAAGGCGGCATCGCAAACATGCGCTATTCGATCTCGAACACGGCCGAATATGGCGACATCAAGACCGGCCCGCGCATCATCACCGACGAGACCAAGGCCGAGATGAAGCGCGTGCTGAAGGACATCCAGTCGGGCCGGTTCGTCAAGGACTTCGTGCTCGACAACCAGGCCGGCCAGCCCGAGCTCAAGGCCAGCCGCAAGGCGGCCGCGGCGCATCCGATCGAACAGACCGGTGCCCAGCTGCGCGCGATGATGCCCTGGATCGGCGCCAACAAGCTGGTCGACAAGGACCGGAACTGATCGTTACTGTCGGCATCCGTCGAGAGGGGACTCGCCGATGGATGCCGACAACCGACTGAGCTTTGCCTGCGCCTGCGGGACGATCGCGGGGACGATCCACCCGGCGACCCCCAACCAGGGCGACCATGTCGTCTGCCATTGCACGGATTGCCAGGCCCTCCCGGCTTTTCTCGGGGCCACCGAGCGTATTCTCGACGATGCGGGAGGCACGGCGCTCTACCAGTCGCGCTGCGCCCGACTCGAATTCGCGCGCGGCAGCGAACGGCTCGCCTGCCTGCATCTGACCGACAAGCCGACGCTGCGCTGGTATGCGATGTGTTGCGACACGCCGATGTTCAACACCTATGCCACCGGCCGGATCCC